>Ga0194120_10006098_pt1 | contig 17241 bp, 18 predicted proteins | sample TA2MahCa65mmetaG_FD_148642 | JGI IMG/M metagenome (GOLD analysis project Ga0194120, IMG submission 148642) | Freshwater microbial communities from Lake Tanganyika, Tanzania - TA2015019 Mahale Deep Cast 65m | ecosystem: Environmental > Aquatic > Freshwater > Lake | place: Tanzania: Lake...
ACTTCGTGCGATCCTCTCATCAGGCGACCTCCTCTGGAACGGCGTGTAATCTGCAATTCAACCGTTCCACCGGAGGTCGCTTTCGTCAAGCCACGGCCTCAACTTTGGGAGTTACACCCATTGCTTTGACGAATCGGGTGCCCGGGATGTTCTGATACCCGTTGGAAGCGATTCTAAGCGAACTCCAAGAAACGCCGGTCGGCGCCTCACACCGCCAGGGGCCTGCCCTTGTGTCCCTTGATCTGGCCGAGTTCCGCGACGATCGCGTCGGCCATCTGGCTGGTGCCGACGGCTTGCTCCGGCGGGAGGCCGAGCAGGCGGCAGAGGTCGTAGGTGAGGGCCCGGCGGTCGGCGAGGACCCGGGAGATGGCCTGCTCGAGATCGGCGGCGGCGCTCTCGCCCAGGTCGCGCAGCAGCAGGGCGCCCGACAGGATCATGGCGAGCGGATCGACCTTGTTCTTGCCGGCGTACTTGGGCGCGCTGCCGTGCGTCGGCTCGTACACGGTCCCGAGTTCGCCGACGTTGGCGCCTGGCGCCACGCCCAGGCCGCCGATCAGCCCCGCCCCGAGATCAGAGATGATGTCGCCGTAGAGGTTCGGCAGCACCAGGACATCGTACTGCTCGGGCTTGAGGACCAGTTGCATGCAGGTGTTGTCGACTATGAGGTCCTCGAAGGCCACCCGTCCCTCGTACTCGCCCGCCACGCGCCGCGCGACGTCCAGGAAGAGGCCGTCGGTGAACTTCATGATGTTGGCCTTGTGCACGGCCGTGACCTTGCGGCGGCCGTGCTCGAGCGCGTACTCGAAGGCGAAGCGCACGATGCGCTCCGAGCCGAACACCGAGATCGGCTTGAGCGAGAGCGCCGATCCCTCGCGGATCTTGCGGCCCAGATGGCGATCCACGATCTGCGATATCTCGCGCACCGGTTCGGATCCTCGCTCGAACTCGATGCCGGCGTAGAGGTCCTCGGTGTTCTCGCGGATGATCACCAGATCCACCGCGGAGTACCGGGTCGCCAGGCCGGAGAAGAGGCGGCACGGCCGGACGCAGGCGTACAAGTCCAGCTCCTGCCGCAACGCGACGTTGACCGAGCGGAAGCCGGTGCCGATGGGCGTGGTCAGGGGCCCCTTCAAGGCGATCTTGTTGCGCTTGATGCTCTCGATGACGCTGGCGGGCAGGGGCGTGGCGTCGCCGGTGCGCTCCATGTAGTCCACCCCGGCGTCCACGCGTTCCCACTGGAACCGCACGCCCGTGGCCTCGAGGCAGCGCACCGCGGCCTCGGTGATCTCGGGACCCGTCCCGTCCCCCGGAATCAGCGTGACGCGATATCCCATCGCGAGAAAATGACCATGAGCGGGGGGTGCTGTCCAGGAACGGTTCAGGGCTTGGCCGGCAGGCCAGCAGGCGCGATCGCGCCGTCGGCCATCGCCAGCACCAGGGGAGCGGCGTCGCGCCGCGCGCAGACCTCCAGATCCCCGCCCAGGCCGATCGACTCGAGGAAGCGGCCGTGCGACGACCGCCACAGGACCGCGAGGACGTCGGGGTAGGCCCCGAAGGTGTTGCGGGCGATCAAGGCCGCGTCGGCCAGCAGGCAACTAGATCCCGCCAGTTCGCGGATGCGATGCGCCAGGGCCCCGCCGCAGGCCACGTCCTCGAGGCCCGGCGCCGCGTCGGTGCCCGCGCAGAGGATCAGCACGTCCTGGCCCTCCCGCGCCAGGTGTTCGGCCGACGCCGTGAGGTTGAGGAAGGACACCGCGAGCACGCGGCGGCCGGCGGCGACCTTCGCAAACGCGCGGCTGCCGTTGGTTGTCGCCATGATCACCGTGCGGCCCCCCACCGAGTCGGGCGTGAACTCGGCCGGCGAGTTGCCCAGGGCGAAGCCCTCCGGCTTCAGCCCACCGCGCTCGCCTGCCAGGACCGGTTGCTCGGACGCGATCTCGGCCGCCAGGGCGCGCGCTTCCTCGATCCCGGTGACCGGCACGATACGCCGGCAACCGGCCGCCGCGGCCGACACCATCGAACTCGTGGCCCGCAGCACGTCGATGACCGCGATGTTCCAGCGCGAAAGGTCCGAAAACCTCCCCAGGTCGAGCGGGGACAGCGCCAGATCTACCAGCACGTCAGCGGCCTACAGCGGCTTCGGGTCCGTGCGCCCGGCTGCCGCCGACCCGGCGCCATGCCGCCCCGATCCGCCGCGGGCCCGGGCACACATTAAGACTTTCCTCATCTCCTCGCATGGTACCCGGCGGAATCGACATCCCTCGTCTAGACTTCAATACATGCTGCGGCACGTCACCTGGCAAAGCGCTCCCGCCCTCGAACTCGCGAACGCGGCGGTGCGCACCGTCGTCGTGCCGGAGCATGGCGGCAAGCTGGCTTCCCTCGAGCATGTGCCGTCCGGCCGGGACTGGCTCTGGCACAACCCGCACCTGGCTCCTCGGGCGCCGGCTTACGACGGCGACTTCGTGGGCGCCCACGACGTGGGCGGCTGGGACGAGTGCTTCCCGGCCGTGCGCGCCGACTTCTACCCGGCCCGGCCGTGGCGCGGGTGCCGGATTCCCGACCATGGCGAACTGTGGTGCACCCCCTGGGAAATCACCGATCACGGCGACGAGCACGTGACGCTTGCCGCGTCCGGCACGCGCTTTCCCTACCGGTTCCTGCGGACCATGCGCCTGCTGCCAGAGGGCCTGCTGGTGAGCTACGAGGCCGAGAACCGGTCGGCCGAGGCTTTCCCGTTCCTCTGGTGCGCCCATCCCCTGCTGGCGGCCGCGCCCGGAATGGCGCTGCGCCTGCCCCCCGCGCTCGGATCGTTCCGCATCTACTCGGGCGGCCCGTTCCTCTACGAGTTCGACCCGCCGCGCGTCCTGCCCGATCCCGGGAGCTTCGCGATCAAGTGCTTCGCCCCGGTCTACGGGGGCGGGACGGTGGCCCTGGTGGACGGGGACTCCGAGTTCCGGATCTCGTATCAGGGCGCCGACGTGACGCACCTGAACCTCTGGCTCAACTGCGGCGCCTGGTCGGGCGTGCCCGGCGCGCCGCCCTATTACAATATCGGCATCGAACCCGGCATCGGGCCGGGCGACGATTTGGATCTGGCGCTCACCCACCTGGGGGAGGCCGGCGTGCTGGAACCGCGAGGCAAGAGGCAATGGTCCCTGGAAGTGACGCTGAGGTAGCCGAGGCCGAAGAGATGGCCGTCCGGGAAATCACCCTGGAGGACGGCCGCTACCTCGTCTACTACTCTTTCGAAGTGGGTTGCGGCCCGCCCTCTTTGGCGCCATCCCTGGCAGATGGGCGGGCCGAGGACGCGGATGTCTGAGCTCCGCTGGCACCCGTTGCTCGAGGAGTGGGTCGTGACGGCCACCCACCGGCAGGACCGCACCTTCCTGCCGCCGCCCGATTTCTGCCCGCTCTGCCCGACGCGGCCGGGCGGCTTTCCCACGGAAGTGCCAGCTGACAATTATCAATTTGTTGTCTTCGAGAATAAGTTTCCAAGTTTTCGGCGCGAACCGCCCGCACCCGCCGTGGCCGGGGACGATTTCTACCGCGTGGCGCCGGCGGCCGGCGGCTGCGAGGTCGTGCTCTACTCGCCCGAGCACGGGGGCACGCTGGCCGATCGGCCGGTGGGCGACATCGAGCGCCTGGTGCGGGTGTGGACCGACCGCTACCGGGTGCTGGGATCTCGCCCCGAAGTCGACTACGTCTTCATCTTCGAGAACAAGGGCGAGGCCATCGGCGTCACGCTGCACCATCCCCACGGCCAGATCTACGCGTTTTCGTACTTGCCGCCGCGAATAGAGCGCGAACTGGCAGCCGCCGCCAACCACCACGCCCGGACCGGCAAGTGCGTGTACTGCGACGTCCTGGCGCGCGAACTGGCCGACGGGTGCCGCATCGTGGCCGAGAACGCAAGCTGGGTGGCGGTGATCCCCTTCTTCGCCCGTTACCCCTACGAGACCTACCTGCTGCCGCGAGCGCACCGCGATTCGCTGCTCGACCTGTCGCGATCCGAACGAACCGACTTCGCGCGCCTGCTCAAGACCGTGCTGGTCAAGTTCGACGGCCTCTGGGGCTTCTCGCTGCCGTACATGATGGTGATGCACCAGGCGCCCACCGACGGCATCGCCCGGCCGGGCACCCACCTGCACGTCGAGTTCTACCCGCCGCTTCGCACCCCGCAGAAGCTCAAGTACCTCGCCGGCTGCGAGTCGGGCGCCGGGACGTTCATCAACGACACCCTCCCCGAGGAGAAAGCCGCCGAGTTACGGGCGGTGCCCTGCCCGGCGTTCTGATAGCGCGGCTCTGATGGCTTCGCTCCGGCATCGCGGCCGGCACGGAGGCCGGCCCCACCCGTTGCATCGGTGGCGCAGGCCTCCGTGCCTGCGTCCGATAGGCGCCAGGTCATTTGAGGCGCCGCTATGAGGCGGGCTCACCCGGTTCGGTCCCGCGCGACCTGTGCTCGCGAGGCTGACCGTGGACGACCGAGTGAGGTGGATCATTCCATGTCTAGTTGCTAAATCAGACTTGTGGTACATTCGTATCCATGGCAAATACCGAGCGTCCCGGCAAGTTCCGGATCGCGCTGGGCGACAAGGGTCGGCTGGTACTGCCTGCGGCCCTGCGCAAGGCTTGCGGGCTGCAGGCCGGCGATCGGCTCCTTGCCCGGCTCGAGCCCGACGGATCGATCCGCCTGCTCAAGGCGGAGGACCCGGTCGCCTTTTTCCAGGGGCGCTTCAAGGGGCTCTCGGGAGGCCGCCCCGTGGTGGACGACCTGATCGCCGAACGGCGCGAGGAGGCCCGGCGCGAGGAGCGGGAGCCGTGACTTGCGTGCTCGACGCATCGGCTTTCCTGGCGTACCTGTTCGAGGAGCGAGGCGCCCAGATGGTGACCCTGGCGCTCCGGGACGGGGCTCTCATGAGCGCGGTCAACTTCTCCGAGGTCATGGCCAAGGTGGCCGACAGGGGCGGTGACGTGGACGACAGCCGGCAGGCCCTCGCGGATCGCGGTCTCCTGGGCGAGTTTCTGCGGGTCGTGCCGTTCGACCAGGATCAGGCTATCCGTGCAGCGCGCCTGATTGCGGCGCTCAAATGACCTGGCGCCTATCGGACGCAGGCACGGAGGCCTGCGCCACCGATGCAACGGGTGGGGCCGGCCTCCGTGCCGGCCGCGATGCCGGAGCGAAGTCATCAGAGCCGCGCTATGAGAAGGGCCGCGGGAGCCAGGGGGCTCTCCCTGGGAGATCGCGCTTGCCTGGCGCTGGCTGGCGCCGCCGGCCTCCCGGCTCTCACGTCGGACGGGGCCTGGGTGGGAGTCCAGACCGAGGTCGAAATCCGGCTCGTCCGCTAGATATCGCCGACGTGCGCCGCAAGTGCCAGAGGCCCGGGTGCACGCTCCGGAAGCCGACGACTACGTGTACGCCTAGTCAGGCTCGATCGGTTCGTTGTTCAGGTTGGACCAGAGTTTCAGGACGTACGGGTCTCCCTCGGGACCGCAGGTCGGCGGCCGCCCGCTCCGGCGGTACCGAGTTGACCGCCAGCCCGGTCCCCAGCTCCCAGGCGCCCTCGACGGTGATGCGCGGGATGAGATGGGCGTGCCAGTGGAACTCCCCGGTCTCCCGCAGCGGCCGGCAGTGGATCCACAGGTTGGTCGGCACGTCGCCCAGCACCGCGGCCAGGCGGCGGTAGCCGTCCTGGAGCGCCGCCGCCAGGGCGACCGGGTCGGCGCCGGTGAAGTCGGGGGCGTGGTCAAGGGGCAGGAGCAGGATCTCGTAAGCCGAGCGCGAGGCGTACGGCGTCATGAGCATGACGTTCTCGACGCGGGCTATCGCCCGCGGACCGTCGCCCTCGACGGCCGCCAGTTCGCAGCCCAGGCAGCGGCCGGCCGCGGCGAAGCTGGCGACCTCGGCCGCGATCACCGGCGGCAGATGCGACGAGGCCAAGATCTGGCCGTGCGGGTGGCGCAGCGAGGCACCCGATTCGGGCAGGTAGTTGCGAAACGGCATGATCACGGCCACTCCCGGCACCGTGGCCAGGTGCCGGTAGCGCTCCTGCATGGCCCGGACCACCAGGGTGGCCTGCTCGGGCGGGTGGGAGGCGAAGGTGGCGTCGTGGTCGGGCGACTCGATGAGCACGTCGGCGAAGCCGGCCGAAGCCTTGTGGCGGTGGAGGGCGTCGCCGGCCTCTTCGGCCGGATCCGCCGGATCGGCCAGGTCCGCGAACTTGTTTGGCACGATGCGGACCGCCCATGCGCCGGCGGGATCGTCGTAGCGCAGGACCTCGCCGGTCGTCTCGGCTTCATGGCCCGGGCAGAAGGGGCATTCGCGCGGCTCGTCGACCTGCGGCCGGCCGTGCCGTTCGGCCGCGAGCACGAACCATCGGCCCGAAAGGGGGTCCCGGCGGAATTGAGACATGGGACAATTCTCGCATGACGAAAGGAAGCTCCCTCATGTGTGCCTCTTCTAGTCGAAGCGGACCGGGACCGCTGTAGGGCGCCGACGGTGCTCGACCTGCTGGCCCCGCTGGGTCGCCCGCCGCTCGATACGTTCTCGCCGACGCAGGTGGTGCGGACAGCCGAGGTGATGCCGGCCGGCGTGTGGGAACTGGAGGGCGGGGCCCGCTTCTCGCCCGTGACGGGCTTGACGGGAGCCGGCGGATTGCGCGGCGGACTGCTTCCCGGCCTCGAGCTGTCAGTGGCTTTTCCGCCGCCCGCAAACTGGGACGCCGAGCGGCGCCTGGTGGGATTGCGGTTCGCGCCCATCCCGTCCCTCTGGTCGCTCGAGGTGTCTTCAGACGTCCCGCCGTTCGGCGGCCGGGCCCTGGGCCTCGAGGCCGGCTCGACGCTGGAGATCGCGCTGCCGTGGTTCACGCCGCGCCTGTCTCCCCGCGTGTTCTACCTGCGATCCCCCGGGCCCGACGGCTTCGCAGAGAGCCTGCATCCCCGGCTGGCCGTCGGGGTCGAGACGCGGGCCTTCAAGGTCGTCTCGCTGGGACTGGACTACGACTACGGCTTCTGGGGGGCGTCCACCCTCAACTTCGGCACGCGCTTCCGGGCTATTGGCAACCTGGGCGGCGCGCTCTTCGCCTCCCTGCCCACGTACGCCCTCGGGAATCCCTCCACGTACAAGGCGGGATTCCTCGCCGCGATGAGGTTCTAGACCATGGCCACCGTCACGATGACGTCCCAGGAGAAGGTGCGCGAGGCCTTCAAGGCCAGGTTCGGCGCGGCGCCGCACCTGGTGGCGCGGGCGCCCGGCCGGGTCAACCTCATCGGGGAGCATACCGACTACAACGGCGGCTTTGTCTTCCCCATGGCCATCAGCCGCGCGGCTTACGTGGCGATCGGGCCGGCCGAGGGAAGCCAGACCACGGTGCAGTCGGTGCAGTTCCGGGAGACCGACGCCTTCCCGGCCGGCGATCTCGAAAGGACCGGGACCTGGCGCGACTACGTGCGCGGGGTGGTCGCCATCGCCGCGAAACTGGGCCTCGAGGCGCGGCCCTGCAACCTCCTGGTGGACGGCGACGTGCCGCTGGGCTCGGGGTTGTCGAGTTCGGCCGCGCTGGAAGTGGCCACGTTCACGGCCTTGAATGCTTACAACGGCTGGGGCCTGCCGGCCCTGGACATCGCCAAGCTGTCGCAACGGGCCGAGAACGACTTCGTGGGCGTCAACTGCGGCATCATGGATCAGCTCGTGAGCGTCTTCGGCGAAGAGGACTGCGCGCTGTTCGTCGATTGCCGGTCGCTGGAGTTCCGCCCCATTCCGCTGCACCTGGCCGAAAACGGCGTCCAGGTGGCGATCCTGGATTCCGAGGTGCCCCGCACGCTGGCCACCGGCGGCTACAACCAGCGGCGGCAGGAGTGCGAGGAGGGCGTCGCCCTGCTGGCGCAGGCCCTCGGGCGCGACCTGGATGCCTTGCGGGACGTCTCCGAAGCCGAGTTCGCCGCGCATGCCCAGGTGCTGCCCATGCCGATCCGCGCCCGGGTCCGGCACGTGGTCAGCGAGAACGCCCGGGTACTGCGCGCCGCGACGTTCCTGGCGGCGGGGGACGTGACGGCTTTCGGGGAGCTGATGGACCAGTCGCACGATTCGCTGCGCGACGACTACGAGGTGTCCTGCGAGGAGCTGGATCTGCTGGTTTCGCTCGCTCGAAACACCCAAGGCGTGCTGGGCGCTCGCCTCACGGGCGCGGGTTTCGGCGGCTGCGCGGTGGCCCTGGTGCGGAGCGAGGCCTTGCCGGCATTGCAGGCCGCGCTCGACGGCTACATGCGCCAGACCGGCCTTACACCCGCCATCTGGCTCTGCAACGCCGCCTCCGGCGCGAGCGTTTCGCCGATCAGCTAGCGAGCAATGAGCCCGACGATCTTCCGCCAGGACGGCTTTCGCTTCTACTTCTTTTCCAGGGAGGAGCCGCGGCTGCACGTGCACGTGAGCTCCGGCAACGGAGAGGCCAAGTTCTGGCTGGATCCGGAGATAAGCCTGGCACGGAATCACGGCCTGAGAGACGATGATGTCGGACACGCCGCCCAGTTGATCCGGGAGCATGAGGATGAGATCCGCGCAGCCTGGCAGATCCACTTCGGACGTTGAGGTCACCAATATCTCGAAGTACGGCTTCTGGGTGATCATTCACGACAAGGAGCTCTTCCTGCCGTTCGAAGACTTTCCCTGGTTTCGAGAAGCCACGGTCGGGCAGATCCTGAACCTCGACCACGTGACGGAAGGGCACCTGCACTGGCCCGATCTCGACGTGGATCTGGACGTCGAGTCGATCGAGCATCCAGAACGCTTTCCGCTTGTCAGTAAGGCGAGTATCGTAAAATAACAACAAGGCGACAAAATCCAATTGTCGCCTTGTTGATTGGTGCTTCGTCTACTTCGTGAACTTGGCGACGTTGGTCTTCGTGACGACCTCGACGCCCGTGTCCACCAGGGGAGAGAGCTTGGCGCCCTTGGTGGCCGCGTCGTAGAGCATCTGGAGGCTCAATTCGCCCATCTTGTCGGGCCGCTGGGCGATCAGGGCGTTGACCGTCCCGTCGTTGAGGAGCTTCACCAGGGCCGGCGTGACGTCCATGCCCACGAGCACGACCTGGCCGTTCTTTTTGGCCGACTTGAGCGCCTGGGCCACGCCGGGGCCGCCGATGGCGGTGTCGGCGAAGAACGCGACCACGTTGGGATGCGAGCGCAGCGTGTCCTCGGCCACCGAGACGGCGCGCGCCTTGTCGCCCAGATCGCTCTGCTCCTTGAGGACCGTCAGGCCGCTGCCTTCTAGCGCCTTCTTGAAGCCCTCCACGCGCTGGCGCAGGTTCTGGGCGCCGATCGGGCCGGTCATGATGGCGACCTCGCCCTTCTTGGCGCCCAGCAGCTTCTTGAGGGTCTCGCCGGCCGCCTTGCCGGCCGCCACGTTGTCGGTACCGATGTAGGAAAGTCGATCCTTGGCGTCGGTGTCTGAGTCGATCGTGACGACCTTGATGCCGGCGTCCAGGGCCTTCTTCACGGTCTTGCCCAGGGCCTTGGACTCGACCGGGGACAGGGCGATGCCGTCAACCTTCTTCTGGATGAGGTTCTCGATGATGCTGATCTGGCCCTGGGTGTCGCGTTCGGACCGGGGGCCCTGGTAGACGAACTGCACGTCCTTCATGGTCCTGGCCTTGGCCTCGGCCGCCGAGCGCACCTGCACCCAGTACTCGCCGCCCTGCGCCTTGCCCACGATGGCGAGTTGCACGGTCTTGGCCAGGGCCTGCGCGGGCAGCATCACGGCTGCCAGGCTCAAGGCCAACCCCAGTCTAAGCGTCTTGGACATCGAAAAACTCCTATCTGCCTTGCCTCAGTTGGTCGATCCACACTGCGAGGATGACGACCCCGCCGATGACCAGTTGCTGCCAAGCGGTCGAGACGTTGAGGAACACCAAGCCGCTCCGCAGGACCCCCATGATAGCGATTCCCAGGAGCGTGCCCACGATCGTCCCGCGACCGCCCATCAAGCTGGCCCCGCCGATGACCACGGCGGCGATGGCGTCGAGTTCGTAGCCGAGGGCCGCGTTGGGCTCGGCGCTAGACACCCGGCCGATGGATATGGCGCCCGCCACGCCGCAGAGCAGGCCCATGATCACGTAGATCCAGGTCTTGTACGCGTCGGCGTTGACCCCGGAGAGCCGCACGGCCTCCTCGTTGGAGCCCAGGGCATAGGCGTAGCGGCCCAGGCGCGTGCGGGACAGGATCACGGCCATGATGGCCGCCAGCGCCAGCAGGATGATGGCCGGGATGGGCACCGGGCCGAGCGAGCCGTTGCCCACGACGAATACGCTCTCGGGAAGGGCATTCACCGGCTGCTCCTCGGTCATGACGAGCGAGGCGCCGCGGGCGATGCTCATCATGCCCAGGGTGATGATGAAGGGCGTGATGCCCAGGCGCGTGATCAGGACGCCGTTGACCCAGCCGAGGGCACCGCCGGCCAGGACGCCGGCCACCAGGGCCAGCCAGGGCATGCCGGCCAGCAGGCCGGGCTGTTCGAAGGGCGGATCATTTGTGTGCATCAAGAGGGCCGCGACGCACGCCGAGAACGCCACGAGCGACCCCACCGACAGGTCGATGCCGCTGGTCACGATCACCAGGGTCATGCCGATGGCGATGATGCCCACGATCGAGACCTGGTTGGCGATGGACAGGAAGTTGGACACCGAGAAGAAGCCGGGCGCCAGAATGCTGAACACGGCGATCAGCACGATGAGCGCCGCTCCCGACAGAAAGCGATCCAGGAAGATCGTCAGCCATTGCGGCCGCCGGGGCGTGAGCTCGCCGGTGATGGCGCGTGCCGCGGAACTCATCAGAAACTCCCTCGCTTCTCCGATGCTGACTCGCGAGCTGTCGAAAGCCGGTGGGTCGTGCCGGCACGGAGCTCAGCGACGTCGCGAGACCGAAACTGACAGCCGGCACTCATTCGGGCCTCCTGCCGGAGGCGGCCAGTGGATGCTGCATCTCTTTCCTCAACCGGGGGTCGCCAGCGCCAGAATCTTCTCCTGGGTGGCCTGATCGCGGCGCAACTCGCCCTTGAGGGCGCCGTCGGCCATCACCAGGATGCGGTCGGACATCCCGAGGACCTCGGGCAGGTCGCTCGAGACCATGAGGATGGCCTTGCCCTGCTCGGCCAGGGTCGCCATCAGCTTGTACACTTCCGACCGGGCGCCCACGTCGATGCCCCGCGTGGGCTCGTCGAACATGATCACGCGGGCGTCGCGACACAGCCACTTGGCCAGGACCACCTTCTGCTGGTTGCCGCCCGACAGGTTGCGGCACAGTTGGTCGATGCTCGGCGTGCGGATGGCCAGGTCCTTCGAGAGCTCCTGCGCCCGCGCCGCTTCCCGGTCGCGCGCGATGAAGCCGAAGCGCACGAAGCGCTCGAGCGACGCGGCCGACACGTTCTTGCGGATGGACATGGGCAGCGCCAGGCCCTGCCCCTTGCGATCCTCCGGCAAGAGGCCGATGCCGGCCTTCACCGCCGCGCGGGGCGAACGGATGCGCACGGGCTTGCCGTCAACCAGGACGCGGCCGGCCGTGGCCCGATCCGCGCCGAAGATCAGCCGCAGCACCTCGGTCCGGCCCGCGCCCACCAGGCCGGCGATACCCACGATCTCGCCCGCCCTCACCGCGAACGACACGCCCTTCACCTTGGGGCTCTCCAGGCCCTCGACGCGCAGCAGTTCCGCGCCGGGCGCGGGCGTGCGGGTCGGGTAGATCTCCGAGACCTCGCGGCCGACCATGTGCCGGATCAGGTCGTCGGTGGTGACCTCGGCCAGGCGGAACGTGCCGACGGTCTTGCCGTCGCGCATGACCGTGGCCCGGTCGCCGATCTCGCGGATCTCCTGCAAGCGGTGCGAGATGTAGATCATCGAGATGCCCCTGGTCCTGAGCGCCTTGATCAGCGCGAAGAGGCGGGCGATCTCGCGATCGGACAGGGCCGCGGTGGGCTCGTCGAGGGTGAGGATCCCGTTCTCCTTGCCCTCCATGAACGACAGGGCCTTGGCTATCTCGACCATCTGGCATTGCGCGACGCCCAGGTTGCGGACGGGCGTGGCCGGATCCAGGGCCAGGCCCACCTCGGCCAGTTGCGCCTTTGCCATCTCCCTGAGCTTGCGCTTGTCGACCAGACCGAGCTTCGCCGGCTCGCGCCCGAAGAACAAATTCTCGGCGACCGAGAGGTCGGGAATGAGGTTGAACTCCTGGTAGATCGTGCTGATGCCAAGCTCGAACGCCTTCAGCGGGCTATCGATCGTCACGGGCTGGCCCCGCAGCAGGATCTCGCCGCTGTCCGGCCGATGGACGCCGGCCAGGGCCTTCATGAGCGTGGACTTGCCCGCGCCGTTTTCGCCCAGCAGCACGTGGACTTCGCCGGGAAGGACGTCGAGGCGCACTTCGGCGAGTGCGACGACCCCGGGAAAGGTCTTGGTGAGGGCCCGGACTTCGAGAATGGGCGCTTGCTGCGGAACCACGCTCGATTATATCAACCCCCGACATCGGGGCCCCCGGAGCGGCCGCCGTTTACAAGGCCGCGGGGGCCCACTTGCCGCCCTTGACCTCCCACAGGATGAACCCGGCGCGCGTGAGATCGCCCTTGGCATCGAAGGAGATCTTGCCGGTGACGCCCGGAAAGTCCCGGGTCCTGGCGATTTCTTGCGCTACCTCCCGGGGCGCGGGCGTCCTGGCCCGCTTGATGGCTGCCAGCAGGATGCGCGCCGCGTCGTAGGCATAGCCCGAATAAGGACCGGGCGGTCCGAACTTCGCGGTGTAACGCCGATCGAAGTCGGCGGCCGCCGGTGCGGGGAAGGTCACCATCGCGCCTTCGGCCGCCTTGGCCCCGGCCAGCGACACGAAGGTGGGATCCAGCGTGGCGTCGCCAGCGAGGAATCGCGCCTTGATCCCCAGGTTGCGCGCCTGGCGCAGCAACGGGCCGGCATCCTGGTACTCCCCGCCGAAGTAGAGGAGATCGGGCTTGCCGGCGCGCAACCGCGTGAGCGTCGCCGAGAAGTCCTTCTCGCCGCTGGCTACCCCGTCGAAGAAAAGGACCTGGCCGCCGGCGGCCTCGAAGGCCTTGCGGAACTCGGTGGCCAGGCCCTGGCCGTAGGCGTTTTTGTTATGCAGGACCGCGGCCGTGCGGGCACCGAGCTTTCGGCTCTCGCGGGCGGCAATCAGCCCCTGCTGATCGTCCCGACCGATGACGCGGAAGACGGTCTTCAGCCCCCGATCGGTCACGCGGGGATTGGTGGAGACCGTCAGCACCGGGACCCAGGCAGGCGCATACACCTCTGCGGTCACCGGGATGGTCACCCCGCTGTTGTAGGGCCCGACGACGCCCAGCACTCCCGAGGTCACCAGGTGGCGCGCCGCCAGGATCCCTTCCCGCGGATCGCCCTTGTCGTCACCCACGAGGATCTCGGCCGCAGGACCGCCGGCGGCCTTGGCCTCGTCGACGGCCAGACGCGTCGCGTTGCGCATGTCCTGGCCCTGCTTCGCCAGGGAGCCCGTCATGGGGCCCTGCATACCGATGCGTGGCAGCGCTGCCCGGGCCGGCAAGGCGACAGCCAGGAGCGTCACGAGGCCCAGGAGCAGGCGAGCTTTCATGCCCGAGGATCTTAGCAAACCCGAGGTGTCGCCTGCCGTGTTCGGAGTGAACCGCCCCCCGCAACGTGGAGCGGGGGGCGGATTCGGCAGAAGGGTCTAAGGTCGAGAAACTCTATACGGCCTCGGAAAGCGCCCACAGGCGGGCGAGCCGTTGCTGCTGCCGCGACAGGTCGATCATCTTGTACTCGAAGAACGTGTCGAGGTGCGGGATGTCCGAGGACAGGACCACGGCGACGGTCTCGCCGCCCGGCACGGCGGCGACCTCGCGGCTGCCCGCGAACTCGCTGAGGAGATCCATCAGGAGGCAAACCTGCCCGGGGTTGTACGGGGCGGGTTCGGGCCGCTTGCGGCGGCGGCGAGACGCCGGCCGCTTGCGGCCGGGTTTGCGCTTGTCTTCAGTCTCCATGGCTCAAGGTCCTTGACTTCATCCTAGATTCATGAGTGGTTGTTAACAAATGTGAATGGCCGCGCAGGAACGGGGATTCCGACAGCCTCCGGGATGCTTAACAATCGCCCGCGGGGACCATGACGGGGATCACACGGTACGTAGAACCGCCAGAGCCGCGGAGTGCCGGCGAATCCGCCCATGGTTGCGGATTGTGAATTTTTGTGAGGTGCCTTAACCGCGCCTACGGGTAGAGGCCGCGCAGTTCGAAGGCCTTGGCCACGCGGCCCACGCCGAGGACCCATGCGGCCTGGCGGAAGGGGATGTCCCGGTCGCGCGCCTCCTTGATCACCGCCTTGAACGCGCGCACCATCAGGTCTTCCAGGCGTCCGAAGACCTCGCCTTCGGACCAGAAGAACTCGCTGCGGCCCTGCACCCACTCCAGGTAGGTGATGACGACTCCGCCGCCGTTGGCCAGGACATCCGGGAGGAGGGTGACACCGCGCTTGTGCAGGATCTCGTCGGCCGCCGGGGTCGTGGGCGCGTTGGCCCCCTCGACCACGATCTCGGCCTGGATCTGGTTCGCATTGGATCGGGTGATGATGCGCCCCGTCGAAGCCGGAATCAGCACGTCCACCGGCAAGGTGACCAGCGTCCGGGTGTCGATCGGGTCGGTGTCGGGGAAACCGGCGACGCCGCCATGGGCGCGGGAGTATGCCACCAGGGCCGGGATGTCGAGGCCATCGTCCCGGCGGACGCCGCCCGTCTGGTCCGTGGCGGCCACGATCTTGGCGCCCGCCGCGTGGAGGAGCGAGGACGCCACCGATCCGAGGCGCCCGAAGCCCTCGACGGCGATCCGCATGCCCTTGAGGTCTCGCCCGCGTTCTTTCAAGTACTCCTTGAGCACGATCACGACGCCGCGGCCCGCGCCCTCCCAGCCGCCCTGCGTGCCGCCGATGGCCATGGGCTTACCGGTGGCCGCGCCGGGAGCGGCGTACCCCTGGTTGCAGCTCCAGGTGTCCATGATCCAGGCCATTTCCCGCGGGCCGGTGTTGACGTCGGGGCACGGGATGTCCTTGGCCGGGTCGAAGACCATGCTCATGCTGGAGGTGTAGCGGCGCGTGAGGCGCTCCAGCTCACCCAGGGAGTACCGCGAGGGGTCCACGGCGATGCCGCCCTTGGCGCCGCCGAACGGCACGCCCATCAGCGCGCATTGCCAGGTCTGGAGCATCGCCAGCGCCGTGATGACGTCGATGTCCACCGCCTGGTGGTAGCGAATGCCGCCCGTGTAGGGCCCCAGGGCGTTGTTGTGCTGCACGCGGTAGCCGGTGAGGATGCGCGCCGACCCATCGTCCATCCGCACCGGGCAGGAGGTGTGGATGACCCGATCCGGCAGCGCCAGGCGCTCCTTGGTGCCGTCGTCGATGCCCAGGAGCCGGCACGCCTCGTCGAGGGTCTTGCGCTCGTGCTCGAGGAGTATCGAGTTCTTGAATTCGCTGTCGTGGGCGACGGCCTCCGCAGACAGGAGGCTGCTCATGTCCTGCACCGTCGGCGACCTACAGTGCGCTCGGCGCGAAGCCGCAGGCGGTCGCCGACACGGCGCCCGCATGGCGCCCCGATCCGTTTCGGCCCCTACCTGCCCTCATGCAAAACCGTCCTTTCATGGCGGGCATTGTACTAGATAATCAGTTGATCTCAACCGGGGTACCTTCGGGCACCAGGTCGAAAAGCTGCTCCACCTCGGAGTTCTTCATGCGAATGCAGCCACCCGAGGCGGCCTGGCCGATGGAAGACTCGTTGTTCGTGCCATGGATGCCGATCGAGCGCCCGCCCGGATAGCGCACGTCCATGCCCAGCCAGCGCGTGCCCAGGGGGTTGCGGGCGTCGCCCGCCGGGACGTTTTCGTACGAGGGATTCGCGATTTTCTTCTTGATGCTGTAGCGGCCGTCGGGCGTGTTGGCCCGGGCGCCGATGGCCACGACGTACTGCGTGGCGTACTGGCCGTTGTGATAGAGGGTGAGGGTCTTGTAGGTCTTGTTGACGCGGATGAAGAACTCCGACTTCTTCTTCAGGCCCGACGCGTCCTCGGGATCGGTGCCGGGTTCGGCCACCTCGTCGTACGGGCCGGCGCTGGCCGGCCTTGCCGGCTCCTTCCCGGGCGGCCCGGCCGGCGTCTGACCCGGTGACTGGCCAGGTGGCTGACCCGGCGGGCGGTCCGGTTGCAGGTCCGGCGGCGGGCTGGCGGCTTGCCCGGCCGGCCGGCCGGGATCGGCGGCCGGCTCCGGTCCTGCCGGGAGCTCTCGCACGACTTCATAGTCCGGCGTGGCTCCCGCCCTGGCCAGGAGGTCCTTGTGGCCGGCCTGGGCGGCGGCGACCGCGTCGGCATTCGCCCCGGTCACCGGCGTGGGCAGCGCGTGCACGATCTCCTGCCGCCTCTCGGGCTGCCCGCCGAGCCGCGCCAGCACGACTCCGCCGCCGGCGACGGCCGTCACGCCGAGGCCCATCGCAAACAGGATCTTGGCGCGCAAGGCCGGCTCGGCGATCGCTCTCGCCAGGCCGCGGGCCCTGGTGGCAGCGAGGGCCAGCAAGGCGAGCAGACCGGCGAGGAGTGCGACCTTGCGCTTGTCCGTGCCGCCGGCCTGCTCGCCGCGATGCTTGCGCAGGCGGGCCGCGAAGCGCTCGGCCCCGACTCCCGACAGGCCGGCGGCCCGCAGGTGCCGTTCGACATCGTCCAGCAGGCCGCCGCCCTCGGGATGGGGAGGGGCGGCCGCACCCGCCGCCGCGCCGCCGCTGGCCCCACCGTGCGCCTCCAGGTTGGCGCGACCCAGCAGATCGAGCAACTGGCCCGCGGACGCGACCCGCTTGATGGTCTCCTCGGCCAGCAGCGCCGTGAGGATGTCGAAGCAGCCGGCGGTCAAGCCGAAGCGATCCTTTCGGCCTCCGGGATCGCGGGCCGCCCTGGCAAGCTCGGAGCCTTGCAGCCCGGTGAGCAGGTGAATGGCGGTAACTCCCAGCGCATACATGTCCGACCGAGGCGAGGCGCGCCCGGTGGCGTACTCGGGCGCCAGGTACGGGCTTTTGAGCGCGTCGGGCGGGCGATCCTCGAGGTCGGCCTCCCAGTTCGGCAATCCCAGGCCGACGTGCGCGTCGCCATCGCGACGGAATAGCTGGTCTGGCCGGATGCCGCGGTGGGCTATTCCCTTCGCGTGGAGCGGCGCCAGGGTCCTGGCGACCCCTTCCA
>Ga0194120_10006099_pt1 | contig 17240 bp, 20 predicted proteins | sample TA2MahCa65mmetaG_FD_148642 | JGI IMG/M metagenome (GOLD analysis project Ga0194120, IMG submission 148642) | Freshwater microbial communities from Lake Tanganyika, Tanzania - TA2015019 Mahale Deep Cast 65m | ecosystem: Environmental > Aquatic > Freshwater > Lake | place: Tanzania: Lake...
GCCACTTGCGAGAAGGTAATCGTGCTGTGTGCCATGCCTGTCTTAACCCTCACGTAGCTCCACGTAACCGATCGACCGTATATATTTGACGCCGGGGGACAACGGTCCGTCTTTGATATCGGGACTTCCTTGCGAATCGACGCCCGCGGGAAATCACCATTGATGGTCTGAAGATCGCTTAGTCTTCAGGCGAAGTCGATGAGTTCCTTGCCGAGTAGTCGTCCAAGCGATAGCGCCGGCATCACTGCCATGCCGCCTGGTAGCCCCTTCCCCATTATCGTGCCCATGCCGAGTAATTCACCCGCGGCATATAGATTTGGGATGAGTGAACCGTCCTTACGGATCACGCGCAACCGGGTATCAACGGCGACACCTGCGTAACTGAGCAGATTCCAACTGCTGATTTCGACGGCATAGAAAGGGCCGGAACCGATTGGAAGCGGCATGTGTTGACGACCGAGCGAATCAGAACCTTGCTCCCTACCGCGATTGTAGTCAGCCACTGTGGCAATCAGACCTGGCGGGTCGATGCCAGCGGCGCGAGCGAGGCCGCCGAGATCGTCGGCGCGATGGAATCCGTACTCGCGATCGGCGAACGCGCGGTGTACATCCTCAGCCGTGAAAGGTCCCGCGAATCCGCCGCGCACTAACGTTGGAGCCGCCTTGCGGATAGCGTCGTCGTACACGAACCAGCAACGCTCGTTCGGTAAAGCCGCGAGCGCCTGTTCGTAGGCGTCGTGGCTGGGCACATCCTCACGTAAGAATCGTTTCCCCCTAGCATCGACAAGAATTTCCCATGGTGCACGCTCCGGCGGAAAGTGGCGCGCCATGGCACGGATGGCAGTCGGTGACTGGTCGTCAGCGAGGATTGCACCGAAGAGCGGCGTATGGTTCTCGCCGCCTCGGATAAAGCCGCCAGCCGCAACGCTGAGTTCGATGCCGATACCCTGACTGAATGGATAGGTGGCACGTGAATGCGTCTTGACGCCCTCGTACTTGAGGAACATCTGCGGATTGGCGGTGTAACCGCCTGAGGTTAGCGCGATGTGTTGAGCATGCAGCACAATTTGGCGACCCTCGGGCGTGACGACAACTAGCCCGGATATCGCACCGGAGCGCCTTTGTACAAGCTCTACCGCGGAGTGATTCGTGAGCACAGTGATGCGACCAGAGGCAACATGCGGTGCGAGTTGCGCGTTAAGCACGTCAAGGATCGCACGACCGCCGTCGCGCGCCCAAACGTATCGTGCGCGGCTGTAGGGCTCATGGGTTGTTCCGGTGATCGGGTGCGTCTCGATCGGTTTGAAGCCGCAATCAAGCAGCCAGTCGAATGCAGGTGCAGCCGCGCTGGTCGTGATACGCAGGATCTCGGCGTTTACGGTATTTTTGCTGATACGCATCACGTCGTCGAAATGCGATTGTGGCGTGTCGTCGATCCCGCGATCGCGTTGTAACCGCGTGCCTGCCGCACTCATCTGCCCGCTCGAGAGATGAAGGGTACCGCCGAGCACTCCAGCAGCCTCTACTATCGCGACCTTAGCGCCGCGTGCTGCGGCGAAAATCGCCGCTGGTAAGCCAGCGTTACCGCCGCCGACTACGATCAGATCCCAAGTTTGTCCTCTCTCAGCGCGACCGATTCGGCTGCCAACTCCGACCGCCGTTGCAATGGTGGCTGTGCTAAGCGAGGCGAGAAAACGTCGTTTACTGACCGCGCTCATTCAGATTCCCTCCCCAACAGTTTGTACAGAATACGGCAGACTCTAAGCGGATCGCGGAACGCAGCACACGTTTTACACGTCCGACAAACGATGCTGTAAATAACTTTTCCATGTGATCATTCAGGAGACCTGTACGCCCGTCGTGTGATGGCACCTCCCGAAGACTCTCCTCGCTGATCTCCGCGCCGAGCTTTCCATGCCACGCCTTGCGACGCCATCTGGGCGACCTTTGTGCACCCAGTGGCAAGTAAGATAACCCTGTGCGCCGAGACGCTAGGGTTGTAGGCGACGGATCGGAAGACGTGAAACACGTCCACCGCCGGCCCGAAGAATCTGTGAAAGACAGCGTCGGCGACGGTCCCTTACGCCCATACCCCAAGCGTACCGTTAGACGGCCTCGGTGCGGAAGAATTCCTCGCGCTGGCCACAATCACTGCGTCGCTACACACAACATTAAGCTCCTTAAGTAGTTCCTGGAGCCCCTCACATATATGAGTTTTGCGCTCTAAAACCAACCAATTTGCCGAAGACTATGACCATCATTCCAGATCTTGGTCATATGCCGGATCTTATCGCCCTCAAACTTCATGACGTACACGTAGTCCGCCTCAAGGCTTTTACCTGTGGGCGCAACAGGGCCACCGACTCCGGTGTTCGTGCCACGGAAAATCCCATAGATGATTGCGCTATTCCTAACTGGGTCAATACCGAAGGAACGGATCTCGTAATGACCGTTCGGCATCGGAGTAAACATTGACTTCATCCATTCCGTGTAAGCCTGCAGCGTCGTAATATCTTTAAGGGTGTCCGCCTGCGCAGTAAAACCTGCATCGTCGTGGCAATACTGCCGACATACGTCCCACCCCTTCCCGTCTCACACGCATCAAAAAAATAAGTAGTGATATCTTTGACATTGGACATGAATAACCACCTTTTGAGGAGTGAAGTTCTTGGAGTGCCGACACTTTTTGAGCGTCCTCGTAAGTGCTGCGAGCGGACCCATATGGCCCTCCGGACGAAACTAAAGCGCCAGCGAAAAGGGGGACGCTCCTATCGTGCCCCCGCCGCAACACCCCGCTCAGTAGATTGTTGCATGCCAGCCTGACCCGCGCTAGCCTCATCCAACGTGTGCAGACTTTGTCGCTCGCTGACTGAATTTTTTTGTCCCGAGGAAATCTACTATGAAGCTTTCTGGCCTCGCAGCGCTTTTTTTGGCTCTGGTGATTAGTCATGCCTCGGCCCAAATGCCGGAAACCACGGCTCCGTCGGGCGCTAAGGTCTATTTCGTGAATCTCAAGAATGGTGATACCGTCACGCGCCCGGTGAAAGTCGTGATGGGCCTCACAGGAATGGGTATCGCGCCTGCAGGTATCGAATTTCCGGACACCGGACACCACCACCTAATTATCGATGCGCCGACCCCGTCCGCAGGACAAGTGATCGCCGCCGATGCAAATCACGTTCACTTCGGTAAAGGTCAAACTGAGGCGACGCTCGACCTCGCGCCCGGCCGACACACGCTGCAACTCGTGTTGGGTGATCGTAACCACGTCCCACACAAGCCGGCAGTCGTCTCCGGTGTGATAACAATCACCGTGCGTTGAAATACTGCGACCATCACGTCACCCCGCGACGCGCACCGATAATTCCGCGGGGGGCACGCGGGTACATGTGTATTGAGGAGGGGGGACCGCTTCAACCGGTACCAAACTCGCAGTAAACCTCTTTTTCGACGAGATCATACGCGAACAGAAATTTTGCCATACCGGTGAGAACCGCCATGGTCATACCGAGCTCCACAATCTGTGCGTCGTCGAAATGGGATCGGAGCTCGGCATAAAGCGCCGGATCGAGATGTCCCCGGGGAGCGGTAAGTGCCATCGTGGCTGCAAGGCGCAACGCCGCCCGCTCTGCCGGCGACCAGCAGACCGCTGTCTCGTCGCTGATGAAGTGCAACTGCGTGTCGTCAAGACCCGCTTTTACGGCATCCAAGCGATTCCCGCGGTTACAGAATGCGCAGCCGTGCAACGTTGACAAGCGTAAACGCACTATCTCTTTGATGCGTACTGGAACACGACCGCCATAGAACACCCTACTGTAAAACTCGCGATACCACTCAAAGAGTTCTGGTGCGTGACCCATCACGCTGATGAAAGTGGCATCGCCCCTCGCCGACAGTGCTCGGTCGTGGGCCTCCTGTAGCTCAGGCGCAAGGGCCTCGCGAGGTAAGGATGGGATAGGCGAGTTAGGCATTGTGGCGAGCCCTCAAACCAATGACTTCCGGTCAGGTACAACACCGATAACATAATAACGATGACGCCCTACGGAGCGGCGAAAAATCGTGATCGGACTTTTTCAGCCCACCGATTCTCGTACCTTGATTCTTTGTTAGCGAGTCCGATGTCGATCTCATCTCAATTTGCGTATTCGCAAATCACATAAATCTTTCGGGTGCGCTCGATAACTTCCCAAATTCCTGTTAGTCCCCGAGGAATCACGAACTCGTCGCCAGTTATAACCTCGCGAATAACTCCATCGTCATTTGTTATACGACTACGTCCCGCCACAATACGGCAGTACTCCTGCTCGGTGTAGTGGATTCGCCAAGCACCCGGTTCACATTCCTAAACTCCGACTGAGAATTTACCGCTCGAATCCGAGTAGTATGACCAGGCACGCTGTAGCGGATCTCCAGAGAGGATCTTTTCGGGTACTGGCCGGTACTTAAATGGTTATAAAGCCAATGAGGATAGATGAAGAAGTGGAATAACATGCGGTGTCATCATTTTGTTGACACGCAGTAGTTCCCACTCGCATACCAACCTGACGGACATGACCCAGCGCGAGGGATGACGGCTTTCGCCGAGTCGGTCGCGGCGACACAGTACTTATCGCTTCCGTAGTAGCCGCTCGGGCATGACCCATCACGCTTTATTGCAAACTTCGCTGAACTCGTCGGGACGCAATACTTATCGCTGGCGTAGTAGCCGCCAGGGCATGAACCATCGCGGGGTATCGGCTGCGGCGGCGGGGCTGACTGCGCGTGAGCGTCTAGCCATGCGGTTGCGAGAAGAAGCGCGAAGAGGATTCGGCGCATCGGGTGACCCTCCGGCCCGGACTATAGCGCCAGAGACAACGGGGTTGTCTGCCTAGTCCTTATCCGAATACTTTGACCCTTTATCGTTCTTATCGGAAGACGTGATATCCCGGTCAGCCCCTTTCCCGACGACGTACCAAATAAGGCCAACGACAACGGCGAATATCGCCCAACCAACCGCGCTATGTATCCAAATCATTGGTAACTCCCTTCTTATTCAGAGCGTGGTCGGACGTAAATGGCAAGCGCCTTTCCTTTCCGATTCGGGGCGTTGACGACGTTAGTGTAGAGAGCATGACCAATCTCTAGCCACCACTTGCCCGACAATCGTTGCTCCATTTGAGGCTCAACGACTCTATCAAGAATTTAGTGCGTTAGCGCCGAGGACAAGATTGTTGGCCCCCAACGCGGATGGGCATCCGTGGGTGCGTATAAAGAGGGGGGTCAGAGCGGCTAGAATTGAGCCGTCCCCAACGAGGTTTGCGCCTTCTTTTTGGGGGGTATTGTTGGGGGTATAAACAAGATAATCGTTAATAAAATACATTAAAAACAAATACTTACGATTATTTTTAGGTAGCTCGATAGCCGAGAGCGCTGTGCGGCCGAACTCGGTTGTAGTGACCTCGCCATTGTTCGATCAGCACATCGGCCTCCCGAAGCTTATGGATGATCTCCTCGGTCGTGTATCTCTGCTTCGCCATCGTCCACGTCTCCTGTCCCTTTTTTGAACATTAAACATGGACCAAAAATACCGGCTTACGTCAGAACCGTGGACGTTCCTGCTGATCGACTATCACCTGCTTCGCGGAACGAAGCCTTCACGACGATTGTGAAAAAAGCCATCCTCAGCAGAAATCCCTATTGATCCCGGGTGTGATCACGCCGCCGGATGGCATGGCGCTGGGCTGCACGTTAGTTCAAGGTGACGATTGTCGCGAAACTGGTCTTGTCGTAGTCGGTGAGATAACCGTCGATCGTCAACGCCCAGTCGCCAGGAATCAAGGTTTCGCCAATCATCACGTGCCACATGCCATTGCCCACAGGTTCGGCTTTGAGCCTCACCTCGCTGATTCCGGCTGCCTCCAAAGCGACCGTCACTTCGAGCGCGGTCGCGTCGTCCACGATAACGCCTGCGGGGTCCGTCAAGGTCACCATCAACATATTCTCGCCAACCTTGGCGGGCGAGAGTTCGATCTCGGCACTGTAGGCCGCAGCATTTCTCAACGTTCTTTTCAGCAGACCACCGGAAATCATCGCCATCTTCGCGTCCGCGGCGCCAGCTTCGCCGGTCGCAACCAGCGCGCGCGGCGGAGTAGTCACGGTCAAAGCTGATGCGGCAGCCAGAACGATGACGTACAGCATGAGTTCGAGCGTGATAGTTCGTCTGATCTTTGCAACGCCTGCCGCATCATTTGCGATGAGTTTTGGTGTCAAATTGATCTTGTTGTACGCCGCAATCCCTATTATTACGAATACCAAGATAATTTTTGCGAGCAGGACAGTCCCGTAATCGTTATCGAACAGCTTGGTGGGCGAACCCAGTTGTTTGAGCGAAATTGCACTTCCGCTTACCAGAACGACGATGACGGCAGGTACCGCAAAGGTCGAGAAACGCTGCAGCAGCGCACCCGAGTCGGATACAGAGAGCATCCTGGTGCTCAACAGCAACGGTCTAAATGCACCAATCCAGAATGCCGTGGCGAGGAGATGTGCCCCAACGACCGGTGCCATCAGCCAAGCGGGAGGTGCAGTCGCAGCGTGGCCCGTCACCAGAAATGAACCGATCGCAAGCACCACGCCAGCGATCAAAAATCCGTCCCGGCGCCGATCACCTGCTGCGAAACCCGCGTACAACAGCAGCATGGCAATGAGCCCGAACACCGCGCTGGAAGCCAGCGTGCTGTCAAGGCCGGATCGCCAGGTCGCCGCCTGCCAAAGCGCATCGGCGCCACCCAACTGCATATCCGCACCACCGAAGCCGACCGCGAGCACATACGACCATGCCGTCAGAACGCTTGCCCAGCGGGCTTTTTGTCGTGCGTCCTCTCGCAAAGCGCCGTCTAACCCGACGAGCAGCATGAATATAGCCGTGCCTGCTACCCACAGCATTCCGGCGTAAAGAATCCAGCGGTTGACAGCAACCGCGAGGGACCAGATGGAGCGACTGCCCGCATCAGCCGTCGCATCGACGCTCTTCATCGGCTCGCCTATCGAGAAGCCGAATGTGGCGCCTACCGGATGCGTATCTGCGGAAATGACGCGATAGGTCAAAACGTAGGTACCGTTCGGCAGCAAGGCACCGAGCGGCAAAATCATTTTGGTTCCGTCAAGCCGGATTTCGCCGGGGTCACCGACCGGCTGGCCCTTGACGTCGAGCACTTTGAAGAAAATTGGACCCACGCCTTCGTTGAAGTTGGCAACAACCTCCGACGGCGGCTGCATCAACATCTCGCCGGGTTTTGGCGATGAGTCGAGCAAGACGGCATGGGCGAACGCCCGCGGGGAACTCGCCGCAAGTGCGCCGACGAGAAGAAGACTGAACAGATAACGCGTCATTCGACTGAACATGCGAACCCCCCGCAGGCTTTGCTATTTCTTCAAACCCGGCGTAGCGAACGGGTACTGCGGGCGCGTTGGTTTCTCGATGATCATGAAAGCAGACGGTGTGGCCGTCGCCGTCATGAACTTGAGCAACTTTTCGGGCAACCCCGGGGTTTTTACCTCCAGCAGTTCGTTCGGCAAGTCGACATAGCGCTCCTCGCCACTCTCGCAAACATTGACCGATCGGAAAAAGATGATTTTGCCGACGGCCTCGGGAATCATGCCGCGAAAACGAAAGCCCTCGAACCGGCCCGAGCCCGGGAGGTTGCTCCGCGGATTCTTCCAGATGATCTCATCGACCGTCTCGGTGAGCATATTCCCACCCTCGCCGGGCACGGGCTTTGGCAGTTTTCGCATTTTCATTTCGATGACCCAGTCCCGGTTGTGCTCGGCCGAGACCCGCATCATGCCGTCCGGAATCTTCAGCCGGACTTCTTTGACTGGACTGCCCTTGCAGCCATGGGTCACACGCAGTTCCAAGTCCTGCATGAATCCCGCTGGAGCGTAATACGCGGTCATGGTGTTGTGAGATTGCGCCACCGGAACCCCGGCAATGAGCGCCGTCCCGACGATCAACGGTAGGTATTTTTTCATATCATCCCTCCTGCATCGTTTTCAGATATTCATTTTCTAGATCACGGTGACCGATCTCACCCGCAACAAATTCTTTACGCAATGAACCGTCCCGCATAATGCCTATTCGAGACCCCGTCTCGCGAGCGCGAAACAAATCATGCGTGGCCATCAAGATTGCCGAGCCACGCTCGGCCATGGCAAGAATCAATTGCGAAAATTCGTTACTGGCCTTGGGGTCGAGACCCGAAGTCGGCTCATCGAGCAGCAAGACCTTGGCATCACGCGCGATGGCGATGGCAATGCCGACCTTCTGCCTCATGCCTTTCGAATATCCTTGCAAAGGACGGTCGTGCGCATCGACGGCTAACCCCGCCTGTTCGAGAAATGCACGTAGAGCGTGTACCGAATGCCTGATTCCCGAAAGCTTGGAAAAATAGTCGAGGTTCTCGACGCCAGACAGGGTACCGTACAGCGTCACCGTTTCCGGGATATACGCGATTCGCTTGCGGGTCGCGGTCGGGTTCTGGCCCACGTCGATACCGTCGATCCTCGCGATGCCGGAAGTGGCCCTCACGAAACCGAGAAATATATTGAGCGTGGTCGTCTTTCCGGCGCCATTAGCCCCGAGCAGGCAATAAATTTCACCCGAATTCACACGCAGATCGAAACTGCGCAAGGCACGAACCTCGCCGTAGTTCTTGGTCAGGGCAATGGCTTCCAACACTATCTGCTGACTCCCGGAGAGTGTGCACCGATGATCACGTCGGCGTTGCGTAGCTGTCGCGACCCCACGAAACAAAGCAAACAAGTCAAGGCGAGCATCGACAACAACGGGATCAACGAGGATACCAGGAGCTCACGCCTGTCGATCTGCGGGGCCACGAAGATCGGCAGTCGTTCATAGTCTTCTGCCGTCAGCGGTGTATCGCTCTCGATCCGTTTCACGAAAAACTCTTGCCATGCGCGGTGATAGACAACGACGGCATCGCGAAAGCCGGCGTGCAGCCGGCCGTCACTTCCGGAGAGCGCAGTCAGCGATCTGAAAGTCAGAGTCCCCGGCGACAGGTACTTCAGTACCTCGATGACGCGCTGCTGGTCGCGCGCATTCCGCGCAAACTCTTGGAGTAAAGGCGCCATGATCTTTTCGATACCCGCCTCGGAGCGGGCAACGCTTAGATAGTACGCACGGCGATCCATGTCCCCCTGCAGATCGGGGTGGTCGAAGAACCACCGATCACGCTCGGCAGCGATGGCTTTGTCGGCTTGTTCGGTGGCCTCGCGTAAGGTTGCTGTCAATTCGACTCGGGAGGGTGACGGCACTATGCTACCAGCGATGAGGTTGGTGACGGCCGGAATCAGAACCACGAAAGCCAGCCATGCGCCGGCGAGACGAGTTGCAGCCGCTTCAGAACTGCCCGCGCCGGCGCTGACGACGAGGGCAAGGGCGCACCAGAAAGCAAGATAAACGAGGCTCGTGATTATCCATCCCGCCAAAATATAAGCTGCTGTAGCAGTCCAAGCAGGTTGCTGTATCAATCCTGCGAGCACGATGGCAACGGTCGTGACCGCTGCAAGAAGCAAGAATCTCGCCCACCATTTATGCCATACGAAACGACCCGCACTCGCGCCGGCTACTACCGCCAGCCACAGAACGCCTCGCTCGCGTTCGCCAGCGACGACATCGAATAAAAAACCTATCGCCAGCAAGGGTAGTACCCAAACGACAATAAACGCGACATCGAAATTACCCGAAAGGAGACGCAAGGAATTTTCGGGGTCGGTGCGCCCAAGAAAAGTATGTGCCCCGCGTGCGGTGAGTCTGTACGTGTCTGGCAGCAGATCACCCTGACCGATCGCCAATCCCTCGAGCGGCGTTGCCGCCTTGGTCACAGGTTGTGACAAGACGCTGTAGGCGACGGCGCCGGGGGAGCGTGAGGTCTCAGCACCAACTTCGGCCTGCACTTTCAGCGAGTCGACAAGCGCACGCGCCTCTTCGCTCGCTTCGACAGCTACCATACGTTGTTCATTAACGATCATGCGGCCGCTTATTCCCGCGAAAACCATCGCGAGCAACAGACCTACGAGTACCCACGGGAGGATCTGCTCGCGCCGCAGTAGCGCTAACTCACTGACGAGAATGTCGACCGACCGCCTCATCCGACGGTTCCTAAACGACGCGCCACGCCCCAGCCGAGCCCGCAGATCAAGAGACTCCATAGGACGAGTACCGTCAGCGGCGCGCCGCAGCGCGCGATACTTGCGCCAAGTTGCTCCGGCACGAAGCGATATTCGCCTGCTTCACGCCAGAGATCTGCACTCGAGCGATAAGCGTTGTCACCCGAACGCGAGTTGAGCGTGATATCACGGTTCAACGTCTTCATGAGTTCACGCCGAAACGCTTCGGCACCGTCCGCAAACTGACGCTGATGCCCGATGCTGGTTCCAGAAAGTTCCTGTGACACCAGCATCACTGCCATGCGTGGCGAAAGGATACTTGCGGCCTCGAAGATATCTAGCTGTCGATCAACCGCCGCTTCGAGCGCTGAGAAGTGTCGGTCGTAAACCACATCCGAAATCTCGTCTTGGACGCCGAATATCACGCCTTGAATGTTGATCGGTAATTCCGCATCCGTAGATACCTTGTACAGAGCATGAAGTTGTCGTCGTCTCTTTTCGATCTTTGCCGAGGGTGTCTCGCCATCGATTCCTACCGCCAGATCATTTTCGATGGCTCGCAACAATGCGTCTGCAGACGGGGTCGGCGAGGCAAGCCGACCCATATCGGCGGCGATCCTCGGCACCACGAAATTTCCGAGAGCCCAGATCACGAGCAGAACCAATAGGGCCACACGGGCCGTCGAAGCAACCGCCGAAACAAGCAGCGCGAGGCCGAGCAGCAGCGCCATGAACCAGAGATAGAGCACAGACAATAAAACGGCGTGCGCCAGCCACGTGGCCCCCGATGTCGACACAAGCACTAGAAAACAAATCCCGATGATCGGCAGCATCAGCAACAGCACCGATGCCGAAAGACCGACAAACTTGCCTAAGAACAACTGCCCACCCGTGACCCCGCTTGCCATCACTTGACGCAATGTTCCCGACTCGCGCTCTGCCGCAAACGATGGATATGCGATCAACAACAAAATCAGCGGCAATAGAACTTGCAGGATGTAGGCGATCGAAATTTCACCAAAACTCGCAAGGGGTGACATGTCGTCAGCAGGTCGCCCAGCCGCGTAGTTACGCTTGTGCGCTTCGAGCCAGATCGATACCCCCTCAAAAGCCTGAACGCCGGAATCGAAGAACGCGAGGGGTAACGCGGGACGAAATGCGTATTGGCCGTAGTGTGCCGCGGAGTGCGGATTTTTTTCACCCTGCTCCACCCATTGCAGGGCGACTTCCTGTTGCGCACGCGTCCGCTCCGCGGAAAGCGATTGATAACGCTGCGAGGCAGTAAAAAATGCTATCGCCGCCAGCATGATGAAAAGCGTGGCCGCCAGTCGAAAACGACCGTCGCGAAAGGTCTGTCGAAATTCTTTGGTAGCGATGTCGATAATCACTAGTCAAGCTTCTCGAACACTTCCACCAAAAATCCATTCGGTGCGAGCAGGCTCGCCGCCGTTACCCGACCGAAACGCGGATCATCCACGACGATCGGCCCTGCTAGGACGGGCGCGCCGTGGGCTTTCGCACGATGCAAAATCGCGGACAACGACCGTACCGGGAAGGCCCAACCAGCAAGCCCGCGGTTCGGTGGCCGCGGTAGTACACCCGTGCCCGCTTGTCTATCCTCAGTCGCATATTCAACGAGACCGAGATTTCCGGTGCGAGCACCACGCGCGTGCAATGTCACATACCGAAAGCGGGGTGAAAAGTTGCTCCACTCGCGACTGGTACGTCGTTCGAAATCGAGAACCTGGGTGAAGAACGACTCCATGACTGCCGAGTTTTCGACGATCAAACTTGAGTACGCCGGACCACCCATCCCAGTGATGGGATCCAGGGTTCCATTTTGGGGCAAACCGTTACCACGCGAAAGAACGACGAGGCGTGTGTTGTCTGCAACCTCGTAGCTGGCCTCGGTGATGGGATACGGCGTACCGTCCCGAAGCTGCAGCGAGTAACGGTTGACGGTCGGAAGCGTGCGCTTGAATCCTCGGTCGATCATTCTTTGGTCGATCATCTCCACGTCGCGAGTCGGAAAGCCGAGCGCGTAAGGGTCGGTCTCCTCGCGGTCGAAACTGCGGCGTATCACCGGAGTTTCGCGAGCGGGTATCACCGCAACGATCTTGATCGCGTCGGCGACGCCCTCTCGCTCCAGTACGTATACCTCCCACGAGATATCCGGAGGCATTCCCCACAACCGTCGTTGTGCGATCACGGTCTCGGCAGATTGGTGCAGCGGACCCCGCATCACGAGGCCGAGCCCATCGACATAGGTCTTTCTCAGTAACTCCACGTCGCGGGTAATGAGTATCGCGCCTGATAGAGGCCCCGCAATGGCATCACGCTTATCGGCGATGGGTTCCATGGGGTCATTGGGTAGAGGCGCTTGCGCGCTAGCCGTGCCCATGGGCACGATCGCCATGAGCAACGATGACCAGCCGACTCGCCCGTGAAAAATTTTTAGTGACACGAGGCCCCCGTGCGGACGACGATAATCACCTTTCGACATCCGTGCAGACCTGTTGCGGCCGGGAGAACCACGTGGCGGACAATTCCAAACGAAGACTCGTCGCGGCGCTGGTGGCGGCGTTTTTTTCTTCGCACGGACCGGGCGTGAGGGCCACGGAAGTCAGCTCGACGATCTCCACCTCCGACACGCCGAAAACGGTCCTGGTACTAGGCGGCACCGGCCAGCTAGGCCGTGAGATCGTCGGCGAGCTGCGCAAAACGTCGGCGAGGATCACAATATTTACGCGGGAACATTCGGATCGTACCGGTTTCGCGCCCATCTCGCCGACGCATCGGCCTATTGAGTGGGTGACGGGAGATCTGCTGAACACAGCCGATGTAGATCGCGTTTTCGCTGTAATGACTTTTGACGTCGTAATCAACGCCGTACGAGTAGAAGATGGTGATATCCATTTTTACGAAAAGATCATGGCGCCATTGGCGTACAACGCGAGCAAGGGCGGCACCCGGCTTTTCATTCATCACGGAGCAGTTGGCGCAGGTAGCAATATTGAAAAATTCCGAACTCTCGGCTGGGAGCGGGTTCCCGGAATATTTGATCGGCTCAAAGATCAAGGTATTGGTGAGGAGTTGCTACGCACCAGCGGCGTACCCTACGTCATCATCCGCAATGCGCGTCTCTATCCATCGACGCATGCCGCTACTGGAAAGGCAGTGCTGACCGAGGATGACTCTGTACTGACGCCAATGACTCGAGCTGACCTCGCACGGCTCACGTTGGCATGCATCGACAATCCGACGTGCATCAACAAGACGTTTCATGTTAGCGATCCGTCTCTAGCATGGCCGCCGTCGAAATAGCTCCCAGTGCTCGAATCGTCACGATAACCCCCAAAAGCACCACCTAAACTTAGATCAATAAGTAAAACTAATCACAACGGACTTGCGAAGCACAATGCCGATGACGAACTGTGGGGGTCCGTATAGAAACCTCGACACGGTAGGCGCATTCATGGCGTTTTTAGGTGCGCAGCGGATTACGATTAGAGGGTCACTCAAATCCAGACCGATCTTTCGCGCCTTTCGGTATAGTGGCGCTGCACGTCAGTCGCGGCTCCAATTTCCGTACGCAAATACGGTACAAGCCACCTGCCTGAACCCGCGGAAATCTCACTCCTCGCGAAACAAAGAAATGCACAGAGATTAATACTCTTGAAGATAGATTCCATTATCGTGGCCATCGCCTCGGCGGTGGCACGCGCCGTGATAAACATGAGGCGACACAACGCTTACGACACTGAAGGGCGCTCGCCCGTACAGGGACCGACATGAATCCCGGCGGCGCTTGGGCGCACCAATGAGGCGCTTCGTCTTCAAGATCCACGTGTGGGTCGGACTGATCGCCGGCCTGCACATCGTGCTTCTCGGCCTAAGCGGCAGCGCGCTAGTGTTTCGAGCCGACATAGAACGCTGGCAGGTCTCCGACTGGCTGACAGTGCAGCTCCAGGACAAACGCTTCAGTCTCGACGAGGCTGTGGCGCACGCACTGAGCGAATACCCCGAGCGGGAGCTATCCAAGGTGGTCGTGCCGGCGACGGCGCACGAATCGATTGAAGTCGTGCTGCAGCTGCGTAATCCGCCGACCCTAAAAGCAGCCGATCTGATTAGCATCTACGTCGATCCCTACAGCCTGCGAATACTCGGTGAGCGGCGCAGAGCCGCGGGCATCATGTGGTATCTGCAGGATTTTCACTACGCGCTCTTAGCGGGCGAACTGGGCCTGAAGATCAACGGTATCGCAGCGCTCGCGCTGCTAGCGCTAGCGTTGAGCGGACCGGTGCTATGGTGGCCGGGACTCGATCGATGGCGCAGAGCACTACATATACGTCGACAGCCGGCTGCAGCCCGCTGGCGCGACATCCACGGAGTCAGCGGCATCATTTCATGGCTCGCGATCATGCTGATTACGCTTACCGCACTTTATTTTGCGTTTCGCGGCACCGCTACGGCAGCACTGACTCTCGCAAGCGGTGCGGCCAGCGTGGCCCCGCCAGCCGTCCTGCATCGCCCAGCAACGGAGTCTAGTCGCGATGCACCGCCCGCCTTCGCGCCACTCTCCGCACTGCTGCAGAACGCACGCCAGGCCGAACCGACCGCGCGCTTTGACGAGCTGCGCCCAGCGCGCACGCTGCAACGACCGGCAAGCCTTTCATTTCGGCTGCCCGGGGACACTGTCCCCGGGCGGCACCGGATGTTTCTTGATCCGACGACCGGCGCCGTGCTTCGGATCGATCGCTTCGACTCACTCGACGCGGGCGGTCGGCTGTTCGCGAGCATGGTGCCCTGGCACTTCGGCAGCTTCGGCGGACGGGTGACGCAGTGGCTTTGGTTCTTGGTCGGACTCGTACCGGCCATGCTGCTGGGCTCAGGCTTTTGGCTCTGGCTGCGAAAGCGTCGCAGTGGTACGGTCAATTCGACGGCGACTCTTTCGCCCGACGCTCGTCGATGAACTTCTTGAACACTGTCCAGGAAGTCTCGTTCGGGCGCAGGTCATCAAGTGGCGGAGGCGCCTTATAACTCGGGTAGCGGGTATCAACCTCTCGGCGCACGACCTCTGGCAGCTGTTCCCAGGAGTCGAGGCGCATGCCGGCTGTATGGAACACCACCAGGCCGTCCCGGTCGCCCATTTTCATCCACGGCAACCAGCGCGAGATGCGGACCCAAGAGATCAGGGTATCCTGGAGTTCGCTGTCGCCCGCATCCAGCGCTTCAACGGCGGACGCAGCGGACGTGCCAAATTCCATCGCGTGGTAGGTCCCGCCGACGTAGTCCTGGTATTCGCCGGCAAGCGGGCTTTTGTAAAACAGCCGCGCGGCACCGCCGCCTTCGAGAAGTAGGTCGTCCTTGAAGGACAGGTTGTCGCTCCGGTCGACGGGCTTGCCGTCCTTGTCCCGCGAGCAGTACCAGTCGCGCGCATTGACGGGATCGTTGGCGACGTGCACGACGTCCACCTCCTCGCCACTCCACGGGCTCTTCCAGCGCCGTGCCACTTCGTTGGTGACGGGATCCAGGTAGAACATCACCTCGCGCGACACCGAACGGTAGCAGAAGCCACGTACCGGATCCTGCTTGACGCGGCACTGGCGCATATTCATGCCGTGTACATTGAACAGCAAGCGGTTCGGCTCGCCGGGCACACGGGCCCACACGCGTCCGCTCCACCAATATAGCGTCGGCGTCCCTTCCACCAGCGAGCACGACATCTTCACCTGAATACGCAACTGATCGTCGGCGTTGGCGGGATCAAGAGGCTGCTCCGTGCCGGCGGCCGACGCCGTACCCGCTACAAGTAACGATAGCGCCGCTGCCGTTATCGTCGTAAGAGTCCTCATCACTAGTCTCCCTTCGCGGCACGCCGCGAATCGACGACTTTCTTGATGTAGGTCCACGAGGTTTCGTTCGGTCTCGAGTCATCCAGCGGCGGCGGAACGAGATAGGCGGGATAGTTCGCCTTAAGCTCGCTGCGCAGCGGCTCCGAAAGATCCTCTAAGGATGCTACGCGCATGCCTACCGTATTGAACACGATAATCCCGGTACGTCCACCCATCTTCATCCAGGGAATCCAGTCGGAAACCCGCGCCCAGGAAATCGACACCGAGGGCAGTGTCCTGACGGCGGGATTGAGCAACGCCTTGGCATCCGTGAATGAGTTCAGCATTTCCATGGCGTGGTAGTTGTTGCCCACGTACGACTGATAGTCCCCGGCGAGAGGATTATCGTACCAAAGCGGAGCCTCACCGCTGGTCCATGCCTTGCCCTTGACGAAGCTGCCACGGAAAACGGCGGGCTTACCGTCGGCTCCGAAAGCGAAGGTCGGAGCGCGCATGTTGACGGGGTCGTTGGCGACGTGGATGACTTCCACCTCCTCGCCAGTCCAGGGATTCTTCCAGCGGCGTAGCACCTCGTTGGTCTGGGGATCAAGGTAGAGCATCACCTCGCGAGACACCGAGCGGAAGCCGGGACCGCGCTTGGGATCAACGAAACTTCCGCACTGGCGGATGTTCATGCCCTGCACGTTGAACAGCACGCGGTCGCGCTCCCCGGGCACTCGGCTGAGCATACTGCCCCTCCACCAGTGGATGACCGTCTGGCCGTCCTCCAGCGAACAGGTCATCTTGCGGTTCAGCAGCAAAGCGTCCTCGGGCTTAGCCGGATCGAGCATGTCGGCGGCCCGGGTCGCCGGGACCGCAGCCATGAGGGCGGCGACGGCGGCCGCAGCGAGAAAAGATGTTTTACGTGACGAAGGCACCTCTGCAGCAAACACGAATGCTGAAGATTGTGACGCCGAACGGCGGGAAATGAACATCAGAACCTGTAGAGTGCAGTCAAGCCGTACTGCCGTCCGTTAGGGAAGTGCACCTGATAGGCGCGCCTGAACGCGAAGCCCGAGTCCGGATCGAAAAACCGCACTACGGAGTCCGGCTTGCGGTTATTGCCGAGATTGCGACCCCATAGCGTAACTTTCCAGGCGTCCGTTTCCGCGCCGAAGCGCGCATCGACGCGGGTTGAATCACCGGTGGTGACCTGACCCGATATTTTTGGTCCATGTT
>Ga0194120_10006102_pt1 | contig 17235 bp, 16 predicted proteins | sample TA2MahCa65mmetaG_FD_148642 | JGI IMG/M metagenome (GOLD analysis project Ga0194120, IMG submission 148642) | Freshwater microbial communities from Lake Tanganyika, Tanzania - TA2015019 Mahale Deep Cast 65m | ecosystem: Environmental > Aquatic > Freshwater > Lake | place: Tanzania: Lake...
GCGGCGCGAGAGCGGGCCGCCATCGACAGCGAGGGCCTGCTGGCCTTGCGGCCCGCCAGTCGAGCCGACGGCAGCGGTACGAAGCCCGTCGCGCCCGTCGCCATCGGGTCGCCGGCTGCCGCCGTGCCGCCGGCCTCCGCGAGGCCGGCCGGTTTCTCTCCGGCCGCCGCGTCGGCGGCGCGATCGGGTGCCAGGTCGGCGTCCGTCCTCCTCGAGACGGCCGGGGCCCTCCGGGCGCGGCCTGCCTCCGAGCCTGCCGCGTCGGCCGCAAACAAGGCCCGGATTCCGGGAACCTCGAAGTTCCGGCAGTCGCCCGTGCCGGGCGCGGGTGGCTTCGCGGTCGCCCTGCCCGCTCACGCGAGCCGCGGGACGCAAAGCGCGCGCGGCTCGGTCCAGCCGGAAGCCGTCTCTCGCAAGACCTTCGGGCCGCTGGGCGGGGTCCTGGAGGCCTTCGCCCGGCTCTGGCCCATGTTCTTCCCGCCGACCGGCGCCCGCCTGTCCTGATACGGCGTTAACGGACCGGTAGTTCGGGGGTTGTATTGGCCCCCGGCTTGCCCTATATTAGTTAGGAGCTAGTTAAGTTTCAATTAAGTTCAGGTTTGGAGGGCCCCAAATGGGAATCCGCAAGGCAGGTTCGGGATTGGCCGCCATCACGTTACTGGCGGGCTGCGGGGTAGGGGTCGCCGACAACCAGGCCGCCGTGCGGCCGGCCAGCACGACGAATGTCCTCGAGGCGCGCTCGACCCAGGGCCTGCTGGCCGGGTTCGATCGCATCCACAAGGCCATCTTCGAGCGCCTCGACGCCAACAAGGACGGCGGCATCGACGAGTACGAAGCCGCGCCGGCGTTCGATCTCGACCGCTTCGCCAAGGCCGACCTCAACCTGACCGGCAAGGTCGAGTACCGCGAGCTGGTCATGTACGCCACGGACAACGGCTGGAAGGGCTGGATTCCCGGCTACGGCAAGTACGATACCGCCGAGAAGTTCGCCAGCCGGTTCCGCCGTTACCTGGCCGACCGTTTCGATCGGCTGGACGCCAATCGCGACGGCGCACTCAAGAACTACGAGCTGTCCAATCGCGACCTGCAGCGCATCGACCTCGGCCTGTCGTACAGCGAGCTTGGCGTGACGGCCCGGGTCGCGGCGGTCGGCGACGACGAGTTCAAGGGCGCCGACAAGACCGGCGACGGCAAGCTGTCGCCCGGCGAGTTCGAGGACCTGTTCATCGACCTGGCGGTCAAGGCGATCGCCGCGCCCGCCAAGAAGTAGCGGATAGAGGGAGAGCCCGGGCGGCGTTCCGGGCTCTCGCCGCTTTTGGTGGTATAAGGTCGATCCAGCGATGCCCATCAACATCCCGGTCAAGCAGAACGAGAAGCTCGAAGCCCTGCTAGAGCGCGTGCAGCGCGACGAGGAGCTGAATCAGCTCTGGCGCTGCGCCAACGTCAACGCGGTCAACCGGCTCCACATGAGCGATCACGGCTACGTCCACGTGAAAATCGTGGCCAACCTGTCGCTCAAGCTCTTGCGGCTCCTGGTCGATGCGGGCATCGATCCCGGCATCGTCACCGACCACGCGCTGCGCCGCGAGGATGCCGAGGTCGTGGTCGTGCTGGCGAGCCTGCTCCACGACGTGGGCCTCTCCGTCCACTGGGACCACCACGAGGTTTACAGCGTCTTCATCGCAAACGAGCGGCTGCCGGGACTGCTGGCGGGGCTGTACGAGAAGGACGAGCTCGTCGTCGTGCAGTCGGAAATCCTGCACGCCATCGTGGCCCACGGCGGGTCCACCCGCTGCCTGACCCTGGAGGCGGGCATCGTCAAGGTCGCCAACGCCCTGGACATGAGCCAGGGCCGGAGCCGGATCCCCTTCGAGGCCGGGAGCGTCAACATTCACAGCGTCTCGGCCCAGGCCATCGACAAGGTCGATCTGAAGAAGGGCGACGCCAAGCCGGTCAACATCGAGGTCCACATGAACAACTCGGCGGGCATCTACCAGCTCGACCACCTCCTCAAGCACAAGCTCGAGGCTTCGGGGCTGGCGCCCCACATCGAGGTCACCGCCCGCGTGGAAGGCGAGACCGACAAGCGCCTCATCCACCTCTACAACTTCAACGCGGAATGATCACCCCGCCGCGCAGGCCCCGATGACCGGGGGCTACTTGCTCGGGGCCGTGTCCATCGGCATCGGGACGGGTGTCCTCTCCGGTTTCTTCGGCGTGGGGGGCGGCATCGTCAGCACGCCCGCCATCCGGGTCCTGCTCGACGTGGCGCCGCTGATCGCCCTGGGCACACCCCTGCCCGTCACCCTGCCGTCCGCCATTTCCGGCGGCCTGCGCTACGCTCGGCAGGGCCTGGTGGACCTGCGGGTGGCCGCATGGGCCGCCGCCGCGGGCGTGCCCGCCAGCGTCCTGGGCGCCTGGGCCACGGCGTTCCTGGCCGGGGAACTCATGATGGTCCTGACGGCGATCCTCATCGCGGCCGTGGGTCTGGATTTCGCGAGCGGCGCCCGCGAGCGGCGCCTGGCAGCCAGCCCCGAGGTCACGCCCGAGGCGCAGGCGGCGCGCTGGCGGTGGCTCCTGGTGGGAGCGATCGTCGGGTTCGTGTCGGGCTTCCTCGGCATCGGCGGCGGGGTACTGGCCGTGCCCATCTTCGTCGCGTGGCTGCGAATGCCGATCAAGCGGGCATTCGGCACGTCGCTCATCCTGGTGGCGCTGATCGCCCTGCCCGGCAGCCTGGTCCACCTGGTGCTCGGGCACGTGGACCTGGTGCTCGCCGGGTTGCTCACGCTGGGCGTGGTGCCTGGCGCCTGGCTCGGCGCCGGCCTCGCGGCGCGCCTGTCCGACGGCCGGCTGATCCGCGCCTTCGGAGTCTTCCTGCTCTGCGTCGCCGTGGCGTTCGGCTACCAGGAAGTGCGGGGACTCCTCGATCCGTGACACAATTGACGCTGATGTCCTGCTCGGAATGCCAGGCGCCGGTTCCGGCCGGCAGCCGCTTCTGTCCCCAGTGCGGCCAGGCCCAGGAGCGCAAGTGCGCTTGCGGGGCCACCACGCCGCCGGGCGCGCTCTTCTGCACCGACTGCGGCAAGCCGCTGGACAAGAAGCCGCAGGGCACCGGCCTGCTCGCGGGAGCCACCGGCGAGCGGCGGGTCGTCACGGTGCTGTTCGCCGACGTGTCGGGCTTCACGGCGATGAGCGAGAAGCTCGACCCGGAAGAGGTGTCGCAGATCATGAACGCCTTCTTCCAGGTGCTCGCCGACCAGATCTACAAGTTCGGCGGCACCGTCGACAAGTACATCGGCGACTGCATCATGGCCCTCTTCGGCGCCCCGATCGCGCACGAGGACGATGCCGAACGCGCGGTGAGCGCGGCGTGGGCCATGCAGATCGAAGGCGGTCGCTTCGCCGACGAACTCGAGAGCCGCACCGGCATCCGCCTCAAGGTGCGCATCGGCCTGAACACCGGCCTGGTGGTCGCCGGGGCGGTGGGCGGCGAGCAGAAGCGGGACTATACGGTGCTGGGGGACACGGTCAACCTTGCCAGCCGGCTGGAGTCCAATGCCCGGCCCGGGCACATCCTGGTGTCCCGCGAGACTCAGCGCCTGGCGCGGCGCGCCTGGTTCTTCGAATCTCTCGAACCCATCAAGGTCAAAGGCAAGGAGGCGCTGATCCCGGTCTTCGAGGTCCAGGGCCCCCGCGCGGGCCTGGCCGAGGGCGAGGAACGGCCGGCCTTCACCGGCCGCACGGCCGAACTCGCGGCGTTGCGGCAGGAACGCTTCCGCTCCGCCGAAGGGCACCCGGCGGTCGTGGCGATCGTGGGCGAGGCCGGCATCGGCAAGAGCCGCCTGGTGCGCGAGTTCCTGCGGGAGGCCCGCGCCGAGGGAGCAACCGTGCTGCGCGGCCGCTGCCTGTCCTACCAGCAGACCACGCCCTACTCGCTCGTCGGCCGCCTGCTGACGGACGGCTTCGGGTTCGAGGGCGCCGACCGCGAGCAACTGGCGGCACTCTGCCGGGCGCACGACCTGGCGGAGCCGCGCCTGGCGGCCGAGGCCCTCGCGCACGTGCTGGGCGAGCCGCTAGCCGATCCCGATCTCGCCAACCTGGCGCCCGATCAGCTCCGCGGCTTCGTGAGCCGGACGCTGGTGGATCTCCTGCGGGCCGAGGCGAGGAGGGGCCCGCTCATTCTCTCTCTCAACGACGTCCACTGGATCGACAGCGCGTCGGCCGATTTCGTCACCCACCTCATCGACGATCTGCGCCGCAACCCCGCGCCGATCCTCACGTTGCTCCTGTACCGGCCCGAGGGCGAGGACAGGCTGGAGTTTCCCGAAATAGACTACCGGCGGCTCAGGCTGGGGCCCCTGTCGGCCGACGAGGGCTTCGGCATCATCGCCAGCTTCCTGGAGGTGATTCCCGAAGGGCCGGCGGCGGCGTTCCTGCGGGATGCGGTCGCCAAGGCCGAGGGCAACCCCTTCTACCTGTGCGAGCTGATCCGGGCGCTCACCGAGCAGGAAGTGCTGGTGCGCGAGGGGGAGACGTGGGTCCTGCGGGACCAGGACGTGGCGAGCGCCATCCCGGTGACCATCCAGGGGGCCGTGGCGGCGCGGGTCGACCGCCTGTCGGTCGGCACGCGGCAGGTGGTGCAGATCGGAGCCATCTTCGGCCGGGCGTTCTCGCGGCGCCTGGTCGGCAAGCTCCTGGGCAACCCGCGCCTGGAGGCGGAGCTTGCCGAACTCCTGGCGGCCGAACTGGTCTCCACTCGCGACGGCGACCTGCACCAGTTCAGCCAGGCGATCATCCAGGAAGTCGTCTACCAGGGCTTGCTGGTGCGCACCCGCAAGGAACTGCACAAGCTGGCCGGGGCCGCCCTCGAGGAAGAGGCCGCCGACGTGCGGGCGATCTCGCCCGTCCTGGCGCTGCACTTCCTGGCCGCCGAGGACGAGCTCAAGGCGCTCAAGTACCTCACGATCGCCGCCGAACGCGACGCCGAGCGCTACGCTAGCAAGGAAGCGCGCGACGCCCTGGCCACGGCCCTGGAGATCAGGCGGCGCCTGGGCGCGGCGCACCTGGTCGAGGCATCGTCGCTGGGCTTCGAGGTGCCGATTCCGGCCCAGATCGAGCTGCAACTCGCGCACGCCGAGGGCATGCTCGGCCGCTTCGACGCCGCCCTGGCCGCGTGCGAGTCGGTGCTCGGATCCGGGGAATCGGCGCTCTTTCCGGAGGCGCATCGCGTCAGGGGCGACTTGTACAGCAAGCGGGGCGACTACGCGGCAGCGGGCGCGGCCTTCGCGGCGGGTCTCGCCGCGGGGCCCGACGCGGCCGAACGGGCGCGCATCCTGGTCCAGCAAGGCATCGTCGCCTTCAGGCAGGGCGACTACGACAGCGCGATCGCCGTCTCGAAGCAGGCCGTGGCCGAACTGGGCGGCGGCGCCCATCCGCGCGAGGTGGGCCGCGCCGCCAACCTGATCGGCTTGTGCCAGTGGCGGACCGGGCGCTTCCAGGAGGCGGAGACCCAGTTGCGCGACGCCTTGCCGGTACGCGAGGCGGCGCGGGACTTCATCGGCGTGGGCGACACGCTGTTCAACCTCGCGAACCTCGCCAGCAGCCAGGGCCGGTGGGCGATCGCGGTCGCCACCGGACAGAAGGCCTTCGCCCTGCACGTCAAGCTCGGCGACGCACAGCGCATCGCCCAGGCCTACTGCAACGTGGGGACCTACGCCGCCGAGGCGGGCGACCTCTCCGAGGCCGAGAAGGCGCTCGGCGAGGCGGTGCTGCGCGCCCGGCAGGTCGGCGATCGCTTCAACGAGGGCCTGGCCCTCCTCAACCTGGGCGAGGTGAGCCACAAGGCCGGCCGACTGGACGAGGCCGAGGGCCGCCTGCGCGAGGCCCTGGCGATCCTGGAGGCCATCCAGAGCAAGGGCAACGTCGCGCAGGCGCTGCTGGCCCTGGGCGAGGTCCTCGACGAGTCGCCCGGTCGGAGCGCCGAGGCGTGGGAGGCGCTGGCCAGGGGCCTGCAACTGGCCCAGGGGGCCTCCGAGAAGATGGTGGTCGGGGCGGCCTATCACCGCATCGCTCGCTTCTACCGGCGGGCCGGGCAGCTGGAAGAGGCGCTGGCCTGGGCGGGCAAGGGCGTCGGCCTGCTCCAGGAGACGCAGTTCAACCTGGAACTCGGGCGCGCCTACACCCAACTGGCGGAGATCCTGGCCGAGCAGGGCAAGGACGATCTGGCCAAAGGCGCCAGGGACAAGGCTATTGCCCTCTTCGAGGCGCTGGGGGCGGCCAGCGAAGCCGAACGCGCCGGCAAGGTCGGAGGAGTGCGTCAGCCCGGGTAAAAGGCGGGCATGAAAGCTCGCTTTTCATTCGTCCTGATCGCGCTCGCCTTCGCCATCGGCGCCTCCTCGCTGCCGGGCTGCGACGTCATCGGCAAGCTGCTGATGGCCACGCCGACCCCGACGCCCACCCCGCAGAAGAACGCGGCGCTGGGCGGCGGCAACGCCTATCGCACCGAGGCCGCGGTGCCCGGACAGGCCGGCCAGGAATAAGGAACCGGTGTCCTCCCGGGGCGGCTCGCGTGGGGCGTCCGGGGCGCCACTGTCGGCGGCCGAAGCCGCTCTGACCTTTCGGCCCCTGTAGGCCGCCGACTACTCCGTCAGCGCCCGCTTGGCGTCGACGAGGCCCTGGCCGAAGAGGGACGGATCGCCCAGGCGCTCCGCGGTGGCCAGAAGCTTGCCCTTGAGCTGCTCCGCGCTCATGGCGGGGTGCTTGCTCCAGACCAGGGCCGCCACGCCGGCGACGTAGGGCGCGGCCATCGACGTGCCGCTGAACTTGGCGTACTGCTTGCCGACGATCGTGGACATGATGCCCACCCCCGGCGCGACCAGGCCGAGGCTCGTGTCGTGGTTGGAGAAGGAAGCCAGGTTCTTGCCCGAGTCGATGGCGCCCACCGAGAGCACGCCCGGGTAGGCGGCCGGGAAGCCCACGCCGTCGGCCTCGTTGCCCGAAGCCGCGACGATCAGGGCGCCGGCGTCGGTGGCGGCCTCGAAGAACTCGCGCTCGACGCTCGAGGCCCCGGCGCTCCCCAGCGAGAGGTTGACGATCTTGGCGCCGTGCGTGATGGCGTAGGCGATGCCCTTCATCACGCCGAAGTTGGAGCCGCCGCCCTGCGCGTCCAGGACCTTGACGGCCATCAGCTTGACGTTGGGCGCGACGCCCGCGATGCCGGTGCGGTTGTCGGCGGTGGCGCCGATGATGCCGGCCACGTGCGAGCCGTGCGAGTTGTCGTCGATCGGGCCCGGATCCTTCTTGCCGAACTCGTACCACTTCTTGCGGAACGTGTAGTTGGGCCCCAGCACGACCCGCTTCTCCAGGTCGGGGTGGGTGTAGTCGATACCCGTGTCGATGACCGCGACGATCAGGTCTTCCTTGCCGCGGGTGAGCGTCCACAGATTGGGGATGTTGCCCATCTGGAGGCCCCATTGCGCGAAGTAGAACTCGTCGTTGGGCTTGACGTTCTGGCCCGGATCGCCCGGGGGATTTGCGGGCGGCGGGGCCGGCGGCTGGCCGGGATCGGCCGGCGGGGGCGCCGGCGGCTGGCCAGGATTGCCGGGATTGGGATCCGGCGTGCCGTTGGCGAAGGCCCGCAGGTTCTGGTCGGCCTTGAGGCCCTGGCCGCGGAACGCCGCCAGCAGATGCTGCAGCTTGCCCTGCCCGTCCACCAGGTGGTACGTGCGGCTGCCGAAGGTGAACTGGTCGAGTTCTTCGCCCACGCCGCTCAGCGTCACGCCGGCGGCCGTCGCGACGACGACTTCCTCCGGGCTCGCCTTGGCGGCCGCGGCCTTGAATGAAGGCGCGTCCTTGCCCGGCGGGTTGATCTTGTGCGCCGAGGCGCTCTGCAGCTTCGCGACGCCCGGAGCCTGGCCGCAGGCGGCCAGCGTGGCGGCGAGCGCGAGGAGGGCGAGCGAGCGGCTGAAGGGCTTCTGCATGTAGTGCTTATCGGGCCAATGCAGGGAAAGGCTTGCCTATGGTTGGATTAAGCTTGGGTTAATCGATTGCGATTGCGTGAATGAGGCCGCTTGCACCATAAAGCCTTCGCATAACGAGCCGATCTGGAGAGCAGGACCTACAGGGCGACGGAACGCCGGCTGCCAGGCCAATTCCTGGCTGCCAGTGCTGGACTTCGGTGCCGGCGTGACCAACCGGGGAGGATTTGAGATGACGGCCGTTGAGCTGCTCGAACGCGTGCCGCTGTTCTACGACTTCTCGCACAGCGAAGTTCGGAAGATCGCGCAGTACGCCGATTACGCGGTCTACGGGCCCCGGGAACGCATCTACCGCATGGGCGATCCGGGAGACCGCATCTACGTCGTCGTCGCCGGCCTGGTGCGCCTCACCCACCACGACGACGAGTCCGTGCATCCCGAGGATCTCATCGTGCGCAGCCGCGGCCTCTTCGGCGAGGATTGCGCGGTGGACGAATCGCCGCGGGGCCTCACGGCCGAGGCGATCATGCGCAGCGAATGCATCACGCTGACCAGCCACGCGCTCCGCCGCCTCGAGGAGGAGCACCCGCGCATCGCGCTCCGGCTGATCAAGAAGCTGGCTCGCGTCACCAGCCTGCGGCTCCGCCAGGTGCTCGGCCGGCCCGCGCCGGTCCCCGCGACCCTGCCGGCCAAGGCCGCGGTGCCGGCCGCGGTGGCCACGCCGGCCGGGAAGCTGCATGCCTTCAAGCGTCTGGTCGAGGCGATCCGGAACCAGGCGGGCGAGAAAGCCGTCAAACTGGCGTAGCCACTCGTCGGCCGCGAGAGGCCGGTCCCGGGAAGCGGCAGCGGCCGACGAGCCCGGCGCTACCCGGCGCCCCCATCTTTCGAAACGAGCCGCCCACCATGAAGACTTCCTTAGCCTATTCTTTCCCCGAAGCCAGTAACGGCGCCCACAGCATCCGACCGGTCGAGACGCTATAACCTGAGCATGGACCCAACCGGCAAAGGCGCCGGTTCTCGCAGGTCGAGACACGCGGCGCAGGCAGCCCTGGCGGTAGCCGGCATCCATCTGCTGGCCGGCTGCAACTTCGTCCTGCCGGGCGCCATCAAGCGGCCCACGACCCAGTTGCCGGTCGGCCAGGGCGCGGTGCGCCATTTCCCCTTGCGGGCGGGCGACGTCAGCCTGCCGTTCCCCGCGTCCAAGAACCTGGTGTTGATGGTGTCGGCGAGCGGTTCGGCTTCGACGGCCTTCAGCTTCCGGGTCCAGAACTCCGAGGCGCCGGCCGGAGAGGCGCGCTTCACCTCCGACGCCGCGCGCTGGCGCGCGCCGGCCTACGCTCCGGGAGCGGCGCCCAGGCGCCGGACCCAGGCCAACCTGCCGCTGGGCACGAAGCTGGATTTCTGGATCAACACCGGCGATTCGAGCGCCGCAGGCGATTGCTTGCGGCGAGCCTCGCTCGAGTATCTTTCGCCGCACGCCTACTTCTTCGTGGACGTCGGCCCCGGAGGGTCGGGGTCCCGGGACGCGGTTTGCGGCGGCCCGGCCGGGCCGGAACTCAGCAAGGAGTTGCTGCGCGGGATGGCGGCCGCCTTCGAGGGCGAGTCGCCGCTGGCGGGCGCCTTGCCCATCTACCAGACGGTGACCGGGATGTTCGGTCCCGATCCGGTGGACGGCGGCGTGGACGGCGATCCACGGACCTTCGTGGTCATCTCGCCGGCCGTGGACAAGTTCGGCCAGGAGAAGGGCCTGATGGGCTACTACTGGTCGCGGGACGTCCAGCCCAGGACCACGTCCCCTGCCGATCCGCGCAGCCACAGCAACGAGCGCGAGGCCATCTTCCTGACCAACCAGATCTTCAACCAGAAGCCGTACACGACCTACGGCACGCTGGCCCACGAGTTCACGCACCTGGTGATGTACTACCAGCGTTCGATGGCCGGTTCGGTCGCCGAGGAAGTCTGGTGGGACGAGGCGCTGAGCATGCTGGCGATGGACCGCACCGGCTACGGCCTGCGGGCCGGCAACGTGGACATCGCGAAGGACATCGGCTGCTTCCTGGAGCGGCCCAGCGCCTACTCCATGACCCAGTGGAGCGGCAACCCCCACAACTTCGCCTACGGCCTGGTCTACGTCTTCGCCCGCTACCTGCACGAGCGGTTCGGGCAGCAACTCATCCGCGAGGTCATCGCCATCCCCGACGGCGGCGTCGCTGGCCTGGATCGGGCGCTCCGGCGCCGCAACACGTCGTTTCAGCAGGTCTACTCGGATTTCGTCGTGGCGGTCTACACGTCGGGCACGCAACTCGAGGTCGATCCGCAATACCGCATGCCCGCCGAGATCAACCTGCGGGCGAGCTACGGCGGCCCGCCCGATCCGCGCTGCGGTTCATTCTCGCTCTGCGAGCTCAAGGATCCGCGCTGCCCGGCCTCGCTCGACGGCGTCCAGGCACAACGCCTGCAGAGCTTCGGGCAGTTGCAGACGGTCTCGCTTCGCACGTGGGGCACGGCATACTACGAACTGGGCCAGGGCGACCCGTATCCCTGGACCTTCGCGTTCAAGATCCCCGAGGCGCTGTTCGGATCGGCCATCGGTTGGTAGGGCCGGCGGCCGCTACCCTCGGCCGGCCCAGATGCGCTCGGACTCCTTGAGCGAGCCCCAGCCCTTCTCGCGGAAGTAGCGCTCGCGGTCGATCGGCCGGTCGAACTCGGCGACGGTCATCGTGCGCCGTTGCAGATTGATGGCCTCCTCCTCGTCGAACTCGCCCGAGAACGTGCGATCGTCGTAGATCAGGTACCACCGCCCGTCGGCCTCGGAGGCGTACACGCCGCCGCCGCTCTCGAAGCCCTTGACCAGGCGCCGTGCCGGGTGGGCGGCCTGCAGCCGCGCGTCGAAGGGCACCGACGCCTCCCGGGCCCAGTGGCCGTCGTCGCCGGGCAGGACCGGTACGAGGACCACCTTGCCGAACGCCTCCTGGTTCTCGATGAGTTCGTGGGCGTAGGCCGCCGAGCGCAAGCCCCAGACCGAGTCGATGACGGGCTGGAAGGTGCCGTTGGCGAACAGCCGCAGGATGGTGTCGAAGTCCTCGCGGGCGATCTGTCCGAAAGAACCCTTGATGGCGGCGTTCTTCATGAGCAGGTCCATCACGTCGATCTCCGCCTTGTCGCCGCCCAGGGTGCCGACGCACACGATGCGGCCGTTGCGCCCGAGCATGGCGATGGACTTCTGGACCGTGGCGCCGCCGACCTGGTTGAGCACCAGGGTGGCGCCCTTGTTGCCGGTCAGTTCCATCACCTCGTCGGGGAGGTCGGGGGCATGCCGGTCCAGGACGTGGTCGGCGCCAAGGTTCGCCAGACGCTTGGCCTTTTGCGAGTCGCTGATCGCGATGGTGCGGGCGCCCTTCCAGCGGGCGATCTGCAGCGCCGCGGTGCCCACGCCGCTGGACGCCGCATTGACGACCACCCGGTCGCGGCCGATGAGGCCACCATTGTCGATCAAGGCGATCCAGGCGGTGGTGAAGGCCAGGCCGATGGCCGCGGCGGCGATCGAGTCGAGATCGTCCGGGATGCGGTGCAGGTGCTCGGCAGGGACGGTGGTGAACTCGGCGTAGGCGCCATTGCGCTCGCGTCCGAGCGCCTCGAAGGTCGCCACGACCCGGTCGCCGGCGGCCCAGCCCTTGACGCCGTCGCCGAGGGCGGCGATCTCGCCCGAGACGTCCATCCCCAGGATGTGCGGCAGGTCCTTCTGGATGAAGAAGCGACCGCTGCGGTGGAAGAGGTCGGTGTGGTTGACGGTGGCCGCGTGCACGCGCACCAGGACCTCGCCCGGTCCCGGCAGAGGCGTGGGCACGGTGTCGTACAGCAGCACCTCCGGTCCGCCTCTGGCATGCATGACCACGGCCTGCATGGACCGCGGCACGGCGGGTGGTGACTGGATCAGGACCGAATCGGCGTCGGTGTCGGGCACGGCAACCTCCAGCGGAGTCATACCCCGGGCCGGACCCTCAGCCCATCAGCGCTCGAGCAGGACCTGCTTGTTGCGGGCGTCCAGCGTGAGCTTGTACTGCTCGAAGAGCGGATTGCCCAACGTACCGTTGATCCAGGGCAGGTGATCGTCGTCGTGCAGCGAGACCACGACGCCCGGGAAGACGGCCTTGCTCACGGCGAGGGTCTTGAGTTGCACGGCGGCCGTGTTCTTGTTGCCGGCCAGGCCGCGCACGCGAGGGCCGGCGACGATGGTCGGGTCGTCTGGCCGGATGCCCGAGGCCTGCGCGAAGTCCCAGCGGATGTTGAGGATGTTGGCGCCGGTGTCGAGCAGGCAGAGGCGCCTGGGCCCGCCGTTGATCGAGACCGGTACCATCGGCACGCCGTTGAGGATCTCCATCGGGATCACGTGGCGACCGGGCGCGGGAACGGCCGGCGCGCCCGGCGGGGCGAGCGTGAGCTTGCGCCCCTTGAAGTCGAAGGTCGCCCGGAACTGCTTGAGCCAGTCGAAGCCGATGATCCCGTCGATGAAGACGCCGTCGGTGCGCATGATGCGATCGGTGAGCTTGGGCAGGACCCCGGCGAAAGGTACGCCGGCCTTGACCCCCGCGACCTCCAGGCTCTCAACGCCCACGAAGCGGGACATGCCGTACGGATCGTTCGCGACCCGCACCTCGACGGGCGGGCACTGCGAGCGCGCGGCGGCCCGGGCCGTGACGACCGACGTGTTGGCTCCCGAATCGACGAGCCAGGTCCCCTTTCGACCGTTCAGACGCCCCTCGACAAACACGTGCGACTTGATGAAATCGAACGGGGCGACGGGCGGCGAGGCCGCCACCGCCGCGATCGCCACCATCAAGGGCCAAGCGGGCATGTTTTTAGGTTACCCTTATACCCCATGAAGATCTGCCTCTCGACTTGCCCGCCTGCCGAGGCCGACCGCCTCGCCGAGGCACTGGTGCAGGAGCGCGTCGCCGCCTGCGTCAACGTGCTTGGCCCTATCCGGAGCCGCTTCTGGTGGGACGGGGCGATGCAGAGCGACCAGGAATCCCTGCTCATCGCAAAGACGAGCGACGACAAGGTCGAGACGCTGATAGCACGCTTGCAGGAGCTTCACCCCTACGACATGCCGGAAATCCTGGCGATACCCGTCGAGACCGGATTGGCGGGCTATCTGGCGTGGGTCGACGCCGAGACCCTCGCTCGCTCCGGGTAGAAGTTGGCCATGTTGCGCATCGCGAGTCTGCTGCTGGTCGCCCTGGGTATCCTGCTCGGGGCGTTCTCGGCCGTGGGCGCGGCGCCGCGTGCCCTGGTGCTGACGGTCAAGGGCGCGATCAACCCGCTATCGGCCTCCTACATCGCCAGGGGCATCGACGAGGCCAACTCCACCACCGACCGCACCAAGCTCGTGGTGATCCGCCTGGACACGCCGGGCGGCCTCGACACGTCGATGCGCGAGATCGTGCAGAAGGAGATTTCCTCGAAAGTGCCGGTGGTGGTCTTCGTCGCGCCCGACGGAGCCCGGGCGGCGTCGGCGGGCCTGTTCATCGCGATGGGCGCCCACGTCGCCGCCATGGCGCCCAACACCGCCATCGGCGCGGCCCATCCGGTCGGGGGCGGTGGCGAGGAGATCAAGGGCCACATGGCCAAGAAGGTCGAGCACGACGCGGCGGCCTACATCAGGGGCCTGGCCAAGGAGCACGGCCGCAACGCCGAGTGGGCCGAGAAGGCCGTGCGCGAGAGCGTGTCGCTGGCCGCCTCGGAGGCCTACAAGAAGAAGGTCGTGGACGTCATCGCCCCCGACGTGCCGGCCCTGCTGGAGCGCATCGACGGCCGCAAGGTCCACATGCGGGCGGGCGTGCTCACGTTGCGCACCAAGCACCTGGCGCTCGCCGACTTCGACATGACCGCCATGGAGCGCCTGATGTACACGGTCACCGACCCGAGCATCGCGTTCATCCTGCTCAACCTCGGGATGCTCGGGCTCTTCTTCGAGCTTTCCAACCCGGGCGCGGTCCTGCCGGGGATCATCGGCGGCATCTGCCTGCTCCTGGCCTTCTACGGCCTCGGGATGCTGCCGGTCAACTACGCCGGCGTGGCGCTGATCCTGTTCGCGTTCCTGCTCTTCGTGGCCGAACTCTTCGCCCCGTCGCATGGCGCCCTCACGATCGGCGGCGTCGTCTCCCTGGTGCTCGGCGGCTTCATCCTGATGTCGGGCGGCGGCCCGGACATGGAGGTGTCGCGGCCGCTCATCCTGACCGTCGCCCTGAGCACGGGCGGCCTCTTCGCCGCTTGCCTGGCCCTCGCCCTCAAGGCGCAGGGACGAAGAGTCACGACCGGCCGGGAGGATCTCATCGGCCGGACGGCCAAGGTAAAGATCCCATTGCAGCCAGAGGGGCAGGTCTTCCTCGAGGGCGAACGCTGGCACGCGGTGGCCGAGGAAGGCCCCGTCGCCGCCGGCGAGAGCGTCGTCGTCAAGCGCGTCGAAGGCCTGACCCTCTACGTTGGACGAATCCCGTCAGAAAGCGGCACATAACCCATGGAAACGCTCATTCTCAAGTTCATGAGCTCCTTCGGCTTCCTGATCATCCTGGCGATCGCCTTCATCTCCTCGGCGATCAAGGTGGTCCAGGAGTACGAGCGCGGGGTCATCTTCCGCCTGGGCCGCCTGGTGGGTGCCCGGGGCCCGGGCCTCTTCTTCATCATCCCGGTCATCGACCGGATGGTGCGGATGGATCTGCGCATGCTCACGATGGAACTGCCCGCCCAGGAGTGCATCACGAAGGACAACGTCACCATCAAGGTCACGGCCGTCGTCTACTTCCGCGTGGTCAACCCTGAGAATGCGGTGACCAAGGTCTTCGACTTCAACCTCGCCACCCTGCAACTGGCCCAGACCACCCTGCGCAACGTCATCGGCCAGGCCGAGATGGACCAGGTGCTCTCGCAGCGCGAGCGGATCAACGCGCAGCTCCAGCAGATCATCGACGAGCAGACCGAGCCCTGGGGCATCAAAGTGACCCTGGTGGAGGTCAAGGACGTCGAGTTGCCGTCGGCGATGCAGCGGGCCATGGCCCGGCAGGCCGAGGCCGAGCGCGAGAAGCGGGCCAAGATCATCCACGCCGAGGGCGAACTCGAAGCGTCGGCCAAGCTCTCCGAGGCGGCGAAGGTCATCGCCGCCCAGCCCGCGTCGATGCAGCTGCGCTACCTGCAGACCCTCACCGAAATAGCGGCCGAGAAGAACAGCACCATCGTCTTCCCGCTGCCGGTCGACATCTACGAGGGGCTCGCCAGGCTGAAAGGCTGATTGCCAGGCATTACGACCAGAATGGTTCCCAGGTGGGGTCCCAGATGGTCCCCCACCTGGATATCGGCTGGCCACCGCGCAGGCGCTTGGCAAGCACCCAGGCCTCGGCCGTGGCGTAGAGCAGCAGGGCCAGGTGGCTGGCGCCGCCGGTGAAGAATCCGAGCACCAGCAGGACGAAGAAGAGCACGCCCTTGCCCGTCTGGCCCACGTAGAGCTGCCCCAGACCGGGCAGGAAGAAGCTCATGAGCGCGGCGGCCGGCGGGCTCTTGCGCTCGGCCACGATGAGGTCGGTCGCCCCGCCTGTCGTCAGGGACGTGACGCGCGCCCCGCAGTGGGGGCAGTTCTCGTGGCTGCGAGCTATGCGCCGCCGGCAGGTCTCGCACCTCATGGCTGCGGCTGGCCCAGCAGGCTCCCGACGGTGAGCGCTCCGGCGCCGCGCACGCCAGCGGAAAGCGCCGCTTCTGGCGCCCCCGGCGCCGCGGGAGGTTCCGGGTCGGGCGCGGCCGCCGGCGATTCGCCCGCCCCCGAGCCGCCGAACCGGGCGGCATGCTCCCCATGGAAGTGCTTCAGTTGGTCCGCATCGTAGCGCTTGAGCATCTCGGTGAGTTCTGCCACGTGCTCCTTTTCCTCGAACATCAGGTGCTCCATGAGCTCCCTGACCGCCGGATCCTCCGCCGCGGCCGCGAAGTCCTGGTACTGGTTGATCGTCTCGAGCTCCCGCATCAGCGTGAGGCGCAAGAGCTTGAGGTCGGCGCTCACGAGGCTCGCTTGGCGGCCGGCCGGCCGGCCTCGAAGGTGCAGATGGCGCCCGGGCGCTTGATGCGCAGCACCAGCGACTCGAAGACCCGGAACGGGTGGTTCATGTTCTCGGGGCCGAGGTACGCCGTGACGAGATCCTGGCCGATGGCCACGTCGAAGTTCTGGATCCCGCACGACACGACCAGGCCCGGCACGTCGCCCAGGGCCGGCGTCTGGAAGACGCCCGAGCTGGCGATTTCGCGGATGTGGTTGATCTCCAGCACGCCCGAATTGGCGTAGACCCGGTGGAACTGGGCATACGACTTCGGATTGACGATCACCGCGTACGGGCCGTAGAACCCGGCGGACAGCAGCCTTGCGGTGCCGTCCACGACGTCCTGGAAGCCGTTGCCGGGCTGCGACCAGTCGCGGGCGGTCATGCCGATGCGCCCCGAGGCGTTTGCCAGGCCCTCGTAGCCGCACTCGGCGTCGCCGTTGAAGATCATGTGGTCTTCCCGCTGAGCCACGAACGACGAGGCGGCGGCGGCCGCCGAGACATCCAGCGGCATGCCCATCTGCCGCGAGGTCTCGATGTCGCGCCAGTAGATCATGAAATCCTTGTAGATCAGGGGGATGTTCTCGTGGACGCGCTTGTCGGCACGCACGACGCTGGTCTCGGTCTCGCCGAAGACGGCCAGTTGCGCCGGGCCCGTGCCGCTGAAGACGTCGTAGTCCACGTCCTGAATGCCCACGCCCATCGGCCCGAAGACATGCAGGAAGCGCCGGCCGACGAGCATCCGCTTCGCGACGTTCACCACGGTCTCGTCTATGTGCTGCCAGTCCTGGTCGGAGAGCGGCGACTCCTCGCGGTTCAGGAACGACTTTTCCATGTATGGCGCCTCCATCGGAACGCCGGCTGCCATCCGGGCAACGGCGCAATAGCCGGATTCGAGTGCCGGCGTGACCAATCCATGTGTAGCAGGGAGACGCATATTACCACTTCCCACCTTTCGGCTTAGAATTGACCCCAGCCATGTCGGATACCGCCTTCTACATAGTCGGAGTTCTCGAAGCCGCGCTGATCGTGGCGATGCTCTGGGCGCTCGCCCGGTACGACCGCGATCATCCCGTCCAACCCTAGTACGACGTCTCCGAAGTTCGTTCCGGGTTTTCGGTAGGGTCGAGGACCCAGCCGAAATCGCTTACGAGCATGCTGACGACATCGTTGAGCGG
>Ga0194120_10006104_pt1 | contig 17231 bp, 13 predicted proteins | sample TA2MahCa65mmetaG_FD_148642 | JGI IMG/M metagenome (GOLD analysis project Ga0194120, IMG submission 148642) | Freshwater microbial communities from Lake Tanganyika, Tanzania - TA2015019 Mahale Deep Cast 65m | ecosystem: Environmental > Aquatic > Freshwater > Lake | place: Tanzania: Lake...
CGAACCCGATGCAGTCCTTCAAGATGTGGGCGCTCTTGAATGCAGACACCACGCTCGATGTGCTTGGGCCCGCTGGTCTGTACGCATCCGACACGCTCGGCGACCGAGCCGCGTGGCTCTTCGCGGGGGTCTTGGTGGCGTGGGTGGTGGTGCCGCTGGGAATCGCGGCGCGCTTGTTCTCGTGGAGGGCGGTCGCATGAACAACGCGAACTCACGCGAGTCTGGACGATCCCGCGGCACGGCGGGGGCACTGCTCGTCATCACTGTGGCGGGTTGCGGTGGGCCTGATCCGTCTGGCCCGCCCCAGCTGCGCCTTGGGCGCGACGAGTGCTGCGCATGCAAGATGAGCATCGTCGATCAGCGCTGCGCCGCAGGCGCGCTCGTCGACGGCGAGGAGGGCGTTCGCCATGTCGTCTTTGACGACATGCAATGCTTGCTCCTGTACCAACGCGCCAATGAGGATGTCCGGTTCCTTGGACGCTGGGCTCAGGACTACCGCCGCAAGGTGTGGATCGATGTCTCGCAGGCGCGGTTTCTGACTGGGACGACCGTGCGTACCGCGATGGGGTCCGGCATCATCGCGGTGGATCCCGGTGGCGACGAGGCTGCGGACACGCTTGAGTTTGGCGGGAAATCCGTGACCTGGGACGGCCTGCAGTCGTGGCGAATGTCGGACGGCGGGGCGTCCGATCCGCGCTGATGCATCGTTGAGATCGATCGCTGGTCGACTGCCGCTCACCGAGCTGGCTGGAGTGATGCGTCACGAGTGCTGTGCACCGACACCGAACTCAGGCAGGGGCAGGCGCGGCTCTGGAGGATCTCGATGCGAAGATGGCGCGCCTTCGTCGTCGGCACGCGCACGATGCGCTTGTGGCCGATCGTGGTGCCCTCGGCCAGCGTGATCCAGTCGCGATGGTTGTTGCTCGGGGTGGCCGGCACGCTGATGCGAAAGCGCTTCACGCGCTGACCGAGCGCGATCGGTTCCGCCAGCACCACGCGGTCGAACTCCTTCGATGGATCGAGTTCGATCTCGATTGACGCCGCGGTCGTGCCGTCGTTGGTTGCCCAGAAGGTGGCAGGGTTGCCATCCACCGCCTTGTCCGGGCCGAATGGTTCGGGTCGAAGTTCCTCGGCGGCCGACCGGGGCTCGAAGCCTCGGATCGAGTCGGCTGCGGTCGGACGCCCGCGCGCTTGATCGGTGCCGGAGCCATAGGTGGCGTCGATCAACGCGCGAAGGCCGAGCACGCTCTGCACATCCTGATCATGGATGAGCCCACGACGATCCACTGGAAAGTTCAGGAGGAAGTTCGCATTGTGCCCGACGCTGCGCTCCCAGAGATCAAAGAGCTGCGCGGGCGTCTTGACTTGGTCGTCTTCATGAGCGTGATAGAACCAACCCGGACGGATCGAAACATCGCACTCAGCGGGGATCCACGACTCGCCGTCTTCGTCGCCTTCATTCAGGCTCTTCGTCGACGGAGGGTTGTCATGGCCGATGCCGTGGCCCGCGACCTTGAGCATGGCCCAGCAGGTGTCGCCCGCCCACCCTTGCTCGTTGCCGACCCAACGAATGTCGGGGCCGACATCGCTGAAGATCACGGCATCGGGTTGCAATTCGCGCACGACCGCGCGGAAACTCGGAAAGTCATAGACCTGCCGCTTTCCGTTAGGACCTTCGCCGCACGCGCCATCGAACCAGACCTCGAAGATCGGGCCGTAGGACGAGAGCACTTCGCGCAGCTGCGAACGGAAGATGGTGTTGTACGCCTCGCCCGTGCCGTACTGCGGATTGTTGCGGTCCCACGGCGAAAGATAGACACCAAACCGGAGGCCGCCATCACGGCACGCATCGCTCAGTTCGCGCAAGACATCGCCATGGCCATCCTTCCACGCACTCGCCTTCACGGAGTGCGTGCTGAAGGCCGTGGGCCACAGACAGAAGCCGTCGTGATGCTTCGCCGTGATGACGACGCCCTTGATCCCGGCCTCCTTCATCACGCGAACCCACTGCTTTGCATCGAGTGCCGTGGGGTTGAACACCGTCGCGGGCTCGTCGCCCTGACCCCACTCCTTGTCGGTGAAGGTGTTGGGGCCGAAGTGGATGAACGCCGTGAACTCCAAGTCCTGCCAAGCAAGTTGGCGCGTCGAGGGGAGCGGGGCAAGAGGAGCCGGTGGCGGGACGGAGATGACCATGGTGAGGAGGGCGCTGATCATGCCGCGCGCAGGCTAGGTGATCGGTGATCGTGAATCCATGACCTGCACGGCCGCTGGTGTCTCGCGTCGACGCCCTGGCGCCTAGCAGCGTCCACGCATGGGCCTGACCAGCACACGCGATGCAGCCGTGGTGCTCATGCTCACGACCGTGCCACCATCGGGCCTGATCCGCATGACACCCGCACCTGGCTCGATGGAGACGACGCGCAGCGTTGAACCGACCTTGAGTCCGCTGGCGCGAAGGAACCGCAGCGAGTCACCGCGCTGATCGAGCACGCGGACGAGCCGTGCGCCATCGCCGGCGCCGAGCTCGGACATCGGCATGGCCTCGGATTCCTGTAACGCGCCATCGGCGCGCGGGATCGGATCGCCGTGCGGATCGAAGGCAGGACGCCCCAAGTGGCGATCGAGCGCATCAAGCACCATCGGTGAGATCGCGTGCTCAAGCCGCTCGGCCTCATCGTGCACGACTGACCAATCGAGCCCGAGTGTGTCAACGAGGAAGGTCTCGACCAGCCGGTGCCGTCGCAGAATGTCGAGCGCGGCACGGGTCCCCTTGGCCGTCAGTCGCACGCCGCCGAACCGCTCATGGCGCGCCAACTTCGCCGCGACGAGTTTCTTGACCATGCTGGTGGCCGTGCCGGCGGTCACGCCCAGCGCTGAGGCGATCTTGCCCATTGGGGCCTCGCCGGCCGCAGACTCGCGCTGCACAAGGTAGATGGCCTTCAGGTAGTTCTCGACCGTTTCGGTGGCGAGCATGGGGGAAGCGTAGCGGACGATTGACATGGAGGCATTCAAAGTTTAGAGTTTGAGTGATCAAACTCATGCGAGACCACCCGCTCATGTTCGTTCTGGTTGCCGCCGTGGTCGCGTGGCTCGCCGTGCCCGCAGCCAACGCCGCGCCGCCCCTGAAGGTCGTGGCCACCACCGGCATGATCGCGGACACGGCGCGTGCCATCGGCGGCCCTGCGATCACGGTCACCGCGCTCATGGGCGAGGGCGTCGACCCGCACCTCTACAAGGCATCCCCCGGCGATGTGCGCATCATGTCCGGGGCGGGGCTGCTGCTGTGGAACGGCCTACATCTGGAGGGTCGCCTCGGTGACGCGATCGACAAGCTGGGATCGCGGGTCCCGGTCGTTTGCGTGACCGATTCGATGCCGAAGGATCGACTGCTCTGGTCGAACGGGCTCGGGTCTGTGCCGGATCCGCATGTTTGGTTCGATCTCAAACTGTGGCGATTCGCCAGCGAGCGCATTCGTGACGCCATCATGGACCACGCGCCTGATTCCGCCGACGGTGTGCGCGCGCGTTGTGCTGCGCACCTTGAGCTGCTCGACCAGGCCGCGGCCCATGTGCAGGCGGTCGTCGCGTCCGTTCCGGCTGAGCGGCGGCTGCTGGTCACCGCGCACGACGCATTCGGCTACTTCGGACGGGCGAATGGACTCGCGGTCCGAGGGATTCAGGGCATCTCGACCGACAGCGAAGCCAGTTTGCGCGAACTCAATGCCCTCGTCGACCTGATCGTGGAACGCAAGCTGCCTGCGGTGTTCATCGAAAGCAGCGTGCCGCGCAAGACCGTCGAGGCGCTCGTCGAAGGCTGCAGCGCGCACGGACATGCGGTCACCATCGGCGGGGAACTGCTGAGCGATGCGGTTGGCGCGGCGGGCACCGAGCAGGGCACGCACATCGGCATGGTGGTGTACGACGCCGAAGTCATCGCGCGCGCGCTCGGCGGCACAGTGCCCGCACGACCGGCAGCACTCGCGACATGGCTCGACGCGGCGGCGGGACGATCACCATGAAGCACGCTGCGCTTGCCTTCCATGGCGTCTCAGCGGCGTACCGCGACGAACTCGTCTTGGAGCGGATCGACGCAAGCGTTCCTGCTGCGTCGCTGTGCGCCATCGTCGGACCCAATGGGGCCGGCAAGAGCACGCTCATCAAAGCGGCGCTCGGGCTGGTGCCCTTGACCGCCGGCAGCGTCACGGTGCTTGGTGGCACCATCGCCGCCATGCGTGGTGAGGTCGGCTATGTCCCGCAGTCCGAATCGGTGGACTGGGAGTTTCCCATCAGTGCGCTCGAGGTTGTTCTCATGGGGTCGTACGGGCGACTGGGTCTCTTTCGCCGCGTCGGTCGTGCAGAGCGAATGCACGCGATGGATTGCCTCGAGCAGGTCGGGTTGACGGCGTTCGCCGATCGACAGATCAGCCAACTCAGCGGTGGGCAGCAACAGCGCGTGTTTCTGGCCCGCGCGCTGATGCAGCGTGCTCGGCTCTACCTGATGGACGAGCCCTTCGCCGGCGTCGATGCAGTGACTGAACGGGCGATCTTGCGTGTCCTCGGCGAGCTCCGCGAGCGCGGGTGCACGATGGTGGCGGTGCATCATGACCTGTCGACCGTCCGCGAGCGCTTCGATCATGTGGTGTTGCTGAACAAGCGCGCCGTCGCGGTCGGGCCTGTGTCCACCACCTTCACCACCGAGGCCCTTCAGCGAACCTATGGCGGTCGGCTGGCGATCATTGACGACGCAGAGTCGGGCCGCACCGCTGTTGTGGCAGGGTCGTGAGATGACCGAGTTGTTCCGGCTGCTGTCGCTGCAGGATGCAAGCACGCGCGTCGTCATGCTCAGCACCGCTTCCTTGGCGATCGCCGCGGCACTGGTGGGATCGTTGGCCATCCTGCGACGACGAGCGCTGGTCGGTGATGCTGTTGCGCACGCCTCGTTGCCTGGCATCTGTCTGGCGTGGTTCGTTGCTGGTGACCGCAGCCTCGCCATCATGCTGCTTGGCGCGTTCGTTCTTGGTCTGGCCTCGATGGGCATGATGGCGCTCGTGCATCGGCTGACCAAGGCGCGCGAGGACGCCACCATGGCGATCGCCATCAGCGGCTTCTTTGGACTGGGCATTGTGCTGTCGCGCATGATTCAGAATCAGCCGGGTGGCAATCGAGCGGGACTTGATGGCTTTCTCTTTGGGAAGGCAGCGAGTGCCGTGACGAGCGACGCCTGGCTCGTCTTCGCCGTGGCGTGCGTCGTGGTGGCGATCATCCTCGCGCTGCGCAAGGAGTTTGGTCTGCTCTGTTTCGATCGGGACTTTGCGGCAAGCATCGGTCGCCCCGTCCAGCGGCTCGACGCGCTGCTGCTTGTGCTGGTGGCGCTCGTGACGGTGGCGGGACTGCCCAGCGTGGGCGTGGTGCTGGTGGTGGCCTTGCTCGTGATCCCGCCTGCGGCAGCGCGCTGCTGGAGCGCCTCGCTGGGCACGATGCTTGTGGTCGCAGCCGTGATGGGTGCTGTGAGCGCCATCATCGGGACGGGACTGAGCGCCGTGCTTCCTCCGCCGAGCGGTGCAGAGTCGGGGGGATGGCCCACGGGCCCGATGATCGTGCTCACCGCTGCAGCGCTCTTGGTCATCAGCATGGTGGTGGCGCCTGAGCGCGGACTGCTCACGGCGCTCTGGCGCCGACAACGACTGCGGTCCTCCGCATCACGGTCCATCGGGAGCACGCCATGATCGACGCTGCGATCGTGCCCGCGCCGTGGCTCACGCGCGACGATCTGTGGACGATCGCGACCGCCGTGCTCGCGAGCGTGGCGTGTGGGCTGGTGGGCTGCTGGCTCGTGCTGCGACGGCTCTCGCTCTTGGGCGACGCGATCAGCCACGCAGTTCTGCCTGGAATTGCTGGCGCATTCCTGCTCACCGGCACGCGCGATGTACTGCCGATGCTGCTCGGGGCGACGGTCGTCGGCGTCGTCACCGCCTTCATGTCGTCGGCGCTCAGTCGCGTGGGTCGAGTCGACCGCGATGCGGCCATGGGGGCCACCTTCACGGCACTCTTCGCGCTGGGCGTCGTGATGATGTCGATGGCAGCTCGTCAGGTCGACCTTGATCCGGGCTGCGTGCTCTACGGGCTCCTCGAGTTCGTGCCTTTCGACACCGTCGATGTGCTCGGCGTGCAGGTGCCACGAGCCGCCGCGTGGCTCGGCGCTGCGCTGGTCCTTGATCTGATCCTCATGGTCGCGTTCTTCAAGGAACTGCGCGCGACGAGCTTCGATCCAGCGCATGCCATGAGCTTGGGCCTGCCGGTGGGGCTCGTGCATCTTGGATTGATGGCGGTTGTCGCAGCGAACACGGTTGTCGCGTTCGAGGCGGTGGGCTCGATCCTGGTGGTGGCCATGTTGGTCGCTCCGGGTGCCACGGCGCGGCTGTGGACAGATCGACTCGTCCCGATGCTGTGGCTGGCGGCTGCCATCGCCGCAGCGACCGCGATCATCGGCTATCTCGCCGCGCTCGAACTCAACACATCCGCAGCTGGCATGATCGCCACCGTCTCGATGGTGGGCTATCTCGGTTCGGTCGGTGCGGTCTCGGCGCGTTCGTCGCTTCGTTCGGCGTTGCGCGCGGCGGTGTGAAGGCGCTCGACGATCTCAGGATGATCCACAGCGACATTCCGTGATTCGCAAGGATCCTGTCCAAGGTCATACAACTCAAGTCCCGTCCGAGGCTCGTCGCTGTACCGCGCCGGCACACCGCCTTGCCCACCGGGCCGACCCTCAAGCGATCGATAGGCGTGGGGCAGATGGAGTTTCCATCGACCTTCGCGCACGGCCTCGATCGTGTCGCCGGCGTACCAGGTGAACACGCATCGATCAGCGCTGCCCGTGCAATCTGCCAGCACTCGTTGCTCGTTGCGGCCATCAATGGGTTGATCCGGAAGGGCGGTGCCCGTCATGGCGCAGATGGTGGGGAGCAGATCGATCGACCACATCGGCACATCACAGACGACTCCACGCGCGACGCCGGGACCGTGCGCGATGCACGGAACACGGATGCCGCCCTCAAACGATGTTCCCTTGCCTTCACGCAGGCCGCCGGTCGATCCGGCGTGCGTGCCGTAGCTGAGCCAGGGGCCGTTGTCGCTCGTGATGATGACCAGTGTGCGATCGCGTGCGCCGATCGCATCGAGCGCGTTCATGATTTGCCCGACGCTCCAATCAAGCTCCTGCATGACATCGCCGTACACACCCACTTGGGATCGGCTGGTGCCGCGGAATCGCGGGCTGCACGCGAGTGGAACATGCGGCATGGGATGGGGCACATACAGAAAGAAGGGTTCATGCGGATGAGCCTTGATGAACGAGGTCGACGCGTCCGTCACGCGACCGGTCATCGTCGCTTGATCCTCGAGCGAGTCGATCGGCGTCCTCGTCCCGTCGATGTTCCACCACTCGAGCGGCGGCCATGCCTTGGGGGACTCTGGATGCAGGGGCCACATGTCGTTGCTGAACAGGATGCCCGCCCAGTGATCGAACCCCTGATCGTTCGGTCGATGGCCGGCCTGATGGCCCAAGTGCCACTTGCCGAAGCACGCGGTGGCGTAACCGACTGCGTGAAGGCACTCGGCGATCGTCACCGCTTCCGACGGCATCGGTGCGCCGGAGTTTGGCCCGATCGCGCCGCGGACCCCGACGCGCCGGGCGTACCGACCGGTCAGGATCGACGCTCGCGACGCACTGCACACCGGCTCGGACACCGAGAAGTCGGTCAGCCTCACTCCATCGCTCGCGATGGCGTCGATGTTGGGCGTGGTCCACGCGAGCGCACCCGTGCATCCAAAGTCCCCGTAGCCAAGATCATCGAAGACGATGAGCACGACATTCGGACGATTGGTCAGTGCATCAGTGGTGTGATCCACCTTGTGGTTGGACGCGCAGCCGCAGGCGAGCAGCATGCTCAGGAGGATCGCGCCCCGACCCATCGGTTGATGGGAGCGAGCCGTGGGAAAGCGCTTGTGCTCGCGCGCACTCACGACGCCGCAGCCACGATCCGATCGACGGTGATGCCAAAGTGTGCGTACAGCACAGGCGCGGGCGCGCTGGCGCCGAAGTCGTCGATCCCCACGAAGGTGCCGTCGCTGCCGATCCAACGATCCCAGCCCAGGCTTGATCCAGCTTCGACGGCCACGCGCCGCGTGATCGCCTTGGGCAGCACGGACTCACGGTACGCCGCGTCTTGCGCAGCGAAGACCGTCGTGCACGGCATGCTCACCACGCGCGTCGGGCAGCCCGACGCTTCGAGTCGGTCGGCCGCCTGAAGGCACAGCGTCAACTCGGTCCCCGTGCCGATCAGAATCGCCTTGGGTGTGGAGCTCGATTCGCGCAGGACATAGGCACCGCGCGCGCAACCTGACGCGGGAGCAAGCGTGGCGCGGTCCAGCGTCGGAATGTCTTGACGGCTCAGCACGAGCATCGATGGGCCGTGCGTGTTCAGCATCGCCTGACGCCAACACTCGGTGACTTCGTTCGCATCGCCTGGGCGCCACACAGACAAGTGCGGCATCGCGCGCAGGCTCGCCAAGTGCTCCACAGGTTGGTGCGTCGGTCCGTCTTCGCCAAGCCCGATCGAATCATGCGTAAAGACCCAGATGACTGGCAAGTCCATGAGCGCGCCCAGACGGATCGCCGGGCGCGCGTAGTCGGTGAAGCTGAAGAAGCTCGCGCCAAACGATCGAAGCCCAGTGAGTGCCATCCCGTTGCACGCAGCGGCCATGCCGAACTCACGAACGCCAAAGTGGATGTTGCGGCCGCCAGGAGATTGCGCCTGCATGCCCGATTCGCCGTCGATCAGGGTCTTCGTGCTCGGCGCAAGGTCCGCCGAACCACCGACGAGCCATGGCACGCTCTTGGCAATCGCGTTGAGCACCTTGCCGCCGCTCACGCGCGTGGCCATGCCCTTGGCATCGGTGGGGAATGATGGCAGCGCGGCGTCCCAACCTGCCGGCAGCGTTCGACGCTTGATGCAGTCGAGTTCCGCAGCGAGCGCGGGATGCTGCGCGCGATAGGCCTCGAAGCGCGCTTGCCATGCAGCATGCGCGGAGCGACCTCGTGCGCCGAAGATCGCATCCATGCGCTCACGCACTTCGCCCGGGACCAGGAACTGCGCATCCTCGGGCCATCCGTAGACGCGCTTGGTGGCCTTGATTTCATCCTCGCCCAGCGGTTCACCGTGCGCGGCGTGGGAGTCCTGCTTCTTCGGGCTGCCCCAGCCGATGTGCGTGTTGACGATGATCAGCGTGGGGCGCTCGGTGCACGATCGCGCCGATGTGAACGCCACGCGCAGCGAGGGCAGGTCGTTCGCATCGGCGACATGCAGCACATTCCAGCCGTGGCCTTCGAAGCGCTGGCGCACATCTTCGCTGAACGCAAGATCAGTGTGGCCCTCGATCGTGATGCGGTTGCTGTCGTAGATCCAGCAGAGGTTGCCCAGCTTGAGATGTCCGGCCATCGACGCAGCTTCCGCGCTCACGCCCTCCATCAAGCAGCCGTCGCCGCAGATCGCCCACACGCGGTGTGAGATCAGTTCGAATCCGGGTCGGTTGTAGCGCGACGCGAGCCAGCGCTCGGCCATCGCCATGCCCACGCTGGTCGCAATGCCCTGGCCGAGCGGACCAGTGGTGACTTCGACGCCGCTCGTGATGCCGAACTCAGGATGTCCGGGTGTCCGGCTGCCGAGCTGGCGAAACGCCTTGATCTGGTCGAGCGACACGGCCTCGTCGTCGACCGGCTGGCCGAGACGATCGAGCTGCTTCACGCCGGCCAGATGCAGCAACGCATACAGCAGCATCGAGGCGTGTCCATTGGAAAGAACGAACCGATCCCGATTGATCCAGTCAGGACGATCGGGGTCAAAGGTCAGCGCGTCCTGGAAGAGCGCCCAACCCACCGGCGCTAGCCCCATCGGCGCGCCGGGGTGGCCAGACTTGGCCTTCTGCACGCCGTCCATCGAGAGCGTTCGGATCGTGTTGATCGCCAGAGCATCGATCGTGGGGACCGAAGTGGGCGTGCCTGCCTTGACGGTATCGAGCAGCGTGGTGGTGATCATGGTGGTCGGGCGCACTGTACGCCGGACGATGCTGTTGACGCGCGCGGCAGGCGCGCTTCTACTGCGGGAATGAGCCGCCTGAAGTCGATGGCCATCACGAGCCCGAAGGCGTGGGTGACCATGACGGCCCCGGTTCGGCTCGAGATGCTCGAGGCGCTGCGTCTGCTGGGGCCGTGCGCCATCGCGGACATCGCCACGATGCTCGATCGTCCGGCCGACGCGCTCTATCGCCACATGGACCAGCTCGTGCGGCTTGGTGTCGTGCGCGAGCTGGAGCAGCGCAAGGTGGGACGAAGGCTCGAGCGCACCTACGACGCGGTGGCTGATCACATTTTTCCCGGGTTTCGCGATGGCGGCAGCAAGGCTGCGAATCAGGCGTATGACCACACCGTCAAGGTGATCTGCAAGATCGCCGGCCGGGCCAGTCGCGATGCGGCACAGAGCGGTCAACTCAAGTTCAGTGCGGAGGCGCGAACACTCGCCGCGCTCGTTCACCATGGTTGGCTCACCACGACGGAGTTCGCGCGAGCAAGAGAACTGCTCATGGAGCTGCAAGACCTTCTTGACGCCGGCCGCCGCCGTCCCGATGCGCGGCTGTACCTCATCGCGTCCATGCTGCTCCCGGTCGTGCGCAAGCGCGGCGCACGTCGCGCGCGGGTCGTTGGTGGGCCCTCCGCTGGCGATGTCGTGGCCAACACGCCGCTGCGCGATCGAGCGTCGCGTTCAACGCGAAAGCCACGGCAGACGAGCGCCCGAAGGGAGCGGTGATCGTCGTACGCTTCGCGCCATGCGCGCACTCAGCACCGTCCTGCTCCTCGTCTGCTCGAACATCTTCATGACTTGGGCGTGGTACGGCCACCTGAAGAAGGCGACCTGGGCGCTTCCGGTGGCGATCGGACTGTCGTGGCTGATCGCGCTACCTGAGTATGCGCTGCAGGTGCCAGCCAACCGGCTTGGCCATCTGTCGCAGGGCGGTCCCTTCACCGCGCCGCAGTTGAAGATCCTGCAGGAAGCGATCACGCTCCTCGTGTTCGTGGGCTTCTCGATCGTCGTCCTGAAGGAGAAGCCGCGCGCGAACGACTATCTGGCGTTCGCCCTGATCCTTGCGGGCGTGATCGTCTCGATGCTTGGCCGTGCGCCAGTCGCGGCAGCGCCGGCCTGACCGTCACCGACCGAGCAGAAGCGATTGGACGAAGGCCATCCGCGATGGGCCGAGTGCGATCAGCCGGTCCAGTTGGCGAGCAGCCTGTCCAGGTCGCCCGGAATGATCGGCACACGCACGATGATCGAGCCAGTTTGCATCTGGCAATGCCGCACGCAGAAGCAGGGGATCGTCGTTCCCGCGACATTGGCGGGGACCGTCCAAACGAAGTTCTGCGCAGAGCTCGTCAACGGAGCATTGAACAGGGAGGTCGCCGTGCACCATGAGCCGCTCGTGACGCAACGAGCGACGGTGCATGGGACCGTGCAAAGATGGCGGCGGTTGGCTGGCGAAAACTCCGTGGATACGCTGTTCCCGTGCCAATCGCTTCCCTTGCCGTGGTGATCCTGATGCTAGTGCGACCGATCGACGGTCCATCAGCCACCCGCTCAGCGCCTGATGGAGTCGAAGCGGCGGAGTCGGGATCAGCTCCTCGGTCCGCCGCGAGTGTGCCGGGCCTGACCAAGCCAGTCTCAATCAACTTCGATGCGGTCGATGTGCCCACGATCGTGGCGTCGAACGAAGCTGATGCCGCGCGCGCGCTTGGGTTCGCGCACGCAACCGCTCGATTTGCGCAGATGGACATGATGCGCAGATTCTCGGCCGGCGAAACCGCGGAGCTGCTCGGCGAGAAGGCTGTTCCCGCGGACCTTGAGCGGCGCGCGCTGCGAGGTCGTGCCACGGCGCGAGCATGCGTCGAACGGCTTGATGCTCGCAAGCGCGTGATTCTTGATGCGTATGTCCAAGGCGTGAACGCAGGCATCGAAGCGCTTCCTGCCTTGCCGATCGAGCACATGCTGCTGGGGATCACTCCCGCACCATGGAAGCCCGAGGATTGCGCGCTCGTCTATCTGTCGATGTTCCATTCACTCTCGCGCACCGGGCGCGCTGATGCGGTCTTCGCCGAAGCACTTGAGCGTCTTCCAAGACCAGTCTGCGACTTCATCGCGTCGCCGATCTCGCGTCTGGACTGCCCTGTGATCGCCGAGACCGCGCCGCCTGTGTTTCCAGCCATTCCTGGTGTGGACGCGATCGACTTGCGAAGCATGGATCGCGCCGCGATCGAGCCGCCTGCAAAGGAGCGCGAAGAGGGCGCGCCCAAGAACCCGCCCAAGAACCCGCCCAAGAAGGAGAAGAGCGGCGCGAAGAAGCCCAAGCAACAGCCGACCACTCCTGTGTCTGGTCTTGGTTGGACCGACGCACTCGCGGAACTCTGGAACGACCGCGCAGCGCTCGCGGGCAGCAATGGCTGGGTCGTCGCTGGTTCGCGCACGAAGGATGGTCGCGCGATCCTGGCGAGTGACCCGCACCTCATGATCACCGCTCCGATCCTGTGGTACCGATGCCGACTCGAGTGGCCCGGCGTCGAGTGGACTGGCTTGTCAATCCCCGGCGTACCCGGCATCGTGGTCGGCGGCAACGGACATGTGGCCGTTGGGTTCACCAACACGACGGGCGATTTCGAGGACATCGCGTTGATCGATGTCGATCCCAAGGATCCGAGTCGCTACCGGATCCCCGGCGGCGGAAGCGAGGCATTCGGTTCCGAGGAGCACACCATCCTCGTCCGCGGCAAGGACCCCGAGCGTGTGGTGCAGCGCACGACGCGATGGGGCACGGTGACTGGCGAGATGCAGTGCGCCGACGGCGTGACGCGTCCATTCGTCACGCTGTGGATCGGTTCGCGACCAGACGCAATCAACTTTGAAGTCCTCGACATGGCGCGAGTCCGTACGGTCGACGAAGCGGCGGATCTCCTCTCCAACTGGTACGGCCCCAGCCAGAACGCCATGCTCGCGGATCGTGCTGGCGACATCGCGTGGGTCGTCACGGGGTGGATCCCGGATCGACGCGGCCACGACCCGCGTCTGCCGTGGCGACCATCAGTCGATGGTGATCCGTGGCAGGGTCCGGTCGATCCAGCGCTGCGACCCAAGCTCGTTCGCCCGTCGTCCGGCGTGATTGTGACCGCGAATCACCGCACCGTGCCGATCGAGCAGTGCGCCATGATGGGTCACTACTGGGCCAATCCGGAGCGGGCGCATCGGATTCACGAGCTTCTTTCCGAGTCCGAGCCGCTCGATGAGTCCCGGATGCTTGCGATCCAACTCGACACGAAGCTCGAGGGGCTTGAGCCGTATCGCGCGTTGGCGCTCGCCGCGCTCGAAGGCGCCACCGATCCTGCTCTGATCGCCCGACGCGAGTCGATCGCGGCATGGAACGGGCGCGCCGACGCAGACCAACCTGCGGTCGCGCTGCTTTCGGCGTTCCAAAGGTCGATCGAGCGGCGCTTCGCGCTGATGCTGATGTCGTGGGTCCGCGCGCAGTCGGGCGAATCGCTGCCCGGTCTTGCGATCCGGTCTGTGAACGATGAACCATGGCTGCGCGTGCTGGAGTCGCGCCCGCCGAATTGGCTCCCCGCGGGCTATGCGGACTGGAATGACTTCACGCTGGCCGCGCTTGCTGAAGCCGCCGCCAAGGAGCCCGGCGTCGAGCCGTGGGGAGAACGCAATCGAGCCCGATTTGCAAGCCCTGTCGCCGATGCCGTACCAGCGTTCATGAAGCCGACTGTCACGCTGGACGACGGTCCCCAGCCCGGGCACGCTCGTGCCGTGCGCGTTCAGACGCCGCGGGCCGCAGCCAGCGCGCGCTACATCGTGAGTCCGGGCCGTGAAGCCGACGGCATTCTCGAGACGCCCGGCGGGCAATCGGGTGATCCGCGCTCGCCGCACTATCGAAGTTTGCATCAGGCATGGCGCAACGGCGAGCCAACGCCGTTGCTGCCCGGTCCCGCGGCCAGGTCCATCGTGCTCGATGCACCGAAGTGACGCGCCACCTCGGTCGATCCTGAGAGATTGACCTTGGTCTTGCCCGCAAGGTCGATGTATCCCTCCCGAGTCCGCGAGTGGTGAGCGCGACAGGCACGACCTCAATCCGCATCAGGAGAATGAACATGGCATCGACCCGTGGCTTCGTCAGGACGTTCCTCGCCACCCTTGCTGGAGTCGTCGCCCTGGGCGCGCCCGCCGCTGCGCAGGTTGCCCCCGCGCCGCTGTCGCCGGCGAAGCAACTGCTCGAGCGTGGCGCAGACATCAAGTTCGATCCGTACAGCGTGCTCGTGCGTTTCGACATCGCAGCTGATCCGCGCGCCATCGAGCGAGACCTCGATGCCGTCGGTGGACGCGTGCTCGAGGTCTACGACGCTGTACCCGGCCTGATCCACTTGGAAATCAGCGTTCCGGTTGAGCGGGCTCTTGCGTTCCTGAACCAGAGCAAGGCGGTTCTCTATGCCGAGCCCGATTGGGTTTGCAAGACCACGGCCGTCCCCAACGATCCGAGCTTTGGCAACCTCTGGGGTATGCGCAACACGGGGCAGACCGTCAACAGCGACCCGGGCGTTGCCGGTGCCGACACGCGCGCCCACTTGGCGTGGGATGCGTTCACTGGGTCGTCGACCTTCGTCATCGCCATCATCGATGACGGCACGAACCGCAGTCACCCAGATCTCACGGCGAACATCTGGACGAATCCGGGCGAGATCGCCGGCGACGGAGTCGACAACGACACCAACGGCTACATCGATGACACCTGGGGGTATGACTTCTACCAACGCGACAACAATCCCAACGAAACCGGTCACGGCACGCACACCGCCGGGACGGTCGGTGCGGTCGGAAACAACGGCGTTGGCGTCGCGGGCGTGATGTGGTCCTGCAAGCTCATGGCCCTTCGATTCCTTGGCCCCAACGGCGGCTACACCTCTGACGCAATCTTGGCGGTGCAGTACGCAAACGCCAAGCGCGTTCGGGTGTCGAACAATTCGTGGGGCGGCGGCGGGTTCTCGCAGGGCCTGTATGACGCGATCAACGCGGGCAAGGCTGCGGGCCACCTGTTCGTTGCTGCTGCTGGCAACAGCGGCGCCAACAGTGACTCGACCCCGGCGTACCCGGGTGCCTACAACCTCGACAACATCATCAGTGTCGCAGCGACCGACAACAACGATGCGCTTGCGTCGTTCTCGAACTACGGCTCCACGACGGTCGACATCGGTGCGCCCGGCGTCACGATCTACTCCACCTACGGGACGAGCGGCTACTCCTATCTCAATGGAACGTCGATGGCTTGTCCGCATGTGGCAGGCGCCGTAGCGTTGGTGACTTCGGCCAATCCGAACATGACCTACCTGCAAGTGCGCAGCCGACTTCTCTCGACGACGCGCCCCGTTTCGAGCCTGTCGGGCAAGTGCGTGACGGGTGGGGTACTCGACGTCGCGGCAGCCATCGCCGGAAGTGGCGGCGGCTCCAACACTGCGCCGACGGTGGCGATCAGTTCGCCCGCGAACGGGAGTTCCTTCACGACGGGTACGCCCATCACATTCACGGGAACGGCGACCGATACGCAGGACGGCAGCCTGACGGCGTCGATGACCTGGACCTCGAGCCTGCAAGGGACCATCGGCACCGGTGGATCGTTCAGCCGAACTGACCTGGTCGCCGGCTCGCACACGATCACGGCGAGGGCCACCGACTCGGGTTCGCTGCAAGGATCGGCGACCGTCTCGATCACGCTCACCGTCGGCGGCACAACGCCCTCGGCCCCGACGAGTCCGTCTGCTTCCCTGTCGGGAACCACCGTCACGGTCCGTTGGACGGACACGTCGAGCAATGAGACCGGGTTCCGAGTCAAGCGGCAGAAGAAGGTTGGGAGCTCCTGGACCAGCGAAACCGTGGTCGCGACCACTGGTGCCAATGTGACCCAGATCACCAACGCGCCGGGCACAGGAAAGTGGCGCTACGCGATCCAGGCGTTCAACGGATCTGGATCGTCCGCGTGGACCTCGTGGGTGCAGGTCACCATCAACTGACCACTTCCCACATCACCGCACATCAAGAGCGAGGCGCCGCAGGGCGCCTCGCTGTGTTGATGGTGTTGGCATCCGCTGGCGAACTGAGTCGACGGTGGAGCAGTGCGCCGTGACTCAGTTCCGTCCGCGATCAGGCGCGCGGTAGCTCTCGCGCGGCGTGGTGAGTTGCACCATCTGTTCGGTCGGTTTCAGGCCCTGGTCCTGCGCCGCAACTCGGAAGATCTCAAGAGTCGTCGATTCGAGGAACCGCGTGATGTCCGCCTGCATGGCGACCAGACTGTCATGGATCGCACACGGATCGCCGACGCCACAGACGCCACCTCCGAAGGGGCAGAGGTAACTGTGGTTCTCGCGCTCGAACAGGATGTGCACCTGCTTCAGGCTGATCTCGGCAGGGGGGCGCGCAAGCGCGTAGCCGCCGCCTGGACCTGGCGAGCCAGCAACGATGCCGGCCTGCGAGAGCGTGGACAGGATCTTGGCCACCATCGGTGCGGGCAATCCTCGCTCTTCTGCGATCTGCAAGGCTGACAAGCGGGTTGTGCCGCCGTCCCACACTTCAGCGAGTCGGCTCAGGGCTCCGATGGCTCGTTCGGTCTGCTTTCCGTACATGGGTCCTCCAATTCGGAGCGTGGTTCCGTGATTCGGCGGATGCCCGCCAGTTGCCAGTGATGAAACAAAGATATATGATTCAGAAATCTACGGTAGCCCCTTCGGTCCGATTTTTTCGGATTCCTTGGGGTCGATTGCGGACACATCGATCAGGAATTCAAACTCATGGGACCCTCGCATTCCACCACCTCGACCGGCCACGACGGTCTTGAACGGTTCTCCTACGACGACGGCATCGTCCGGCTCTTCACCTGGGCCACGATGATCTGGGGGGTGGTCGGGTTGCTTGTCGGCGTGCTGATCGCCGCCCAACTCACGGTGCCGGCGTTGAACGCCCACGAGTGGCTCAGCTTCGGCAGGCTCCGCCCGCTGCACACCAACGCCGTGATCTTTGCGTTCGCCGGGAACGCCATTTTCGCCGCGATCTACTACTCGAGCCAGCGCCTGCTCAAGGCGCGCATGT
>Ga0194120_10006108_pt1 | contig 17223 bp, 19 predicted proteins | sample TA2MahCa65mmetaG_FD_148642 | JGI IMG/M metagenome (GOLD analysis project Ga0194120, IMG submission 148642) | Freshwater microbial communities from Lake Tanganyika, Tanzania - TA2015019 Mahale Deep Cast 65m | ecosystem: Environmental > Aquatic > Freshwater > Lake | place: Tanzania: Lake...
CCAAAGAACCGTTCCATGGGTATGAACGGCGCCCTTGGGTCGGCCGGTGGTGCCCGACGTGTACATGATGAACAGAGGATCGTCGCCGCCCGCGGCCCGGGCGGGCTCGGCGGCGGACGCGCGATCCCGGAGCGCGCGGAGGTCATGGGCGTCGGATAGAGGCGGTCGTCCGTGGCCGCAATAGACGAACGTCGAGATGCGGACACCCGGCGCTCGTCCGCGCTCGATGTCGGCCGCGGAGGCGGCGTGGTCGGAACCGAAGATCAAGACGGTCGAACCGCTGTGGCCGAGGATATATTCGAGTTCGGCGACGGCGAGGCGCCAGTTGAGAGGAACGCAAATCGCTCCGAGCTTGGCGAGGGCGTAGAAAATTTCCATGTACTCGGCGGAATTCGCCATCAAGATGGCCACGCGGTCGCCTTTTTCGATTCCTAATTGGACAAGCGCGTCGGCGCACCGGTTCGCCCGCGTGTTGTGCTCGCGAAACGACAACCGAAGTCCGGCATGAACGTCGACGAAACCCTCCTTGTCGGGATCGATTTCCGCGCGCTTGCTTAGAATGTTCCCGATGTTATCGATCATGGCGAGTCTCCGGATTGACCGGGACGACGGGCCCGCTCTATGTCGCCGCTTTGACGTATGTGCCCATGTCGAAGTAGTCGCGCCAGATGCGAATTTTCCCGTCGCGCATTTCGAAGACGCCGCAGCACGGCAGGTTCACGGCCTTGGCTCCGATCTTGGTGCGGTCCAGGCGCTCGGCGATGACGACATCGCCGTTTGCCAGGATGTTCAAGACGTCCCACTCGGTCGAGGTCCATTGGGAAACGAATTTCCCGATGAACTTGACGATATTCGCGCGCCCGGCGACGGGAGCGGCGGGCATGTTGTGATAGACGCCGTCCTCGGAAAAATAGCCGCCGAGTTCCTCGGCATCGAGACGCGGCCAAGCGGCGATGAAATCACGAATGACTTGTTCATTGGCGTTCATGAGCGGCTCCATTCGACCGGTACATTCGGGGTCGGGCGAGGCCCCGGGGAAAGGTCGCGCTCCCCGGAGCCAAGCTCCCGAGTCAGTAGTGCATGAAGTCCGTCAGCTTCTCCCACCGCCCTTTCCTGATCTGGGCGACAAAAGTCTTGCGCGTCGCCAGATGGTCGGTCGGCGTGAAGGTGATCGGCGCCGAACCGAACATGTTGGGTAAGTTCGAAATTTTTTCGAGTCCGGCGACCAAGTTGCCGGGGGTCAGATCCCGTCCGGCGTTTCGCATTCCTGTCGCGGCGGTCTCGAGAACGAGATATCCCACCACCGCCTGAATGTTCGCATCCTGACCGAATTTGTCCTTATAGCGCCCCATCCATGCCTTGACTTCGGGCGAGGCCGTGTCGGCGTACGGAACCGGCGTCATGCCGCCCGCGTAAAGCCCTTCCGTCACGCCTTCGCCCAGGGTCGCCACGACCGGCGCGTAGCCCGCCTGGCTCACCAGGAAGTCGACGTTCCAGCCGAGTTTCCGTGCCGTGCCCATGGCGCCCACCGTCTCGCGGACGATGGTGCCGAGGACCACGAGATCGACATCGTCGCTCTTGAGCCGGGCGATTTGGCTGGCGAAGTCGGTCGCGCCGCGTTTGTAGCTCGTGGTCGAGACGAGCGGCAATTTCATCGCGTCGAGTTGATCCTTGGCGCCGCGGAGAATGTCGGCGCCGAACTCGTCGTCCTGGTACATGATGCCGACGCGCTTCTTGCCCTTGGTCTCGATCAGGTATTTGAGGCTGGTTCGGACATCGTCGTAGTAGGGCGAGAAATAGGCGAATTTGAGTTTGTCGAACGGCGTCGAGAACATTTCCGCCGGCGTGATTGGAAAAAGATGAGGCAGGCCCTTGCCCAGGACCAGCGGCATGGTCGCCGCCGATGTCACTGTGCCCATCGATCCGACCATCGCGAAGATTTTGTCGCTGGTCAGCATTTTCTGGGTCGCGAGCACGGCCTTTTTCGGGTCGTAGCCCATGTCCTCGATGATCAGCTTGATTTTGCGGCCGTGGATGCCCCCGGCGGCGTTGATTTCCGCCACCGCCATTTCCATGCCGTTTTTCACCGGCAAGCCCCAGAAGTTGATCGGGCCGCTCAAGTCGAGATGCGTTCCGAGGACGACCTCGGTGGCGCTGACGCCTTGAACTTGGGCGTCGGCGGGCATTGTCGAACCCAGCAGGGCCAGGGCGCCCAATGCGACGATGGCCGATTTTACCGTTGTCATGGTTGCCTCCTTCTTCGGTTACGCATCGCGGGGGTCGGGTCGATGCCGGTCGCTGTCCCCCGATAGTCACGCGGGTTCAACTCTCCGCGTACATGGCTTCGATCAGCGGTCGGTACCTCTCGTTCACGAACTTGCGCTTGAGTTTCATGGTCGGCGTCAATTCCTCGTCCTCGGGCGTGAGCTGGACGTCGATCAGCCGGAATTTCTTGATCTGCTCGACCCGCGCGAAACGGTCGTTGACCTTCGCGACCTCGGACTCGATGAGCGCAAGGATGCGCGGCGCGCGGCAGAGACTCGCGTAATTGGTGAACGGTACGTCGTTGTCCTGGGCGAATTTCGCGACGTTGTCGTGATCGAGCATGATTAGCGCGGTCAGGTAGTTGCGCTTGTCGCCGATCACGACGGCATCGGAGATGTAAGGACTGAATTTGAGTTGGTTTTCGATTTCGGAAGGCGAGACGTTCTTGCCGCCCGCGGTGATGATAATGTCCTTCAGCCGATCGACGATCTTGAGGAATCCCTCGTCGTCGAGCGCGCCGATGTCGCCGGTATGCAGCCAACCGTCGACGATCGTCTCGGCGGTCTTGTCGGGCAGGCCCCAGTAACCGACGAAAACATGCGGTCCGCGGACGAGAATTTCACCCGCGCTCGAGAGCCTGACTTCCGTGCCCGGAAGCGCCTTTCCGACACAGCCGATCTTGCGACGGTCCTGCGGGGGCAGCGAAACCACGCCGGCGGTTTCGGTCATGCCGTAGGCCTCGCGCATGTCGAGTCCGATCGCGAAGTACCATCCGATCAAGTCCGGCGAAATCGGGGCGGCGCCGGTCACGACATACTTCGCGCGCTCCATGCCGATCAATTTCCGGGTACGCAGAAGGACCGTGACGCTGGCGAGCCAATAGGCCGCTTTCAGCCACGGCGGCGGAGCGGTCGCGCTTAGTCGGGATTCCGCCACGCGATGCCCGACGGCGATGGCGGCGTCGAAGGCCCAGCGTTCGAATCGCGTGCCGTCCTTGGCGGCGATGGTCGCGGCCGAATAGAATTTTTCCCAGATGCGCGGGACGCCGAAAAAGACGGTCGGCGAAATCTCGCGGATGTTTTCCGGCACCGTCTCCTGGTTTTCCGCGAAATTCACTATGGAGCCGGTGAAAATCGGACGGAAGACGCTGAGCAGCCGCTCGGCGATATGACAGAGCGGCAGGAACGACAATTGCTCGTCCCCAGGTCCGATCGGCATGACGGGGTCGAGAATCGCCGATTGGAAGACGATGTTGCCGTGGGTCAGCATCGCGCCTTTCGGCGGGCCGGTCGTGCCAGAGGTGTAGATGAGCAAGGCGACATCGTCGGGGGCGATCTCGGCGACACGGCGCTGCCATGCGTCCTCGGCGGATACCGTCCGATTGCGGCCCAGCGCCTCGAAACGCTCGAGGCTGACGACCATCGGATCGGCGAGGTCGGATAGATCCTCCATGTCGAAGACGACGATCCGCTCGAGGGCGGGCATGCGCGATCGGACCTGAAGAACCTTGTCGAGTTGCTCCTCGTCCTCGACGAAAACGATCCGGCAACCGCAATCGTTGCCGAGTTGGGCCATTTGGCTCGCCGAGTCGGTCGCATAGACGCCGACCGATATGCCGCCGACGCCGATGATGCCCAAGTCCGCGAAAAGCCATTCGGGGCAGTTATTGCCGACGATACAGGCGCGATCGCCGCGTCGGAAGCCCATCGCCATCAGCGCGAGTCCGACCGCCTTGGCGCGCTCGCCATACTCGCGCCAACCGATGGATCGCCAAAGACCCCAATGCTTTTGACGAAGCGCGGTACGCTCGCCGCGCAACGCGACGGCGGCGGCGAAAGCGGCACCGAGCGTCGCGCCGGGAACGGCCGGGACTTCCAGCGCGGCGCCGAGGGATCGCCACGTCGCGTGCGTTTCCGTCAGCGCCATAACTTCTTCCTCTTCCAGCGCCGGTGGCCGCGAACGCCCTTGTCCTTTACGCCGAGGTAGAATTCCTGAATGTCCGGCTTGTTCACGAGGTCGGCGCTCGCGCCTTCCATGACGATGCGTCCGACCTCGAGGATGTAACCGTAATCGCTCACCTCGAATGCCATGCGCGCGTTTTGCTCCACGAGAAGGATGGTCACGCCATCCTCGCGGTTGATGCGCTTGACGATGGCGAAGATTTCGCTCACCAGCCGGGGCGAAAGACCGAGCGAGGGCTCGTCGAGCAACAAGAGTTTCGGTCGCGCCATGAGGGCCCGGGATATGGCGAGCATCTGCTGCTCGCCTCCCGAAAGGCGTTGGGCCGGTTGTTCGCGGCGTTCGCGAAGCGCCGGGAAATAGCCGAACATGCGGTCGATGTCGCCGTCGACGGCGTCGCGGTCGGGGCGCGAATAGGCGCCCATCAGCAGGTTTTCTCGAACCGAAAGGAATGGAAAAACCTCTCGGCCCTCGGGAACCTGCAAGACGCCTCGACGCACCACGGTGTCGGGCTCAAGGCCCTGAATCTCCAGACCGGCGAACGCGATCGTTCCTTTTTGCGGCTCGATCACGCCGGATATCGTCTTGAGGACGGTCGTCTTTCCGGCGCCGTTCGACCCCAAAAGCGCGACGATGCCGCCGGTTGGGACCGAGAGACTGACGCCTCGAATGGCGAGCACGGGCCCGTAATAGGCCTCGACGTTCTGGAGTTCGAGGAGGAGCCCGCTCATGTCGATCCCCCGAGATAGGCGCGGATGACATCGGGATGGCCTTGCACCTCGGCGGGCGAGCCGGAAGCCATGACCTGTCCATGATTGAGCGCGAGCACCCGGTCCGACACGTCGGCGACCAAATTCATGTCGTGCTCGACCATCAACACGGTCACACCCAGATCGCGCACGATGTCCTTGATCCAGAACGCCATGTCCTCGGTTTCCTCGGCGTTCAGTCCCGACGAAGGCTCGTCGAGGAGAATCAGTTTCGGCCGCATCGTCAGAGCTCGTCCGAGTTCGACGACCTTGCGTATGCCGTAGGCGAGGCCGCTTACGCGGGCATCGCGGTAATGCTGGAGATCGAGGAGATCGATGATTTCCTCGACCTTCTCGCGGTGCGCCATTTCGGCCCGGCGATTTGCCGGCGTAAAAAACAATTCCGCCAGGAAATCGCCGCGCGAACAGCTGTGGCGACCGAGCAGCAGGTTGGAAAGAACGGTGGCGTTCTCGAACAATTCGATGTTCTGGAATGTCCGAGCGATGCCCATCCCCGCGACGGCATGGGCCGGAACGCCACCGATATCATGGCCATCGAACACCATGCCGCCCCGGTCGAGGTCGTAAAGGCGGCTGATCAGGTTGAAGACCGTCGTCTTGCCCGCGCCGTTCGGGCCGATGATCGTGAAGATTTCGCCGACCTCGACCGCGAAGCTCACGCCCTCGACGGCGCGGATGCCGCCGAAATTCTTGGCGAGGTCCCGGGCTTCGAACAGGATCATCTCAGGCGCTCCGATTTCTGGAAGATCCGCTGCCGCCGGAAGGTCGCCTTGCGATAGAAGGGAAAGATGTCGAGATAGTGTTTGATCTTGAGCCAGCGGCCATGAAGCCCCTGGGGCTCGAACAGCATGAACAGCACCAGCATGAGGCCATAGAGCCCGGCGTTCAGGCCCGCCTGACTCGAGACACTCACCCCGGCGAGAGTCTTCGCGAGCACGATCGCCTGGGGCAACATCACGACGAAGACGGCGCCGAAAATCGCGCCATGGAGCGAGCCGAGTCCGCCGACCACGACCAGGACGAGAAGCTCCACCGAAACCAGGATGGTGAATTGATCGGGGCTGACAAAGAGGATGCGATGGGCGTAGAGCGCTCCGGCGAAGCCCGTGAGCGCCGCGCTGATGGCGAAGGCGACCGTCTTATAGAGGGTCGGGTTGACGCCGAGGCTCCGGGCCGCGACCTCGCTATCGCGGATGGCGACGAACGCCCGTCCGGTCCGCGAGCGCAGCAGGTTGATCGCTCCCAGCAGCACCGACACCAGCAGGCCCACCGAGAGGTAATAGAGCTTCCACTCGGCATCGATGGCGACGAGCCCGACGTTCAGGCTTCCGACGATCATGCCGAGATTGCCGCGCGTCAGGGATTCCCACCGCACCAGGATTTCCTCGACGATGAAAGCGAAGGCGAGGGTCGCGATGGCGAGGTAGATCCCCGAAAGGCGCGCCGCCGGGAGGCCGACGACAACCCCCAACAAGGCGCCGACCGCCCCCGACGCCAGAAACGATATCGGGAAGGGCACGCCACGCGCCTGCAATATCGCCTCGGTGTAGGCGCCGACCGCCAGAAAGGCCGCGTGGCCAAGCGATACTTGGCCGGTGTAGCCGACCAGGAGCATCATGCCGACACCGGCCAGGCCGTAAATCGCGACGAAGGTAAGCTGGGACAGATGGTATTCGTTGAGGATCGCGGGCGCGCCGAGAACCCCGATCGCCAGAAGCGCGTACCAGAAGGCATCGCCGCCGTGCGCGAATAGGCGAATATCCTGATCGTAGCTTTGCTTCATCGGGATATGCATGGCGCTACACCCGCTTTCCGGCCGGCTCGGCGAACAGGCCTTGGGGCCGCAGGATCAGAACCGCGAGCAGGACGACATAGGCGGCGACATCCTTGAAGCCTTCGGGCAAGTAGAAGCCGGAGAGCGATTCGACGATGCCGATGACCAGTCCCCCGACGACGGCGCCGGGAAGGCTGCCGAATCCGCCGAGAACCGCCGCCGGAAAAGCCTTGAGGCCGATGTAACCCATGTTGACGTGCACGAAGGCGATGGGCGCCAGAAGAACGCCGACCAGACCCGCCGTCGCCGCGCTGATCGCCCAGATCATCGACAGCACCGTCTTGACCGGGATGCCGACGAAATAGGCCGCGAGTTGATTCTGCGACGTCGCCTGCATGGCGATGCCGAGATTGGTGAAACGAAAAAAGAGGTAAAGCCCGCCGATCAGGGTGAAGGTTGCCGCGATGATCGCCAGATGATCGTGGCTGACCGCGACCGATCCCAACCTGGCAACGCCCTTCGAAAATGGAGACTCGAAGGAATAGGTTTCGGTTCCCCAGCCCGGCACCTCGCTGACGATGCTGCGGAGAATGAAACCTATCCCGAGGGTAACGATGACGATCGCGAAGGTCGGCTGCCCGACCATCGGTCGGAGCACGATCCGATCGAGCAATGCGCCGACGCCCGCCATGCAAGCGATGGCGAGCGGCACACCGACCAGAAAGGGTAGGCCGAAAATTCCGATGAAGGTGTAGCCGAAAAACGCCCCGAGCATCATGAGTTCGCCCTGGGCGAAATTGACGACCTCGCTCGCCTTGTAGATCAGGACGAAGCCGAGCGCGACGACGGCGTAGATGCAACCGATCGCCGTTCCGCTGACGACCATCTGCGCGAATTCGGCGAATGCCTGCATGTCGCGCCTCCTTTTCTCCGCCGTCTAGGGTTGGACAACAAGGCGCACGACGCCCTGGTCCTTGCTGGCCAACCGACCGAGAGCGTCGTTCACCTCCGCGAGCGAGTACCGGGCCGACACCGATCGGCTGAGATCGAGACGGCCCGAGGCGAGAAGGGCGAAAAGATCCTTGATATCCCTTCGGTCCATGCCGAAAGAGCCGATGACGGCTTGCTCCATGCCGACGAAGGAAACGAGCGGCGGCAACGTCGCTTTGCCCATGCCGACGCCGACGACCACTGCGCGTCCGGCCTTGTCGAGCATCCGCACCGCCGTTTCCACGGTCTCGGGATGACCGACGAATTCCAATGCCAGGTCGACGCCGCGGCGCCCTAACTTTGCACGGAGCGCCTTTACCGGATCGCCTACCTTGGGATCTATGGCCAAGTCGGCGCCCAATTCGATTGCGCGCTTCCGTGCCGCCTCGTCGGGATCGATGGCAACGATGAAGGACGCGCCCATGAGGCGCGCCAGGATGATCGCGTGCGTGCCAAGACCGCCGCAGCCGACCACCGCGACCGTTTCGCCGGCCTTCAGCCGGCCTCGGCTACGAAGGGCATGAAAGGGGGTCGAAACGCCGTCGGTCACGATGGCGGCGATGTCGAAGGGAATTCCGTCCGGGATCGGCAAGGCCGCGCGGGCGGGCGCGCAGATGAACTCAGCCAGCGCGCCGTCTCGCGCCATGCCGTAAACGCTGGATGCTTCGCATAGCGACTCGCGGCCGACGCGGCAAAATCGGCAGGCGCCGCAACAGGCAGCCGGCAGAAGAGCCACCCTGTCCCCGATCTTGAAATTTCGGGCCGACCGCCCAAGGCCATGAACGATTCCGGCCCCCTCATGTCCAAGTGTAATCGGCGTCCGCGATACGGGAATGTCACCGACAACGGCGAGGTGAAGATCGGTGCCGCAAAGACCGCAGGCTGAAATCTTCACCAAAATCTCGTCGTCGGCGGGCGTCGGTATCGCGACGGCCTCGAGCCGAAGAGGCTCGCCGGCCTTGAACAGCCGTGCCGCCCGCATGGTTGTCATCGCCGGCCACCGTCCGCCACATCGGCCAAGAGGCCGCGCGAAAGCAGGTCGAAAGCGGCCTTCAAATCGGCTTTGGTCGGATGGGCCGTCGCGCCGAGGTTTCGCCGCGTGTCATTGAGCGAATTCAGTCCGACAAAAGCCGCCCACAGCAAGTCCGCCGCAATTCGGATTCGATCAGGTGGGACGATGCCGTCGAGAAGTCGGGCAACCCGGCGGAAATTGTCGCCGGATTTCTTAGCGATTTCGGCTCTCACTTCGGCGCCGACATTGGCGGTCGCTTGCGGTCGCGAGAGGTAGCCGAAGACGTGGACGTATTCAGGATGCTCGCGGTTGATCAGGGTGTAGCTTTCCCAAAGCCTTTGCAGCCGTTCCGCGGGAGGGAGCCCGGCGTCCAACAATTTGTTGAGAATGTCGGCGGTGAAATCGATTCCCTCGAACAGGAGCGACAGAAAAATCTCCTCCTTGTTCTGAAAGTAAAGAAACAATGCGCCCTCCGAGAGTTCGCATTGTTCGGCAATGACCTTTGTCGTCGTGGCATTAAAGCCGCGCTCCAGAACCAAGGTTCGGGTCGCATTGAGAACGGAGGCTCGTCGGGCCTCCCTCTCGCGTTCGCGACGTTCCTGAATACCCATGCTGCTAAGCCTCCAAATAACGCGCGATCATTTCGCGCTGGATTTCGCTGGTCCCTTCGCCGAGTTCGATGACCTTGCAGTCTCGATAAAAGCGCTGGGCCGCGCTTTCCCTCATATATCCCTGGGCTCCGCAGAGATGGAGCGTACGTTCGCAGATCCAAGTGGCGGTTTCGCTTGCGAACAATTTGGCCATCGATGCGGCCTGATCGAAGGGTAGTCCCGCGTCGACCAACCGAGCCGCGTGCAATGTCAGTTGCCATGCCGCCTCGAGACGAGTTGTCATCTCGGCCAGGGTGAATCGGACAAACTGCTGGGCAAGCACGGGCTTGCCGAATTGGACGCGCTGGCGCGTGTAGGCCGTCGCCTCCTGGAGCGCTGCGCGACCGAGGCCGACGCCGAAACCGGCGCTGGCGATCCGTCCGAGGCTCAGGACCTTAAGGGCGGCGATGAGCCCACCCCTTTCGGGTCCCAGGCGGCTTGTCGCCGGAACCCGGCAGTCGTCGAACACGATTTCCGCCATTTCCGAAGCGCCCATGCCGAGCTTCTTGAGGGGCGCGCTCACCGATACGCCTTTCGCGGCGCGCTCGACGATGAACAGCGACAGTCCCTTCATGCCCAGCTCTGGTTCCGTAGAGGCGACCACGACCATGATGTCGGCGAAGGGAGAGTTGGTGATATAGAGCTTCGCGCCGTCGAGAACGTAGTCGTCGCCCTCGCGTCGCGCCCGCGTCGACACGGTGGAGACATCGGCCCCGGCGCCCGCCTCGGCATAGGCCCAACACGCGATTTTTTCGCCCTTCAGCATGGCGGGGAGAAGGCGCGCCTTCTGCTCGGCGGTTCCAAGGTGAAGAATCGCGCCGCCCGCGAGCGCCGTGTGCACATAGATGCCAAGAGCGATCGCCGCCGAGCCGCGCGCGAGTTCCGAGCACATCACGGCGTAATGAACAGCGCCGCCGCCGCTCCCGCCGATATCCTCGGGAAACGCCGTGCCGAGCCAGCCGAGACCGCCGAACGTCTTGAACAGCTCCGTCGGATAGCGCTCGCCGATGTCCCAGCGAGTGGCATTCGGTTTGATTTCCTTCTCGACGAAGGCGCGGAGCGCCTCACGGAATTGGACGACTTCGGGCGCCAATGTCGGATCGTTCGCGGTCATTCGAGCCTCCGGACGGGATAGGCGTTCATTTCAGCAGCCCTTGAACTTGGCCGCCCGACGCTCGAAAAAAGCGGCGACGCCTTCCCTATGATCCTCGCTTTGTAGGCATTGAACCTGCGCGAAGATTTCGTAATCGAATTCCTCGTCCATGCCGCGATCCAAGGACCTGCGGATCGCCTGCTTGGTGAAGGCGAGCGCTCGCGGCGCACCGGCCGCCATTTGCCTAGCCAATTTCGCGACGGCATCGTCGAGCGCGGCTTCGGAAACGACTTGGCTCGCGAGACCGATGCGCCCCGCTTCCTCGGCGTCGACGAAGCGGCCCGTCATCATCATGTCGGTCGCCTTGCCCAGGCCGACGAGACGCGGCAGGAAATAGCCCGCCGACATGTCGCAACCGGCGAGCCCCAATTTCACGAAGGGCGCGCAAAATCGGGCGGTCGCGGCCGCTATCCTGAAATCGCAGGCCATGGCGAGACCGAGGCCGCCACCCACCACGTCGCCGTGGCAGCGCGCGATGACCGGCTTGCCCATGCGCGCGATCGCGCGAACCGGATCCAGGTAATAATCGACGATCCGCTCCCAGTCGGCGGGCTTGCGGTCGATCATTTGCCCGATGTCGGCGCCCGCGCAGAAGGTCTTACCCGCTCCGGCGAGGACGACGCTCCGGACTTTTTCGTCTTTTCCGACCTCGGCCAGGGCGGCGACCAACTGGTCGAGCATTTCCATATCGATGGCGTTCAGCCGATCCGGCCGGTTCAAGGTCAGAGTGGCGATGCCGTCTTGGACGGCGAGTCGGATTTTCTCGGTCATTTTTTCACCTGTCGGAGCGCGTAGTCGAAACGTCCCTCGAACACCGACGCGCCTTGGGCGTCGGATATGGTCACGACGACCGGAGAATCCGCCCGGCCGCCTTTATCGAAATCCGATCGGGCCTTCGCCGCGTCATCCTCGGAAACCGACGCCTTGGCGATCAGGTCGGACTCGGCCCGGCGGGTGTAGGTGAAGTTGGCGCCGCGCAAGAGAACGAAGGCGCGATCGTTCGGAATGATGGCGGTGGCCGCGACCCCGGCGGCGGTCTCGGCCAAGGTAAACAGCGCGCCGGCGTGAACGGTGCCGACGTAGTTGGTGATTTCACGACGGAACATCATGCGCGCGACAACGATGCCGTCGGCCTCCTCCACCGCGATTTGATGCGACGGCAAATACGGGATCGAGGCCAGGCGTTCCTGGAGATTCATTTGCGGCCATCCAATTTGAAGACCTTGACCGCGTTGTCGCGGACGACCTTGCGGAAAATATCCTCGGACAGTCCCATGGTTTCGAGTTCGGCCAGGGTGCGCTCGAAATTCAGCAACGGGTAATCGGTTGCCCACATCACCTTGTCTTGGCCGCGGCCCTTGGTGAAGTCGACGAATTCGGCGGGCCAATGCTTAGGCGTTCGCGCCGATGTCTCGATGTAGATGTTGTCGTGCTTCCAAGCGAGGATCATCATTTCGTCGTGCCAAGGCTGGCCCAAATGGCAACCGACGATGACCAGCTCCGGAAAGGCCAGGGCGACCTCGTCGAGATAAATCGGACGGCCGCACTCCGAAGGGAGCGTCGGTCCGGTATGACCGACCTGAATGCAGACGGGGACGCCGAGTTCGACGCATTTCATGTAGACCGGCCAATAATGCTTGTCGGTCGGAGGCAAGCCGGTCGTGCCGTCGCCGTACATGTAGGGTTCGAGCCGGATCGCGCAAAACTTCAATTCCTTGACGAGACGCTCGACCTCTCGGGCGACATCCATCGGCTTACGCAAGATGTTCACGGTGCCCGCGCCGACGAACCGGGCCGGGTATTTTCTAACGAAGCCCGCGACTTCGTCGTTCGACACCACCGCCGTCTCCTTGTGATAGAAGGCCGAGAGGATGCAGCGATCGACGCCCGCTTCGTCCATTTCCGCGATCATCTGCTCGACGGTTTCGCCCTCGAAAATCTTCCTCGGCGAGCGGTATTTCTTGAATATGTGCAAATAGTCCGCCGGCCAACGCTTCGCGCCATCCTTGGTGATGAGCGACGCCCAAGCGTCGATGGCGATGCGTTTGCGGGTCATGCCTTGGCTCCCATGTTGAAGACGCGCACGGCGTTGTCGCGAACCAGCTTGCGATGGATCGCTTCGGATAGGCCGAGAGGTTCGAGTTCATCGAGAGTGCGACGGAACGGCAGAAGCGGGTAATCGGTCGCCCAAATCACCTTGTCTTGTCCGCGGCCCTTGACGAATTGAACGAATTCGGCGGGCCAATATTTCGGCAGTCGGGCCGAAGTCTCGATGTAAATATTGTCGTGCTTCCAGGCGAGGATCATCATTTCGTCGTGCCAGGGTTGGCCCAAATGGCAGCCGACGATCACGAGGTCGGGAAAGGCCAAGGCCACTTCGTCGAGATGGATCGGGCGTCCGCATTCCGAAGGCAGCGTCGGTCCGGTATGCCCCACCTGAATGCAGACAGGAACGCCGAGCTCGACGCACTTCGTATAGACCGGCCAATAATGCTTGTCGGTCGGGGCCAAGCCGGTCGTGCCGTCACCGTACATGTACGGCTCCAACCGAATGGCATGCATATTCAATTCCTTGACCTGCCGCTCGACTTCTCGAGCGACATCCATGGGCTTGCGCATGACGTTGACGGTTCCGGCCCCGACGAAGCGCGTCGGATAACGTTTCACGAAGGCGGCGACTTCGTCGTTGGAAACGATGGCGAGATCCTTGTGATAGAAGGCCGACAGGACGCAGCGGTCGATCCCCGAGGCATCCATGTCCGCCACCATTTGATCGATGGTCTGGCCTTCGTATTGAATCCGGGGCGAGCGGTATTTCTTGAATATCCGGATGTAGTCCTCCGGCCAGCGCTTGGCTCCTTCGGGCGTAATCAGCGTTGCCCAGGCGTCGATCGCGATGGCGCCGGGCTTCATTTCAGACCTCCACCCGAAAGATCGAGCATGCGGCGCGTTTCAGCAGGGCTTGCCGGCTCGGCGCCCAATTCCCGCATCAGGCGCACGGCCTTCTCGACGATTTGGCCGTTCGAACGCGCGAGCTCGTTTGGGCCGATATAGACATTGTCCTCCATGCCGACGCGGACATGGCCGCCCATGGCGAGGACGGCGCCGAGCATGCGGAAGTGGTTGCGCGCGCCGATGGCCGAGACCAGCCACTGCGAGCCTTCGGGCAAACCCTCGGTCATGTAGAGCAGGTTCTTGACCGTCGCTTTGGTGCATTCGCCGGGAATGCCCATGACGATGTTGACCAACAGCGGTTCCGAAAACGCGCCGCGCGCCCTAAGCGCGGCGATATTGTTGAGCATGCCGCTGTGATAGACCTCGAGTTCCGGGCGCGTGCCGTTTTCCCGGAAAATCCTGGCGACGCGCTCCATGTCAGCGTGAGAGCCGAAGAGCGGGACGAAACGATCGCCGACCCATTTGCCGGCGTTCTCGTCGTATCGGCCGAGCATGCTGCCGCCGCCGACGCTGAAGGATGCGATTTCCGGCTTGAACCGCGGTACCGCCAAAATACGGTCCTCCAACGGCAGGCCCGCCACGGCGCCCCCCGTCGAAATATTGAAAACCGCGTCGCAACCGGCGGCGCGGAGTCCGCCGACGATTTGCCCGATAATCCCGACATCGCTCGACGCCTTGCCCGCCCTGTCGCGGGCGTGGAGGTGCAGGATCGCGGCGCCCGCGCGCCACGCCTCCAAGCCTTGGGCGACGATCTCGTCGGGCTGCTCCGGTAGATTCGGATTGGCGCCCTTGCCTTGCTGGGCGCCGGTCAAGGCGCAGGTAACTATGGTCTTTGTCATCGCGTTCCCCCCTTGAATTGGGCCTCGCGCTTCTCGAGAAACGATCCCATGCCTTCCTTCTGATCGGGGGTCAGCCAGTTCAGCACCACCGTGTTGATCGAGAAATCGATCGCGGACTCCATGTCGGTCGTCATCCACTTGTGGATGATTTCCTTCTGCGTGCCGATGGCCTGGGGGCTTTTGCTCGCAAGCGCTTCGCAGAGGGCCGTGACTTCGCGCTCGAAATCGTCGACCGACGTCGATTGATGAATGAGCCCGCGCCGCTCGGCCTTGGCGGAATCCCAATATTTTCCGAGATAACAAAGTTCGCGCGTCGCCTGGATGCCGACGGCGATCGGAAGAATGGCCGCTTCGACGATCGCCGGTATGCCACGGTGGATATTGGGCAAACCGAAGGTCGAGCGATCGGTCGCGATCATGAAATCGCAGGAAAGCGCCATCTCCAGTCCGGCGCCCAGGCAAAGCCCGTCGATGGCGCAGACGATCGGGATTTCCTGTGTCCGAAGGGCCAGAAACGTCTTGTGCAGTTCGCGCCCTACTTCCCGCGTGCCGTAGCCGTCCAAATCCTTCACATAGGCGACGTCGATCCCGGCGGAAAAAGCCTTGCCGCCCGCGGCGCCCAGGCAGACGACGCGGATTCGCGGATCGTCCACGGCCTCCTGGACCGCCTCGCGGATTTCGCGCAGCATCGGTTTATTGATGGCGTTATGAACCTTGGGTCGGTTGAGCGTGATCCGGAGAATTTTTCCGTCCCGGCGGCACAAAATCGTTTCGTAGGCCATGGTCCCGTTCTCCAATTCGCTTATTTGCCCAGGTAGCGCGGCTGTCGCTTTTCGGCGAAAGCGCGCAAGCCCTCTTGAACGTCTTCGCTTTGCCGCGGAGTCTCGGCGTAGAACTGTTCGATCCGGAGCCCTTCATCCAAGGGGAGATGCAAGCCCTTCAGCGCCGCGGCCCGCGCCGCACGGACTGCGAGCGGTCCGTTTTGCGCGATCTGTCGTGCAAGCGCCCGTGCTTCGTCGAGCAGCCTGTCTTTCGGCACGATGCGATTGATGAGTCCGAATGCGAGCGCTCTTTCGGCGTCGATCGATTGGCCCGAAAGGAGCATTTCCATCGCGATCGCCATGGGAACGGCGCGCGGCAGGCGTTGCGTACCGCCCGCACCGGGGATTAAACCCCAGCGCACCTCTGGCAATCCGAATTTTGCCTGCGGAACGGCGATGCGAATGTCGCAGGCGAGCGCGATTTCCAGACCGCCCGCCAGGCAATAGCCGTTGATCGCGGCGATGATCGGCTTGCCGGGATCGAGATTGCGGGTAATGCCGCCGAGGCCGGGCTCGCGCTCGCCGCGCTCGCGCCGCTCGGACGGGGTCATGGATTTGTAATAGGCGCCGACTTCCTTTAGATCGGCTCCGGCGCAGAACGATTCCGTTCCAGCGCCGGTCAAGATCGCGACGCGGTGATCCGCATTGTCGCGAAACTCCAGCCACGCCGCTGTGAGGTCCCGCCCCATGGCCAGGTTCAACGCGTTTCGCGCTTCGGGCCGGTCGATGGTGACGGTGAAAATGCCGTCGGCGGCTTCGGTGCGAATAGTCATCTCGGCGCCCTCGTCTCGGGCTCGAACCCGGCGAGATCGGCGATGTCGCCTTTACGCTCTGCGGCGAAAACCGCGCGCAATCTCGCGCCGACGCGAAGTTCGTTCGATGGTCCCATCACCTTATGCAACATCGCCGTGTCGGCGCCGTCGGGACGGACAAGACCGAAAACGCCCCGGCCGGGGACCTCGGTCCAACTCACCAAGGCAGCGCCGGGGCCGATGGCGACGACCGCCAATTTGTCGGCGCCGCATTCCGGGCAATAGGGACGGGCCGGGGCGAAGGTACGCGCGCAGGCCGAGCAACGGGAGCCGAGTATCCTGTTCTGGTCGCGGAGCGCCGCAAGAAACAGGCTCCCCGCCTGTCCGGCGGCGTAGCGGAAGGGGATGCGGATCGATTCCTCGCGGATCATCGCAGCACCTCGAAATGCCTAATGTCGTCGATGGCGCCCCGCAATTCGTCGCGCCAAACGGCGCGCGCGCGGAGCCCGACCGCGAGGCGCGTTGGATCGGCTTCCGCGAGATAGTGATTCAGCGTGGTATCGGCGCCATCGAGGCGGATGAGGGCCATGCCGTAGGGCCCCTTCCGGACTTCGCCGGTTCGTCCGTCGAGGAACGGCAAGTAGACCACGGTCCAGGCCTCGACCACGCCCTGGTCCGAGACGGGAATCCATTCGTCGAGGCGCAGGTGGCAGTTTCCGCAGAACGGCCTGGGCGGCAGATAGCGTCGGCCGCAGCCGCCGCAGCGGAGCGCTTCGATCCGTCTTTGCCGCAGGCCGTTGGCGAAACGCTCCATCGCCGTGCCGGACGCGTAGCGCCAGCTCTGGTTCATTTCGATTTCCACCGAAATGCGCTCGATCATGGCTCACTCCCGAGGATCATGGCGTCGGCCCAAGCGTAGACGCCATAGCCGGTGACGAGGGCCGTTCTGGCGCCGTCGATCTGATGTGCGCCCGCGCGCCCGAGGATTTGCGATGCCGCTTCGGCGACTCGAATGACGCCGGTTGCGCCGACGGGATTGGCGCAAAGCACGCCGCCCGAAGGGTTGACGGGCAATTCGCCGCCGATTTCGGTCACGCCGTCCTCGATCAGCCGTCCCGCTTGGCCCTCAGGGCAAAACCCAAGAATTTCGTACCAGGCGAGTTCGGCATAGGTGACCGGTTCGTAGATTTCGGCGACGTCCAACTGCTTCAACGGCTCGCGGATACCGGTCGCGGCATAGACGGATCGAGACGCATCGCGAAGCGTGCGCATGGAGAGCAGCC
>Ga0194120_10006109_pt1 | contig 17222 bp, 11 predicted proteins | sample TA2MahCa65mmetaG_FD_148642 | JGI IMG/M metagenome (GOLD analysis project Ga0194120, IMG submission 148642) | Freshwater microbial communities from Lake Tanganyika, Tanzania - TA2015019 Mahale Deep Cast 65m | ecosystem: Environmental > Aquatic > Freshwater > Lake | place: Tanzania: Lake...
GGCTCCGGCGCATCGGCAGCGTGCAGCGCGGCCAGCGGCGCGAGCAGCAGGGCGGCGAGGAGGGTGAGGCAGTGTTTCATGATGTTGAGTGTGAGGGCGGATTTCATGGGTGATTACTTTACAGCTGCTTCGATTGCTTTTGCCAAGGTCTCTCCGAGGAAATCATCGCCCTTCGCGGGGTGGAAGAATTTGGCGGCCATGCTATTGTCGCAACTCGCTATTAAGCTGGAGTCTGACACATTCGTTGAACCGCGCTATGTGGCTCTGGATGGTCGCAAACGCCGCTCGGTTTTTCGACCGAATGAGGCAGGTCGAGAGCGACCAAAGACATGCCTGATCGACGCCGTTTCTGATGCTCGCGCAAGGCGGAGGCGTCGCTATGAGCGATTGCAAAGTCGCGATTTTGGCATCTCTTCGCGGCACGCACTTCTACGGAAGAATTACGGAAAAAGGTGCGTCATACTGCGAACAACTGCTAATCAATGCGACGATTTACGATGGTTTGCAACAGGCTGCTTTTTCTTGTAGCACACCCACCGTAAAGGCATTTTGGCTGAAAACTCAAGCAGCCATCCCGCAGACTTACGAAACCGAAGGGGTCTTGTCAGTTTTCTATGAAACCGAAGGATCAGTCTCGCTTGGCGAGCGGCAGTTCGGTGAGGCGTTGTTCGGCCTGCTTGGACCATTCGGTGTTGGGATAATCCCTGCGGATTTTCTGTAGCAGCCGAACCGCTTGCTCGGGTTGCTTCATCTCCAGAAATACGCGTGAGGCCTCGAGCAGTGCAACGGCACTCCATTCGGGATAGTCGTAAGTGAATGGGACAACCAGTAGCGCGCTGGCGGCTTCCGGAAGACGCTTTTGCTCTAGACGGCAGAGAGCCGATTGGTACTGAGCCTTCGCGGCAATCTCGGCCACCGTTTCTTTGATCACTTCCTGATAGGCGTTGACGGCGTTGTCAAACTGCTTTTGGTTCTGCCACGCCCAGCCAATGCCGTAGCGAGCCTCTTGCCGCCAGATGCTCTGCGGGAAACGTTGCAGCAGGGTGTCATGAGTCTGTCGGCTTTGATCCCACTGCGCCGCGAGTGCGAAGGCATGTCCGAGTCGCAGCAGCACGCGGTCGCTGAGTCCTGCGATGGATTGCAATGGACCTTGATCGCGGAATGGCAACCACAACTCGATCGCCTTCGGCCAGGCCTTGAGTTGCATTTGGCACTCCCCAGCGCGGGCACGAGCCTCCGGAGCCAACGCACTTTTCGCATCAGCCATCACCGCCGAAAATTGCGCGAACGCATTCGCGTGGTCACCTTTCGCGACGAGGCAGACACCCAGTCGCAAATGCAAATGCTCGTCGACGTCCGGCGCAGGTTCAAGATTCAGAGCTTCGTTCAGCAAGGCGATGGCCGGGTCGAACTCTTCACGCCGTGAGTGCATCTCAGCCAATTCGAGTCGCGACGTGATGGCGAGCGGCGAGTCAGCCTTCGCGGCAATCACGGCTTTGTATTGATCGCGTCCCAGCTTCTCAGACGGCTGTAACGGGATTGCCGTAATGGGAAATTGCGGAACCTTTGTATTGACGACTCCGACCAATCCGGCTGGTTGTTTGGCAGCTTCTTCTTTCTGTTTCTTGATCGCATCGTCCACCAACTTCGAGCGGGCCGCGTCGACCTCAACATCACCGACCCACTGATAACACCACGCCCCTTCGTAGAGCATGCGCTGATGAATCTCGGACCCGACCGCTTTCGGGTCTAACGCGCCGGCTTGTGCGACGAAGTACGCGCCGGTCTCCGAAAGCTGCTTGATGCACTCCGCGATTTGCTGGTTGGCAGCGGTCAATTCTTCTGGTTTGGCGTCCTTCTTCAGCAGTGTGGCTCTGGCGGCGGCGAGCTTTGGAGCGAACTCTTCGCGACGACATTGACCAGCTCGCCAGGTGGCGTCGGCAGCTTCAGGACTGGCGGCGTATTTCTGTTTCAAGCTTTCGAACTGCGTGCGAGCTTCATTAAGTTTCGCGACATCCAGCTTGGCCGGGTCCTTGTAGGCCAATTCTTTGATGGCCAGCGCATGGTGGTAGTGCAGCAGCGGAGCCCACGCCGCTCGAGCCGGGTCGCCGGCCAATGCGCCTTCGTAATTGCTTCGAGCCTCCTGCAAGACGGCGGCGGCTTCCGTCGGTTTATTCTGACTCCGAAACAAAGACGCTTGCCGCAGGTAGGCCAACGGCGCGACAGGAGCTTGCTTGAATGGATCGGCTTTGAAGCGATTAAGTTCGTTGATGGCTCCATTGAAGTCATTCATCTCAACCAGGCAATTCGCTCGTTCGAGTGACGCGGTTGGAGCGGCGGAACTGGCGGCATACTGCGCATTGACTCGCTCAAAGGCCTGTCGAGCGGCGTTCAGTCGCTCGTTACGTTCCTTCGGTTCAGCGATTTGCGCGGCGACTCGCTGATAGCAGTAGCCGAGTTTCAGAAGCGCATCGGGCGTTTGAGGCGCGGTCTTGGCCGGATCGTTCCCCTGCCCGCTGACAAAGTTTTCGAGCGACTTGATCGCTGCTGACAAGACTTCCAATTGTCGGCCCGCCGCGATGGCATCGCTCGTGTCGGTCGGCATTGTGCGGAGCAAACAATCGGCGAGGTAATACGGGACGACGGCCATCTCACCCGATTGATCGGCTTGCGGAATCGCGGTCAGCGTCTTTAACGCCGCGGAATAATCGGCCAGCCGATATTGGCTTAGCCCCATTCGTCCCCGAGATAGCGAGGCGTAGGTGAACTCCGGAAACTTGTCGAGGACGAGTTGATAGCGCTTGATCGCTTCGCCGAACCACTTCGGGATCTCTGGATCCTTGCTGGCCGGATTGTTTGGTTCGATCGCGGCGGCTCGGACGTAGGCATTCTCGGCCGAACGGAACAATACAGCCGGCAGCAACGTGCTCTTCGGATACGCCTGAGCGAACTGAGTGCAAACCTGATCCGACACGTCGAACTGATTTGCGAAGTGCAGCGCGGTCGCTCGGCGCTGGACGAACTGCTCGTTTCGATCGGGAGCATGATTCTCTTTGACGGCCGTTTCGTAAGTTGCCGCTGCTTGCGGATACTGTTTTGCCAACTGCTGATAGTCACCAAGTTCCAGCAAGATTTCCGCTCGACGCAGTTTCGCGTCTGGGTCGGCCGCGATCTGCTGATTCGCTTTGTCGGCCGCTTGCGTCAGGCTGCCGATCGCCGTAGCGATCGCTTGAGCATACGGTTGCGGTTGCATGGGATCGGCCGCTCCGAACTGCGCGCGTGCCAACCAAAGCAACGCTCGATCGCTCAATTGCGGGTGCGCGGCCAGCGGCTGCAACAACGCGATTGCAGGTGGTAAGGCGCGCAACTCAACCTGACACATGCCGGCGCGGAGTTGCGCCTCGGGCAACATCGGCGATTGCGGGTATTTCTGAGCGAACTCGGTGAAGCGGGTCATTGCCTCGCCGGTTTTCTTTTGCTCGTACAAGAGCACGCCCCAATAAAAACTCGCGCGGCTGACGTAGTCGGGTGGCGACTTGATCAATGTTTCCAGCCGAGCTTTCTCTTCGGGCTGATTGGCAATGACCGCTTGATTTTGCAGAGCCTTCTGTGCCTCCACTTTTTGCTTCTCATAGCCTTTGAGAACAGCGTCGTAGAGCGCGGTCGCTTCTTCTCGTTCGTCCGCGAGGTGATGCACGCGAGCGAGCAGATACTGCGTGTGAACTCCGAAGACAGGATCGGTGAACGGCACAAGCTGGCTCAGCGAGCGTCCGGCGGTGATGAAATCTTTCAGCAAGAAGCTGGCGTGGCCGTGCAGGTATAACATTTGCGGCCGGTACCTGCTCTTAGCGAGCGTGGGATCGGCCAACAGCGGAGTTAGCAGGTCACTGGCCTCTTTGTTCTTCTCGATCCGCAACAGCATTTCCGCCTGATCGCAGCGGGTTCGATTGGCCCATTCCAAATCGACGGGCAACTCGTTCGTGGCTGGCGGCGCAGCGGTCTTGGCTCGCGCAAGGAACGCGGTAATCGCTTCGCCAAATCGTTGATTCGCTTGCGTGAATTGCTCCTTCGCCGCGTTGCGATGCTGCGGCGCTTCATTCGGCTTTGCGGTCGCTTGGGCCAGCGCGTCGTGACCTTGTCCGCGATACGCCAGAGCGAGGTAGTACAATGCCAGCGGCCGGTCGGAAAACTCCTGCGCGCCGACGACTTGGCTGAGCATCTCGATGGCAACTTTGAGGTCCTTCTGCGGCTGCTCCAACAAACACAACGCCAGGCCGTATCGAGCCAGCGTTACGTCCTTTTGATTGCCATGAGTCTTCAGATACTCGCGGTACCGCTCGACCGCGACGGCGAATTGCTTCTCGTGGTATGCCTTGTTCGCGGCGTTGACCACCTGAGCCGCCAACTCCTCCGGCTTTAGCGTTGCAGTTTGAGCCGAGCAAGTGGCATCGTGAAACGCCACTCCAATCAACGCGAGTCCCAGAAGTGCAATTCGACAACCACGCAAGGAACAAGCCGATAGGAGAAATTTCATCACAATTCTCCAAGGAAAAATTGGATCGCTGCAACGCTGCAACCGTCAGTATGTAAAGGCTGGACTCGCATCGTCAATCTTCGGGCCTATTCGAATCTGAAACGCGAGCTTTGAGGTTGCGAAATTTCCATGGATCGACTTCACCAACCCTTCGGGTCCAGGACAGAGACGATAAGATCGCACAGCCTTCGACGGAATTGGGACGAACGACGAGACAACCAGGTGGAGACTCAGCATGTCACTGAAGAAATGGGCCGCGATCGGCTTGCTGACGCTTGCGGCATTGATGCAATCCCACGAGGTGATCGCGTTCATTCAAAAGCTGTTCCCTTTGCAGGAGTTCATCGATGACAGCGACTTCCTCTTCACGGCCAAGGTTGAGCGAGTCGATCCTGACAAGCCTTCGGCCGTGCTGTTGCTGAGTGAGCATCTCAAAGGCAAAGCCCCATTCACACGTCTCCCGATCAATTTGACAGGCGACAAACAGAAGCACACTCCACAACTTCTGAAGAGGATTGCGCCCGACCTGCCGCTGGTCGTCGGCGTGAAAAAGCAAGACGACGGAAAGTTCATGCTTTTGGCCTTCACCAATGGAACCTGGTTTCAAGTTCTTGGCCAAACCGACCAGAACCAAACCCGGTGGGCTTTCACGCACTGCGAGATTTATCTGCGACGCACCTTCAAAGGAACCACTGCCGAGCTGCAGCAGATTCTGACGGACGTCCTGGCCGGAAAAGCCAAAGCCCCGCCTCCCAATCCCAAAGAGCCCCCCGGCTTCGGCCCAGTCATTGAGAAAACGTCGGATGCCAAGAAATAGATGAGTCGCAGGCAAGACTCTGTCGCCCGCCTGCAGCCTCAAGCAATTCGCAGCATTCGCTTCAAACTGGGAACGAGCAACAGCGTCAGCACCAAATAGCCGAACATCCACGGCGGCAGACCGAACGATTCCGTTGTCAAATTCAGATTCAGCGGCCGATAGCGTTTCAGCAAGACTTCCGTCGCCGTCAATCGCTCGTTGGCATGGAGCATCTGTGGTGGCAGGTAGGTCGTTCGACCGACCGCCACCCGATGCACGACCGATTCGTTGCGGTGTCGGATCGTCAGCCTCAGTTCGTCAGTCGCTGACGTCGTACGCACAGACCATTCGGCCATTCCGGCTTTGGGTGACTGTTGATCGGATTGGATGATCCGGATCGGTGACGAGACGAATTCGACGCCGTTGACTGGGATGAGATGCGTCACTCCTCCCACAGACGAGATTGGGAAATAGGCTCGAACGATCAGTTCCTCGCCAACGCGCGGGGGCCGGTAATCCAGTCGCTCCGCCCCCCAGATCGCCAGAACGGCTACCGGCACGATCACCACCGCTAAGAGCTTCATGTCCTCGGGCAGTTGCATCTGCTTGATCATCGCGACGGTCCTTCGCAGACGCTGCCGTTGCGGCTTGTCGGCAATTTGCTTGGCCCGACGATCGAGTTGCTGAAGTTGCCTTAGATCGTTCGCGCAGCGGTGCAGCAAGTGCTGATCGGTGAACCAGCGACGCACCGCCGTCATCAGCAATGCGGTCAGCAAGCTGAAGACAAACACAGACACATCGCGAGGCAGCAGCAAGAGCCAGCCAAGCGGGAGGTCGAGACCGTGCAGGATTGTTTGGTTCAGTTGCTCCATTATTTCCGTGCCGTCGACGAGTGCCCTTCAATGTCTTGTTTTCCCAGCGTGACCAACCCTCGATCAGCATCCAATTCAATCCACGCACCTTCCGAGATGCGTCGCGTTGCCCCTTCGAGGACGACCGCCGGAATGCCAAAGTCGCGTGCGACGATCGCTCCATGAGACAGCACTCCGCCTCGCTCGACGATCAGCCCTTTTGCGTGAACGAACAATGGAGTCCAACCAGGATCGGTGCTCGGACAAATCAAGATCGGATCGTTGCCGAGATCGGTGACTTCGTTGGGATCAAACACAATGCGAGCAACTCCTCGCGACGTTCCCGCCGCAATTGGACGGCACTCCAACCGAGTCCCATCGACATTGGCGCGCACCGGAGAACTCTTGCCAAGGTCATCAAGTCGCCGGGAGTCGATGACTTCAGGTAGCGAAAGCTTTTGCGATGATCGCCAACGCAGCTTGCGTTGTGCGATTCGTCGATCGAGGTTTCGCAAACTTGCCTGCGAAATGGCTTCCGACGCGATTCGAGGATTGATTCCAGATCGTTCTTGCGACTCCGTGGGACCATCGCCATTCCGCGGCAAATGCTCAAACAGTTCGGCCTCATTCAGAAAGAACACGTCGCGTCCCCAATCCCCGCGGCCACCAAGTTCGACAAGCACTTCTCGCAGCGTTTCGTAGCCTCGCATCAGATGAAACTTGCCAATCTCGCGGTATGGCAAAAGGAGTTGAGCTTGCTGCAGGTCGTGGAGGATGCGTTCGGAGAACGATGTACCTCCTGCTGAGACGAGTCGCGCTGATAGTCCCGCAAAGGCGGATTGGCGAGTCTCGACTTGAGTCTCATGACGCTCGCGTGGCGATGGTCCCGATGAGTTGCGAAAGCGGTCAATCATGCGGGTGACACTAAGTTGGTCCTCGCGCCACCGAGGTTGCGAGAGTTCCATCTCATTCGCCGCGCGGTGACCAAACCGGGCGAGAAACTGCTCGACAGATTGTCGCCCGGCGGCAACCTCGAACAGCGCCACGTTCTGTGCGACGGTGATATCGTTGCTCAAACCGGCCGTCAGTTGCCCCGCCAGTTGCTCGCCTTCGTCGGGGCCAAACAGTTGCACCAGCATCGCCCGCAATCGCTCGTGCGCGAGGCCACCCAAAAATCCAGGCAACAGCGACTCAGCCGCGAACTCACCGAGCACGAAATCACGTCGGCGTCGCAACTCGGTCAGCAAGTCATGTGTCGACAGCGTTGCCAAGTCAAGTTGTTTGACGGCTTTCAAAAACTCGTCGAGCTTCGGGAGCGCTTGCTTCTCGAAGCGTGCCTCGACCGTCTGCTCGACACGCTTCACTTTACGAGCGTTCTGTATCGAGCTGAACAGAATCCTTGGTAAGCGGAAGAAGAACAACGAGTCGGCTCGATCCAGATTGAACCGCGTTGGTGGCCGATCCATCGCCGTCCGATCGCGCAGCACTTCATCCAAGTCGTAGTCGAAGGGCAGTCCGCCAAAATGAAAGTCCGCCGCACGGCGCGGATCGACATACACCCGACCGGCGATCAACTCCAAGAAGCCAACTCCTGGTTCACGTTCCTGAGGACGATGATCCAGCATCCGATACATCTGCCCGTAGCCCCCCTCCGCGCTCATAAACCAACGAACGAGACTCCACGTCAGCGGCGTTGGAGTGGGCAATGTCTCCGATAAGTTATGAACGACCCACACAGCCGGTGCGTTCCGTGTGAGTTCGCGCAAGCGCGCGATCTCTTCCAACCGCCCGCGCTCGATATCTTCGAAGAGATCAAGTCCGCGGATTGTTCGTGTCTGCAGCAGCGCGACCTGTCCTTCGGCGATGCCCCATTCAATGTCAGACGGCGTTTGAAAGTGCGTCGCAACTCGACGACCGAGTTCGGCCAGTTCCCCCACTTGCGATTCGCTGAGAGCCGGTTCGTCGGCGGGTCGCGCTCCTGGAATGACTCGTTTCGTCATCAGCGAAGCTGCATCGACGACGTAGATATCCGGAGTGACTGCACCGGACACGACCACTTCACCCAAGCCCCACGAGGCTTCGATCAAGAATTCGTTCGCTGCGGGATCGTTCGGGTTCGCCGTAAACAGCACGCCGGATCGTTCTGACGGAAACATCGCCTGCACGTTGACGGCGGTGCCGACAACCCCGCGCACGTCGTGGTGTTGGCGATACACACGTGCGCGGTCACTGTGCCACGAGGCAAAGACCGCGTTGATCGCGCAGCAGAGCGCGTCCCATGGTTCGACAGTTGGATCGCTGCCGCAGTTGAGAATCGTGTCCATCATCCCCGGCATCGACACCGCCGCGCCAGAACGAACCGCAACGAATAACGGCCTCGCGCCTGGGCCGAACGTGCGGCCAGTCGATGTTTCCAACCAGCGCAGCGCTGAGCGAACTTGCTCGGCCAGATCCGTCGGCCACTCGCCATTGTGTTGTTCGACCCATTCGCAGCAGGCGGCCGAAATCGTGAATCCCGGGGGCACCGGGAATCCCGCGCGGCTCATTGCGGCCAGGCTCGCCCCTTTCCCGCCGAGCAGGTCGGTGCGCGCCGGGTCGCAATCGGTGACGCCGGGGCCGAAGCGAAACACCATCGGGTCACTCGCGCGGTCACTCATGGAGTATCGGCTCCGAGACAAATCACCGCACCACGCGATGTGCCGCAATAGACTCGTCCTTTCAGCTCCACTCGCGGTGTCACGGGGGTGCCGATGTCGTCGGAAAATGGCCAGTCGTCCGATTGTTCCCTCACTGGACGACGAGAACACCACGCTCCATCGACGATGTTGTAACGCGTGTGTCCCATGCCGCTCGGAACGACGATGTCGTTTTCCAAGACAAACGGGCCGTTGTTGGGCTTCTCTGTCAGCGGAGCTTTCCACAACTGCAATCCGGTCGGCGCATCGAGCGCCACCAGAAATGATGCCGTCGCGGCGAACACCAGATCGTTCATCAGCGTCGGTGCTCCGACGGCGACGGACCCGGGGAGATCCGACTTCCATAACAGCTTGCCGTTGGCGAGATCGAAACACTGAAGTTGTTCAGGAGTGCTCCACGCGACGACCCGTTGGGGGTTGATCGCCATCCCGGTCGACTCGCCTTTTAGTGGCCGCTTCCAGTGAGTCCGTCCGTCGTCTGTGGACAGGCACCACAACATGCCGCCGTGTTCGGGTGAGGCAGGGCTTTCGATGACGCAGAGTCGGCGACCGCTGGCCACCGGAGCGACTTGAATCGAACCCACTGAGATTTGCGATTCAAACTGCCGCGACCACAACAGCCGCGTTTGCCCGGTCGCCGCAGTGTCGGCGGATAGTTTGACGAGTTGCGTCGTTCCCGGGCGCAGTCCCACGGCGTAGATCGCTCCGTCAAACGGCATCAGCGGCGCGCTGATTTCGAATGGCGCGTCCCCCTCGATCGGATATTGCCAGACGAGTGACAACGATTCTGGCACCGGTTCGTCATCCGCTCGGCCGCCCCGATCGCCGCGTGACCAGACCGGAGGTTCGGAGACTCCCGGCTGGCCAAGGCAGCGGAGCCCCTGCTGAATCGTCCCCACATAGACGTGCCCGTGAGCGACCACTGGCGAGCTGACGAAATTCTCACCATCACCCAGCGACGCATCCCAGACTGGCTCGAGCGTCCGTGCGTTCAAACAAAACAGCCGTCCGGTTGAGGTCGTCGCGTAGACATGCTTCTGACCGAGTGCCGGCGAGCAAACCAGCGGCTCGCGCAAGTCTTGTTTGGCAATCAGTTGGCCAGAATGCGACACGCGATACAAGTGCCTGTCACGCGAACCGAAGTACAACGAATCGTCCCCGCACACGATGCCTCCCAAGATCGCGTCGCGCGCCGCAAACTTCCAATCGACCTGCTGCGTCGCGAGATCAATGCACCAGACTTCACCCGCCGGTTGCAATCGCTGGCGCGCGGCCGCGAGTTGCTCTTCCGTGGCTCCGTCGTCCTGCAGGACTTGCAGCTTCATCGCCAACAGGTCGGCCGCCGATTGGACGTAGTTGCCGTTGCCCGTCGCGGCGTAAAGCTTGCCGTGAGCGACCGTCGGCGCAGCAAACACCGGATACGGCGTCTCAATTTTCCAACGGTGAGCTCCCGTGATCGCGTCGACCGCGCAGATCGCAAAGCCGCCGTCTCCCAGTCCGAAGTAGACGACTCCATCGTTCACTGCGGGCGAGGACTCACAGTCGGGATATTTCTCGCCGTCCAAATGCCAGAGAACTCGCGGCTTTCCATCGGCGGTCGCTTCCAGCGACAGGCAATAAAAGCCGTCCGCTCCCGCGCCGATAAAAACTCGACCATCGGCGATGGTGGCCGTCGATTCAACATGGCTGTTCGTCCGAAACTCCCAACGCTTATTACCGAGCAGATCCAAGCAGGTCACGCGCGCGTCCTGAACCTGATGCAACCCCTCGCCACACACGACGCAGCTATCAGCGACGACCGGCGACGAGAAAGTCGCGCGATAATCGCTCGGCGCGTATCGCCAGACTTCGCGACCGGATTCCGCATCGACGCAGACGATCGCTCCGCGTCCTTCCGGTGAAAACGGCCCCATGCCGGTCGCCGTGGCGAAAAACACCCGCGAGCCAGACACGGCCGGTGAGGAGAAAACCGTCTCATCTCGATCATTCTTCCAAACCGCCGCGCTGCTGGTCGGATCACGTTCTCCCGGTCCGCGTCCCAGTCGCAGCTGGCCGCCGCCGGAAGTACTCCACTGGGTTGCATCAGTTGTTGTCGTCTCGCTGGCCGAGCGACGCGACTCGAACAACCTCGCAAAGACTCCGTATTGCCAACCGGCAATCCCTGCGGCGACGCATCCGAAAAACAATTTCTGACGCCAACAGAAGCGGACCAGTTTGACAAACCCCTTCGGCTTGAAGGCCGCGAACAGCATGCTCGCCAAGCCGAGCAAGATTGCCGGCAGCAAAGCGAGCAGCATTTGCAGTGGCCCGTACAAGACCGGAAGGACGGCCAGTGTTGCCCCAGCGGAAAAGAGATTGGACATGGATCGCCCGCGAATTCATGAATCCGATCGCACCCGCCTCATCTTCATTGCGAGGTGTGACGGCTTTTAGGTCACGGATGTTGAAAACTCCATCGAAGTGCCGAACCGCTTGATGTGTTCGTGTTTTTTTTGCAGCGAACGCCACAAGAGAGAGAACTCAGAATTCATTCTCTCAAAAGGAGCCCTCCGATCTCGAAGATGTCGTTTCGTCGGGGCATACCACAAATCCTTCCGAGGGCTAGGGGTGACCGTTGATCTCGGTGGTCATTATGCGTCGAAGGAATCGGTGTTTGAAGCCGCCAGTGTTGCGGAAAAACGATCTAAGCGCTACGTTCAAGCAAGGAATCCCAATAAGAATCCAAAGCCCTGCCTCCGATTCAAACAATTTCAGGAGCAATGGCATGCAGACTCCATGGACTCAACGTAAAACTTGGTGTTTGGCGTTGACGATCCTGCTTAGCGGCTGGTGTTTGGTCCGGTCTGCAATGGCCTACATCGAACAAGCCTACACGCTCGGTCGAGTGGTTCTCGAAGCGACTTCGATCTCCGTCCTGCGAGTCGAGAAGGTCGATAAAGAAAAGAATTTGATTTTGTATCGCAAAGTCCAAGACCTGAAAGGGACGCTTGCGGGCGAAATCAACAAGCACAATATCGGCCGTGCCGGTTTCCATGAACGGGAATGGAAAGCAATCATGGAATGGGCCGAGCCGGGCAAGACGGCGGTCTTCTTCAACAATGGCGGAGCCAGCGAGACCTGCATCGGCAACTATTGGTACCAGGCTTACGCCGGCGGCGAATGGTGGAACATGAGCCACGGCGAACCGTATTTGCTTCGCAGCTACGCCGGCACTCCAGACAAACTGATCGGCATCGTGCAATCGATGCTGGCGGGGCAAGAGGTCGTTGTGCCTTGCATGGTTGATGGGGACAAGAATGCGTTGCAGCTTCGAGTCGCCAAGATTCAACGGATGAAGGCGAGCCTGAAGTTGCAGGACTACAATCCGCAGCGCGACTTCGCCGGCTGGGGAGGCGATGACTTCCGTTCAATCGCCGGAATGCCCGGCTTCACGCACGTCGCGGGAATCATGTCGGTGGGGCCGGAGGCTCAAGGAGTCGCGGTAGCTGACTTCGACGGCAACGGCAAGCCGGACTTCTGCTTCTACGGATCGGGGCGAGTCACTCTGTGGAAAGTGGACGGCCCGGCCCTCAGTGAGATCACGCTTCCACATTCCGGAGGTGCTCGCGCCGCCGAATGGGCCGACTTCAACGCCGACGGGAAACCAGACCTGCTGCTGGCGACTTCCACGGGGCCGAAACTGTTGACCAATCAAGGAGCGGCGTTCAAGGATGACACCGCTAATCTGCCGAAGGAGCCGTATTACAACCTCACGGCAGCGGCGTGGCTCGACTACGACGGCGACAAGCGGCCGGACATTTTGTTGGCGAACGGCTTCCTCGGCTTGCGGTTGTATCGCAACACGGGAGCTGGATTCGAAGACGCAACGCTCGTCGCGAAGCTCGGCCCGGACGGTATCGGCGGGCGACTCAAAGGAGATCATCTGGCAATCGCCGATTGGAACGGAGATGGCCGTTCTGATTTTCTGTACAGCGCGGGCACCGGAATGCTCGCCTTTAGCACGGCTCAAGGTTTCGTGGAAACCAAGGAGCCATCAGTGCAATATCAAGCCGGCAAGGTGCGGCCCGTGTTCGCTGACTTCGACGGCGACGGGCAAGTCGATCTGTTCGTTCCGCAGTCCGGGTCGTGCAAGGTCATTGCCTACCGAGGCGGACGTTTTGCCGACATCACGGCTCAATGCGGCGCGATCGCTCAGCCGATCGGCCAAGCTGTCAGTGCCGCGGCCGTCGATTTCAACAAAGATGGGAAAGTCGATTTGATCGTCGGCTGTCTGAAAGGCTCGAATCGCTACTTCCGCAACAGTGGGCAAGGCAGATTTGTCGACAGCACCGACGAAGTCGGATTGTCGCAGCACATCTACAACACGCGCGGACTCGCCGTCGCGGACGTCAACGCCGATGGAGCACTCGACCTACTGCTGAACAACGAAGGGCAGGAATCGACGATCCTCTTGGGCCGCCCGGCAGCAGCAGTGGTCGGACAGGTCAGTTTGAAATAGCCAGGGCCAATGACAAATGACGAATAGCCCAATGACGAATGACGAAGAAACAATTCAGCGTTCGCGGTCAGCATCCGTTTCGTGGCGATGCATTGGTTCGGCGATGGTCGTCATCCTTGCGTCATTAGGTCCTTCGACATTCATCCTTCCACTCTGTGCCGCCGACTGGCCCACGAACCGCGGCAACCTCGCTCGTACCGGTTGCGTCGATGGTCAGCCGGGGCCGAGTTCCGGAAAAGTTCTTTGGGTTCACAAGTCGAGCGATCATTACGTCGCCGCGCCTGTGCCGGCGGGGGACAGCATTCTGGTGTCGGCGTTGGCGGCGTTCAATACGTCCAACTTTCAGGCATTGGCCACCGAGGCTGCTCCGAAGCAGCGTGTCCGTTGGGTGAAGTCTGTGCCGTATCTGAAGCTGCCGACGGTGTGCGCTCCGGCGGTCGTTGGCAACGTCGTGGTCTTCGGCGATGGAATGCACCAAACCGATGGAGCCACACTGCACGGCGTGCGATTAGATTCCGGATTGCCACTGTGGCAGTTGCCGGTTCCCGGACAGTTGGTGCATATGGAAGGTTCCGCCAGCATCGTCGAAGGAAAAGTCGTCATCGGCGGTGGCAATGCCGGAGTATTGTGTATTGATCCGAGCCGCCTGGAATTGGAAGGCAAACAGGTCGATGGAGCGTCGGCTCAGGCGGCGCTCGATAAGAAGTGGAAAGAATTGCTCTCCAAATACGAGCAAGAGAAGAAGACGGATCCCGATTTCGCGATTGCGCCCAACGAAGACTCGCTGCCGAAGCCGAAGCCGAAAGTGGTGTGGCAAGCGGGAGCCGGCAAGTGGCACGTCGATGCCGCGGTGGCGGTGGTCGGCGATCGCGTATTAGTCGCGACGGCGTTCCTCGACGAGGAGAAGATCGGCGAAAGAGCACTCTGTTGTATAAAACTTGGCGATGGTAGCGAGTTGTGGAAGAGACCGTTGACGTTCAATCCGTGGGCCGGGCCGACGGTCGCGGGTGATGCGGTGCTCGTCGGTTGCAGCAGCGTGCGACTGGAACCCAAGAAGATTGCCGGTGCTCAAGGGGAAGTTGTCGCAATCTCCCAATCGGACGGTGCTGTGAAATGGCGGAAGCAGTATTCCGCGGGGATCGTCTCGGCGATTGCCGTAAAGGATCAGGTCGCTGTTTTCACCGCGACTGATGGAAAGGTTAGAGCGGTCGATGTCGCTAGCGGCAACGAGAAATGGACCGTCGATGGAGGGGCTCCGTTCTTCGCCAGTGCCGCGATTGCCGGTGATGTTGTCTACGTCGCCGACCTGAAAGCGGTTGTGCGAGCCATCGGGTTGGCGGACGGACAACTGCGCTGGAAACTGTCCCTGGGAACCGATGCCACGGTGAAGTCCCCCGGCATGGTATACGGCGGACCAATCGTCGCAGGCGGGCGATTATTCGTCGCTACGTGTGCCTTGGAGACCGGCGGCAAATCCACCACGGCGGTCGTGTGTATCGGCGAGAAGTGAGTGTGATCGGTCCGGATTAAATGTTTGATCTGAAGGCGGGAGGAGTGCTGAATGCAAAGTGCAAATTGCAAAGCGCGAAGTTTGTGTTGCCTGGCAATGATCCTGTGGCTGACGATGCCGCTGGTTGCTCAGGACAAACCGACCGGGGCAATCAAGATCGACAAAGAGAAAAAGACGGTCACGCTCGCCTGCAAGATTGCTCCGCGAAAGCTGCCGAATCTCAACGAAGTTTATCCGATCGAAGTCATCGCCTCTTTGGCGGCCCCGAAAGGGCAGAAGGCTCATGAGACCGTTGTTACCTTCGACGCCAAGCCGAGCGACATCCACCAGGCGGTCGAGAGCCTCGGCCTGAAACCGGGTAAGCCAGCCAAAGGTGAAGGCGCCGAAGCCGCCGGCCCAGAAGTGAAAATCTTCATCGAGGTCCCTGGTGCGGGTGGCTTGGCCAAGCGACTCCCGATCGAGAAAGTTCTCGTCGATCGCAAGACTGGCAAAACGATGCCAAATCTGAAATGGACCTTCACAGGTTCCATCATCAAACAGCCTGACCCCGCCAAGCCGGACAAAGTTTATGGCGCCGACGCAACGGGGACACTGATCGCCATCTTTCCAGTCACTGACGAGACGGTCTTTCAAACCAACCTCACCATGAAAGACGAACCGCTCATTAAGCTCGACACCAACACGAAAGTTTTACCGGAGATTGGCACGGACGTGTCGCTCGTGATTCAAGTTCCCTAAAGTGCGGCGCAGGATGGCCGCGCTCGGCCGTCCGAATTCGACGATGAATACCGACGGGACGGCCGCAGTCCATCCGACAATTGTTCCAACCAGAATTGTCTGCCATGCCACTTCCTCGCTTGTTCGCCGTGACGCTGCTAGCACTTGGAATGACTTCGTCGATCGCGAGTGCTCAACTCCTGCCTGAGCGACTTGTGCCGCCTCAGCAATTCATGATTCCAGCGCTACCGATGACCGAAAAACCGTCCGCTCGAAGTCCGGCGGGAGCGGACAAACTTCCCGCACATCTTTGGGCTCTGCCGATGGGTGCATTCCCCGGATCACCGACGGCGATCGCCACCGAGCAACTACCGGCCGATTGGAAGCGACCTGTTGTCGACGCACCGCTGCTCGCCTCCGAGTCCGATCCGCCACGTCCCGCCGCGCCTCGGCAACCAATCGCACCGAGTGCCTTCGCGTTGGCTGCCGATCCGATGAAGACTCACACGCTGGATCGCTTTCCTTTGCCGACCGAGCCGCCGACGCGAGCTGTCGACGACCCCACAGGTGCCTCCGTTCATACATTGATCACGCTAGCGGTTTCGCTGGCGAGTCCGAATGCGGCACCTTTTCTACGCCTGTCGGTCGCCGACCCGTTCGAGCACCTGCGAGCGATTCGACTCGCCGTTCCTCCAGTCGACTCTGATTTACCGGACGTTACACGCGAACTCCCGCCGCGGCCGATGCTGGCGACCACCGCTCCCACAAAGTGATTCATCCGACGAAGTTCAAAGCCGTCGGCTTCGGCGGCAAAAAACCAAGCAGGTACGATTTCTAGCGCGCTTTGCACGGAACCCTAGCGCCATCGGGGCAAGTTGAGCAAGACAGGCAACCAAAAGGAGGGTTGCCATGAAGGCTTATTCGATGGATTTGCGGGAGCGAGTATTGGTGGACTGCGATGCGGGGATGGAAGTTCGACAGGTCGCGGTGAAGTATCGCGTCAGCGAGTCGTGGATTCGGCGGCTGCGGCAACGTCGTCGAGAGAGTGGTGAAATGGCTCCGCTTAAGTCGGGCCTCGCGGCCGAACCGAAGTGGCTGGCGCATCGCGAACGGTTGGAGGCGTTGGTGCATGAGCAACCCGACGTCACGCTCGCGGAATTGCGGGCGCGATTGGGAATCGACGTCAGCTTGCAGACGTTGGCTCGCGCGCTGCGAGCGTTGCAACTGACCTTCAAAAAAAGTCCTCTGTGCCGCGGAGCAAGATCGTCCCGACGTTCACGAGCGTCGCGTCGCCTGGCAAGCCAAGATGATCGGACTCGATCCACGTCGGCTGGTGTTCCTAGACGAGACGTGGGCCAGCACGAACATGACTCGGCGTTACGGCCGCCCGCGCCGCGTGTTGACGACGGTTGAAAATGGTGGCGCTGGTCGGCTGAATGTGGTGGCGCTGGGTTGTTGAGGGACTCCTGTGGGTTGCGGTTGGGGTTCGACGATCACCGAACATGTTCGGTGAACGTCGGCGCGGTTAGTTGCCGGGGCTGTCGTGACGACGGCGGCGGCGTTTGGCGTCCTGGAGGCGGTAACTTTCACCCTTGGTCTCCAGGATGTGGCAGCGATGCG
>Ga0194120_10006113_pt1 | contig 17219 bp, 12 predicted proteins | sample TA2MahCa65mmetaG_FD_148642 | JGI IMG/M metagenome (GOLD analysis project Ga0194120, IMG submission 148642) | Freshwater microbial communities from Lake Tanganyika, Tanzania - TA2015019 Mahale Deep Cast 65m | ecosystem: Environmental > Aquatic > Freshwater > Lake | place: Tanzania: Lake...
AATGAAAACGTTTTTCCCGCTTTCATTTTTTGTAAGTAGCTTCATCATCCTAAAGCCAAAATCATTATGGGCTGCAACCAGCTTTTCCATTTGGCCTTGCGGCAGGTTCTTTATTTTCACTGGCTCAACGCCCTGTGAATAATTTGCATCAGTCAAATTCGTATTAGTTGTATTGTTTTTCATTTGCGCAGGCAGGTTGCTTGTGCAACCAAAGACAAGCAGTAAGGCAAAGCAAGCCAATATTGCAAGAAAACCAAGCTTTGTTCCGCTCTTTTGGCGATTACCCGCGTTTCCCATAGTATCACTCTATATTGATTGTTTTTTGCACTTATTAAATGAGAGTTTTTTGTGCGGTGGCCACTCCCATCTTCCGCCCAATCCTTCACTGTTGCATCAGTTCCCAGCCGTGTTCCTGTCTGTACCTTCAGCAGCCAGTCCTGCCAACCAACTCACTGTTGCAACAGCCCCAGCCTCTCAAGCTCCTTTTGCGCATTTTCAATTTCCTTCTCCTCGTCAACTGCGAGGAGCTTTCCGTTTTCCATCACAAGCCTTCCGCCAATAATGCTGTCACACACATTTCCTGCATGGCCTGCATAAACAATATTTGAAACAATGCTGCTTTGCGGACTCATGTTTGCGGCCTTTGCATCAATTGTAATCAAGTCAGCCAGACCTCCAGACTCCAGCCTACCGCTGTCCAGCCCAAGGGCCCTGTAGCCTCCCTCAGTTGCATATAAAAGCGCATCGCCGGCCCTGACAAGTGTCGGGTCCCATCTTGAGTTGTTGACAAGCAGTGCCAGGAACTTCATTGACTCAAACATGGAAAGCGAGTTGTTGCTTGCAGCCCCGTCAGTGCCAAGGCAAACGTTCAGGCCTGCCTGTTTCATTTCAGGCACTGCCGGAACTCCGCCAGATGCAAGCTTCATGTTTGACACTGGATTCAGGCAAGCACTAGCGCCTGATTTTCCAAGCAACTTTATCTCACGCAAGGTTAGCCAGCAGCAGTGCGCGGCAATCACGTTTTTCCCAAGAAAACCAATCATGTCAAGGTATTCCGCAGGCCTCAAACCCTTTGCAAATTTTTTGTTTTTCCAGGTTTTCTCAAGGCACTCAAAAACTTCCTTTCTTGTCTCTGACAAATGGATATGAAGCCTGACTCCATATTTTTCTGCAAGTTCCTTTGCTGCAACCAGCAATTCTTCAGAGCATGTGTAAACCGAATGGGGGGCAACACTTGCCTTAATTAGGCCGCCTGTCGCCCCCTGCGCCTTTTTTATCAGGTCTTGTGCAACCCCAAGCTCGCTTTTCCTTTTTTTCTCATCATTCAGGTCAATCATTCCATAGCCAAGCACTGCCCTCATGCCTGAGTCCTTGGCAGCGTCCATGACTGCATCCATGCCAAAATACATGTCGTTGAAAACAGTTGTGCCGTTTTTTATCATTTCAATGCAGGCAAGCATTGAGCCTGCATAAATCGCGGCGCTGTCAAGCTTTTTTTCCGCAGGCCAGATTTTTTCAGCCAGCCATTGCTCGGTCCGCAACTCGTCAGATATCCCCCTAAGCAGGCTCATGGCGGCATGAGTGTGACAGTTTGCAAACCCCCTAAGCAGAATCTTACCGGTTGCATCCAGCTTTTCGCACCCCGTTCCGCCAACCAGGCTTCCGGAGCTTGCAACTCTTGAAATCAGCCCTTCGCGTATAAGCACGTCCTTTTTTTCAGTCCTGCCACCAGTCCCAGGCACGCTTGCGTTTTTTATCAAAATGTCCATAGAAACCAAGGCTTGTATTCCCAGCCATTGTTTTTAATGTTTCACGGGCCAAGCATAATCGTGGAAAATGAAGCAAAGCCCTCCATGCTTGAAGCCATTTTCAAATCCCCAAAGGCGCAGGATGACACAACTGTTGCCCTTGCGGCTGCAGCCTGCCTCATCTCAATCATCCTGCTCTATTTTTTCCTTACTGTATTCGACCCACCGTCCATCTCAGTCAAAGAGGCGCAGGCCCTAAAGGAGGGGGCCAAAGTATCGCTTCTTGCAAAAGTATCCAAAGTCAGCACAGACCGCTACGGCTCCAAAACCGGGGAGCTTTGCGACTCAAGCGGCTGCATGAAAGCCGGCTTTTCCAGGGTGCAAAATCCGGAACTCTACTCGCTTGACTGGCCTGTGAAGGTATCTGGCACGGTTGACTTGGTCGGCTTTGAGAAAAGGCTTGTGGTGCAGGAGATGGAAATTTAGGTTTTCTGGCATAATCCAGCGTGTAGAGCCGACTTATATCTACAAAATCGACCAATTTCGGGACATCCCAGTCGAGTTTCCGGAACTGAACAAATCATTTGAAGCATGAATGACTTTTGTGCCTGTTCTCACAGTTAGAAGTCCAATAGTTTTATATATACAATTTCTGTATAATAACGTAACAAATCGAGGTGAGCACACATGAAATCCACAATGCTTCAATACGAGGGCAGCGTAGAGCTTGCAGTCGAAAGGCTTTTGCAGCTTGGCGTTTTCAAGTCAAAGGCAGACATATTCAGGCTTGGGGCGCTTGAATTGGCATCCAAATACGGCCTTGTCAAATCAAAGGAGGATGTAATAGAGGAAATGATGCTCAAAGATGCGCAGGGGGCACTGCACAAGCTGAAAAGCGGCAAGGCAAGGCTGCATAAAATTTCAAGTATCTGAGGCCTCAATAGTTTCAAATGTTTGTTCAAACCTTGAAAAGTTCGAAAAAGTGATCGCATGCCTTATACTGAAGGAAAATTCGAAGTTCTGCTTACTGATGAGGCACTTGCCACACTCAACAAGCTAGACAAATCTGTGCGCGAAAGGGTGAAAAAAAAGCTTGAGGCCCTAAGCCATCTGCGACCATCCAGGACACTCAAAAAACATGGCGACATCTGGGTCTTGGAGATAGGCGATTACAGGGCCTTGTACCTTATTGACAATAAATCAAGAACCAAAACCGTCTTTTTTATTGCTGACCACAAGGAATATGAGAAAAGGTATCTGCTGATGTTCAAATAAGAAAAGGTGGCTAATTGTTCCCCCTGCTTCTTGCAATTTTCCTTGGCATCCTCCTCGGCGTTGTGTCGGGCCTAATCCCCGGCATCCACTCAAACACAATAGCATCAGTCGCCTCAAGCCTTGCCTCATCTGGCATTGCAACAGAGCCTATCATCATCTCAATTTTCATAATCTCGGTGCTTGCGGCCCACAATGCCTTTGAATTTGTGCCTGCGATATTTTTCGGGATTCCAGATGAAAACTCTCTTGTCCTGCCGCTTCCAGGGCAGCGGCTGGCACTGGAAGGCAGAGGGCTTGAGGCCCTGCGAATCTGCGCCTTTTCGCTTCTCTTATCCACAATAATATCGGCAATCCTATCCCCCCTTGCCCTAGCTGCCATGCCTGTCATGTACGGCGCAATCAAGCCTGTTCTTGCCCCGGCAATAATTCTTGGCCTTCTCTTCCTTCTTGCAACCCATGCAAGGGCAGCCAGGCTTGAGGCACAGGCATTTGGCGGCTGGCTTTCCACCAAAAGCGCCGCCTTCAGCCTTGCACTATTTGACTTTCGCATCTTTTTCCTCTGTGCCGCCGCCCTTATTATTTCCGGGTTCTTTGGGTTTGTTGCTCTAAATTTTGCAAGCATGCCAGACCCTCTTTTTGCGATGTTTGCCGGCCTGTTTGCCCCAGGCTGGCTTTTTTTCAGCAATAGCAACATAAAACCAGGCAAGGCACACAATGAAGGCGGGCTTGTGCAGCCAGGCCTTTTGAAATACGTCCTTATCGGTGTCATGCTTGGTTTTTTTGCAGACCTGTTCCCCGGCCTCTCCTCGCCTGCGATGATTGCAGGTTTTGCAATACCTTTTCTCGCGCTTGTGGAAGCCGAGGGCTTTCTTGCCTTGATTGGCTCAATTGTCGGCAGCCACACGGTCTTTGCCTTTGCCTCGGCTGCGGCAATAGGGAAGGGCAGGATTGGGGCGCTTGAGGTTGCACGGGGCATTGTGTTCAATGACCCAAGCGCAATCCCGGTGCTTGCCGCGGCATATGTTGCAGCTTTGTGCATCAGCATTGTTGTGCTTGTGAAGCTTTCCGGAAAAATAGCGAATCTTGCAGGAAACGAGGCTTTGGAAAAGAAGGGGACAAAGCTTGCAATAATTTCAATCCTTGCGATTTCCATTGCTATCATTAATGGCCTTCCCGGCATTGCAGTGTTTTTAGTTGCAATGCTTGTTGGCTGCCTGCCATTTGCTTTTGGGGTGTCAAGAGTATGGCTTATGGGCAGCCTTCTTGTCCCAACCCTGGCGTATCTGCTAAGGCTAGCATAAACTGCAGACGGTTCAAATCTGCTTTGTGTTAAACCACGTTTTCAATTTCTGCCAAATACCGCAACAATTTTATATTGTGCCACTAAATCTAACACCATGAAGGCACATCACGTCGTCATCCTGCTTGTTTTGCTTGCCGCAATACTCGTAGTGGCATTTCCCAAAGGGCCTGTCCAGGTAAGCGAGAGCGATGCAAAAAATTTCGTGCTTGAGGATGCCAGGACAAAATACCCCAAGGCAGACGATATTGAAATACTGTCAATAGTCCAAAACTCAACAACGCAGCAGGGGGCAAAATCCTACAACATTAAGGCCTCTGTAGTGATTGGGGCGAAAAGCGTCTGCCCTGAAAGGTACCACTTTTACTATGATTACCCAAGCTCTAACTTTGTGACCTGGAAGGAGACCATTGTCAAAAACTGCAAGGTGTGCTCCGCATCCTCAAAATGCCCCATCGCATTTCCAGAAGAGGCCATCATCGCCTCGCATACGTTTGATGGCATGAAGCGCATTGCCGACTTTATCAAGGACTACCCTGACGCAAAACCAGCTGCAAAATACTATGAGTCATATGCGCAGTATCAAAATGTCTGGCTTGTCAGGTGGGCTTCCGACTCGTCGCCTGTTGACATGATTGGAATCATTTCAAACAAAGGTGCTGCAGTTGACGTAATAAGCGAGGAGAAACAGGCTGCGCAGTAAAGCAATGGGCGCCATCTCCAAGCACCTTTTTCGCATTCTGGATAATACTGCCTTTTACTCGATGGCTGGTTCTTTCACCTAAACTCAAATCATCTTTCGCTGAAAGATCGCGGGTGCGCAAGCATGAGCCTTCGGGTCATTTGGAAAACGCTATTAAACTCCGACCTCCAGGCCGAGGAGTGGGGGAATGGCGATGGAAACCGCCACTTTTGGGTGGCTCGAAGCTCCAGTGCAACTCATGGTTGCAAGACTTCAGAAAGGTACTATGCGAGCTTGCGTAATGGGGGTTTTGAAAGGGGGTCAGCAGCCCACCTGTTGAAGTTCTTTTGCTGGTTTCAATTAAAGGGTTGAAGACCTCAAGGGAGCATGGTAGTGCACTGTTCCCTTATGGTATCACTGGAAAACACCTCAAGTCAGGCTTTTAATCATCTTTTTCCAAATTCAAAAGTCCTTCCAAACAGGCAATTCTATCAGGTGCTCTGACATGTCATACCAGCTTTGTGCAGACTACAAGCCGACAGGCGACCAGCCGCAGGCGATTGAAAAACTTATCAACGCCATCAATTCGCATGGTGGGGCTGGCATCAGGCAAACTCTTCTTGGAGTTACAGGTTCTGGAAAGACCTATACGATTGCAAATGTCATTGCAAAAACAGGCAAATCTGCGCTTATCATATCCCACAACAAGACTCTTGCAGCCCAGCTCTATTCGGAATTTTGCAATTATTTCCCAAAAAACAGAGTCGGCTATTTTGTCTCGTATTATGACTACTACCAACCGGAGTCGTACATTCCTCAAACAGACACTTACATAGAGAAAACCGCGCAGGTGAACGAGAAAATAGAGCAGATGCGCCTGGCCGCAACAGCAAACCTGATGTCAGGGGAGCCTTGCATAACAATAGCAACAGTATCGTGCATCTACGGCATCGGCTCGCCAAAGGAGTGGCGGGACATGTCAGCAGACTTGAGCATCGGCCAGAGAATAACTAAGCAGCAGCTTATCAAAAAAATCCTTGACATCCAATACCAGAGAAATGACATTTCCCTAACTCCGGGCACGTTTCGCTCCAAAGGCGACATTGTTGAAGTCGCGCTTGGCTACTCGGGTGACATAATACGAATCTCATTTGAAGATGACACGATTGAAAAAATATCGGTTCTTGACCCCCTCACATTCGAGAAGCTTCGCACCATTGGGCACATCACAATTTTCCCGGCACGCCACTACGTAATCCCGGATTCTGAAAAGCAAAGGGCTCTTAGGCAAATCAGGCAGGAACTTGAGGAAACCCTGCCGTCCCTTGGGCCCCTTGAGGCGGAAAGGCTTGCAAAACGGACAAAGTATGACCTTGAGATGATAGAGCAGCTTGGCTACTGCAACGGCATAGAAAACTACTCGCGCCACTTTGACAACCGAACGGCCGGGCAGCCGCCATATTGCCTTCTTGACTTTTTGCCGCAGGATGCGCTAATTGTCATTGACGAATCGCATGTCACAATTCCACAGCTCCATGGGATGTACAAGGGCGACTATTCAAGGAAAAAGGCCCTTATTGAAAACGGCTTTAGGCTGCCATCAGCCTTTGACAACCGCCCTCTCAAATGGGAGGAGGCTGAAAACTATTTCAAGAAAAACGTGATATTTGTTTCAGCGACACCTGATGACTACGAAAAGTCGGCAAGCGCGCAGGTTGTGGAGCAGCTTGTGCGGCCCACGGGCCTTCTTGACCCAATCATCTCGGTCCGGCAGGTTGAGGGCCAAATCGCGGATTTGCTAAACGAGGTGAAAACGAGGGCTGTAAAAAACGAGCGGGTGCTTGTGACAACCCTGACAAAGCGCATGGCAGAAGACCTGACTGATTTTATCGCACAAAAAGGTGTACGGGTCCGCTATCTGCACTCCGAAGTTGAGAACCTGCAGCGAACAGAGCTGATACGCCAGTTGCGCCTTGGGGAGTTTGACTGCCTTGTAGGAATAAACCTGCTTCGCGAAGGGCTAGACATACCTGAGGTTTCACTTGTCGCAATCCTGGATGCCGACAAGGAAGGATTTTTAAGAAACTCCACAAGTCTTATACAGACAATGGGGCGGGCTGCAAGAAATGCAAACGGCACTGTAATCATGTATGCCGGGCAAATGACAGGTGGCATGAAGCAGGCGATAGAGGAGACAAACAGGCGACGGGCTGTGCAAGAGGCATTCAACAAGGAGCACGGAATCACGCCTCGCACTATAATAAAAGCAATCGCTAAATCGCAAGTAAGGCTTGGCGAAGGCAAGCACATGGCGACAAGCCAGCTTAGTGAAATGGCAATTAATGTTGAGGCTGAAATGAAGCGGGCAAGTGAGGAGCTGGACTTTGAGCGGGCAATTGAGCTTCGCGACCGCTTGGCTGAGATAACCAGGGTTTTGTCGGAAAAAGGCAGCATGGCGCTTAAAACCAAGGGCAAAAAGAAACAGCGCGAATTCGGCGGCGAGTAAAGGCTAAGAAAAGGCGCGCTTCGCAAAGAAATTTAAGCCTGCGATGCGCCACTTACCTCATGGGGACAAGCCGAAGGCAAAAAGAGCCCAAAATGCGCACCAACCCGTTCACGGAGCTTGAGACTGCGCCACCAGACCATGCAGCTGTTTCACTTTATGGGCAAAAACCAATAAAAAGAATAAATGACATAAGCGACGCCTTTTCAGGCTTTGATGCAAAACAAAAGAAAATCGCCCAAAGCGCACTCAAGGCGCTGCTTTTAGACAATCAAAGCCCTGGTACCCCAATTCTGGTTGACCTTGAAAAAAGCATTTTGGACAACGAATTGCTCTCATTATTTGAGAAAATAGCCAATCTCCCAGACAAGAAAGCATCCTCTTCGGTCATGGGGCATATCAATGCCATGGGTTCCGGGTTTTTGATTGCGGCAAAAGCGGCTTATGAAATGCTTGGGGAAATAGCCGGAACAAGCGGTGTGGAAAAACCAAATTTTGAGCAATACGCATCGCTTCTTGCAAACGGCGATTTTGCGAGCTTGATCATGCGCACTATCAAACCAGGGCTCAAGCCAGCTGAAGTTGAAGCAGATGCGCTTCCATCACTTTTGGCATTCGTCGCAAGAAATATCAACAATCAAAAAGCAATAGCCCAAGCCTCAAGGCTTTCTGGGAAATTTGATGCAAACCAGCTTGCGGCTTTTTTCTCCATATTCATGTCCGATACCATAAAATCGTGCAAATCCGATTCTGAAAAAATAAGCATGGCAAAGGCAATGGCTTTGCAATTTGAAAAGCTTGGCATCACAAACTTTGAGAGATACGGTGAAAAAGTGCTTGAGAGCGCGTATCTCACGGCAACTGACGCTGCATTTTCAAAAGGCAAAAAGGTGGCTTTTGTGGGGCTTGCAAAGGACGACCCCTGGGGCTCGTTTGCAGACGATATCAAGACCTATGAATCCTTGCTTGGCAAGGGCTATTGCATTGCTCTTTGCGAGGCTGGGACCGATGTTGAGCTTGCGGCAAGATTTCTGGAAAATGGTGTGCTGGATTCTAATCATTCAGTCCTTGGCTTGAGGACTTACGACCTTGTTGTTCTTGGCGGGCATGGCGATTCAAGTGAGATGTGGCTTGGCTCTGGGAACATAAAAATCAAGGACGAGATGGCAAAAATGCCAAAGTACGCATCTGCTTTCACAACCCAGACACCTGTGGCACTTAGCCTTGAGGATGCAGGCGCCTCACATCTTTTCACCAGGGGCGCATGGTCAAAAAAGATTTCAAAAAATGCATCGGTTGTCATCATGTGCTGCAGCTCTGGCAGTCTAGAGGGCGAAAAGAAAGCGGGGTTTTCAAACACGCAGCAGATGTTTGGCTGGCTAATGTCCCCTGCCGATGGAAGCAAGCGAATCAAGTTTTTCGCTCCATACGAGGCATCGGGTCTTGAGCGTCTTGTTTATGGCGACAATGGCAACGTCGAATACGCCACTTATTTTACAAGCAGGACAAGCATACTTGTATCAGGGCGCAAAAAGGGCTAGCCTTTGCAGGCATGCCCCAAATTTGCAATCACTTGCCCTCCCCCGCTGTTCCATGGAGCCGTACAAATCAGCAAGGGATTTAAATCCAAAAACCCCAACAACTCCATGCAAAAATCATATGCCGCCAAAGGGCATTTACTCGCGCTTTGTTCATTTATCTTGCTTTTTGCCCTGCTGCTTATTGCCCTGTCGGGATGCACAACGCCGCAACCGCCGCCAGCTCAAAACGCAAGCCTGCAATACTTTGAAATCGTGCTTGAAAAAAGTGCCTGCCCAAACAGCGGCTGTTTTACTGAATATCTTTTCACCTCAAGCGGTCAAATCCTAAAAAAACAGTATGACTTGCCAAACTACCAGGGAACGCCAGCATTGGAGATAAGGCAGGCAGGCGAGAAGGCGACAAAGGAAATATTTGGCAAGGCATCAAGCTTTGCCACAATTGGCGGCGGCACTCCTGACAAAACATCCAACAAAAACAAGTTCTTTTATTTTGATGGCAGGCAAACGCACAAATTCAGCGATGGCGATGCAGTCACAAGTCAATTCCTTGAAATGTTTGATGCTGCAAGCCAGGCTTTCAATTCATCATCCCCAAGCGAGGATTTTTTCATCCACCAGTATTACCAGCCAATAGGGCTTGAGACAAAAGATTTCCATTTTTTTTCTGACGGCACCGTGATTGTGAGCATTTATGGGGCAGAAAGCGGCAGAGTCGAATCCAGCTCAATGTTCGCCCTTGAAGAGCCTGAACTCTCAACACTCAAGCAGAAAGCGCAAGCTGCCGTTGATTCTGCTTTTGTCATTGGCGGCGACTGTGCTTCAAGCCTTAAGCTTGTTTACGGCTTTATTGAGATAAGAAAAAGCGGCAATTACCTTGATGGCTACACTTGCGGGGAAGGATACTCGGGCACAGACAAGCTTTTCAAGCACATAATTGAAAAGTATGGCAGTGACTAGCCATGAAAAAAAAGCACTCCAATAACAAGACGTATCATGCACAAGACAGGCACCCTTATTTCACTTTTTTTCTCCTGCTTGCGGTTTGCCTTGTCCAGCTATCCAATTCGGTTGTAATCCTGCCGCCGGTTGTGTATTTTGCCTCGCTTTCATTGGCGGGCTTTTTGGCAAACTCGCTAATCGCACTTGCAGGCATTGCCGCTGTTTTTGGGGCTGCAAACTGGCGGCTTTTTGGAAAACCCTTCCCAACCGTCCTGTCAAGCCTTTTGGGTTTTGGCTCAACGGTTTTTCTTGGCATTCTCTCCATGCTTCTTTGCGCATTTCTGCTTGCTCCAAGGAACATGTCTCAAATTGCCGTTGCCTCGGTTTTTGCGGCATCTCTTTCCTTTGTGCTGCTTTTCCTCAAGGATTACCGTGCAATCAAGGCTGGAGGAAACGAATCAATCAAAAGCCTAATCCCCATTGCTGCACCCTCCATCCTATTTGCGCTCGTCTTTGTCCCGATTGCAGTCTTTTCAATTGAATATAATAAAATTGAAACCCAGCCCCAAGCGCCATTAGACGCACTTGAGCGGCAAGGCGATTCTTCCGCTCTTGGAATCAAAAAAATGCAAAAGGAGGCTGGCGCAATGCCGTCATTTGCGGAGCAGGAAAAGACAACTCCAGAAGAAAATGCACAAGCGGCTGAAGCTGATGCTTCACAAACTGCGCAAGTGCCAAAGCAGCCCGCAACAATTTCAGTCTGGCTTTTGCCGCAATCAGAAATGCCCTGCATTGTTGAGGCTGGGGGAGTTGCGCGTGAGTTTGAGCCTAAAAAGGAGTGCGTTTTGGAGCCAAGCGCTTTCTCTCAGGCGACCTATTGCCCTATTCTTTACGAAGTTCCAAGCGCCTGCTCCTCAAATTTAACAATCAGGGCAGGGGGCTCGTGCAGCCAGGAAATTATGCTAGAGTGCAAGGATTCTGTTTTGCAGCTTTCTGAAGCAAGCCTGCAATACCAGCAGCAAAACAGGCAAAAGAACTAACCAAATCTGATAATTATGGATGGCAAATTTGCAGATATCTTCGGCTTTGACAAAGTGCAGGCCATCAAGGCGACTTTAGGCTTTCCTGAAAACCTTCTTGTGTTTGGCATGTCAGAAAACTCCGACCTAGTCTCCTGCCCAACACAAGCCACTGCAGATTTTTTCAGGCATGTTTTTACACCTGCCGGCCCTTACTGGCAGGCCTATGAAAGGTTCGGATTTGGCACAAGGCCGCCTGTGCCATATCTCCATTTTTTTGCTGGCAGAATGTATTTTTTGAAAAATTTGGAACAGAGGAACATTTTTGGCGCAGGCATCGGGAAGAAATACGAAAAAGTGAATAGTGGAAAAAGAGGAGGCACAAATACGGCATCCGCTGAAGGCAACCGGGGTGGGAATTGCGAAAAGTTTGAGCTTCGCACCTCTTTTTCTCCAGAGTCGCTTCTCATGATTCTCTCTTCCCCGTTTGACTTTTGCAGGCTTGCGGCATCGACTGCCTTGCTTGCCCTAAATACGCCACTTGTGCTTGCTGATTTTGAAAAGCACGCTTGCGAATCCAGGGCTTTTTTAAAGCAAAACGTCAATAAAAAGGAGTTTGACCTTTCAATATTCGACTCAAGCATTGCTGGCGCTCTTGCCTCACTTTCCTTTTCTTTTTTTGCCACGCTTTCATATTCTTTCAACCTAAAGCTCCCAAGTTCCCCTACATGGGAAAAGTGCGAGGCTGAAGAACTCTCAAACATGCTTGAAAAAGACGGCATGCCTAAGCTTGGAAACTCACAAAACTTCAATTTAGTGCAAAAGCCTCCGGATATCCCGTTTGAAATTATCGGCAGGTTTGGTTTCCACTCACAAAATATTTACGAGCTGTCCGAGGCAAGAATTGCCGAAAAACCTCCTGCCATGCAGGAAATTTCCTTGCCTGCGGTCCCTAAAAACCCGCACTGGCGCCTGCGTGAAAATGCCAAATTCTGCCTTGCGCGGCATTTTCTTGTGTCTCGAAGGCAGCTGCTTGCGCTTGGCAGGCAAAGCGGGCTTGATGAGTTGATTTTTCATCTGACTTTTGATGAAATCAGGCGGCTTGCTTGCGGGGAAAGGCAAAACGAGCTAAAAGAAACGGCTGCAAAAAGAAAGGCCGGGCACGATTATCTACGTAGCCTTGGAGCCAGCGCCTTGCCTTCGCAATTTGCATACGATGCCAGGAAAGGCTCATGGATTGGCGACTTTGCTTATGATTTTTCAACTGATGCCAATAATCATAATTCAACTGGACGGGGCAGCGGCAATACATTGGCCGGTGTCAGCGTTGGAGGAGGAGGGACTTGCCAAGGCGTGTGCGTATTTGTCTGCAAAAAGGAGGATTATGCAAAGGATGTGTCTGGCAAAATAATAGCCAGTGACAGCTTTTCACCAGACCTTACCCTTCTTTACAAAAAGGCAATCGGGGTTGTTTCAAAAACCGGCGGAAAGCTTGCGCACAGCGCAATAATCGCCCGCGAGATGAACTTGCCGTGCATTGTGCAGGTTCGGAATTTCGACAGGCTGGCTGAAGGCATGAAACTAAGGCTGGAGGGCAAGACAGGAATTGTTGAAATTATCGGATGATTACGGCTTCTTTCACAGGAAACTCCCCCCCTACCCGCCTTTTAAGCGCAATTGGTATAAACCCTTTAGCCATAAGAATTAGCCTTTCAATTCAGTCATCATCTAGTCGTCATTTTCCAAACTTTTCATTTAGCATTTGAGGTTTTTCCATGCAGGACAAAATTATCATCCGGGGCGCACGCGAGCACAACCTAAAAAATATAAATCTGGAAATCCCAAAGAACACGCTAACTGTGTTTACTGGCTTGTCAGGCTCGGGAAAGTCCACACTCGCCTTTGATACGATTTATGCAGAAGGCCAGAGAAGGTATGTAGAATCACTCTCCGCATATGCCCGCCAATTCCTGGGGCTTATGAACAAGCCGGATGTCGACTCAATAGAGGGCCTCTCGCCTGCAATCTCCATAGACCAGAAAGGCACAAGCTCAAACCCGCGCTCCACTGTGGGCACCGTGACTGAAATTTACGACTACCTTCGGCTTCTTTACGCGCGCATCGGCACGGTTTATTGCCACCAGTGCGGAAAAAAAATCTCATCGCAGACCCCAGACGAGATAACAGACGCGGCAATAGCTGATTTTTCAGGCCAGAAAATACTGGTGCTTGCTCCCCTTGTGCGCGGCAAGAAGGGCACCTATGAAAAGCTTTTCGAGGAGGCAAAAAAGGACGGCTTTGCCCGGGCAAGGGTCGATGGGGGGATAGTCGAGCTTGAAGACTACAAGCCAAGCCTTGACAAGCAGGTCAAGCACAACATCGAAATCGTTGTTGAACGCCTTACAGTTTCCAAGGAAGAGCGCTCAAGGCTTTTTGACGCGGTGAACATATCCTTGCGGCTTGCTGATGGACTTGTCGTGGTTGCCAAATCAGTGCAGCCTTCCTCAAAAGACGCTTCAAAAGAACCCAAAGAAGGCGAAAAGCCCGTGCAGCAAGAAATCCTTTACTCGCAAAAAAATTCATGCCCCGACTGCGGAATATCGGTTGGAGAGCTGCAGCCGCGCATGTTTTCCTTCAACTCTCCTTTTGGCGCATGTGGCGTGTGCCACGGGCTTGGGCGGAAAATCGAGTTTGATGTTGAAAAAGTGATTCCAGATAAATCAAAGGCATTGCTTGAGGGGGCAGTCGCGCCCTGGAACAACAGCTTTGCGCACTTTCGCTACGAAGGCCTCAAATTCGTTGGAAAAAAATTCGGCTTTGACCTGACCACGCCCCTTGGCAAGTTTTCAAAGGAGCAGCTCCAAGTTCTCCTGTACGGAACTGATGAAAAAATCCAGTACAAGTACAAGGCAAAGACCACCACATCCACCTGGGAATACGAAGGCAAATATGAAGGGGTGCTTCCAACACTTGAGCGGCTTTACCGCGAGACTGATAATGATGCAAAACGGGAAGCGCTTCAAAGATTCATGTCTGAATCCAAATGCCCGGGCTGTGAAGGGCGAAGGCTCAAGGCAGAGGCTCTGGCTGTGAAAATAAACAACAAATCCATATTCCAGGCAACAGAGCTTTCAATAGATGAGGCATATGAATTTTTCACAAGCTTAAGGCTTAATTCAATGCAGGCGTACATAGCCCGCACAGTGCTAAAAGAAATAAAAAGCCGCCTGGAATTCCTAAGAAATGTCGGCTTGAATTATCTTACCCTGGGCAGGGAGGCAGGCACGCTTTCAGGAGGCGAGGCTCAAAGGATTCGGCTTGCAACCCAGATAGGCTCAAACCTTACAGGCGTGCTTTATGTGCTTGACGAACCGTCAATAGGCTTGCACCAGCGCGACAACGCCAAGCTTCTCTACACGCTAAAGCGCCTGCGCGACCTGGGCAACACCCTGGTTGTCGTGGAGCACGACGAGGACACAATGCGCGAGGCGGATTATCTTGTGGACATTGGCCCTGGCCCCGGCGTGCATGGGGGAAAAATTGTTTCCTCTGGCACCTTGGAGGAAATGCTTAAATGCAGGGAATCAATCACAGCGCAATATCTCAGGGGTGACAAGTTCATACCTTTTTCAAGGGAGCGCCGCGCTCCAAACAACTTTCTAAAAGTAATTGGCGCCTCTGAAAATAACCTGCAAAACATCGATGTTGCCTTTCCCCTCGGAGTGCTTGCCTGCGTCACTGGCGTTTCAGGCTCAGGAAAATCAAGTCTTGTCCATGATGTGCTTTTCAAGGCCCTGCAAAAGCATTTTGGCATAGAAAATGCCATGCCAGGTGCTTATAAGAGGCTTGACGGGCTTGAGCTTGTTGACAAAGTAATTGAGATTGACCAGTCCCCCATAGGCAGGACGCCGCGGTCAAACCCGGCCACCTACATCGGCATGTTCACCCCAATCAGGGAGTTATTTGCTTCAACTCAGGCGGCAAAAATCAGGGGCTTTGACGCAGGCTGGTTTTCCTTCAACGTTCCAAAGGGAAGGTGCGAGGCGTGCGAGGGTGACGGAGTAAAAAAAATCGAGATGAATTTCCTTCCTGATGTGTACGTCCTGTGCGAGGAATGCAAGGGAAAGCGCTACAGCCAGGAGACGCTTCTAGTCCAGTACAAGGGCAAGAACATTTCGGAAATACTGGAAATGACTGTAGAGGAGGCATTGCCGTTTTTTGAAAATATAACCTCCATTTCCTCAAAGCTTCAGACCCTCAACGATGTCGGGCTTGGTTACATCAAGCTTGGGCAGAGCGCAACAACGCTTTCAGGCGGCGAGGCGCAGCGCGTGAAAATAGCAGCCGAGCTTTCAAAGCGTGCCACGGGCAAAACCGTTTACATCCTCGATGAGCCCACAACCGGCCTTCACTTTGACGATGTTTCAAAACTGATAAGCGTGCTCATTTCGCTTGTTGAAAAAGGAAACAGCGTGCTTGTTATAGAGCACAACCTGGATGTGATAAAGTCCTCTGATCATATCCTCGACCTTGGGCCTGAAGGCGGAAGCGGAGGGGGGCGAATCGTGGCATGCGGCACGCCTGAGCAAATCTGCAAGGCCAAGGATTCATATACGGGGCAGTATCTGAAAAAGGTGCTTTATGCTTGACATTTCAAAAATCAAAATACCGCAAGGCCCGGGAGTCTATATCTTCAAGGATGCAGGCGGCAGGATTATCTATATCGGCAAGGCAAAAAATTTACCCGACAGGGTAAAATCCTACTTTCCCGCATCCAGTTCTTCTTCTGCCTTTGAGCAGATGACTGATAAGACAAGAATGCTTGCAACAAGCATTGCCTCAGTCGAATTCATACGCACAAGCAACGAGGTTGAAGCCTTAGTGCTTGAATCAAACCTGATAAAGACCCATTACCCCAAATTCAACATCGACCTTAAGGACTCCCACCACTACACCTACCTGAAAATCACCTCTGAAAAGTTCCCAAGGCTTCTTCTTGCAAGGCGCAACAAGTCAGGCAGGTTCACAGGCCCGGCAGGCAAAGTCTACGGCCCCTATGCAAAGGGAAGCGCGCGCCTTCTTGCAATTGGCGCACTTCGCAAAATGTTCAAGGTAAGGACATGCAAAACACTTCCAAAAGCCGCATGCCTCCAGTATTATCTTGGAAATTGTGATGCTCCATGCATCGGCAAAACAAGCCAAGTCGAGTACCAGAAGAACATGGCTATCCTTGAAAAGATACTATCCTCCCCCAAACACGCGCAATTGGTTTCAAGCGAGTTTGAGCAGAGGATGAAGCAATCCGCCGCAAAGCTTGACTTTGAGTCTGCAAGGCACTACCGCGACTCCATCAGTGTTCTGCGTTCCAATTTTGAGGAGCAGAAATTTGAATCCGATGTCGGCTTTGACGAGGATTATATAGCGATTTTTGAGTCTTCTTGCAAGGCAAATGTTGAAATGTTCAATGTTGTCAGGGGAGTTGTCAAGGACAGGAAAAAATATGAATTTGCAGTCACAGATGGTGAAAAGACCCCACTTGAGCATTTCCTTTCAGCCTATTATTCCAAAAACAGGCCACCAAAATACATCTATGTCAGCGAGCCTGCAGGCCAGGAAATCTGCCAGATGCTTTGCAATTTTGCAGGGCAAGGAGTCCATGTCAAAGTGCCGCAGGCAGGTGAGCACTCAAGGCTCATGGGCTTGCTTATGAATAACGTGCTAAGCGACTCTGCAGGCAACATTGATGCAGGCCTTGTATCTTTGCAAAAGTCCCTGAACCTTGGCAAACCTCCTTTTGTCATAGAGTGCTTTGACATTTCCAATCTTTTTGGAACAAGTGTTGTCGGCTCAATGTCCAGGTTTGTAAATGGAAAGCCCGATAAGGCAGGCTACAGGCGCTTCAAGATAAAGTCGGTTGAAGGGCAGGATGACTTTGCAAGCATTGAGGAAATCATATATAGAAGATATGCAAGGCTTACAGATGACACTATGAATGACGAAGGCGAGAAACTCCCCGACCTTGTGCTAATTGACGGCGGGCCAGGCCAGCTATCCTCCGCACTTTCGGCATTGTCAAGGCTGCGTTCTGAAAACAGGCTTCAAGCAACGCTTTCTTGCGCTTCCCTTGCAAAGGAATTTGAGGAAATACACTCGCCAGATTTTATGGAGCCGCTTCGCCTAAGCAGAAAAGACGCAGGGCTAAAAATCCTTCA
>Ga0194120_10006116_pt1 | contig 17215 bp, 18 predicted proteins | sample TA2MahCa65mmetaG_FD_148642 | JGI IMG/M metagenome (GOLD analysis project Ga0194120, IMG submission 148642) | Freshwater microbial communities from Lake Tanganyika, Tanzania - TA2015019 Mahale Deep Cast 65m | ecosystem: Environmental > Aquatic > Freshwater > Lake | place: Tanzania: Lake...
GCTCGCGCGGCGACGGCGGGCGCGATTCCCGCGGCACCGGACGCGGCCGCCCGCGCCGGTAGCGCACGCACGCCGACCTCGATGCGCGTCACGGATTGTCTCATCGAGCGAGATGCGAATAGGCTCGCCGCATGAGGTACGTCCTTTCGAAGCTGCATCGGCTCGCGTGCGCGGGCCTGCTCCTCTTGCTGTCCGCAGGCGTCGCGGAGGCGGGGCAGGCCGCGTTCTTCGAATTCGACTATCCGCCGAGGCGGGCGACGTTCGTCCTCCAACTCCGCGATCCCGACAAGATCGAGCACGCGCGTCGCATCCTCCGCGGTGAGGAGACCGCCGCCGTGCACGTCATGGGCAAAGTTCGCGCGCAGGAGCGTCCCTGGAACGAGCCCTGGCACTTCATCCTCGCGCCGCAGTCGATCGAGTTCTTCGAGCTCGCGATCGAGGTCTGCGACGCGTCGATCCGCTACGTCGAGCAGCACCTCGACGAGGTCGGCGGCGCGTTCCTGCCGGGTCGCGTCTGGTGCCCGTGGGGCTCGCGGCTGCTGCGCGAGGTGACGCCGGACCGCCACGCGATCCGCCCCGGAGGCGTGCGCCGGGCCGGATCGCGCTGAGCAGCGGCCGACTTCGTTCAATTCGCCTTCGGACCGCTCGTCAGCGACTCCATCACGCGGTCGAGATTGAAGCTCGCCGGCTTCTGTCGCGGCGGGAAGTCGCGCAGGGTCTGCAGCCAGTTCGCGATGTACGCCTGCGCGGGCACCAGCAGGAAGAGGTGGTCGATTCGCCAGCGGTCGTAGCCGATCGCCTCGTGATCGGCGCGCTCGAACGGATCGCCGCGCAGGGTCGAGAGCTTCGGCAGCCGCAGCTCGACGAACGGCTCCTCCCAGACCTCGAGCCCGTGCGCGCGCTGCTCGAGGAAGTTGAGCTTCCACTGCCCGAAGCGGAGCGCCGCGAGCTTGCCGTCGTCGCTCCAGTAGAGGAACTCCTTCCGCGGCCACTCCGCGCCCGACTTCAGCGCGGGTGCGAGGTCGTAGCCGTCGATGTGGACCTTGAAGGTCTTGCCGCCGACCGACTTGCCGGCGAGCAGCTCGTCCTTGACGTTCGCGTTCCCGACGATCGAGAGGAGCGTCGGCAGCATGTCCTCGTGCGAGCCGACCTCGTTGATCACCGTGCCGGGCTGAAGGACGCCGGGCCAACGGATCATGCACGGGACGCGGTAGCCGCCCTCCCAGTTCGTGTTCTTCTCGCCGCGGAAAGGCGTCGTGCCGCCGTCGGGCCAGCTCATCGTCTCGGCACCGTTGTCCGTCGAGTACATGACGATCGTGTTCTCGGTGAGGCCGAGCTCGTCGAGCTTCGCGAGGATCTCGCCGACCTGCGCGTCGTGCTCGACCATGCCGTCCGGGTAGAGGCCGATCCCGGTCACGTTCTGCGCGGACGGCTTCAGGTGCGTCCAGATGTGCATGCGTGTCGAGTTCCACCACAGGAAAAACGGTTTCCCGTCCGCGTTCGCCTTCTCGATGAAGCCGAGCGCGCCCTTGGTCACCTCCTCGTCGACGGTCTCCATGCGCTTCCGCGTGAGCGGGCCGGTGTCCTCGATCTTTCCGTCGGCAAAGCTGTGCATGACGCCTCGCGGGCCGTATTTCTTCTTGAACTCGGGGCTCTTCGGATAGGCGGGGTTCTCCGGCTCCTCCTCGGCGTTCAGGTGGTAGAGGTTGCCGTAGAACTCGTCGAAGCCGTGGTTCGACGGAAGGTGCTCGTCGCGGTCGCCGAGGTGGTTCTTGCCGAACTGCGCCGTGACGTAGCCGTAGGGCTTCAAGAGCTCGGCGATCGTCGGGTCTTCCTTCATCAGACCCTCCTTCGCGCCGGGCAGCCCGACCTTCGTCATGCCGGTCCGGATCGGCGATTGGCCCGTGATGAACGCGGCCCGCCCGGCCGTGCAGCTCTGCTGCCCGTACCAGTCGGTGAAGAGTGCGCCCTCCTTTGCGATGCGATCGATGTTCGGCGTACGGTATCCCATCACGCCCATGTTGTAGGCGCTGATGTTGTACCAGCCGATGTCGTCGCCCCAGAGGACGAGGATGTTCGGCTTCTTGCCCGACGCTCCGCCGTTCGGCTCGGCCGAACGCGAGGGCAGGGCATCCGTCAAGAGAGCGAGAGCTGCTGCCAGGACGAAGCAGAGGTGCGATGGTCTTCTTCATGGTTTGTACTCCGATGGTCGACGGGCCTCGTTCGGCCCTGGCTAGGCATACGCGCTATCGTCGTCGAAATGAACCGAATCCGTGCCGAACGTCCTCGGTGGCCGGACCTTGCGCGCGGCGGGCCGGTCCTGTTGTCTGGGGCGCCGTGAGTACGTCGAGCTACGAGCAGGCGCTCGCGACTCTCACGGGCGAGGGCGGGGCCTTCGCGCTCGACGACGCGACGATTCGCGGCGTACCCGCGCGCGTCTTCCGCTCGGCACCGCAGACGCTTCGCGCGTTCGTCGACGGGCTCCGCGCCAAGGGCGAGGCCGAGTACCTCGTCTACGAGAACGAGCGCTACACGTACGCGCAGGTCCTCGGGAAGGTCGACGCGCTCGCGGCCGCACTCGTCCAGCGATTCGGCGTGCGCCGTGGCGACCGCGTCGCGATCGCGATGCGGAACTACCCGGAGTGGATCTTCTCGTACTTCGCCGCGACGTCGATCGGCGCGGTCGCGGTCGGTCTGAACGCGTGGTGGACGACGGACGAGCTCGACTACGGTCTCCGCGACTGCGGCGCGCGCGTGCTCCTCGCGGACCAGGAGCGCCTCGAGCGCGTGCAGCCGCTCCTCGGCGAGCTCGGGAAGCTCGGCGTCCGCGTCGTCGCGGTGCGTCCCGGCGAAGCGGCGTTGCCGTCCGGCGTCGAATCCTTCGATGACGTGCTGTCCGCGCACGCGGGCTCGGCGATGCCCGCGGCCGAGGTCGATCCCGACGACGACGCGATGATCCTCTACACGTCGGGCACGACCGGCCATCCGAAGGGCGTCGTGTCGACGCATCGAGCGATCCTGCAGTCGCTCTGGGCGTTCGCCTGCCGCGCGATCGCGAATGGGATCGCACGCCCCGCGAAGGAGCCGCATCCATACCCGACCTGCTACATCCTGATCGTCCCGCTCTTCCACGTGACGGGCCTCGTGCCGGTGATGCTCGGCTCCGCGCTCGGCGGCAACAAGCTCGTGATGATGTACAAGTGGACGCCCGAGCGCGCGCTCGAGCTGATCGAGCGCGAGCGCGTGACGACGTTCGTCGGCGTGCCGACGCAGTCGCACGACCTTCTCGAGTCGCCGAAGTTCGCGACGACGGACACGTCGAGCCTGCAGTCGGTCGGCGGCGGCGGCGCCGCAGCACCTCCCGCGCTCTTGAACCGCATCGAGAAGAGTTTCACGCGCGGACGTCCGAACATCGGCTATGGCATGACGGAGACGAACGCGTTCGGTCCCGGCAACACGGGCGACGACTGCGTGCGGAAGCCCGCGAGCACGGGGCGCGTCGTTCCGATCTGCGAGATCCGCGTCGTCGATCCCGCGACGGGTGCGCTCGCGGCGACCGGCGAAGTGGGCGAGGTCGGGTTCCGCGGGCCGCATCTCTTCCGCGGCTACTGGAACAAGGCGGAGGAGACCGCGGAGGTGCTCGCGGAGGACGGCTGGCTCCGCACCGGCGACATCGGCTACCTCGACGACGAGGGCTTTCTCTTCCTCGTCGACCGCGCGAAGGACATCGTGATCCGCGCGGGCGAGAACATCTCCTGCACCGAGGTCGAGAACGTCGTCTACGCGCATCCCGACGCCTACGAGTGCGCGTGCTTCGGTCTTCCGCACGAGCGTCTCGGCGAGGAGCTCGCGGTCGCGGTCTACCCGAAGCCGGGACGCACGCTCGATCCGGAGGACCTCCGTCGCCACGTCGCGGCGAGCCTCGCGGCGTTCAAGGTGCCGTCGCGCGTCTTCGTGTTCGAGGAGCCGCTGCCGCGGAACGCGAGCGGGAAGCTCCTGCGCCGGGCGCTGCGCGATCGCGTGCTGGCAAGCGGCTAGGCCGAAGCGCACCCGCTCGACGAGGGCACGAGAACGGTACCTCGACGTTCGCGTTCACCTTGAGCGCCCCGAGCAGCGCCGAGTACGGGCGGATGCCGAAGTCGGGTTGGTGGATCGTGGCCGTCGCGACCCAGCGATCCGCTTCCCGGCGCACCGAAACCGGTACGACCTCGTCGTTGCGTGCAGGGACAGCTCTCCCGTGGCACGGAATCCGTCCGCACCGATGACCATCAAGAAGTAGAAGTAGCGATCGAGGTTCGGGAGGGCCCGGGTCGGTCGTCCGCCCCGGGCTACTTCCCGAGCGCCTCGTCGATCTCCGCCTGCGTCAAGCCCGCTTCGCGGAGCACCTCCTCCCCGTGCGCGCCGAGCGCGGGCGCGGGGCGATCGCCCTTCATCTCGTACGCGGACATCGTCAGGGGAGGGCGGATCGTCTCGAACGGCCCCGCGGTCGGATGGTCGATCGTCTGGAACACGCCGTTCGCGCGCGCCTGCGGATCATGGATCGCCTCGCCGAGCGTGCGGACGGGAGCCCAGATCACGTCGTGTCCGCCGAGCTGTGTCTCCCACTCCGCGAGCGTCCGCGCGCCGAAGACCTCGTCGAGAAGGGCGATCAGCTCCGGCGCGTTCCGGTAGCGGAAGCGTGCGTCCGCGAAGCGCTCCTCGCCTGCGAGATCCGCTCGCTCGATCGCGGCGCAGAACCCCTTCCAGTAGCGGTCCGACTCGATCATCACGAGGAAGAGCCAGCGGCCGTCCTTCGTCCGGTAGTGGTTCCAGAGCGGATTGCGCGCGCGCCGGCGGTCGTGCGTCGGCGGCGTCTCGCGCGTCGCGAGCGCCATCGCCGCGTCGTTCCCGAGGACGTAGAAGCCGATGTGCAGGAGCGACACGTCGACGACTTGGCCTTCTCCCGTCTGATCGCGCATGCGGAGCGCGGCGAGGATGCCGGTGACGAGCGAGAGCGCCGCCGCGTGATCGCCGACCCCCGGACGCAGCCACGCGGGCGGCGAGTCGGGCTCGTGCATGATGTCCATGAAGCCGGTGCGCGCCCAGTACGCGGCGTAGTCGAAGGAGGCGCGTTTCACGTCGGGTCCCTTGCGGCCGTAGCCCGTGAGCACGCCGACGATCAGCTCGGGACGGCGCGCGCGGAGCGCTTCCGGACCGAGACCGTACTTGGCGAGGCGGTGCGGTAGCATGTTCGTGAGAAAGACGTCCGCGCCGTCGACGAGACGGGCGACGGCCTTCTGTGCGGCGGGGTGCGTGACGTCGAGCGCGATGGAGCGCTTGCCGCGGTTGTCCATCTGGAAGTGCGGCGCTTCGGAGAAGTCGCTCTTGATGCCGGCGAGGCGGGGCAGGGAGTGGCGGTAGATCTCGCCCTGCGGCACCTCGATCTTCGTCACCTCGGCGCCGAGGTCGGCGAGGAGCGCGCCCGCCGAAGGTGCCGCGACGAAGCTCGCGAGCTCGACGACGCGGAGCCCTTCGAGCGGGGCCTTCACGAGGACCTCCGTGCTGCTGCGGTTCGCAAGGCGGGAACGTCCCACCGCGCGCCACCTCGGTCAAGGCGACGCCGCGTGCCCCCGAAGCAGCCAACGTCCACAGGCGACGGCGACCGCCGCCCAGATCGAGACGATCACCGCGGCGGCGACCCAGCTCACCGGCTTGCCTTCCGAGATCGCCGCACGCGAACGGGCGCGACAGTCGTCGAGCACCGCCGTCGGCACCAAACGTCTCACCACCAGGACGCCCAGAGGGATCAGGACGAGGTCGTCGAGGTAGCCGAGGAGCGGGATGAAGTCCGGTACGAGATCGATCGGGCTCAGGGCGTACGCGACGATGCACGCCGCCAACACCTTCGCGTACCACGGTACTCGCGGATCACGGGCCGCGAGGGAGAGAGCATGCACCTCGACCCGGAGGTCTCGTGCGCGTGCCTTCCAGCTCCTGGGGGCCCCGTTCGAGTTCTCGTGCATCCTGGCGAAGTCGTACCAGAACCGCTTGACCGCCCCGGGCGGCGACGATACCCAGCCCGCGGTGGCGCGCGACGAGCTTCGACCTCCCCCCGACATCGAGGCGCCCGAGGGGCGCCTGCATGCCCTCGCGCGCGAGCGGGCGCGCGTCGCCTGGACGCTGACGGCCGCGGTCGTCCTCGTGTACTTCGGCTTCATCGCCTCTGTCGCATTCGCGCGCGGAGCGCTCGGTGCGCTCGTCGCTCCCGGCCTGAGCGTCGGGATCCTCGCAGGCGCCCTCGTGATCGTCGTCTCCTGGCTCTTGACGTGGGTCTACGTCGGCTGGGCGAACCGCAGGTACGATCCGGTGCTGCGCTCCCTCCAGTCGGAGCGCTCCGCGCAAGCCGCGCGAACCGCTGGGCCACGGAGCGCGCCGACCTGATGCCGCCCGCGGAGACGGCGATCGGCCGGCCGAGCCCGATCGCGATGGCGTTCTTCTTCCTGTTCATCGCGATCACGCTCGGGATCACGTGGTGGGCGGCGCGCCGCACGCGCACGACGGAGCAGTTCTACGCCGCCGGCCGCTCGATCAGCGCGGGGCAGAACGGCTTCGCGCTCGCCGGCGACTACATGAGCGCGGCCTCGTTCCTCGGGATCGCCGGGCTCGTCTCGACGACGGGCTTCGACGGCTTGATCTACTCGACGGGCTGGCTCGTCGGCTGGCCCGTCGTCCTGTTCCTCATCGCGGAGCCTCTCCGCAACCTCGGGAAGTACACGTTCTCCGACGTCGTCGCGTTCCGCTTCCGTCCCGGGCCCGTGCGGGTCGCCGCGGCGACTGGAACGCTCGCGACGGTCGTCCTCTACCTGATCGCGCAGATGGTCGGCGCGGGCGGTCTCGTCAAGCTGATGTTCGGCATCTCCTACGAGCAGTCGATCGTCATCGTCGGTGTCGTGATGATCGCGTACGTGCTCTTCGGTGGCATGATCGCGACGACCTGGGTGCAGATCGTCAAGGCGATCCTGCTGCTGACGGGCGCCGCGATCCTCGCGGTGCTCGTGCTGCTGCGCTTCGAGATGAACCCGCTGGCGCTCTTCGCCGCGGCGGCGGAGCGCTACGGCGACGGCGTGCTCGCCCCGGGGAAGCTCGTGACGAGCCCGCTCGATGCGCTGTCCCTCGGCCTCGCGCTGATGTTCGGGACGGCCGGTCTTCCGCACATCCTGATGCGGTTCTACACGGTTCCAGATGCGCAGGCGGCGCGCACGTCCGTCTTCTACGCGACGGGCCTGATCGGCGCGTTCTACCTGATGACGTTCATCCTCGGCTTCGGCGCGATGGTGCTCGTCGGACCGGAGACGATTCGCGCGGCGGACGCGGGCGGCAACATGGCGGCGCCGCTCCTCGCCGAGCTCCTCGGCGGTACGGCGTTTCTCGGCTTCATCGCGGCGGTCGCGTTCGCGACGATCCTCGCGGTGGTCGCCGGCTTGACGCTCTCGGGCGCGGCGGCGCTCTCGCACGATCTCTGGGTCGGCGTCGTGCGCGGTGGACACGCCGACTCGCACGAGCAGCTCCTCGTTGCTCGAGTGGCCACGATCGCCCTCGGGATCGCGGCGATCGCGCTCGGGCTCGTCTTCCAGGGACAGAACGTCGCCTTCATGGTGTCGCTGGCGTTCGCGATCGCGGCGAGCGCGAACTTTCCGGCGCTCGTGCTTTCGATCTTCTGGTCGCGCAGCACGACCGCGGGGGCGGTCACCTCGATGGCGGTCGGAACCGGCGCGACGCTCGTCTTGATCGCGCTCTCGCCGACGGTGCAGATCGACTTGCTGGGTGCCTCGTCGGCGTGGTTTCCCCTGAAGAACCCGGCGCTCGTCACGATCCCGCTCTCCTTCGCGAGCGGGATCGTCGTTTCGCTGCTGACGCCGGAGGCGGGAGCCTCGACGCGGTACGCGGCGGTCGAGCGGCAGATGCACTACGGAGACGTGACGACGTCCGAGTGACGGGGTTGTGTAGAGGAGGACGCGGGAGGGTGGGCACACGCCCTCCGGGACGCCTGCTCCCGAAGGGCCGTGCGGCCGCTCAGGTCCACCGCCGAGGACGGCGGTGTACGCTTTGGAGCATGGCGAGGTCCCAATCGAGCGTCCCGGAGGGCGTGTGCCCACCCTCCCGCTCCGCCGTCCGCTTCAAGGGCTTCCAGCGGATCGCTCGGACGTCCGACAGGGGTGGGGCAACTGATCATTCGACGAGCTTGGTCTCTCGAGAGGAAGACAAATCTCTCTGATCGCTCTCATCGAAAACGACCTCCCTGATTTCCCTCGGGAGGTCGTCGAGACGCGGCTCCTGCCGATCGCGGAGGATGCGGGTTGGCCACCGCTTGTCTTCTCGCGCTGGGACCGGGTCCTGAACCATCGGCCTCTAGTCCTTGGCGTAGGTTCCATCTGGCTGAACCCACCAGGAATCGCCGCTCTCCTCGTCGCCCACGGTTTGCGAGCGCCCGGTCTCTTTCGCCAGCGCTCGCGCATGCGCGAGCGCAGTTTTCCAATTCATACCTCGGCTATCGGCTCCCAGCACACGGTATCGATCTCTCTTGACCTTTTCCGGAAGGACAAGGATTGCAACTGTCCTGCTTCAGTCGGAACGTGACAGCCGGGGTTGACGGGATTGGAGAGTAGACCGGGGCCATGATCTCAGGCAACAGCGGGCCGCGGAGCTTCGCGCGAAGGGATGGGGTCAGATCCGGATCGGCAGGGCACTTGGGGTCGGAGTGTCTTGGTTCAGCGTGAACGTGACAGCCTTGCCGCCGCGGATAGGACGCGGCAAGGAGTCACCTCATGGCGAAGAGGAGTCGTCGTCACCACCGCCCCGAGGAGAAGCTCGCGATCCTCAAGGAGCATCTCGTCGACCACAAGCCCGTGTCCGAGGTGTGCGAGAGGCACGGGCTGCAGCCGAGCCTGTTCTACTACTGGCAGCGTCAGCTCTTCGAGAACGGCGCGTTAGCGTTCGCGCCGACCTCTCGGGTGGCCTCGTCGCGTGACCAGCAGCAGGCTGCGCGCATCGAGCGACTGGAAGCCAAGCTGGCGCGCAAGGATGCGGTCATCGCCGAGATCTCCGAGGACCTCGTACAGCTAAAAAAAGAGTTTGGGGAACCCTGACGGGCCGCTGGGTTCCCCATGACACCCGCGACGAGGTCGTCGACTTCGTTCGCGACCTGGCCGAGAAGACCGAGATCGCCTGCAGCCGCATCGTGCGCTGGCTCGGCGTTGCCCGCGGCAAGTTTGCCTCCTGGGTCGCTCGTTACGGCAAGGCCAACGAGCACAACGCCCTCGTCCCGCGCGATCACTGGATCGAGCCCGACGAGCGTACTCGCATCCTCGACTTCCACGCCAAGAACTCGCTCGAAGGGTACCGACGGCTGACTTTCATGATGCTTGACCAGGATATCGTCGCCGTCAGCCCCTCGACGACCTACCGCGTGCTGGCAGCAGCGGGCGTCATCGACCGGTGGAACAAGACGCCCTCGAAGAAGGGAACGGGCTTCGTTCAACCGATGCGACCGCACGAGCACTGGCACGTCGACATCGCCTACCTGAACATCCTCGGCACGTTCTACTACCTCTGCTCGGTCCTCGACGGTGCCTCGCGCGCCATCGTCCACCACGAGATCCGCGAGGCGATGAAGGAGGCGGACGTCGAGCTGATCCTGCAACGCGCACGCGAGAAGTACCCCGAGGCTCGGCCGCGCGTGATCAGCGACAACGGCCCGCAGTTCATCGCGCGCGACTTCAAGGAGTTCATCCGCCTTGCCGGGATGGACCACGTTCGGACCTCGCCCTACTACCCGCAGTCGAACGGGAAGATCGAGCGCTGGCACAAGACGCTCAAGCACGACGTGATCCGAGTTCGCCCGCCCGAGAGCATCGACCACGCTCGGCGTCTCGTCGCTGAATTCGTGGAGCACTACAACGGCGTGCGCCTGCACAGCGCGATCGGCTACATCACGCCGAACGACTTCCTCGCCGGTCGTGCCGAGGAGATCTGGGCTGAGCGCGATCGCAAGCTCGAAGCTGCCCGTGCACTGCGGGCCGAACACCGAAGCGCTGCTCGGCAGCCCGCTGTTGCCTGAGATCATGGCCCCGGTCTACTCTCCAATCCCGTCAACCCCGGCTGTCACGTTCCGACTGAAGCAGGACAGTACGCGCGGCCCTGCTCCGTCATCCTCATCGAAGCCGACTCTTCCGCTCGGATGCGCGGTCGCTCGCACGTGCTCCCGCGGAATCGTAAAGGACGTCCCGGATCGAGCCGGCAGCCGCCGGCGAAGGAGGCTCGAGCATGAAGCTCTACTACAGCCCGCAGACGCGCGCGTCGCGTCCCCGTTGGCTCCTGGAGGAGCTCGGCGTTCCGTACGAGCTCGAGCGTCTCGACATGTCTGCGGGCGACCACAAGAAGCCGGCGTACCTCGCGATCCACCCGCACGGCTCGCTGCCGGCGCTGGAGGACGGCGACGTCCGGCTGTTCGAGTCGGCGGCGATCTGCCTCTACCTCACGGACCGCTTTCTCGAGAAGGGTCTCGCGCCCAAGCCGGGGACACCCGAGCGCGGCCTCTACTACCAGTGGATGATCTACGCGATGGCGACGCTCGAGCCGCTGGTGCTGAAGGTCGCGACGCACACGCGCTTCCTGCCCGAGGAGAAGCGCATCGCCTCCGAGGCCGCCGACGGGCGGAGCCGCTTCGCCGAGGTCGGCGGCGTGCTGTCGCGCGCACTCGAAGGCAAGGAGTACCTCGTCGGGAACCGCTTCGGCGCGGCGGACGTGCCGACCGCATCGATCCTGATCTGGAGCCGCTCGCTCGGGCTCCTCGACGACTTCCCCGTGCTGCAGGAGTACGCGAAACGCTGCAAGGAGCGGCCCGCGTACCAGCGCGCAACGGCGGATTGACGGCATCGGGAGCACCGTGGACTCGATCCTCGACGAGCTCTTCGACAACGCGCTCCTCGTCTTCGCGCTGCCCGCGCTCGCGCTCGCCGTGTGCGCGGAGATCGGAGTCCGACTCGGGCTTCGCGTCCACGCCTCGAGGGACGCGGCGCGGAAGGGAACGATCGGCGGCATTCAGGCCGCAGTGCTCGGGCTCCTCGGGCTCCTCCTCGGGTTCACCTTCGCGATGGCGGTGTCGCGCTTCGACACGCGCCGAGCGCTCGTCGTGCAGGACGCGAACGCGGTCGGCACGGCGTACCTCCGGGCGTCGCTCCTGCCGGAGGAGCACGCCGGCGCGGTCGAAGACCTGCTGCGGCGCTATGTCGATCTGCTGGTCGAGTACCAGCCTCACTTCGACGACCGCGCGAAGTTCGCCGAGGGTCTCCGCCTTGGCGCCGGCGTGCAAGAGGAGATCTGGGCGCACGCGGTCGCCGCGGCGAAGAAGGATCCGAGCGCGGTCGTCGCGATCGCGGTCGCTTCGCTGAACGACGTCCTCGACGCCGAATCGGAGCGCCTCGCCGCGGGGCGCGCCCGCATCCCGAGCGGCGTCTGGGCGATCCTGCTGATCGTCTCCGGTCTCGGATGCTTGACGAGCGGCTACGCGTCCGGCGCGGAGGGGATCCGCTCTCGCTTCAGCAGCCTCGTCCTGCCGTGCCTGGTCGCGATCGTGCTGCTCCTGATCTTCGACCTGAACCAACCGCGGCACGGCCTGATCGGCGTGAGCCAGCAGCCGCTTTGGGACCTGCAGGCGAGCCTGAAGGAGCCGTCGTGATCGGGTGATCAGGTGATCGGGTGATCGCGCGATCGCCCGATCAGGCCCCGCGGCGTCCTTCGCGCGGGTCGCGGGCGAGCGCCGCTCGACGGCGGTCGCGGATCTCCGCCTCCGCCGTCACGGTGATCTCGAGGTCGCGCAGGAGCCCGTCCTCGATGCCGTAGATCCAGCCGTGCACGGCGAGGGTCGCGCCGCGCTGCCAGGCGTCCTGCACGATCGTCGTCGAGGAGACGTGCACGACCTGCTCGATCACGTTCAGCTCGCAGAGCCGATCGGCGCGCTCGGCCTCGTCCGGCAGGCCCTCGAGTCGAGCGTGGTGCGCGTCGCGAACGTCCTGCACGTGGCGAAGCCAGTTGTCGCAGAGGCCGACGCGCGTGTCGGCGAGCACCGCCTTCACTCCGCCGCAGCCGTAGTGCCCGCAGACGATGACGTGCTTCACGTGCAGGACGTCGATCGCGTACTGCAGGACCGAAAGGCAGTTCAGGTCGCTCGGCACGACGACGTTGGCGACGTTCCTGTGCACGAAGAGCTCGCCGGGCAGAAGGCCGACGATCTCGTTCGCCGGGACGCGGCTGTCCGAGCAGCCGATCCAGAGGTATTCGGGCGATTGCTGGCGAGCGAGCCGCGCGAAGAAGTCGGGATCGCTCGCGCGCACGCGTTCGGCCCAGACTCGGTTGTTGGTGAAGAGATCGCGAAGCACGGCTTACCCCCGACTCGACATAGCGGTCGGGCCGGCCCGGCGGAAGGACGCCATCACTCCACCTTCTTGTCGTCGAAGTCGCTCGCGTCGTGGCGCTCGAGGAGCTGGGTCGACGGCTCGCCCCACGCCCGGTTCACCATCCGGCCGCGCTGCGCCGCCGGCCGCGCCGCGATCTGATCCGTCCACCGCTGGACGTGCGCGTACTCGTGCACGCTCAGGAACTCCCCCGCCTCGTAGAGGAGGCCCTTCGCGAGCACGCCGTACCACGGCCAGATCGCGATGTCGGCGATCGTGTACTCGGGCCCCGCGACGTACTCGCTCTCCGCGAGCCTGCGGTCGAGGACGTCGAGCTGGCGTTTCACCTCCATCGCGTAGCGGTCGATCGCGTACTCGATCTTGAGCGGCGCGTAGGCGTAGAAGTGCCCGAAGCCGCCGCCGAGATAGGGCGCGGCACCCATCTGCCAGAACAGCCACGACAGGCACTCGGCGCGCCGCGACGGGTCGGCCGGCAGGAGCTCGCCGAACTTCTCGGCCAGGTAGAGGAGGATCGCACCGGACTCGAAGACGCGCGTCGGCTCGGGCGTCGAGCGGTCGACCATCGCGGGAATCTTCGAGTTGGGGTTGATCGCGACGAAGCCGGAGCCGAACTGCTCGCCGACGTTGATCGGGATGATCCAGGCGTCGTACTCGGCGCCGCGGTGTCCCTTCTCGAGCAGCTCCTCGAACATGACCGTGACCTTGACGCCGTTCGGCGTCGCCACCGAGTAGAGCTGGAACGGGTGGCGGCCGACGTGGAGGTCCTTGTCGTGCGTCGAACCCGCGATCGGGCGGTTGATGTTCGCGAAGCGGCCGCCGCTCTCCTTGTCCCAGGTCCAGACCTTGGGCGGCGTGTACTCGGACGTCGTCGTGTCGGGCATCGGTGTGGGCCCCCTTCGACTCGTCTCTTGCCGGTCCGCGCCGGCGGTGACAAGGGAGGCTTCGATGAAGAAGGCGTCTTCGAAGCTTCACACCGTGCTCGGCTGGGTCCTGCTCGCTCTCGGCGTCGCGGTCTTCGCCGTCCGCTTGCTGCACGAAGGCGCTTACGCGATGCCTCGCGGCGGGGCTCTCGTCGGCGCGCTCGGCGCCTTGCTGCTCGGTGCGGTGCTCCTGTGGACCGCGGCACCGCGTGCGCTCCGGTGGCTCGCCCTTGCGTTGAGCCCGGTCCTTCTCTTCTCGACTCTCTACTCGACGATGGCGGAGCTCGAGGAGACCGTGTCGCTCTACGCGACCGATCGTAACGGCCGGCCGGTGGAGCTGCGGCTCTGGATCGTCGACCGTGAGGACGGCGCGTGGGTCGGGATGGCGCGCACGAAGGCGATCGAGAACGGGCTGGACGGGACGGAGGTCGAGCTTCTCCGCGGGGGCGAGACGGTGTGCGTCGTGCCCGTCCTGGTAGACGACCGCGAGACGGTCAAGGCGATCCATGCGCTGAAGGTGGAGAAGTACGCGGTGGCGCGGGCCGCGGCGGCGATCGGGCTCTACCCGCGTGAAGCGCGAGAGACGGCGGCGGCGTTGCGGCTCGATCCCTGCCCGGGCGGGTGAAGAGCGGCGGAAGCCGCGGTCGATCCTCCCGCTAGGGCTAGGTGCTAGGGAATCGATCTTTGGCGTGGCTCTCCGCCTTCCTTCGGCACGAACACGAAGCCGCACCCGTATCCCGCGGCGGGAGCGACGGCGAGGCCGGCCGCCACGAGCGACGTCGGGATCCGGTTCCGCGCGAGCAGGGCTCGTGCGACCTCCATGTCGGCCACCGCGACCTCGATCGCGAGAAGAGCGGCGCGGTCGCGCCGGGGGAGAAGGCTCGAGACCTCGTCGAGATGGGGGGCGCGCGGCGTCTCGTGGAGGAGGAGAGCTGCGGGACCGAGGTCGACCTCGACGGGATCGGCGGGATCGACGGGATCGATCTCGACGGGATCGGCGGGATCGGCGGGCTCGATCTCGACAGGATCGGCGGGCTCGATCTCGGCGGGATCGGCGGGATCGGCGGGATCGACCTCGGCGAGGCCGCCGGCGATCGTGCGTAGCGGCGAGCGTACCGCCTGCAGCGACGGGACGCGGAGATGAACACACCGAATTCCCGTCGCCGAGTTGGGATGCTGCAGCCAGGCGTCGGTTCGCATCGCCTCGGGGGCCGAGTCCTCGAGGAAAGCGAAGGGAAGCGCGGGTTGGCCGCGAGGTTGGCCGCGCAGCGAGAAGATCCGGTAGCGGATCTCGGGCGGTCGCGCGTCGCGAAGCTCGCGAACGATCTCGTAGGGCTCGCCGACGCCGACTCCGCGCGCGGCGAGGCTGGCGCGAGTCTCTCCCAGCGCGCGAGAGGAGAAGACGATTCCCGAGGGAGCGATGCCCTTCCCGTAGACCGCGGAGCTGCGCAGGTGGTCGTCCCACCCCGGATCGCCGGGCTCGACTTCGATGAGATCGAGATACGCGTGCTCGAACACGATGCTCAGCGCGCGAGCTTCGTACGTGCGAGCTTTGCCCGTGCGAGCTTCGCCGGTACGAGCTTCGCCGGTGCGAGCTTCGCCCGTGCGAGCTTCGCCGGTGCGAGCTTCGCCCGTGCGAGCTTCGCCGGTGCGAGCTTCGCCCGTGCGAGCTTCGCCGGTGCGAGCTTCGCCGGTGCGATCGCGCCGGCTCCATCGGCAGACGCTGGCGACGGTCGTGAAGCCGAGGCGCGCGAAAGCCTCGCGGATCGCATCCACGTCGCGGACGCCGAACGGGACGTGATCGAGGATCGGCATGATCGTCTCGTCAGCGGACGAGATACGCGGTCCGAGTCGCCCGGTAGAGGACGTGGCGCTTCAACCGCTCGGGCGCTTCCGGATGGTCGAAGTCGTCCGACGGCGCATGGCTCATGCCGATTCTGTGCATGACATCGCGCGACCGCCGATTCTCGGGCACGGTGAACGCTACGATCTCCTGCAGCGCGAGCGCTTCGAACCCGAACGCCAAAGCCGCGCGTGCGGCTTCGGAAGCGTAGCCATGGCCCCAGTGCTCTCGCCCGAGGCGCCACCCGATCTCGACGCACGGTGTGAAGTGCGCCTCGAAGCGGGGCACGGAGAGCCCGACGAATCCGACGAACGGCGCGACGCCCGGAACCTCGACGGCCCAGGGTCCGAAGGCGTGCTTCTCGAAGTGAAGCTCGATGCGGTCGGCGAGGGCGTCGCTTTCGGCGGCCGTCAGCACGTCGGGGAAGTGCTCCATGACGCGGGAGTCGGCGTTGATCTTCGCGAATGCGGGGCGATCATCCAAGCGCCAGCGACGGAGAAGCAGGCGGGGCGTTCGAAGCTCCTGGGGCTTGTTCACCGCCGGGTGCCGCTCATCGTAGAGGGTCCCCGCTGTTCACGTGGAAGTGCAGGTGCTTGGAATCCTGGTACCGGCCGAGGTTGGTCAGCACGCGGCAGGCTCCATGCTCACGTGTGACGTCGTCGGCGACTCTGCGCACGACCGCCAGCACCCGGTGCAGAAGAGTCTCGTCCGCGCCGCCGAGATCGACGAGCGAAGGGACGTGCCTCTTCGGGACGACGACGATGTGCACGGGCCAGAAGGGACGCGTGTGGCGAAAGGTGAGCACTTCGTCCGTCTCGAAGACGACCTCGATCGGGGTACGGCCGCTGAGGGCTTCGTCGCAGTAGAAGTCGTCGCTCATCTCGGCTCCTCTGTGGGTCGTCGAAGACCGGGCGCTGACGGCAGCCGACGGGCGACCTTGCGAGTGCCGCGGAGGGTAGTCATCGAGAAGGGCTCGTCGGCATCCTACGCCGACTGCGCTTCGCGACGAACTCCGACTCGTCTCCACGATGGATGAAGATCTTCCCGCGGATCGAGTCTCCGTCCGGCTCCGCCCAAGCGCGACCGCTGACCGGGTCCATCTCGTCGAACCCTGCCCACGAGAGCTCGATCACGCGAGTGCCTGCGCGGTCCGCGACGCGGTAGTCGATCGACGCGCGGACCGCGACGAGCTCCATCTGTCCGAGCCCGTCGCGTTCGAACGTGATGTGCGCGGGTGCGACGAGGTCCAGTGCTTCCCGGTCCCACATCTCGGTCTCGACGATCGACCAACGTCCGAGGATTGCCTTCTCCAGCGTGGGCATTGGTCTGGTGAACCTCGTCAAGCGGTAGCGATGGCGGCCTGCTTCGCCGGTCCGCTGCATTGCTCGTCAGGCATCGATGGGTGCGTCCTCGCCTCTTCGTCGCAGCCATCGCCAGTGCGCGACGAACAACCCGAGCGCCACCAATAGCAGGAGCGTGTTCGTTGCCAGCGCGCGGCTCCCCTCGAATCGGTTCTTCGCGACTCGATCAGCTCGCAGAGCCTCATACCGCTGCCTCAAGTCGGCCTCGCCGGGTAGCGCGACGAATCCGCTCTCTTCCCGACCAGTGAAGCCCCGACCTCGCTCCCAAGTTGCCTTGTAGGCATCGAAAGACGACAGAATCGCTCGTAGCCCCCTTCGTCCTGGAGGGGGTCGCTCAACCTGAACAACGTGTGGATGAGATTCGGAAGCGTGAAGAGGACCGTGACGACGGCGACGAGACACACCGTGTACCCGTAAGCTTGCCCTATGCGATTGGCGCGGTCCATGGTGCTCCTCGCCTGCAGCCCGTCGCTAGGCAGCTTCCTCACAGCGGCTTGTTTTCAGAGTCATCTCTACCGCACCGTCCGTGCGTATCAGAGGATGTCGACGACGATCCCCATGCGCTGTTCCGCCTAACGCTCAGCATCAGCGGCGGCGCGCAGCGCCGTCCGCTGCATGCTGTTGTTAGGCACGCGCTTT
>Ga0194120_10006120_pt1 | contig 17209 bp, 15 predicted proteins | sample TA2MahCa65mmetaG_FD_148642 | JGI IMG/M metagenome (GOLD analysis project Ga0194120, IMG submission 148642) | Freshwater microbial communities from Lake Tanganyika, Tanzania - TA2015019 Mahale Deep Cast 65m | ecosystem: Environmental > Aquatic > Freshwater > Lake | place: Tanzania: Lake...
TGCCTCTTCTTCGGCACGGGCGCCTGCACGATCAACGGCGTGACGATGGCCAACTGCGGCACGACCGCGTCGGTCAACCAGCGTCGGCGCCTGACCGTGTCCGGCGAGAACCCGGCGTCGGCGGCGCTCATCGGCAACCTCGATCTGCACACCAGCATCGGCACGCAGGACTACCGCGGGCTGCGCCTGGCGTTCCGGCGCCGCTCGACGGCCGGCATCAGCCTGAGCGGCAACTACACGATCTCCCGCTGCTGGGGCGACAACACGACCGGCGGCTTCCCGCAGCTCGCGCAGGGGCCGACCAACCCCGATAATCCCGACGCCGACCGCGGCCACTGCGATCAGGACCGCACGCACATCAGCAACTTCACGGTGGGCTACCAGACGCCGGACGTCGGCAACGCGGTCGCGCGGGCGATCGTCTCCGGCTGGCGCGCGTCGGGCATCTTCAACGCCCGCTCGGGGAGCTGGCTGAGCGTGACCACGGGCAGCGATCGCGCGCTCAACGGCCAGCGGTTCCAGGAGCAGCGCGTCAACCAGGTGAGCGACGACGTCTATGGCAGCAAGACGCTGAACGCGTATCTCAACCGCGCCGCGTTCGCGCAGCCGGCGCTCGGGACCTTCGGCAACCTGGTCCGCAACAGCATCAAGGGGCCGGCGTTCTGGACGATCGACCTGTCGCTGGCCAAGCTGATCAACTTCGGCACGGCGCAGAACATCGAGCTGCGGGTCGAGACGTTCAACCTGCTGAACCACTTCAACTGGGGCAACCCGGGCACGAACCTGGCTGCCGGCACGTTCGGGCGCATCCAGACGCAGGCCGGCACGCCGCGTATCATGCAGTTCGGTGTCAAGTACGAGTTCTAGGTGGTAGGTGGTAGGTGGTAGGTGGTAGGTCGTAGGTGGGTAGGGGCGGCGCATGCGTCGCCCGTCTGCGGAGGAGCGATGAAGACGAAACTGGCGTTTGCCGCCGCACTCGCGTTCCTGTGCGCGGCGGTTCCTGCGGTCGCGCACCACTCGATTACCGGCGAGTACGACCCGAACAAGACGGTCGCGCTCGCGGGCACCGTGACCAAGATCGAGTGGACGAACCCGCACGCCCGGATGTACATCGACGTGAAGCAGCCGGACGGGTCGGTGGTGAACTGGAACCTCGAGCTGCTGGCCGTCAGCGCGCTCGTGCGCAACGGCTGGACGCGCACCGCGGTGAAGATCGGCGACAGCGTCAGCATCGAGGGGATCCAGGCGCGCTCGGGCGCGAGCATCGCCAACGCGCGCGTCGTCACGCTGCCCGACGGCAAGAAAGTCTTTTCGGGTAATAACGATCAGTGATTTGCGATTTGTGATTTGTGATTTGTGATTTGCGATTTGTGATTTGAAATCACAAATCGCAAATCGCAAATCGCACATGCCGAGGTTGCCATGAAGAAGCTGTTTGTCCTCGCGCTCGTCGTGTCGATCGTCCCCGTCCTGGCCGATGCGCAGGGCGGCGGTCCGTCGATCAGCACGCAGCGGCGCAAGGGCCCGCCTGAGGGACCCGTGCCGCGGCTGCCCGATGGCACCGTCGATCTCTCGGGCGTCTGGGTCGGCGGCGGGCCGATCAACGACATCGAGCGCGAGGGCGGGATGAAGCCCGGCACGCTCGATGCGCTGATGACGCCGAAGGCGAAGGCGATCCTGGCCTCCCGGGACGTCACGCAGGAGCCGCACAACCGCTGCCTGCCGATGGGCGTGCCGCGCGTGACGCCGTTCCCGTACCGCTTCGTGCAGACGCCGACGCACAGGGCGGCGACGCACCTGTTCATCCTCCACGAGGGCAACATCCACAGCTACCGGCAGGTCTTCATGGACGGCCGGAAGCACCCGCCGATCGAGGAGCTGGACCCGACGTGGTACGGCCACTCGATCGGCTGGTGGGAGAAGGACACGCTCGTCATCGACACCATCGGCTTCAACGACAAGTTCTGGTTCGATCGCCGCGGCACCCCGCACAGCGAGCAGCTGCACATCGTCGAGCGGTGGACGCGCACGTCGCTGGGGACGATGGAGAACCGAGTCACGATGACGGATCCGGAGATGTTCACCAGGCCGCTCGAATTCGTCTTCACGGCGACGCTGAGCCCGCCCGGAGACGAGCTGCTCGAGTACATCTGCCAGGAGAACAATCAGTACGGGCAGCAGACGATCCCGGGGTTCAACCCGGCCACTGGCGAGACCAAGAAGTAGGGGCGACGCATGCATCGCCCGTAAGCGGGCAGCCGGCAGCAGGCAGCTGGCAGAAAAGACACGGAGGACGTACGTGAGAAGACTGTCGATCATCGCGATCACTGTGGTCGGAGTGGCCGGCGTGGTCTATGCGCAGGGCCGCGGCGGGGGAAACCAGGGCGTGCAGACGGATGGCGGCGTCCGCTACATCAACCCGGGCAGCCCCACTGTGAGCGACGCCGAGGCGACGAGCCGCCCGATTCCGCGCCTGCCCGACGGCAGGGTGGACCTGACCGGCCCGTGGATCGGCGGCGGGTCCAACGGCGACATCGAGCGCGACGGCGGCCTCAAGCCGGGCGAGCTGCCGCTGCTGCCGTGGGCGCGCGAGCTGCGCGACAAGCGGCTGGCCAAGGACGAGCCGTACACCGCGTGCCTGCCGATGAGCGTGCCGCGCGTGAACCCGTATCCCTGGAAGTTCGCGATGTCGTACACGTCCAGGGGCCTCTCGCACATCTACGTGCTGCACGAGACCGGCGACGCCGGCGCGCACCGCGTCGTCTACATGGACGGCCGCAAGCACCCGCCGAAGGACGAATGGGTGCCGAACTGGTGGGGCCACTCCATCGGCCACTGGGAAGGCGACACGCTCGTCATCGACACCGTCGGCTACAACGACAAGTTCTGGTTCGACAGCCGCGGCACGCCGCACACCGAGCAGTTGCACACGATCGAGCGGTGGACGCGCATCAGCTGGGGCCGCATGGTCAACGAGTTCACGCTCGACGATCCAGGCGCGTTCTCGAAGCCGGTGACGCTGAAGTTCACGGCGCGTCTGCTGCGGCCCGATCCGGAGACCGGCATCGGCGACCTGATGGAGTTCATCTGCCTGGAGGACAATCAGTACGGCCGGGCCGGCGGGCTGCAGGGGATCGGCTCCGGCACGAGCAATCAACGGTAACTGGGAGATCGCTATGAGACTGGGAATTCTGGGAGTCGCGCTCGGCCTGATCGGGATGGCCGCGCCCGTGGTCGCGCACCACGGCTTCGACACCGAGTACGACGCGAAGAAGCGCGTCAAGCTCGCCGGCACGGTCACCGAGGTCGCGTGGACCAACCCGCACATGCGCGTCTACATCGACGTCGCCGGCCCCGACGGCAAGGTGACGAACTGGAACATGGAGCTCACGAGCCCGAACTCGATCCGCCGCCAGGGCTGGGGCCCGAACGACCTGAAGAAGGGCGACAAGGTCGTGTTCGAGGGCTTCGGCGGCCTCGTCGTCGAGAGCCGCGGTTCGCTGATGTACATCGCGAAGGCGGAGACGCCGGACAAGCCGCTCTTCACGCAGGGCGGCCCCGATGGGCAGCAGGCTCCTCTCCCGACTCCGTAATGTCCTCGCGGCGGTCGTCCTCGCGAGTGCGGGCGTGGCAGCGCAAGGCGGTGTCACCCTCACTCGCGAAGGCGGCGTCGCGTTCATCAATCCCGGCAGCCCCGTCGTGTCGGAATCGGAAGCCGCCAGCCGGCCCGTTCCGCGCCTCCCTGACGGCACGATCGATCTGACCGGCCCCTGGGTGGGCGGCGGCGCCATCCAGGACATCGAGGCCAACGGCGGGCTGAAGCCCGGCGAGCTGCCGCTGCTGCCGTGGGCGCGCGAGCTGCGCGACAAACGCCGCTCGCAGGACGATCCCTACACCGTCTGCCTGCCCATGAGCGTGCTGCGGACCAATCCCTACCCGTGGACGTTCGCGATGTCGTACACCTCCCGGGGGCTGTCGCATGTCTACAAGCTCAACGAGCTCGGCGACGCCGGCAACCATCGCGTGATCTACATGGACGGCCGCACGCATCCGCCGAAGGACGAATGGGTGCCGAACTGGCTGGGCCATTCGATCGGCCGCTTCGAGGGCGACACGCTCGTCGTGGACACCGTCGGCTTCAACGACAAGTGGTGGTTCGACCGCCGCGGCACCCCGCACACCGGCCAGCTCCACGTCAGCGAACGCTACACGCGCGTGAACTACGGCACGCTGCGCCTGAACGCCACCGTCGAGGATCCCGGCGCGCTGTCGCGGCCGGTCAACCTGACGTTCACCGCGCGCCTGCTGCGTCCTGACGCCCGGACGGGCGCCGGCGACATCATGGAATTCATCTGCCACGAGAACAACCAGTACGGATCGGCAGGTCAGTTCCAGCCCGGAACTGGGCGGGGAAATTAGGAATTAGGAATTCCGAATTAAGAATTCGACGCATTCCTACTTCCTAATTCATAATTCGTAATTCTTCTGGAGGGGACTCAAATGCTGCTGAGAGCACTGACGGCGGCCGCGCTTGCGGTGACGCTGTTCACCATGGGCGTCGCCGCGCAGAACAACGCGGGGGCGGTCGTCGCCGCCGCCTCGAAGGCGATGGGCGCCGACACCCTGAACGCGATCACCTACTCGGGCACCGCGCGCAACGGCGCGTTCGGCCAGAGCAAGGCGATCGGCAACCCGATGCACCCGAACAACGTGACGCGGGTCACGCAGTACACGCGCACGATCGACTTCGGCCAGGCGGCCAACCCGATGGCGCTCGTCTCGCGCGCCACCGGCCCGACGCAGCCGCCGGTGGTGCCGAACGTGCCGCCGCCGATGCCCGGCGTGTTCAACCAGAACATCACCGGCCAGCAGGCGAGCACCAACTGGGGCCAGGCGCTGAACATCTGGACGACGCCGTGGGGCTTCCTGAAGGGCGCCGCCGCCAACAACGCCACCGTGCGGCAGCAGGGCGGCCAGCAGGTGGTGAGCTTCTCGCCGGCGAACTTCAAGTCGCCGTCGGGGCAGACCTACACGGTGACCGGCTACATCAACAACCAGAACCTCGTCACCAAGGTCGAGACGCGCGTGGAGAACGCGGTCGTGGGCGACCTGCTGGTGGAGTTCGAGTACTCGAGCTACCAGAACCTGAACGGCGTCCAGGTGCCCGGGCGCATCGTGCAGAAGCAGGCGGGCCTGCAGACGTTCGACGCCGCGATCACCGCGGCCACGGCGAACCCGGGCAACCTCGCCGAGCTGCTGACGCCGCCTCCGGCGCCTGGCGGCGGCGGTGGCGGCGGCGCGCCCGCGCAGCAGGCAGCCGGTCCGGCGGTGAACAAGCTCGGTGAGGGCGTCTTCTGGATCGGCGGCAACTACGCGTCAATCGCCGTGGACATGGGCGACCACATCTTCCTCGTCGAGAGCGGCGGCAGCGACGCGCGCGGCCAGGCGGTGGCCGCGGCCGCCAAGCAGGCCATCCCCGGCAAGCCGATCCGCTTCGTCGTCAACTCGCACCCGCACTTCGACCACGCCAGCGGCCTGCGCGCGGCCGCGGCCGAGGGCGCGACGATCCTGATGCACCGCAACAGCGCCGACGCGATGGAGCGGCTGCTGTCGGGGCCTGGCACGCTCGGCGGCGACAGCCTGTCGAAGGCGGCCGGCCGCCGCGTCAACGTGCAGGGCATCGGCGACCGTGAGGTCCGTCGCGGCAGCAACGGCAAGGTCGTGGAGATCCACCGCGTCGCCGCGAGCGAGCACAGCGACAGCCAGGTGCTCGTCTACCTGCCCGCCGAGAAGCTCGCCTACACCGCGGACACACCGGTGGCAGGGATGCCGAACCCGAACCAGATCCAGGTGCTGCGATCGACGCTCGGGTTGTCGGACAGCCAGAAGCTGCAGTGGGAGCAGATGATCCCGTCGCACGCCATCAACCCGGAGCGTGCGGTGCCGCGCGCCGAGGTGCAGAAGCTTCTGCCCGCGCCGGCGACGAACTAGCGCGGTTTCGACTTCTTCGTAGTGTCCGGCTTCAGCCGGACCAAGTTGATCGGCACCGCCGTGTGTGGTCCGGCTAAAGCCGGACACTACGACGTTTCAGAAACCGCTCTAGGAACCCGCAACAAGAACCCGGAACCGGGAACCTGGAAACCAGGAACTGCTGTTCCCGGTTCCATGTTCCCGGTTCGTTCTCAGTTCGACGTTCAGGAATTCGGCGTGACGACGGTCGCGATCACGTCGCGTTCCGCGATGATTTCCCAGGCCGCCGCCGTCTGCGCGAGCGGATACGTTCTTCCCACCAGCGCCTTCAGGTTGATCTGCCCGGTCTCGGTGAGCCGGACGTAGCGTTCCATGTCCCGGCGATCGTTGGTCCCGCCGCCGGTGCCAGGCCAGTGATGCTTCGCGCCGTCGGCCCACTGCGACGCCGGCAGCGAGACGAACGCCGTCCGCGGATGGCCGACGCTGCACGTGACCAGCGTGCCGATCGACGAGCAGAGCTCCCAGCCCTGATTCAGCACGGTGACACCGGTCGGATCCGGGCCCTGCGGGTGGCGCTTCGGCGTCCACGTGTCGCCGCCGACCGCCTCGATGACGTGATGCGGGCCGTTGCGTCCGCCGCCCGCCCAGATGCGGTCGGTCCTCGGCCGCGTCATCTCGCGCAGGCGGGTGACGAGCTCGTCGCGGAAGCGGTCGCCGTTGCCCGGCGCGTTCGGAATCGGCGTCCGCCCCTTGTACTCGTTCGGATCGACCACGTCGGTGGCGCCGAGCTTCCGCGCCAGATCGCGGCGGTAGGGAATCGGCTCGACGACGATGATGCGGGAGGCGCCCTTGACCCTGGCGCCCATCACCGCGGACAGGCCGACCGGGCCGGCGCCGAAGATCACCACGTCGGAGGCGGGCTCCACCGGCGCGTTGGTCATCGTCATGCCCAGGCCGCACCCGCCCACGCAGGTGAGCATCGACAGCTCCGCGGAGGACACGTCGGTGAAGACGGGCGTCAGGTACTCTTCGCCCGTGATGGCCAGCTCCGACATGGCGCCGCGGCGGCCGAACACCGGCGTGTTCCCCAGATCCGCGATGGCGACGTCGGGCACGTTACCGGCGCGGCACTTGTCGGAGCGCATGTTGAGGCAGTTGTAGCAGCGGCCGCAGGACGCGTGCAGGTTCAGGACGACGCGGTCGCCCACGCGCACGCTGTTGACGGCGGGCCCGACGGCCTCGACGATCCCGACGCCGCCGTGACCGACGATGGTGGCGCCGGCCGTCTCGGGGACCCGGTCGTCGTTCTTCAGCACCTGGTCGATGCTGGAGTAGCAGGTCTGGGCCGCCTCGACGCGCAGCAGGACGTTGTTGCCCGTGAGCGCCCGGGCGGTCAGATCGATGACCGTGGGCCGGTTCTGGTTGTATTTCACGAAGGCCTTGAACCGGCGGCCGGCCTGGGTGTTGGTGGTGATGGCCGGCGCGCCGCCCTGGGCGGACAGGCTGGCGCCCGCGCCCAGCGCGGCGGCTCCGGCGGCCTTCAGGACACGACGACGGGATACACGGGACGATGGCATATCGGGAAACCTCCTCCGCATGCCGCGGAACAGTACCGCCTTCGTTTGCGGAAGTCGTGAAATTGACGTGAGGAAACGCTGATAATTCCCTGCTGGCCTCCCCCAGCGGAGTCGGGGGGCTGCGAAAGTCTACAGGAAGGAGCGCACATGTGCGATCAGGACCATTTTGAAGAGGACCTCGAGAAATACACCGTGACCCGCCGCGAGTTCGGCGCGCTGGTCGGCGCCGGCATGGTCATGATGCTGCCGCGCGTCGTGAACGCAGTGGACGTCACCGAGGCCGACGTGACCATCAAGACGCCCGACGGCACGGCCGACGCCTACTTCGTGCACCCGGTCACGGGCGCCGCGCCGGCGGTGCTGGTATGGCCCGACATCTTCGGGCTGCGGCCGGCGTTCCGGCAGATGGGCAAGCGGCTTGCCGAGTCGGGCTACTCGGTGCTCGTCGTCAACCCGTTCTACCGCGTGAAGAAGGCGCCGACGGCGGAGGCCGGCGCGAAGACGCCGATCCCGTCGCTGATTCCGCTCGCGCAGGCGCTCAACGAGACGACGCACATGACGGATGCGCGGGCGTTCATCGGCTGGCTCGATCAGCAGCCGTCGGTGAACCGGAACCGCCGCGTCGGCACGCAGGGCTACTGCATGGGCGGCCCGATGGCGCTGCGGACGGCGGCGGCGATGCCGAACCGCGTGGGCGCGGCGGCGTCGTTCCACGGCGGCGGCCTGGTGACGGAGATGGGGAACAGCCCGCACCTGCAGGCATCGAAGACGAAGGCGAGCCTGCTCATCGCCATCGCCGAGAACGACGACATGCGCGCGCCGAACGAGAAGAACGTGCTCAAGGAGACGTTCGCGAAGGTGAACCTGGCGGCGGAGATCGAGGTCTACGCGGGCGCCGCGCACGGCTGGTGCCCGCCCGACTCGCAGGTCTACAACCAGCCGCAGGCCGAAAGGGCATGGACTCGTTTGCTCGCGCTTTATCAAAAAGCGCTCGCGTGATGGGAGTCGCTAATTAGAAATTAAGAATTCGGAATTTCAGAATTCCTAATTTCTAATTGCGCGTCGCTGAAAGGGCGCGGGGCGCGCGAAGCGTCCCGCGTCGATCGTCACGTTCGGCCGGACGTCCTTCAGCACGATGGTGTTCTGGCCGTCGGTCCACGTGACGACCGTGCGAAAGGGGAGCTTCACGCCGGCCACCTCGCGGTAGTCCGAATAGTCCACCTGCGTCGGCACCGTGCCGACCGACGTGCGGTTCCACCGCACGGTCCGGACCAGCAGCCCGTCCTCGTCGAAATAGAAGTTCACGGGCAGCTCGCCCGGGTTGGCTCCCTGCAGGACGTCCACCGGCTCGTCGTTGACGATTACGCTGCTCACGCGCCACTGCGCGAAGGCGGGCCGAATCGCCGCGGGGAACTGGACGATGGCGTCGAGGCGCGCGCCGGCGAGGTTGCCGCCGGTGAGCGGCAGCAGCGGCAGCGGCCGCCACCCCTCTGCCGCCCAGGCCTCGCGGCCGTCGAACGTCTTCACCGCCTCGCCGTCCGGCATGCGCACGACCGCCGCGCGCTGATTGGGGGCGCGCGCGAAGATCTCGATCGGGACGTCCCCGCCGCCGGTATTGAAGCCGCCGTAGGTGCCGGTGGCGGTGTAGCTGGTGAGCGCGGCGGCGCGCTGGGCGCCGCCGACGGCCTGCATGAACCTGTTGAAGATCTCGTCCACCGACGTCGTGCGGCTCGGGATGATCTCCATCGCATTGGGATCCTCGACGAGCGCGCCGTACTGGAGCGCGAGGTTGGGCACGTTCTCCGGCAGCGGCTTGGCACGGTGGCACGTGAAGCAGCTGACGCGCGGCTGCCCGGCGAAGTACATGCGATTCAGGTTGGCGGTCATCGCGATCATGCCCCGCGCGCGCTGGATGAGCGGCGTGGCGACCGCGAACGCCTCGCGGTTCGAGGCGATCTCCTTCGAGTGGCAGCTCGAGCAGTCGTAGCCGAGCGCCGCCGCGAACATGCCCATCGTGTCCATGAACTCGTCGACGGGGATGCCCTTCAGCATCTGGACGTTCTTGAACACGGTTTCGGCCATCTGTGGCGCCGGAGCCTGCGCCTGGGTAGCGACCGCGGCGCTCAGGACGAGCGCGGCGAGTGTGAGCACGATCCTCATGACACGGCAGCCTAACACACGATAGACTTGTGCGGTTTCGGAAAGGGCACATACGCATGACGGAGGTTCTGGCCTCGCTCCAGCAGAGCGGGTTGTCGGTCTGGCTGCGCGAGTCGGAGTCGATCTGGGCGCTGCCGACCATCCTGACGGTTCACACGCTCGGGCTCGGCATCCTCGTGGGCGCGGCGTTCGCATTCGACCTGCGCGTCCTCGGCATGGGGCGGTCGATTCCGCTCGCGCCGCTCGCCACGCTGTTCCGCATCGCGTGGTTCGGCTTCTGGATCAACACGGTCACCGGCGTGCTGCTGTTCATGTCCGACGCCGTGCGCAAGTCCACGTCGCCGACCTTCCTGACGAAGATGGCGTTCGTCGCGCTCGGCGTGGCGACGCTCGTGCTGCTGAAGCGGCACGTCTACGCACGAGACGCGGGCCAGGACGGCGCGAGCAGCACGGCGAAGATGCTGGCCCTGGGCTCGATCGTGATGTGGTGTGCCGCGATCGGCGCCGGGCGTCTGCTCGCGTACGTCGTCGAGTTCTGAGACGGGAGCCCAGGTCATGGCCATCGAAACGCTCTTCAACGTCGCGCACCTGCACCTGCTGCTGAACCACGTGCCCACGGTGGGCTCGGTCATCGGCGTCGGCCTGCTGCTGCTGTCGCTCGTGCGCCGCAACGACCACCTCAAGCACGCCAGCCTCGAAGTGTTCTTCATCGTCGCGCTGCTGACGCTGCCGGCCTACCTCACGGGCGTGGCGGCACAGGACGCGGTCGAAGGCCGCGAGGGCGTGACCCAGCAGATCATCGACCGGCATCACGACGCGGCCATGGTGGCCTTCCTCCTCATGCAGCTCACGGGCGCAGCGGCGTGGGTCGCGCTGTGGCAGTTCCGGCGCCGGGGCCATCCCGCCGGCTGGTCGGTGCCCGCCGTGCTCCTGCTGGCGGTGCTGACGCTGGTCGTGACGGGACGCGCCGCCACGCTCGGCGGCGAGATCCGCCACCAGGAGATTCGCCTCGAGGACGCGACGCCCGCCGTCCCCGGCGTCGGCTGGCTGACGAAGGACGGCATCCAGCGGATCGTGACCGAGAACCCGTGGGTCTGGCCGGCCGCCGAAACGCTGCACTTCATCGGGCTGTGCGTGGTGGTGGGCATCCTCGGCCTCGTGAACCTCCGCATGATGGGGTTCATGAAGGCGATCCCTTTCGCCGCGCTGCACCGGCTGCTGCCCTGGGGGCTGCTCGCGTTCGGCGTGAACCTGCTGACCGGGATGCTCTTCTACGTCGCCACGCCAGAGCAGTACTCGATGAACGGCCCGTTCTACTGGAAGATCATCTTCCTGATGCTGGCCGGCGGCGACTTCCTCTATCTCACCGTCAAGGCGAAGACCTTTGCGCTGGGGGCCGGTGAGGATCCGCCGGTCTTCGACAAGGCCATCGCGGCCACGACGGTCGTCCTCTGGCTCGGCGTCGTCTACTGGGGCCGCATGCTGCCCTTCATCGGGAACGCGTTCTGACATGTCGCTGCAGGCTATCGTCGCGCTGGTCGTCATCGCCGCCATCGTCGTCGTCGGCGGCATCGGATATCTGCTGGACCGGAACGCGGACCCGTCGTAAGGGGAGCCCATGAACCACGCGGAGCGGGGGCTGCTCATGGACCTCCGTCACGCGCTCCTGCACCTGCACAAGACGCTGCTCGACTGGGAGCGCGTCGGCTACGAGCGGCTGCACGGCCGCGTGTCGAGCCAGCAGCTCCTGCAGGCGGTCTTCGCCGACCCCCAGTTCGTATGGCTGCGGCCGTTCTCGGAGCTCATCGTCCACATCGACGAAACCCTCGAACATGAGACGCCCGAGGCGCCTGCCGACATGCCGGCGATTCTCGACCGCGCGCGCACGCTGGTGACGCCGGCCGAACCGGCCGACGCGAGCGCGCAGCGGTACCGCGACGCGCTGCAGGCCCATCCAGACGCAGTGCTCGCCCATCGCGGGGTCACGGTGCTGCTCAAGCCGCCCAAGCCCCATTGACGCCGCCCGGTCGCGGGCGTATAAGGCAGTCACTACCGTCGTCGTCTCCCATCCTCCGTCGCCGGCGCGCACTTGTTCGTCTTCAGCGCCCCTCGACAAAGCTCGGGGCGGGCCTGAGCAAAGTCGAAGGCCGAAGGGAGAGCCACGTATGGGCAGACTGGTGCGGACCCTTGCCGCCCTGGCCGGGGTCGTATTCATCCCGTCGATCGTGTTCGCGCAGGCCGCCATGTCCGGGACGGCGAGGGACGCCAGCGGCGCCGTGCTGCCGGGCGTCACCGTGGAAGCCGCCAGCCCGGTGCTCATCGAGAAGGTGCGTGCGGTCACCACCGACGGCAACGGGCAGTACCGGATCGTCGATCTCCGGCCCGGCGCCTACACGGTGACGTTCACGCTCCCCGGCTTCAACACGTTCAAGCGGGACGGCATCGAGCTGACCGGATCGCTGACTGCCGTCGTCGACGCGGAGCTGCGCGTCGGCGCGCTGGAGGAGACCATCACGGTGACGGGCGAGGCGCCGCTCGTGGACGTGCAGAGCGTCACGAAGCAGGCGGTGCTCAGCTCGGAGATCGTCAATGCGATCCCGAGCGGCCGCAACTACTACACGCTGGGCGTCCTCATCCCGGGCGTGAACTCGAGCAGCAACGACGTCGGCGGCAACCTCGGCGACACGATGGGCAGCCTCACCGCGCACGGCAGCAAGGCCGGCGACCAGCGCATCACGCAGAACGGGGCCACCGTCATGACGCTGCAGACCGGCGGCGGCAACATCGGCGGCTCGGTGCCGAACGTCGCGGCCGCGGCGGAGGTCACGGTGGACTCGGGCGGCGCGTCGGCGGATCTGGCGACCGGCGGCGTGCGCGTGAACTTCATCCCGCGCGACGGCGGCAACACGTTCCGCGGCAACGCGTTCGTGACCTATGCGAACGAGGACATGACGAGCAGCAACCTGACGCAGCGCCTCCGTGATCGGGGGCTCGCCCTCGTCAACAACATCAAGGAGAACTGGGACGTCAATCCCGGCTTCGGCGGGCCGATCAGGCGCGACAAGCTCTGGTACTACGTGACGACGCGGTACCAGGTGGCGAAGAACTACTCCGCCGGCATGTTTCACAACAGGAACGCGTTCCTGCCGAATGTCTGGACCTACGAGCCGGACCTGAGCAAACCCGCGTTGTCGCTCGACGGCGACTGGGAGGACGCGCAGATCCGCGTCACGTGGCAGGCGAGCTCGAAGCACAAGTTCGCCGGCACGTGGGATCAGAACTGGTACTGCCGGTGCCCGAACTCGGTGAGCGCGACGCTGTCACCCGAGGCGGCCAACGACCGGCGCTTCCCGGTGCAGCGCCTCCTGCACGGCGAGTGGTGGTCGCCGCTGACCAACCGCGTGCTCGCCGAGGTGGTCGCCTTCCACCGCACCGAGCGGTGGGGCAACATGCACCTGCGCACCGCCTCGGGCGGCGGCTCGATCGGCACCTCGCGCGGCAACTTCGATCACATCACGGACTCGCTGTTTGCGAGCTACCCGTCGCTCATCGGCGTGACCGAGCAGTCGACCGGCCTGCGCTACCACGGGCCCGACGGCACGTTCAACAACACATGGGTGCCGAATTACTTCGTGCGCGGCGCCGTGTCGTACGTCACCGGCTCGCACACCATCAAGGTCGGCTGGAACGACACGTGGGGCTTCCGCGTCGCGCGGACCTACGACCTCAACCCGATCCAGTACCGGTTCAACAACGGCGTGCCGAACCAGATCACGATCCGCGCCACGCCGTACACGCAGCGCGACGAGCTCCATCACGACATGGGCGTCTACGCGCAGGACCGCTGGACGATCGGCCGCATGACGCTCAACGGCGCGCTCAGGTTCGACTGGTTCTACAACACCTATCCGGATCAGCAGCTCGGGCCGGCGCCGCTCGTGCCGAACCGCAACTTCACGCTGCCGGGCGAGCCGAACCTGAACTGGAAGGACCTGACGTTCCGCAGCGGGTGGGCCTACGACCTGAACGGCGACGGCAAGACCGCGCTCAAGGTCGGGTTCAACAAGTTCCTCGCCGGCCAGGCGCTCGGCGGCATCGCCTCCAACACGAACCCGGTGGGCCGGCTGGTGCTCAACACCACCCGCTCGTGGACGGACGCGAACCGCAACTTCGTCCCCGATTGCGACCTGACGCTGCCGGCCGGCAACGGGGAATGCGGGCCGATGGCGAGCAGCGCCTTCGGCACCAGCCAGTCGTCCGAGGTGCGCGACCGCGACCTGCGCGAGGGCTTCGGCAAGCGCCAGTACAACTACGAGCTGTCGTTCGGCGTGCAGCGCGAGATCCTGCCGCGCGTGTCGGCGGACGTCGCGTTCTTCCGCCGCTGGTACGGCAATTTCACGGTCACCGACGACCTGAACCTGTCGCCGGCCGACTTCGACGTCTTCAGCATCAGCGCGCCGCGCAATTCGCTCCTGCCCGACGGCGGCGGCCAGACGCTGAACGGCATCTACAACCTGAAGCCGGCCGTCTTCGGCCGTCCGCAGAACAACAAGGTGACGCTGTCGGACAACTACGGCAAGCAGCTCGAGCACTGGAACGGGTTCGACGTGAACCTGCAGGCGCGGATGGACAACGGCCTGCTGCTGCGCGGCGGCGTCGGCACGGGCAGCCGCATGACCGACAACTGCGAGATCGTGGAACGGCTGCCCGAGATGCTGCTCAGCGCGCAGAATCTCGGCGACGCCAACAACAACGTCTGGTTGCCCGCCCAGTGGTGCCACCAGGAAGAGCCGTGGCGGGCGCAGTGGAAGGGCGTCGGCATCTACACGATCCCGCGCGTGGAGGTGCAGATCGCCGGGACCTTCCAGAGCATCCCCGGCGGGCTGCGTCCGGCCAACTACAACCTGTCGTCGGCCGAGGCCGCGCGCACGCTCGGCCGGCCGCTGGCCGGCAACGTCGCCAACATCACCGTCAACGTGGCGGAGCCCGGCCAGGCGTACGGCGAGCGCATCAATCAGCTCGACCTGCGCTTCGGCAAGATCCTCCGCTTCGGCCGCACGCGCAGCAACGTGAGCCTCGACGTCTTCAACGCGCTCAACGTAGACGCGGTCACGGCGCAGAACAACAACTACGCCACGCTCTGGCGCCCGACGACGATCCTGCAGTCGCGGTTCTTCAAGGTCAGCGCCCAGGTCGACTTCTGAAGGGGGGGGTAGGGCGGGTAGGGCGGGTAGGGCGGGTAGGGTTATCCTATCCGCCCTTTTTCCTTGCCCACCCGCCCCACCCGCCCCACCCGCCCCACCCGCCCCACTCGCCCATGGCCGCTGCCGGCGCTTCTTGTCGTCGCCGGTCTCGTCGTTTACGCGAATAGTCTCTCCGGCGTCTTTACCTTCGACGACGTGGCGTCGGTGGAGGAGAACGCGTCGATCCGCAGCCTGGGCGCGGCGCTGTCGCCGCCCGAGCGCGGCGAGCCGGTCGCCGGGCGGCCGGTCGTCAACCTCTCCTTCGCCATCAACTACGCGCTGCACGGGCTCGACGTCCGCGGCTACCACGTCGTCAACATCGCGATCCATATCGGCTGCGCGCTTCTCCTGTTCGGATTGGTGCGCCGGACGGGCGTGGAGGAACGTGTTGCGTGTGCCGCGGCGCTCGTCTGGGTCGTTCATCCGCTGCTGACGGAGGCCGTCAACTACATCTCGCAGCGCACCGAGCTGCTGATGTCGCTGTTCTACCTGCTGACGTTGTATGCAAGTGCCCGTGCCCATGCGCGTGTGGGGGCCGGCTTCAGCCGGCTCGCCGTGATCGCCTGCGCGCTGGGGATGGCGTGCAAGGAAACGATGGTGACGGCGCCGGTGGCCGTCGTCCTGTACGACCGCGTGTTCCGCTACGCGTCGCTCGAGGATGCGTTCCGCGCGCGGTGGCCGCTCTATGCAGGGCTCGCGGCGACGTGGGTGCTGCTCGCCGCGCTCATCTGGTCCGGCCCGCGGTGGGAGAGTGCGGGGTTCTCGACGGGCATCTCCGTGTGGACCTACCTGCTCAACCAGACGGTGATGCTGGTCGAGTACCTCACGCGCGCGGTGTGGCCGGTGTCGCTCGTGCTCGACTACGGCGAGCCGCGCGCGCTGACGATCGGCGACGTCCTCTGGCAGGGCCTGCTCGTCGTCGCCCTGCTCGCGGCGGCGGTCGTGGCGCTCGTGCGCTGGCCGCGCGCCGGATTCGCCGCCGCCGCCTTCTTCATCATCCTCGCGCCCACGACGAGCATCGTTCCGATCGCCACGGAGGTGGGTGCCGAGCGGCGGATGTATCTGCCGTTGGCCGCGCTGATCACGCTCGTCGTCACGGGGACGGCGTCCGTAGGGCGGGCCTGTACGGCCCGCCGGATGGCGCCCTCCGTACTCGTTGCCGTCTGTCTCGTGCTCGGGGCGCTCACCGTGCGGCGCAACGTCGATTACCGCGACGAGATGACGCTCTGGCGGCAGACGCTGGAGCGGTATCCGCACGCGCGCGCGCACAGGAACTACGCGACGCTGCTGAAGCGCGCCGGCTACAAGGAGGAAGTCATCGCGCACATGCGGCAGGCGCTCGAGGGGCATCCCGAGGGGCGCTACGCGCTGGGCTTCGAGCTGTACGAGCAGGGGCGGCTGGAGGAGGCGGTGGAGGAGCTGCGGCGCTTCGTGCGCGAAGTGCCGGGCGATCCGTTCGTCGCGCAGGCGCGAAACATGACGGGCGAAGCGCTGATGACGCTCGGGCGCTACGCGGAGGCCGTGGCCGAGTACGAGTCGATTACCGCCGCGCAGCCTCAGCGCGGGGCCGCATGGTCGAACCTTGGCATGGCACTCGCGCGCACGGGGAACCCGTGGCGGGCGCTCGCGGCCGTGCAGCGCGCGGTAGAGCTCGAGCCAGGGAACGGCACGTCGCGGGCGAACCTCGCGGCGCTGCTGCTCGAAGCCGGCGACCCGGGCACCGCCGTGCCGCATGCGGCCGAAGCGGCGCGGCTGAACCCGTCGAGTGCCTCCGCGCGCTTCCTGGCCGGGCTCGCCCTCTCCGAGGTGGGACGAACGGAGGACGCCGCCGTACACCTGCAGGCGGTCCTGCAACTGGACCCCTCGAACGCCGACGCGCGCGCGCTGCTCGCGGAGCTGGAGCGTCGTAGAATTCGCTGACCGTGGCCAGGAAGAAGCGGGGTCAGACCCCGGTGACGTCCCGTTCCGGGGTCAGACCCCGGAACGAGGCGACTCAACGTCTTGAGTCGGCGCGTGTCAGGGTTGCGCCCGCGGCAGCGGTCTGGCTCGTCATCGCCGCGATTCACGTCACTCTAGGCGCCACGATCGACGGCACGGCGCTGCGAAGCGAAGGGCTCGGCATTGTCGCGCGCGTGAGCCTCCTGGCGTTGGAGCTGCTCCTGCTGGCCACCGCCGTCGGCGTCCTCGCCGCGATTCGCCGCGCGCTCGGCGTCTGGTCGTGGCCGGTGATCGCCGCCGCGATCCTGCTCTACACGGTGA
>Ga0194120_10006121_pt1 | contig 17204 bp, 12 predicted proteins | sample TA2MahCa65mmetaG_FD_148642 | JGI IMG/M metagenome (GOLD analysis project Ga0194120, IMG submission 148642) | Freshwater microbial communities from Lake Tanganyika, Tanzania - TA2015019 Mahale Deep Cast 65m | ecosystem: Environmental > Aquatic > Freshwater > Lake | place: Tanzania: Lake...
GACAGCTCAGCAACCACTTGCGTGCCCATCGGATCGACGACGGTGGGCGCTGACCATGAGCCGTCGTCGCCACGCACTTGGCGCTCGAAGACGACATCGGGAATGAGCAGCATGTTTTCCCACCAACGCGTGGGGATGGCCTTTGCGTCGCCACCGCCCGACGACTCCAGTTCGACGCGCATGCCCGACAGATCGATGAGGGCCGACGGCGTGATCCAGGTGATGTCGGTCGCCCCCTCAGCGAGGACCGGGTCGAGATACTCCTTGAAGGTCGACTTGGCCTCGTCAGTCACGGCATCCGAGGTCGATTGCACCAAGAGCGATGTCGGCGCCGCGAGGCGTGGCTCGTGGTAGGTCACATCCTTCGACAAGCCGTCCTTCACGAGCACCGACGCGAAGCTTGGTCCACCGGCGGAGGCCATCGCGCCAACACCTGTGCCGTCGGCGATGCGCTTCTCGAAGAGCGAACTGGTCGATTCCTTGAGCTCGGGGAACGAGACGCTGGCATCTGCGCCGTCGCGGAGCTTCAACTGAAGCTTCTGCGCTTCCTTGACGAGTTCGCCATCGACGGTCGAGATCGGCACCTGCTTGCCGCCAAGCGAGACGGTCGATTCGTTGAGCCCGAACTCCCACACGCCGACGCCGATCACGCCCAGCACCGCGGCGCTGAGCACGATCTTTTCGACATGCTGCTCGATTGGGTTCATCCTGCTTGCCATGACTGGTCTCCGTAGGTCGTTGGGGTGGTCGTGGTGCGTGGGCGGTCAGCCCTGCGGGGCGTCGGCCGGCGCTGCGGCCGGATCGGATCCATCGGTCGGCGCATCGCCTGAGGGGGCACCAGCGCCAAGCAGCGTGCCCGATGTATTCAATCGCGAACGAAGGTCATCCGGCATGAACGGGCCGGTCCATTCGCGGAGCCAAATGGTCTCGAGCTTCAATGACACCGCCGAGACCGGCGCCGCTCCGTAGATGAATCCATCTTCGGCCGCGGCGAAGGAATCCACCGGACGGATCTTGACATCCGTGACCGTGATGAAGTTGCGCTTGGCCAACTCATCGATGACCTGCGGGATCGCCGAGGTCTGCACAACGAGCCGGACTTCGCAGGTGATGATGTCGAACAGTTGATTGGTCGTGCGACCCGTGAACGACTTGGAGTAATCCGCTGCCGGGAGCGCCGCATCGGGGTTGATGGGTTCGCCAGTCGGCGCAGCAGCGACCGCACCGTCAGCGCTAGGAACCGCGCCGGAGCCATCGTCGACCGGAGCCGCCGGAGGCTCGCCGCCGTCAGCTGGGGCAGCGCCGTCGGCCGGAGCAGCAGCGGCCGGAGCCTGCAAGGTTGAGGTCATCGACAGGATCCGCTTGACCGGTCCCTGCAACACATCCTTCTCGCCGTTGGCTGCCTTGAGTGCAGAGAGCACATCCTCGGCCACCCAGAAGTTCCACTGCATGAGGAACAGGTCGATGGGCTTGAGTTTGGTCGTGCGGCGCGACGCATCGGGCGCGCCGATCGACTCCGCATCCGCGTAAAAGGAGAACTGACGCGCGTGCTCGCAGTATCGAGCAAGACGCTCATCGGCGAGTTTCGTGCCAAGCGATGCGCGCTCCTCGGGCGAAAGCTCAGACTCGGTCTTCGCGCCGAACTCGGCGTCGATGAGCTGCGAACGGCGACGCGAGAGTTCCGCCACCATGTCGGCTTCGGTGTACGGCGCACCGGCGCCCATCGTGGACAGCAGACTGGCGTACTCCTGCTTCAGTCGATCGAAGACCGTGAGCGGAAGTTCCTTCAGCGCAGGATCACCCTTGGCCAGGCGCATGCCCACGAACGGCTCGCGGTCCTTGCGGTTGTGCTTCACCGCATACTCGCGCGTGACCACGCTCTGCTTCGACACCGAGTCCAAGCGCTGCTTGTACTGATCGAGCACCTTCTGGTTGATCACAACATTCTGCTGCGAGAATGGCTCCTGGCCGGGGAGCGTCAGCGAGACCTCGGCGGCACCGATGGCCTTGAGATCACTGAGCTTGCCGGCGCGCGCCGAGGCATCGGACGCGAGCGAGCTGTTCATGCCATCGGCCACGATGTACGCGGCGATCGGCGCAGCGACGAGCACCAGACCACCGACGATCACGAGGCCATACTTGCCTGCGATCGCCTTGGCCTGCTGCGGATTGAGCTTGAGACCCTTCAGGTCAAGCTTGAGGTTCGGCTTCGCCATTACTGAGTTCCCTCTGCGGGCGCCGCGGCGGGCGCACCCTTCGGATCGCGGAGCTCGACTTCGAAGGTCACTTCTCCGACGAAGTACACATCGTCAGGCTGATAGATGCTCGGCGCTTCGCTGATGCGTGCTTCGTCCAGGACCTTGATCGCCTCGGCCTCGGCACCCGAGCCCGTGCCGCCGGTTCGGCGGCGACTTCGGCTTCCGCCATCAGCACCACCAGACCAGTTGCCACCGCCCGATCCGTCGGGCGAGCCAGCACCCGATCCATCGCCGGAGCCTTCGCCACCACCGCTCAAGCCAAGGCCCTGACCCATGCCAGGCATCTGGCCACCGCCCGCGGGCGGCTTGCGTCGGCCTTGCATGCCCTTGTTGCCTTGGCTTTGACTCGACGACGATCCACTATCGCCGCTGGCTGGACCGCCGAAGTCAGAACTGCCTCCGGAAGCGTTGCCTGCGGGAGCATCGGGCTTCTGTTTGGCGCCCTTGCCGAACTCGATCTCAGTCCAGTCATCGGGAATCTTGATGCTGTCAGCCACGATGACATACGGCACATCCGCGCGGTCGGCGTTCGCACGAAGCCAACCCGCAACGCTCTTCTCTTTGTTCAGGAACACGCCCGGGTCGGCGTGAGAGAGGCTGACCGTCATCGACACCTTGATGCGTCGCTTTCCATCGGCACCAGGAACGACATAGGTGCTCCCCAACTCATCGAGGGTCACCAAGCGTCGCTCAGCAACAGGAATGGCCCTGATGTCGTCGATGTTTCCGCCGAGGAGCGCCGGTTGCGGATTCGCTGCGGCGAGCGCGGTGTAGACATCGTCGACCAAGTGCGGCCAGATGTTGCGGTAGTCGACGAGCGACAGCATGTTCTGCGCCGCGCCACCGTTTGCGCCCGCACCGGACATTTCGTCGTACTGAGCTTTGAATCCCTTGCCTTGCGCGATGGTCGCCTCGACGGACGCCGGCGTCGTATTCCCAAGGCCGCTGCGCCCGGTTATCGGACGGATGAACAGCATGACGCTGGCCACCAGTCCAAGGCCCGCCGCGACAGCGAACCACTTGCCCTTGGCCACCCAGGCACGCTCGCGCCGGACGGCCATGGGGACCAGGTTCACATTGATCGCGCCAAGTCCAACTCCTTGCAGGGCAAGGCCATACGCGACGACCAGCCCCATGGAGTTCGCGGAAAAGTCCGCCGCTTGACCACCCTCGACATGGATGCGCTTGAACTCGTCCAGACGCTCGACTTCGACGCCGATCTGCTGCGTGATGAACTTCCGGAGCCCGGGAATCTTGAGCGTTGAGCCGGTGCCAAGGATCTTCTCGACCGTCGCGCCTGGGTGTGTGCTCTCGTAGTAGTCCTTGGACTTGCGGATTTCGCTGATGAGGCTGTCGAAGGTGTCCTTCATGCGCTGCATGATTTGCTTGGCATGCTTGCTGGCCGCACCCTCGAGCTTCAACTTCTCAGCCTTCTTGTAGGGGATGTCGAAGCCGCCGGAGATGGCTTCGGTGAAGGAGTGGCCGCCGAGCGGGAAGCTGCGCATCCAGCCGATGCCGTGCTCGGCCACCACGATGTCCGTGGCGTTGGTGCCCACATCGACGACCATGACCGGCCCGCTCGACGCATCGAGGTTCAAGTCGTAGGTCACCGCGTTGAAGACCGCGTTGGGAGCGATCGTGATGACATCGGGATTGAGACCGCACTCGCGGTAAAGCGTGAGCAGTTCGCCGATGCGGTCCTTGGTGATCGCGAAGATGCCAACATCGACTTCGATGTTGTCCTCGCTCTTAAAGGCCTGATAGTCCCACTCGACCTGATCGATCGGGAACGGGATCTGCTGCTTCGACTCGAAATCAATGAGTTTTGCGAGGTTCTTGAAGTTCCCGCCGAGCGGCAACTTGGCGAAGCGCGCGAACGCATCGCGACCGGCGACGCTGACCACGACGCGATCGGACTTGAGTTTCTCGCCATGGGCTGCGAGGAACTGACCGAGCGTAAACCGGACCATGGCGGCCGGATCGACATCGGGTGCGGACAGCACCTGCTGGTGCGGGATGACAGTGAAATCGGTGACGACAACCGAATCGCCCTCGCGGACGAGCCTGAGGGCCTTCAGGGCCGATGCGCCGATCTCAATGCCCCAAGCGGACTTGGCGGTAGCCATTCGTGGTGGTGCTCCTCTGCGCCAGGGTGAGCCAAACTGAGCCCCGAACGCCAGCACGGCTCCGGGAGGGTGGGACATCGATCGTACAGCGGGACGGGCGCGGCGTCCGCCATCAGGTCGATACGGGGCAGTGGTCCGGGCGGTTTCGCGGTTCGCCCGCTTCCGACGGGTTCGGTCGCCTGTAGCATCGTTCCTCCGGTGTCCAACGAGGACCCGGATCACCCACCACAGCCCTGCTCACCATGTCCGACGACCACACTTCGTCCACGCCCACCCCCGCTCCCTCCACCAGCCGCCTCGACGCGGGGCTTGAGGCTGAGATCGCTGAGGCGCTCGGCGGCCGAAGCGTGGACGATCTGATGTCGGTGCCCAACCGCGCCGCCGCACCCAAGTCTGGTGGCCGCCAGATGCGTACCGGGCGGGTCGTGCAGGTGCACGGACAGGATGTCTTCGTCGAGTTTGGACCCAAGAGCCAGGGCGTCTGCCCGTTGGCGCACTTCGAGGATCCGCCGGCGCTCGGCGAGAACTTTGACTTCGTGGTCGAGCGACTTGATCCGTTCGAGAACATGCTGATCCTGGCTCGCCCGGGTCAGGTCACGAAGGCCGCGTTCGGCGATGTCGAAGTCGGACAACTGGTCGAGGCCCGCTGCACGGGCATGAACCGCGGCGGACTCGAAATGGAGTTCGCGCACCACAAGGCGTTCATGCCGGCGGCGCATGTGGATCTTCGCCACATCGAGGACATCTCGATCTTCATCGGTCAGAAGTTCCCCTGCGAGATCATCGAACTCAAGAAGGAAAAGGGCCGGATGGTCCTGTCGCGCCGCAAGGTGCTGGAGCGCGACAAGGCTGAAAAGCGCGAGCAACTCATGGCCGTGCTCGAAGTCGGCCAGCAGCGCACCGCCACCATCGTGAGCGTGCAGCCGTATGGCGCGTTCGCTGATCTTGGCGGCGCAGACGGCCTGATTCCGATCTCGGAACTCGCCCACGAACGCCTGCGCCATGCGAAGGACGCCGTGAAGGAAGGCGATGTCGTCGAGGTCAAGGTCATCCGCGTTGAAGGCTCAGGCAAGTCGATCAAGATCACCTTGAGCCGCAAGGCCGTGATGGCGGACCCCGTCGCGACGGCGATGAAGGACCTACAGGAAGGCGCGACCGTCACGGGCCGCGTGACCAACCTGACCGAGTTCGGTGCGTTCGTGGAGTTGGCGCCCGGCGTTGAAGGTCTCGTGCACATCAGCGAGATCACGCACGACCGCCTGCCCAACCCCGTCGCCACGCTGCGCAAGGACGAAGTGGTCAACGTGAAGATCCTGTCGATCGACGAGAAGAAGAAGCGCATTGCGTTGTCGATCAAGGCGCTCAAGGATGCCCCCGCGCGACCGGAGCGTGAGCACCGCGGTGGCGGTGGCGGCGGTGGTGGCCGTGGCGGTCGAGGCCGCGAGCGCGAGGAGCCGATGGTCGAGCGTGCTGCGGATCCCGCGATGCAGAAACTGCTGTCGCGGTTCGGCGCTGGGTCGCTCAAGGGCGGCCTTGGTTCCGTGCCCGGCGACACGAAGTCTGGCAACAAGGTCCCCAAGTAATCAGCCCGGCGAGAGCTTGACCAGCGCTGTTGCTGCGTTGCAGAGGCCGGTTCGGGCTCGACCAGCGCTGTTGCTGCGTTGCAGAGGCCGGGTCGGGCTCGACCAGCGCTGTTGCTGCGTTGCTTAGGGCCGCTGAAGGATGTCGGCCGGGTGCTGGCCTTCGCTCGCTTGACGCTGGAAAAGCCAGGCGCGCGTTGATGCGGCGATGATGGTGCTCACTGCCGCTGCACCAATCAGTGCGGAAGCGATCGTGCGCCAGAAGCCAATCAGCCACGCCTGTGCGGCGTCGATCACGCCCATGTCGGCGCTGTTCGGTTCACGCCAGGGTTCGAACGGCACCATGCGACCAACAGATCGGATCGCCTGACCATCGTCGACCGTCGTCCACGCGCTCACGGCGGCATCGAATCCGCAGGAGACGACGACATCCGTTGCCGCGACTGCCAGAACAACCGCGACCAGGCCAAGCCCCAGGTGAAGGACCGCGTGCAGCGGTCGCGAAAGGACCGATGCGAGCGCGCGCTGAGGAGCTTCGACGGCGTCGGCCGCATCGCACGCGACGGCCGGAATGACGAACGGCAGCGCGACCGTGACCGATGCGCCGATGATGATCGCCACGATGCCCAGGAGCAACGAGAAGCCAAAGGTGAGTCCACCGAGCAGGCCGACGACCGGGACCAAGCCCACAAGTGCCGGCAGCGCGGCCAACACGATGCACGCACCCATGCCCACGAGCGGAACGAGGATCGCGCCGACAGCGCTTGGTCGGACTGCAACACCCCACGCGCGAGCTTGCGCGAGCGTCGGAGCTGGCGATTCGGAAAGATCGAGCGCATTCATGCGGGACAGGACGACGCCGATCGATGACATCCCAAGCGTGAAGAGCAGGACGAGGTAACTCGCGAACAGCCACGAGACGGCGATCGTTTCGCGCGGGAGATCCCAGACGAGCGAACCCACGCGATCAGGCAGCGCGGACCAGTTGAGCGAGACGGCGTCGCCGACCAACGCAAGCAGTCGTTCACGCAGCGCGAACGACCACGATGCAAAGGTTCCGCGCGGCCTGATCTCGGCGATGGCAAGGACAGCCGACTCGGCGCGGCCGCGATCATCGGCATCGCTCGATTCGTCGATCGTCGACAGGATGAGCGCGGTGAGTTCGTCCGCGCTTGCGCCGGTGACCTCAGCACCTGGCACGACGGCCAACGCGGTGGATTCCATGATGCGTTGCGCTTGGTCGAGCGACTCAGCATCGAGCGTGCCAAACGCGATGCCGCGCCGCGAGACGGTCGGCGCGGTCGTGAGATCCCACAGCGCGCCGCCGGTCATCCAGAGCGCGAGAAGCACCAGCGCGACACACACGCGTGGCGGACGGAGCCCCGCAGCGGCGGCACCCACAATCCGCTGCGCCGGGAACACCGATCGGAACGAGAGCCCATCGATCTGAATGTGTTGCGTCGGCATGGGGCGCAGAATAGTGCTCGCGAGCGCGCGCTACCGTTCACGCATGGCGTCGCCCGACTGGATTCGAATGCTCGAGGGATTGCCCGCGCCCCGGTACGCGGGAGCCATGCCGCCCGGCATGGAGGATGGTCCGCGTCGGGACGATGTGGATTCGATCGCGTGGCGGCGATGGTGCGAGTCGGGCGAGTTGCCGTGGAGTGTCATCAAGCCAACGGGCGCGCTGCTTGAACAAGGCACATTCCGCACGATCGAGGTGTGGACGGAGACAGAGCTGGCGATGCTGCATCTTCTTGAGCGCGGCATGGATGGCCCCGAGCGCGCGCGTGTTGCAGCGCGACTCGCTCTGGGAGTCGATTGGCACCTTGAGTACACGCAGCCCGACAACGCGACGAACAGGCCGTGGGCGTTGCACGCGTTCGTCCTGCACGGCAGCGCGGAGTCGTCGCTCTACGCGCAGACGCTGCTGCACAATGCGCAGGCGGGCGGCGCGATGGGCGACCCGCTCGTGCAGTGGATTCTGGCGGATGCGCTCGTCCGATTGCGCGCCCGCGCATGAACGCGGTGCGCCCGCGGCGGTCTGACGCTCGCGCCGAGTCCTGTCGCGCCCGCGGCGGCGTGACGGAGGCGCGGCTACCCTTGCCCCCATGAGCATGCATGTGGAGACGGTGTTGGAGCGGCTGCGCGCAGACGAAGCGGGAATGCTGCAGCGGCTGAAGGACTTCTTGGCGTTCGAGAGCATCTCGACGGACCCTGCGTTTGCGCCGCGCGTGCGCGCGTGCGCCCAATGGTTGCTTGAGGATCTTCGAAAGATGGGCTTCAACGGCGCGCTGCACGAGACCGCCGGACACCCGATGGTCGTGGCCTCGCATGATGGGCCGCCGGGTTACGACGGGCCGCGCGTCCTCTTCTATGGGCACTACGACGTGCAGCCGGTCGATCCGATTGAGCTCTGGGATTCGCCGCCGTTCGCTGCAATCGTCGTGGATGGTCCGCGCGGCAAGCGGATCGTGGCGCGTGGCGCCGTCGATGACAAGGGACAGGTCGCGAGCTTCGTCGAAGCGTGTCGCGCGTGGCATGCAACACACGGAACGCTCCCCTGCGCCGTGACCATGTTCATCGAAGGTGAAGAGGAATGCGGAAGCGTGAACCTCGATCCCTTCATCGTGTCGAACAAGGACCTGCTCAAGGCCGATGTCTGCGTCGTCAGCGACACGGGCATGTGGGATGTCGATACGCCAGCCATCACGACGATGCTTCGAGGTCTGGTGTATGTGGACATCACGGTGCGAGGACCGAGCCGCGATCTGCACTCAGGGCTCTACGGCGGTGCGGTACCCAATCCGATCAATGTGCTCGCGTCGATCGTGGCGCAGTTGCACGACGGCGATCGTCGCGTGCAGATCCCAGGCTTCTACGACGATGTGCGGGAGTTGCCCCCGCGCGTGGCCCAGATGTGGAACGATTTGCCGTGGGATGACGCGGAGTTCCTCGGCGAGATCGGCTTGGCCAAGGGCTTTGGCGAATCGGGACGAAGCACCCTCGAGCGCACATGGAGCCGACCAACCTGCGATTGCAACGGCATCGTCGGCGGGTACACGGGCGCGGGTGCGAAGACGGTGATCGCTTCGCAGGCGAGCGTGAAGCTCAGCTGTCGCCTCGTCGCCGGGCAGGACCCCAAGAAGATCTTGGCCGGGGTTGAGCAGTTCTTCCGCGAACGACTACCGGCAGGCTGCACGATGGAGTTGCACGAACACGGCTGCAATCCCGCGATCATGGTGCGTGACGACAGCCCGTACATGGCGGCCGCCGAGCGTGGCCTGCGCCGCGCGTATGGCAAGGCGCCGTACCTGATTGGTTCGGGCGGAAGCATTCCTGCGGTGGGCACGATCCAGCGCGAACTGGGCATCGATGCGCTGCTCGTGGGCTTCGGACTTGATGACGACCGCGTGCACTCGCCCAACGAGAAGTTCGAAGTGAAGTGCTTCATGAACGGAGCCCTGAGCCATGCCGCGATGCTCGCCGAGTTCGGCGCACTGCGCCGTTAGCGCGATCGCTCTGGCGGCCGTCGCCGCCACGGCGTCCGGGGACCTGGTGCTCGAACGCGCCGGGTTCGCGGATGTGGTGCGCTTTGGCGGCATCATCCCCTTGCAGATCCAGGCATCGTTGCCTGTTGGTGACGGACGCGAGGGTGTCGACGCCGAACTCGTCGTCGAAGTCCCCAATGTTGATGGCGACATCGCTGAGTATTCCATTCGCAGCGTGCTCTCGACTGGTGCGACATCGATGTGGGTCTATCCATCGATCGCGTCGGGCGTGTCGGGCAAGCCGCTCACCTTGGCGAGCTACGAGCGCCATGACGGGCGTCGTGGGCGATTGCTCGAACGCGTGCAAGTGAGCGTCGAGCAGCCCACGCGTGGTGCCTTCCAGGTCGATCCATCCGTGGACATCGTGGGCGTCGTCGCGGGTGGACCGAGCGGGATGGCTGTGTGGAATCCTGGGCAGCAGTCACCCTGCCTTGGCGGATTCGTTGCAGTCGGCGAGTTCCGAGACATCACGCAACTTCCCGACCGCGTCGAAGGTTGGTCGGGCTTCAAGGCCGTGGTCTGGTCGGGCGCGCCGTTGCGTTCGATGCTCGCAGCGCAGGACAAGGCACTGCGCGAGTGGGTCGAAGGCGGCGGGCGGCTGATTCTGCAGGTGTCGGCTGCGGCAGATGGACTGTCGCTCGATGGCACGCAGCCCGATTGGATCGCCAACGCGCTCAAGGGGCTCGCCTGGACGCGCGTTGAAGATGTGAAGGCCAGCACGCTGGCGCCCGTCATCGCATCGCAGCGGTTGGAGTTGCGCAAAGATGGAACGCAGCCGGTCACGATCTTCAGCGAGTGCGCCGTACCGTGGGTCAAGCTCGTCGCCATGCCAGTACCGCGTGCCTGGAATGGCGTGCCGGAGCCGCGCACTGGAACGCTCGACGCCGCATGCTTGGTGGTGGAGCGGCCACTTGGCGCGGGCACGCTCGTCATCAGTGGGCTCGATGCTGACGCGTTGCACCGACGACGCTATGTCGACACTGATCTTCCAGAAGCCGACATCTGGTGGAACCGGATCATGGGCCGGCGCGGCGACACTCCCCCGCGCGATGGATTGCGTGCGTGGGCGGCCAATCAACCATCGGCGATCGAGAACAATCCGCGACGCATCGTGATCGGAGGGAGCGAGTTCTTCAGCGCGTTCATCGGCATGCGTTCGACGGCGTCGAACTTGACCTCGATCTCGATCTTGTTGTTCGCTGCGTACTGGCTGCTTGCTGGTCCGGTGTCGTTCTATGTCCTGCGTCAACGCAAGCTCGAACGATGGAGCTGGCTTGCGTTCGTCATCATCGCGTGCGCGTTTGGCGCGGTCGCGTGGCTCGCGGGCGCCGTGCTTCGGCAGGCTGACGCCCGAGTGCAACACCTGACAGTGCTTGATGCTGTGGTCATGCCCGGCGCACTTCCAGGAACGCGGCCGTCGGTCCGCGCGCAGACCTGGGCGAGCGCGTTTCTGCCCTCGTATGGCACGGCGGAAGTGTCGCTGCCGAGCGGCCAAGGCTTGCTGCGACCGTTCTCGCCCGTGGGCGACGATGGTGAATTCCCCGACGCAACGCGATACACCGTGCACGCATCACGATCAGGCGCGCTCACACTTCCAGCACGCGCCACGGCCACGATGGTGACGGGCTCCTGGAGCGGTGACTTGCCGTCGGGTTGGCGAGACGTGCCCGCAGTGACCGGCGCGCCGCTTCAACAAACCGCGAACTTCACGCGCTCGGCGGACGCGGCGCCAGCGAGCTACCTCACCGGCAAACTTCAGCACGCGTTGCCTGGTGCGCTGACTGATGTCCTGGTGCTGCATGTCACGCCGTTCAGGCCTGCGCCGCCGCGCGTCAACGAGTCCGCGACTGCGGCCACCAAGGCAACGCCGGTCACACCGAGCGATGCGATGCCGAGCATGGTCCTGGCTGCCAAGCTTCCGTACCCCTGGATGCCCGGCGCCACGATCGAGTTGGCCAATGTGCTCTATCCCGAAACCGAGGGTCGGCGGGATCGATCGCTGCCGGTCATCGATCCCGCGGATCCGGGTGCGCTTGGCCTGAACACATTCGTGGACGCTGGCCTGATCGCCCCGATGCGCCAGGCGTTCGCACCACTCTCCACGAGCGGTGCGCTCAGCGACAAGGTCGCGCGCGATCACCTGACGATGATGTGTCTGTACGGGATGCTTCCCGACCCTCGTTGGTGGGCGGCGGCGGCCGCAGCACGCGGACCCACTGAGAACGAAGTCAGGGTGCAGCGCGTGGCGGGCCATGCGCTCGACCTTGGGCCATGGTGCTCGCGCCCGTGCGTGATCGTGATGGGTTTCCTCACGATCGCCCACGATGCCGCGAGCGTCGATGGCGGACCGGTTCCGCTCTCGATCGACGGGGACTCGGTGCCGATGTCAGGAACGACGCTCGTTCGCGTGATCTTCCCCCTTCCGCAAGTCGATGCACTCGTGCCGGCAACGCGCGAGAACTGAAACGGCGCTGCTACGATCCCGTCAGCCATGGCGATGATCGAGACCGTCAACCTGACGAAGAAGTACGGGGAGTTGACGGCCCTGGACAATCTCAACTTGAAGATCGAGCAGGGATCGTGCTTCGGTTTCATTGGCCCCAACGGTGCGGGCAAGACGACCACGATCAAGATCCTGGCCACGCTGCTCAAGCCCAGTTGGGGCGAAGCGCGCATCGACGGCAAGACGGTGGGCTACCAGAACGCGCTGATCCGTCCGTCCATCGGCTATGTGCCCGACTTCATGGGCGCGTACGACGACATGCTCGTGCAGGAGTACTTGGAGTTCTTCGCCAGCTGCTACGGGATCCACGGGGATGCTCGTCGCAAGTCCGTCTCGGATGTGCTCGAGCTCACGGATCTCACCGGCAAGACGCTCGCGGAAGTGAACGGACTCTCGCGCGGGATGCAGCAACGGCTGTCGGTTGCGCGCGTTCTGTTGCACGACCCCAAAGTCCTGCTGCTCGACGAGCCCTCGAGCGGACTGGACCCGCGCGCGCGCATCGAGATGCGAGAGCTCCTCAAGGAGCTTCGCGCGATGGGCAAGACGATCATCATCTCGAGCCACATCCTGTTCGAACTTGCTGAACTTTGCACGCATGTGGGCATCGTGGAGCAAGGCAAGCTCGTCTACAGCGGACCGATGGCGGACATCATGTCCAAGACCGCAGTCGGCCATGTGGTGCATGTCGTCGTGGACGAACGGACCAAAGAGGCCGCGGCGCTGCTCGCCAAGGTGCCCGGCGTGACCAAGGTCGATTTGCAACGCGAAGATGCGCTCGTTCGCATCGAAGTGCATTTGGATGCGGCGGCCGGCACGATGTTGAGCGACTTGCCGAACCGCCTCATCGCGCAGGGATTCCGAGTGCGTCGATTCACCGAAGAGCGGCCGGACCTTGAGACGGCCTTCATGCGACTCACGAAGGGACTGGTGTCATGAGCCGAACTCGCGCAGCCATCGCGGTCGGTCGCACGCGCGACGGCCGCCCAACGATGATCGACGAAGTCCGTTCCATCGTGGCCCGTCACGCCGACATCGTGGCGGAGTTCGCGGTCGACGAACCGCATGATCCACGCGTGGGCTTCGATCGGCTCGTCAGCGTGGGCGGCGATGGCACGCTGATTGCGCAGTGCCGTCGGCTCGCCGGGACGGGCGTGCCGGTGGTTGGCGTGAACAACGGGCGGCTGGGATTCCTGGCAGAATTCGACCTGCATTCGCTCGAGTTGCATGCGCCGAGCGTCTTTGGGTCGAGCCCGCTCGTGCGGCATCGCATGCTGCTTGAAGTGCGCGTGGTGGCGCGCGATGGTTCGCTGAGTGCCTCGCATGTGGCGATGAACGATGCGGTCGTCACCGCGGGGCCGCCCTACCACATGATCGAGTTGCGGCTGGGCCTGAACGGCGAGGATGGCCCAGTGATGGATGGCGACGGCTGCATCGTGAGCACGCCCGTGGGCAGCACGGCTTACAACGCCAGCGCGGGCGGACCGGTCGTGCATCCCGACACGGAAGTCCTCGTCGTGACGCCCGAAGCCGCCCACAGTCTGGCTTTTCGACCGGTTGTGGTGCCAAGCCACACCGATGTACGGCTCGATCTGATGCGCGCCAATCCCGGCACTTCGCTGCTGTGCGATGGCATTCCGGTCGAGAGCCTGAAGGTCGGCGATACGGTCGTCGTGAGTCGCCATCACCACATGGCGCGACTGATCGCCAATCCGGATTGCTCTTACCTGCACACGCTCTCGCAGAGGCTGCGTTGGGCCGCGCCGCCGAACTATCGGGGCTGATCGGACGGGCCGCACGGAGTCCGTACACTCCGGGTGACCATGATCGATATCAAGGCTTTCCGCGACGACCCCGAGCGCTTCCGTATCGGAGCCCGCGACAAGGGCATGCACTGCGAGTTCGATCGCCTGATCGCGCTCGACGAAGCGCGTCGCCGCATCCTGACAGAGCTCGAGGGCAAGCGCGCTGAGCAGAATCGCATCAGCAAGGAGATCGGTCCACAGATTGGCAAGGCCAAGGGCGCACTGAAGTCAGCAAGCGATGCTGACCGCGCGCGGCTTGAAGCTGAACTGCGTGACTTGGAATCCAAGCCGCTGGCCCTGAAGAACCAAGTCGCGGTCCTTGAGTCAGAGCTGCACCGCATCGAGCCCGATTGGCATGCGGTGCTGTTGACGATCCCGCAGCCGCCGGCGCACGATGTGCCCAAGGGCAAGGGAAGCCAGGACAACATCGAGATTCGCCGCTGGAATCCCGCTGGTTTCGACGCAGGTCGACCGTTCATGGCGAACAAGGGGTTCACGCCGCGCGGGCACCTGGAGTTGGTGAAGCAGCACCGGATGGCCGACTTCGAGCGCGGCGTGAAGATGGCCGGCACGCGTCACTACGCGCTGACCGGCTGGGGCATGAGACTGCATCAGGCCGTGCTGCGCATGGCCTTTGACTTCATGACGGTCGAGAACGGATTCACCGCCGTTGGCGTTCCGGTGATCGTGAAGGAAGAGTGCATGGTCGGCACGGGCTTCTTCCCCGCTGGCCGAGAGCAGGCCTATCACATCGAAGAGTCCAAGCGTGGGATGGGGCACGACCTGTTCCTGACTGGCACTGGCGAAGTCGGGCTCATGGGCTTGCACGCCGACGAGATCCTGTCGCACGAAGAGTTGCCGCTGCGGTACACGACGGTGAGCACCTGTTTCCGTCGTGAGGCGGGCGCTGCGGGCAAGGACACTGCCGGGCTCTACCGCATCCACCAGTTCGACAAGGTCGAACAAGTCGTGGTGTGCAGGGCCGACGATGCCGAGAGCCGCGGATGGCACGCGCGCATGCTTGGGTTCGTCGAATCGCTGCTGCAGCAGCTCGAACTCCCCTACCGTTTGCTGCAGTGTTGCAGCGGCGACTTGGGTGTGAAGAACGAAGACATGATCGATGTCGAATGCTGGATGCCCGGACGCGGCGAGGTAGGCAGCGACGGCATGCCGACGGGCGCGTACGGCGAAACGCACAGTGCCAGTCGGCTCGCCGACTTCCAGTGCCGGCGACTGAATCTGCGCTACCGCGACGAGCAGGGTCGCATTCACTTTGCCTACGCGCTCAACAACACGGTGCTCGCGAGCCCACGCATCCTGATTCCGCTGCTCGAAATCCATCAGCAGCAGGATGGCTCGATCGCGATCCCGGTTGCACTGCGCCCCTACCTTGGGGGCGCGGAGCGGATCGGCTGATCCATGCGGTACCGCTTCCGCACGCGGTGCTCGAACAATCAACCAGCGGTCGTGACAGAGAAGGCCGCTCGTTGGATCATCCGTGGTGCGACGGTGATGCTGTCCATCTTCGTACTCCTTGGTGGCTTCTTCACCGTGCAGGGCGTGATCGATTGGAGACGCGCCGCTGAGAGTGCATCCTGGCCCACCGTTTCGGGCACCGTGACCAAGAGTGTGGTGACCAGCCACAGCTCCACGCACAAGGGCAGTACGACCACGAGCTACCACGCTCACATCGAGTTTGACTACCAGGTCGACGGGACCACGCGGCATGGAAACCGACGGACCTACAAGGTCATGGGGTCGTCCGAAGCTGCAGCCCGTGAGGCCGTGGCGGCGTATCCGGTCGGTCGAGCCGTGACGGTTTCTGTTGACCCCGAAGATCCCGATCGTGCCGTGCTCGAACCTGGCCAGGACTGGGCAAACGCGATCCCGATTGCGGTTGGGCTCTTTGCGATCGCGTTCGCGTGGTTCGTGCGATGGCTCGTGGTCCGGAAGTTGCGACAGGCCATGCAGCGGATGAAGGAGCTTCAAGCGATCGGCATTGATCCCATGGCGAGCGATCCAGCGGCTCCCTTGGTTCCGACTGAACTCAAGCCGACCTATCACGACGATCTGCCCGGGGCGCGTTGAGCGCGCACTACCATCTCGACATGGATCGTTCGGCGAAGATCTACATAGCAGGGCATCGCGGCATGGTGGGTTCGGCGCTGGTGCGGCAACTCGAACGCCGCGGCTACTCGAACCTGCTTGTGCGCACGCGGCAAGAACTGGATCTGCTCGATCAGCGCGCGACCTATGCGTTTCTGCGTGAGCATCGTCCGGACTTCGTCTTCATCGCGGCGGCAAAGGTCGGTGGGATCCTGGCGAACGACACCTACCGCGCGGACTTCATCCACGAGAACCTGCAGACCATGCTGAATCTGGTGCATGGATCGCATCTTGCCGGCGTGGAGCGCCTGCTCTTTCTAGGGTCAAGCTGCATCTATCCGCGTGAAGCGCCGCAGCCGATCCGCGAAGAGTCGATGCTGACCGGCCCGCTTGAGCCGACCAACGCGCCGTACGCCGTCGCGAAGATTGCTGGCATCACGATGTGCGAGAGCTACTCCCGCCAGCACGGTCGCCAGTACACGAGCGTGATGCCCTGCAACTTGTACGGACCTGGCGACAACTACGACCCCGAGGGCAGTCACGTCATCCCCGCGATCATCCGAAAGGTGCACCACGCCAAGGTCCGCAACGAACCAAGCGTGACCGTGTGGGGCACGGGCACGCCGCGACGCGAGTTCCTGTTCGTGGACGATCTCGCTGATGGCTGCATCAGGCTCATGGAGCTTGGCTACCACGGACCGCTCGTGAATCTGGGCAGTGGGACCGATGTCACGATCCGCGAACTCGTTGAGACGGTGATGGAGGTGGTCGGCTACACGGGCTCGATCGCGCTTGACGCGAGCAAGCCCGACGGCACGCCTCGAAAGCTGCTGGATGTGTCGCGCATGCACGCGCTTGGATGGCGGGCCACGACGAGCCTTCGCGATGGTCTGCGAGTTGCGTACGACGACTTCTTGGCGCGAAACTTGTAGCGGAACCTGTAGCGAAACTTGTAGCGGAACCTGCAACGGAACCTGCAACGGTCGGCGAACGACCCAACGGTCGGAGCGCTCTGGATAGGAGCGCCTCGAATGGGCGACCGTTCGCCGGTGAATCTGCAGGAACGGGTGGGACCAGCGGCCGTTCGCCCTAGGATGTCGCGGATGCGGTGAGTCGGGAATTGCGAAGCGTCCGATTGCCTGCACCATGGAATGCCGAGTAGTCCACGATGAAGCACCTTGTGTTGATGATTCTCTTCTGTCTCGCAGCGCCAGCGCTGGCGGATGATCTCTCCGCTCCGGGCGCCTTGCTTGCCGCGCGTCGGGACATCACCGTCAC
>Ga0194120_10006127_pt1 | contig 17197 bp, 15 predicted proteins | sample TA2MahCa65mmetaG_FD_148642 | JGI IMG/M metagenome (GOLD analysis project Ga0194120, IMG submission 148642) | Freshwater microbial communities from Lake Tanganyika, Tanzania - TA2015019 Mahale Deep Cast 65m | ecosystem: Environmental > Aquatic > Freshwater > Lake | place: Tanzania: Lake...
GGCCGCCCCTGCGGCGGCCGGCCCGGCCAGCCACGGCGCGGCGATCAGGCCGCAGGCGGCCGCGAACACCAGCAGGCCGCGGAAATCGCGCCGGATCGCCAGGCTCGCGACGGCCGCGGCGATCAAGGCGACCGCGGCATAGCGGGTCAAGAACGCCAGGCCGCACAGCAGACCGGCGCACGCCAGGCGGGCCGGGAAGCGGCCCCGGAGCCCGGGCGGCCCAGGGACATCCGGCGAGGCGTGCCCGGGCGGCGCCGGGACATCCGGCGAGGCGTGTCCGGGCAGCGCCGATTCCAGCACGAGCAAGGCCCCCAGCGAGAGCGCGCCGAACGGCAGGTCGGACAAGACGTGGGATCCCAGTTCGACGGTCTTGGCGCCGAAGGCGACGGCGGCCGCCGCGGCCAGGGCCGGGCCGGGCTCCAGGTGGCGCCGGAGGTACAGGTACGACACCCCGACGAAGAGCGTGCCGGCGGCGGCCGCGGCCCACTGGCAGCGGGCGGCCCAGGCGGCCGGATCGGCGGCGCCGGCCATCGCGGCTGCCAGGACGGCCGGCCAGCCGATGGGATACCGGATGGCCGGCGGATGCTCCGGCCACTGCAGCGAGACGTAGCCCTGGCCGGTGACCAGAGCCTTGGCGTACAACGCGTAGAGGCCGTCGTCGTTGATCAGGCCCACCAGGCCCGGGAGGCGCATCGCGTGGTAGGTCGCGAAGGCGGCGACCAGCAGGAGCGCGAGCAACGCGGCTTCGCCGCGCGACACCCGGGACATGGCGCGATTAGACCATGGTCGGCCGGCGGCCCGAGCGAGGGTAAGATGGGCTGAGGGAAGGTTTCCATGGTCTTTCGGCTGGCTTCGGGATCGGGGCGCCCCGGCGGCGCCCTGTCGTCGGCCGTTGGCCGCTCGGCCGGCCCAGCCCTGCTGGCCGACGACTAGTGATTCCGCTGCACGACGACATCCCGTCCGAACGGTTCCCGTTCGTGACCTACGGACTGATCGCGACCAACGTCCTGGCGTGGTTCGTAGAGTTGGCGCAAGGGCGGCACCTCGACGCGTTCTTCCGGGCCTGGGCAGTCGTGCCGGGACAACTCACGGGCGCGCTCCGGCCGGACTTCGCGCCCCCCGAGGCGCTCACGCCGCTCACCTCGATGTTCCTCCACGGCGGCTGGATGCACCTGATCGGCAACATGTGGTTCCTGTACATCTTCGGCGACAACGTCGAGGGCCGGATGGGCCACTTCCGGTACCTGCTCTTCTACCTGGCCGCGGGCCTGGCCGCCGCCGCCGCGCAGGTCGCCCTGGCCCCCGCTTCGCCCATCCCCATGGTCGGCGCCTCCGGGGCGATCGCGGGCGTGCTGGGCGCGTACATGGTCATGTTTCCGTACTCGCGGGTACTCACCCTGCTGACCCTCGGGTTCTACGTGACCACGGCCCGGGTGGCCGCTCCGTGGTTCCTCGGCATCTGGTTCGGCATCCAGGCCCTGTCGGGCCTGGCGGCCCTGGGCGTCAAGCAGGCCACCGGCGGTGTCGCGTGGTGGGCGCACATCGGCGGCTTCGCGATCGGCTTCCTCGCGGGCTGGTTCTTCCGGGGCGGTCGCGGCGGCCGCCGGGGGCGGCGCTGGGACTACTACTACGACCGGTTCGACAGAACTTAACCCGGAGATAACCCGCTTCCGCCCGGCGAGGGCCGATAACCTCCTCCAAGCAAGGAGAGAGCGAGAGCGTGCGTTGGTTGCTAGGGTGCCTGGGCCTGTCGGTCCTGCTGGGCTGCGGCCCGCAGGTCCCGGCTCCGCGCCTGGCGGCCGCCGCGACCGACTTCCGGGCCCTGACGGCGCCCCACGTCGCGCGGCCGCACACCACCAACAACCGGATCGCCCTCCATGCGGATCGCGCCGCCATGCCGGCCCTGCTGGCCATGCTGGAGGGCGCCAGACACTCCATCTGGATCGAGACGTTCGAGTTGCATGACGATCCGGCCGGCCGGAAGATCCTCGACACCCTGATCGCGAAGCACCAGGCCGGTGTCGCGGTGCGCGTGATCCTCGACGAGATTGGCAACCGCGCGGTCAAGTCCTCCGCCGTCAAGGTGCTGGAGGAAAACGGCGTGCCCGTGCTGTATTACGGCCCGTACCCGTACCGGGGCAAGGACGGCGTCGGCCTGAACATCACGCACCGCAAGCTCTACCTGGTGGACGGCGATCGCGGCATGACCGGCGGGATGAACCTGGGCGACAAGTACCTCGAGAAGGCCCACGACATGCTGTGGGCGCTCGAGGGAGAGGCCGCCTGGGCCCTCCACGAGGAGTTCGCGGCCGAGTGGTCGCGAGGCGGCGGGAAGCCGGCGCTCCAGGTGCCTGCGGCTCCGGTGGGGGCGTACGGCGCCGAGGCGGTCGCCATCGCGGTCACGAGCCCCCGCGAGCGCGGGCGGGAAGACGAGATCCGCCAGGTCCTCACCCGGGCGATCGACGAAGCGAAAGTGCGCGTCGATCTGGCCTATCCGTTCTTCTGGGACGACGATCTGCTGGAGCGCCTCTACGCGGCCGAACGCCGCGGCGTGCGGGTCCGGGTCGTCATCACGAAGCACGGCAAGGCGGCCATGACCAGGCTGAACCTCTACTCGGCCCGCCAGGGGATGCCCCGCGGCATCGAGTTCCACTGGTTCGAGGCCGCGTACGCGCACATCAAGTACTGCGCCATCGACGACGGCTTCCTGCTCATCGGATCGTCCAACGGCGACACCCTGACGTTCGAAAACAACCAGGAACTCGACCTCGTCCTGTCCAACCCGGCGACGGTCGCCGCCTTCCGCCGCGCCGTGAGCGACGCCGACTGGAACGCGACGTCGCCCGTGACTCCCGAGGACACCAAGCTGGGGTTCGTCAGCAGGCCCGTGCTGGGGCTGCTCGAATGGCTCGACGCCTACCTCTGAACCTCGGCGCCCGGCCGCCTACATGTACTTGTCGATGAGCTCGAGCAGCGAGTAGAGCGGCTTCTGCGAGGCGGGGATGTCGATGTCCTTGGGCGACAGGTCGACGCCGCCCGCCCAGTCGGGATCGCTGATGCGCGACCGGAAATTCGCCACGGTCTGCGGGTTGGTCAGCAGGAGGTCGAGTTCCTGGTTGTTGAAGAAGGTCAGGCCGTCGCCGTTGGACGATCCCACCTGCAGGAACGAGTTGTCGATCACGCAGTACTTGATGTGGGCGTAGGTCGCGTTCGAGTACCACTTGAAGTCGATGCCCTTGGGGATGGCGTTCTTGGCGGTCCAGCGATCCAGCTTGTTGGTCATGCTGTGGCTGAACTTGGTGAGGATCACGCGCACCTGCACGCCCCGCGCCTCGGCCTTGGCCAGGTGGTCGACCAGGGCATCGTCCCAGAAGAACGGGTAGCCGATGTCGATGCGGGTCTTGGCGTTGTCGACCGCCTTGAGCAGTACCTTGTGGATCTCCTGCTCGCGCCCGGCCTCGCGGGGGCTGGTGACGGCGATGCCGATGGGTTCGCTGCCATACGAGCCGGTCGGCGCGGGCGGCAAGTTGATCTTCGCCGTGCCCTTGCCCAGGCGCCAGTCGGTGGCGAACTCCTGGTGCAGGATGTGGGCGGCCTCGCCCTCGACCATCCACAGCATGTCGTGGTCGCGCACGAAGTAGTCGTCGCCGAGGTTCATGCCGCCGGTCATGCCGCGATCGCCGTCCACCAGGTACAGCTTGCGGTGGGTGATGTTGAGGCCCTTCTCGCCGGCCCGCCAGTACGGGAACGGGCCGTACACGACCGTCGGGACGCCATGATCGATGAGCCGCTGGTAGGTCTTCGAGCCGGCGCTCTTGGTGCCGATACGGTCCACGATGACCCGCACCTCGAGGCCGGCCTTGTGCTTGGCGATCAGCCGATCGGCGATGGTGATCGCCGACTGGTCGTCATGCAGTTCGAAGGTCTCGAAGTAGACCGACCGCTTCGCCTTGTCGATCATGTCGAGCACCATCGGCAGGGCCTGGCGATCGGGGTACAGGGCAATTTTGTTGTTCCACGTGGTGGGGCGGGCGGCGTTGGGGGCGAGTTGGGCCTGGAACGCCTTGGCGCGCAGCATGTCGTCGGCCGACATCGCGGACTGGCCGCCGGCGAGCAGCGGCATACCGGTCGGGGCGCGGCCACCGCAGCCGGCCAGCGCGATCAGGGCGGTGGTAACCGCCGCGACTCCGGCGATCCGATTGAACCAGGCCTTCAATGTCCTCTCCTCTTGTGCCGTTAAGATGGCGTAAATCAGGGGGTAAGATTGCGTCATCCAAATAGCGTTTACCCGGCGGAGAGGGCCCAGGATAAGGTATGGATAAGAATTGACAGAGGTTTTAAGGGCTCTTAACGCCTTATGTCCGGCTTGCGGTTTCCTTAACCTGGCGATAACCAGAGAGCCGTGCCGGCGACCTTGCATGACTTGAATGGCCTGCCTAGACTCGGCACGCGCACGGACCTGTCGGGCGAGGCTAGCTGCTGCCGCACCGTGGGTGGCGCTGCGGCGGCCGCCGGTTGCCTGGTGCTACCAGCAAGCGTCCCCGAAATGCGCGCGAATGAGACGATCTCTCGTGATGAGTCGGGTTCCGAGAATAGCCGCCGTTGCAACGATGAGCCTATCGAACGGATCCCGGGTCCAGCTCAGGTCGATCGCCGCCATCGCGAGGTCCAGGATGGGGCAGTCAGCCGGTTGCACCTCGAGCCTGCCGAGCAAATCTCCCCAGATTCGCAGGGGAGCCACGTTAAGCTTTCCCACCTCGAACAGGTAGCCCAGCTCCAGCAGAGCGACCGGCGAACAGAGGAGCGTCGCGCGTTCTATCAAACCCTGAGATTCCGGGCCGAATGCGCCTGGGCGATTTTCCCAGAAGGCAACCGCCGCATGAGTGTCGAGCAGGGCTTTCACGGCAAGTCACCCGGCTCGTACTCGAACCGGGTTTCGACGAGTTCGTCGAAGGTGCAGTTGAGGGCATTCCGGAAGGGGCGATCCAGGCGAGAGGTCCGAGGGAACTGCACTGGAACCAGCATGAGCCTCCGGCCTCCCCGATCGATCTCGCACGGTTCGCCGGTCGCGAGTACTTGATCGAGGATCTCGAAGAGGTGCGCCCGGAGTTCGGTCGGCTTGACGATCCTGGGCATGGACTCAACTCCTATGTACAGAGTTACCATGGCACAGGTACATACCGCTTGGCAAGGTGTCGAGCAGCCCGACGACCGCTTCTACCGGGCTCGGCCCGGCGCTCCGGCACGACCAGCAGGCCGGCCAGCGCAGACACCGGCGCGGCGCGGGCCGCCGCTCACAAAGGCATCTCACGATTCGGTGAGGCACGCAACACTGCAGCCGCGCCCGCCGATAGATCAAGCGGAATCCTTCCCGCGGGGCCGCGGGGGATACGGGGTGAGCGCAGCCAGGGCGTGCGCAACAGGGTGGATCGCCACGAGTGTGGCGACAGCGAGCGAGGGAATTGGGGATGGAAGGGATCGTCAGGCAGGGGCAGGCGCGCCTGTCGGCCGCGGGCAGAGCGACTGCCGCGGGTCGGGAAGGCGCGAGAATCTTCGCGTCGGACCGGGATCGCTACGACTCGCCCGGCAGTTTCCGGAGCGATGGCGAGCAAAGCAGTCGGCGGAGCGGCCCCAATACGGTCCCGTGACGGCCCGCTCCGCCCGCGAGGTCTTCGATCGCATTGTCGACGGCTGGAAGTACCATGGCAGGAAGTATGACTGGGACTGGATGGACTCTTCCCAGCTGATGTTCCAGAGCCCGGATGGCAAGTCGCACAAGGGGCCAGCTTGGCTACCAGGACCTGGCGATCCGCAAGGCCTGGGAGCGGACGCTGACCCGCGAGCCGGACGCCGCCTTCCCCGAAGCGCGACCTCGTCAAAGATTCGCTTGTGCCTGGTGACGGCCCGCGCCCGGCGCGCTGGGGGTCCATCCGGCTCGGATTTCACGACCGCCTTGCGATCCTTGCCCTGGTCGTCCTGGCACTCGCGTTGGACGCTCCGGAAAGACGACCCTTCACCCGTCCTTGGTGCGGGGGCCGCAAGGGCCGGCCGGCGAGAAGGGAAGACCAGAGCAGGAGACACGAGGAGGAGGCGACATGGCGATCGGAGCCACTGCTGCCACGGCAGCCCCGAGGGTCAGGGCCGCGGCAATCTTGCGCGACGGCAACCCGCCGGCCGGGATGCCGGCCGATAGTATCAACTTTGGCGCGCAAGTACGCTACGAGGACCGGCGCAGCACGGCGCAGGTCGTGGCACCGCCGGTGATCATCACCGCGGGCGCCCTGAGCGCCATCTACGGATTCTTCGCCACCAGGCTCTGGCCCCTGGGCGTGGGCATCACGGTTCTCGTCGGCGGCATTGCGCTTGGCAAGGCGTTCGGCCGCCAGAAGAACGTTCCCGTCAACCGGTAGGTTGGACAGTCGCAACACGGCTCGCGGCGCATCAGCCGGTCAGGCCGCGTCCCCGCGTTTGGTGGCCTTGTTGATGTCGGCCTGGAAGCCGTCGCCAGCGATCTCAAGCGGCCACCGCCGAGATCGGTGAGATCCCTCAGTGCGTAGGTGAGTGCTACCGGGAAACCGGCTTGGTCAAGGTCGCCAACGCTCTCGCGGTGCGGTAGACGGGATCGTAGAGGACGAGGCCCAGTACGGCGAACGGCGCCAGCGCCTTCTCGCCGACAGAGAGTTCCTTCCATTCCTTCTCAAGCAGCGACCGCTTGCGTTTCGACTTCTTGCGCGTGGCCGCACTGGCCGCTGTGCTGATGGCCACCGAATCGCCGCCAAGCGTTTCGGCCGGCACTGCCGCTTTGGTCGGCGCTCCGTGACCGTCGGCCGTCCGGGCCGCCGCCGCGGCTACCTTGCTTCCGCTTGACGCAATCGAGATGCTATCCATGGTTCCAAACCCTTCCTCCTGCACTCATTCTCCAACTTCTCCTCTCGTGTCGAGTTCAGCCGACCTTGCGCAAGATAACGATTTGGTGACCTTCGGATCCGCAGGGTGGCAGACCAACCATTGATGGACGCCACTCCGATGCATTTTCTCGGGCGACAGCCCCAACCTGGCGACAGCCTCGAGGATCGCCGTTGATCCTCTACGTGGACGCAAGCACGCTGCCAAAACGCGACATTGAAGAGGCCGGCTCCGCGGGGGTGGCACAGTGGCTGGCCAGCGCAGAACTGGTCGTCACTTGCCGCGTCGCTTATGCCGAGGCCATAGCGGGACTGTCCCGCCGCGACCGGGAGGGCGCGCCCGCCGGTCAGCTTGGCTCGACCCCCAGCTCGCGCATCCACGCGACCCACTCCTCCTCGGAGAGGATGCGGATGCCGGCGTCCTGGGCCTTCTTGAGCTTGCTGCCGGCCCTTTCGCCCGCCACGACCTCGGTGGTGCGCTTGGTGACGCTGTCGGCGCTCCGGGCGCCCAGGCGTTCGACCACGGCGCGAGCGGCGTCGCGGCTCATGGTGGCCAGGCCGCCGGTGAAGACGAATTCGTGGCCCCCGAGCGGCCCTTCTCCGGCCGGCCGGGAGCCGGCCAGTTGCAGGCCCGCGGCCCGCAGCTTCTCGATGACGGCCAGGTTATGGGCCTCGCCGAAGAAGTTGCAGACTTCGCGGGCGATTTCCGGGCCGATGGTGGGGATCTCCTGCAGCCGCTCGGGCGCGGCCGCCGCCAGGGCGTCAACCGTGCCGAACTCGGCGGCCAGGAGGCGCGCCGTGACCTCGCCCACCTCCGGAATGCCCAGGCCGTAGAGCACGCGCTCGAAGGGCTGCGTCCTGCTCGCGGCCAGGGCTTCGAGCAAGTTGTCGGCCGACTTGGCCGCGAAGCGCTCCAGGCTCATCCAGTCCTCGCGGGTAAGGCGATAGATGTCGGCGAGATCGGCGACCATGCCGCGAGCCACCAGTTCCTCGGCCACCTTGTCCCCCAGGCCCTGGATGTCCAGCGCGCGCCGGGAGGCGAAGTGCAGGAGCGCGCCGGCCAGCTGCGCGCGGCAGGCCAGCCCGCCGGCGCACCGGACCGCCACCTGGCCTGGCACCTGCTCGAGGTGCGAGTCGCAGACCGGGCAGCGGTCGGGCATCCGAAACTCCCGCTCCTGGCCGGTGCGCCGCTCCTCGATGGCCTTGACCACCTGCGGGATGACGTCGCCCGCCCGTCGCACCACCACCCAGTCGCCGATGCGGATGTCCTTGCGCCGCACCTCCTCGGCGTTGAACAGCGAGGCATGCGTGACCGTGACGCCGCCGACGCCCACCGGCTCCAGGACGGCGACCGGCGTGAGCACGCCCGTGCGGCCGACGCTCACCTCGATGTCCAGGCAGCGCGTCGTCTCCTCGATGGCGGGGAACTTGTAGGCGACCGCCCAGCGCGGCTCGCGACCCACCGATCCGAGCACGTCCTGCGAGACCAGGTCGTTGACCTTCACCACCAGGCCGTCGATTTCGTACGGCAACTCATGGCGCGTGGCCAGCGTGCGGTCGTAGGCCGCCTGCACCGCCTCGACGCCCTGGGCGCGCTGCGGGCGGGTGGTCTGGAAGCCGAGTTGCTCCAGCCGCGTCAAGCTCGACAGGTGGCTGGTCACGTCCCGCAGGCCGATCGCCGAGTAGGCCAGGAAGTGCAGTGGCCGCTGCGCGGTCACGCGCGGGTCGATTTGCCTGAGCGATCCGGCGGCGGCGTTGCGGGGATTGGCGAAGAGCTTGCCGCCGCCGGCGGCTTGCCGGGCGTTGAACTCCTCGAACTCGGCCTTGGTCATGTAGACCTCGCCCCGCACCTCCAGCTTGTCGACGTAGGGAGGCAGATCCCACGGGATCTCCTTGATGGTCCGCAGGTTGGGCGTGACGTCCTCTCCCTGCAACCCGTCGCCCCGCGTGGCTCCGCGCACCAGGCGCCCGTCCTCGTAGTGCAGCGACACGGCCAGGCCGTCCACCTTGACCTCGGTCGCGTAGCAGACCGGCTCGTCCGGCGCCTGGCGCCCCTCGGCGGCCAGGAGCTTGCGCAGGCGCTCGTCCCAGGTCCGTAATTCGGCCTCGCCGAACACGTTGGCGAGCGAGAGCATCGGCACCACGTGGCGGACCGGCTTGAAATCGGTCTGGATGGCGCCGCCGACCTTCTGCGTGGGCGAGTCGGGGCTCGCGAACTCGGGATGCTCGGCCTCAAGGCGCCGCAGTTCCTGGAACAGGCGGTCGTACTCGGCATCCGAGACGATCGGCTGGGCCAGGACGTGGTACCGGAAGTCGTGGTCGGCCAGCTCCCGGCGCAACTGCAGGCTACGCCGTTCGAGTTCCTCTTTGGTGCGCGTTTCCATGGTGTTACATTCTAGCCCGCTCGAACGCGGCGGCGTGCCTGAGACGCGGTTTTCGGGTATTACCCAGGAAGTGGACTACACGTTCTCTTCACGATCGGGCGTACCGCCCAGCCAGTCGCCCGCCCAGGTGCCGGCGGGTGCGCCGCCCGAGGCGCCGGGCGCCGGAAAGGTCGCCAAGGGCCTGCTGGGCGAACTGCTGGTCGCCCGGGCCCTGATCACGCCGGTGCAACTGCGGCACGCGCTCGAGGTGCAGGCCGAGTACCCCAGACTGCGCATCGGCGAGATACTGGTGAAGCTCCGCTACCTGGATCCCCAGGTGCTGCGCCTGGTCCTGGAAGAACGCCAGGACGCGATGCGCCTGGGCGAGATCCTCCTGTTCGAGGGAATCATCACCCAGGAGCAACTCGACGAGGCCCTGGAGTTCCAGGGAACCCAGGGCGCCCGCATCGGCGAAGCGCTCCTGTTCCTCGGTTTCGCCACCGTCGAGCAAGTCGAGCACGCCCTCAAGATCCAGTGGAGCCAGAACCCGGGAACGCCCGCCTGAAAGGCTTGGGGGCCGGCCCGTGACAGGCCGGCCCGAGGTTGGTCAGCGGTGCCGGCCTCCACGCCGGCAGCGGCTTCGGTCGGTCAATGCTTGAGGCCCACGATGCTCCGCACCGATATGGGCGGCCGCGAGGCGTAGCTGAACGGGTAGCTGAACGCGTGCACCAGCTTGGTGAACGGCAGGTACGCGAAGAAGGTGAGCGCCAGGACCATGTGGGTCTTCACGAGCAACGGGGCGCCCGCGATGAGCGCGGCATCAGGCTGGAAGGTGAAGATGCCCGCGAACCAGGGGCCCACGTCGAACGACGCGCCGAACGCCAGCTTCACGGCCGACTGGTACAGCCCGATCGCCGTGATGGCGATCAGGAAGAGCAGCACGATCAGGTCCTCGCGGGTGCTCATGGCCGTGAGCTGCGCTGAAGAGAGCCGGCGCACGAACGCCCAGGTGACGCCGTAGAGCAGCAGGATGCCGCCGAACATGCCGACCCAGCGGAAGAATTCCACCCAGTCGCGCATGCCCGTCGCCCCGCCGATGAAGCCCGCGACGTGGCCGATCAGCAGGATGAAGAAGCCCCAGTGCAGGCACAGGACCGCCGGGCCGATCGAGGCGCGGCCGAAGAAGCCCGAGGAGCGCGTGGTCCACATGAGGTCGCCTCGCACGCTCCAGTCCAGCTTGCCCCGGAATGCGGTCTTGGCCCCGGTGAAGGCGCGGTACAGCGACCCGCCCACGAAGAGCAGGAGCGTGATGTACGGCAGGGCGACGAAGAAGAAGTTTTCAAGCACCGGCAACCTCCTCGATTGATTCTTTCGCCAGCGACAGATCGAGCTTGAGGATGCGTTCCAGCGCGTCCATCAGCAGCACGTAGGGCGTGTCGAGTTCGGCGAGCCGATTTCGCACGGGCGGCAAGTAAGGCAGGATGTACTCGGCCAGGAGCTTTTCCCGGATGGGATCGTCCTTCTCGACCGCGAATGCGAGGAATTCCAGCAGCAGCGGCAGGTAGTCCGGGAGCTCGCGGCCGTTGGGCGAGAGGCCGAAATGTCCGTAGATGCCCAGGAGTTCGCCCATGTAGCCGTTGCGATCCGACACGCCGGCCTTCGCGCAGCTCCGCGGCTCCTCGAACGTGTGGCTGCCCAGGTAGAGCGCGCACCTGGGATCGAGCTCGAAGAGCTCGACGTAGGCATCCTCGTCGATCGGTGTCTCGAGGAACCGCACCAGGAGCGCCGCCGCATCGGGATCCAGGCGCCGTACCGCCTCGCTGGCGGCGCGGGCCGTGGCGACGAGATCGGGCGACTCGGCGTCGCGGGGGCTGCACCACAGCTCGGCCAGCGCCGCGTAGGCGATCCGGAGGGTCTCGACGTCCGCGGGCAGCCGCGGCATGGTCCCCGCCGGCGGGGGAAGCGTCGTCTCACTCATATGCCTTCTCCGGCGTGTGGTGCGACGCGAAGTAGCTCTTGCGCCGCTTCATGGCCGTCCACGGGCCCATCGCCGTGAAGCCGGCGAACCCGCGCTCGGTGTAGGGGCTGATGTCGGCCTTCTCGCGCTTGGTCGTGGGGATCACGAACCGTTCGTTGTAGAAGGCGTGCGAGAGGGCCCGCACGATGCCGATGGCGTCCTCCTCGGTGAGGCCGACGCGCTGGAGCATCGAGGTGTCGGGCTTGCCGTCCACCCGCTTGCTCCGCTCGTAATGGCGCACGGCAAGCTGGCGTCGCAACGATTTCTTGACCTCGTCCTCGTTGCCCGCGGCCAGCAGGCTCGCCATGTACTTGATCGGTAGGCGGAACTTGTCGAGTTCGTCGAGATCGGGCAGCGGTCCCCCGGCAGGCCGGGCCATGTCGAAGATGTCCTCTGCGCTCGGCGAGTCCTTGCCCGCGGTGGTCGCCATCGGCGACAGCGGCGGGATGTAGAAGAGCATGGGCATGGTCCGGAACTCGGGGTGGAGCGGCAGCGCGATTTCCCACTTCTTGAAGAGCTTGTAGGCGGGCGACCGGGCCGCCGCTTCCAGCCAGTCGTCGCTGATGCCCATCTCCTTGGCCTGAGCCACGACTTTCGGATCAGTGGGATCGAGGATCATCTCGCGGTGGGCGCGCACCAGATCGCGGTCGTCGGCCATGGCGGCCTCCTCGACGCGATCCATGTCGTAGAGCACCACGCCCATCGAGCGGATCTTCCCGACGCAGGTGTGGAAGCACACGGGCGGCAGGCCGCTCTCCATCCGCGGGTAGCAGAGGATGCACTTCTCCATCTTGCCCGACACCCAGTTGTACATGGGCTTCTTGTACGGGCACGACGAAATGCAGTAGCGCCAGTTGCGGCACCGCACCTGGTCGATGAGGACGATGCCGTCCTCTTCCCGCTTGTAGGCCGCGCCCGACGGGCAGGCGGCCACGCAGGCCGGATTGGCGCAATGGTTGCAGATGCGCGGCAGGTAGAAGTAGAAGACGTCGCGCAGCTTCAAGTAGGCATCCTGCTCTTGCTGGCTCAAGGTCTTGAGGTTGACGTCGTGCTTGCCGGTGACGTGCGTGCCGCCGGCGTTATCCTCCCAGTTGACGCCCCAGGTGATGGGAATGTCCTCCTGGAGCGTCACCATGGACTTGGGCCGCCCGACGGGTTGCTGCGAGAGCTGGTTGGGCGTGTGGAGGTCGTCGTAGGTGAAGGTGTAGACGTCGCCCCCGTAGTAGTCGTTCATCTCGGGCACGTGCGGGTTGTAGAACAGGTTGAGCATCATCGCGGCCTTGGGGCCGTACTTGAGCTCGAGCGATCCGTTCTTGCGGACCCACCCGCCCTTCCAGAGCTCCTGGTCTTCCCACCGCCGGGGATAGCCGACACCGGGCTTGGTCTCGACGTTGTTCCACCACATGTACTCGGCGCCTTCGCGGTTGGTCCAGACGTTCTTGCAGGCGACCGTGCAGGTGTTGCAACCTATGCACTTTTCCAGGTTGAACGTCATGCTGAACTGGGTTTTGACTCTCATCTCGAGTTTCTCCCTCGTCAAGCCCGCGGCAGCGCAGCTAGCTGGTCTTCCCGGTAAACAGGCTTGCCCTCCGGGCCCAGGGGCATCTTGCGGATCAGCACGCCGTGGTCGCGCTCCGAGGGGCTTGGCCCCCAGAAGTTGACGTAGTAGCTGAACTGGGCGTAGCCGCCGATCATCGTGGCGGGGTTCATCAGGATCCGGGTGGTGGCGTTGTTGTTGCCGCCGCGCAGATCCGAGCAGTTGAGCTTCTTGGCGAGCGGCGAGAACGGGACGTTCACGTGGCGCTCTACCTGGTGGTAGGTGATGGCCATGTTGCGGGGGACCTGGTGGCTCGTAACCGCCCGGACGGCCTCGATGCCGTTCTCGCAGTACAGTTCCACCCAGTCGTTGTCGACGACGTCGATCTCGTTGGCGTCGTCGGGGTTGAGCCACACCGTGGGCCCGCCCCGGGACATGTGCATCATCGGCCAGTGATCGCGGAAGGAGCTGTGGATCTGCCACTTGCCGTGCGGCGTGATGAAGCGGAAGACCTTGCTCTTGGGCTGGGCCTTGTCGAGGCGGATGTCGCCGACGGCCACCATGTCCAGCGGCGGCTTGTTGGTCGGCAGAGCCTCGCCGAGATCCCGGATGCCCTGGTGGTCGTAGTAGATCTCCTGGCGTCCCGACAAGGTGTGCCAGGGTTTGAGACGCTCGACGTTCATCGTCCAGGGCCCGAAGGTGCGATCCTTGCCCTGCCCGTCGCTGAGGACGGCGCTCCACTGCGGCGTGGTGTGGATGCGCCGCGGCTGGGAGATGATGTCCTTGTAGTGAACCTTGCGATGCTTGACGTCGGTGACCATGTCCGCGAGCGGCAGACCGACCTTCTTCTCCATTTCCTTGAAGAACAGCCATGACAGGCGGCCGTTGAGCTCCGGCGAGATCTGCAAGATGACTTCGCAGGCCTGCTCGGGCCGCTCGAACCAGACCCGGCCGTCCTTGACGTCCAGCGCCTCGTTGTTCTTGAGCTCCTCTTCGACGATGGGCGTCAGGTCGGCATAGTTCCCCTTGGAGCCGTAGCCCTTGGGCTGGCTGACCAGCGGCCCGAGCGAGACCAGCTTCTCGTAGATCTTGGTGTAATCGCGCTCGACGATGGAGATGGTGGGGAAAGTCTTGCCCGGCACGGGCTCGACCTCGCCCTTGCCCCAGTCCTTGATCTCGCCGTTGGGCTGCGCCATCATCTGCGGGCTGTCCATCCACAGGGCGTTGAGGACGATGTCCTTCACGGGCTCCGGGAAGTGCTTCTTGGCCAGCTCCGAGAATTTCTTCGCGATGAGCTTGAAGGCCTCCCAGTCGTGCTTGGTCTCCCAGGGCGGCTGGGTGGCCGGCGTCATGGGATGCACGAAGGTGTGCATGTCGCCGAACGTGACGTCGTACTTCTCGTACCAGAAGGCCGCCGGCAGCACGACGTCGGAGTAGTTTGCCGTAGAGTCCATGCGGATGTTGAGGTTGACCAGGAAGTCCAGCTTGCCGGTGGCCGCGGCTTCGTGCCACTCGATTTCGTGGACCTTGCCCTTGGCGGGCTCGTGGTCCCAGAGCACGTTGTTGTGGGTGCCTAGCCAGTGCTTGAGCGTCAGTTCCTGGCCGCGCATGCTCGTGCCGATGAGGTTGCCCCGGTAGACGACCAGCATCTTGAGCCGGTTCTCGGGAGCGTCCACGTCGCGCAACCCGAACTCCATCTTGCCCGTCTTGAACTGCTCAAGCACCCAGCCCTTGACCTCGTCGTCGGTCTTGCAGCCGGCCTTGACGGCATCCTTGTAGAGCTCGAGAGGGTTCTTCTTGTTGAACGACGGGAAGAACGGGAGCCAGCCGTTGCGGACGGCCATCATGTTGAGGTCGGCCGCGTGGTTCCACTTGGTGAGCGTCTTGGCGCCGACGGCCCACTGGGTGTCGAACTCGAACCCGTCGTAGCGCCACTGGCCGGTGTGGAAGTACCAGAGCGACGTGGAGTTCATCATCCGCGGCGGCCGCGACCAGTCCAGCGCCCCGCCCATGTTGACGAAGGCCGCGTGCAACCGGGTGTGCTGCGTGCCGACGTAATGGTTGAAGTTGCCGCCGTTGACGCCGTTGCAGCCGCACAGGGCGAGCATCACGGCCTGGTTGCGGTAGTACAGCGAGGCGCCGTGGAAGAAGTGCTGGATGCCGGGGCCCGTGATGAACAGCGACTTGCCCTTCGTCTTCTCGGCATTCTCGGCGAACTCGCGGCCGACCTGGATGGCCAGGTTGCGGCTGACGCCCGTCTGGGCTTCCTGCCACGCCGGGGTGTAGGGCCTGGGATCGTCGTAGTCCTTCGGGTAGTCGCCGCCCAGGCCCCGGGACACGCCGGCCTGCGCCATCAGCAGGTCGAAGGCCGTGGTCACCAGCAGTTTCTTGCCGTTGGCCTCGATGTAGCGAGCCGGGACCTCGCGCAGGACCTCGACCGAACTCTTGCCCTTGCCCTCGGACTTGCCCAGCACGATGTTGTAGGTGTCCGAGAAGTCGCTGAAGCTGACCGTGGCCTTTTCCTGACCACCTAGCAACGTGAGCTGCGGATCGAATTCCTGGCCGCTCACGGCGTTCTTGAGCTGCAGGTTCCAGTTGCCGGTGGGTTCCTTCTCCCACCGGAAGCCCACCGACCCGGTCGGGACGTGCAACTTGCCGTCGGTATCGACCATGATGAGCTTCCAGTCGGCGTTTTCTTCGCCGGCATACTCGGCCAGATCCGACGCCCGCACGAAGCGGCCCATCTGGTACTTTCCGCCCTCGGTCTCGTCGAGGATCACCAGGAACGGCAGGTTGGTGTACTTCTTGACGTAGTCCGTGAAGTAGGGAGTCTGCTTGTCGGCGTAGAACTCCTTGAGGATGACGTGGATGCACGCCATCAGGAAGGCGCCGTCGCTGCCGGGCACCAGCGGCACCCAGGTGTCGGCGTACTTGGTGACGTCAGAGTAGTTGGGCGACATGACGACGACCTTCGTGCCGCGGTACTTGGCCTCGGGCAGGAAGTGGCAGTCGGCCGTGCGCGTCATGTTGAGGTTGCTGCCGGCGACGACCCAGTAGGTGCCGAGGTACCAGTCGGAGCTCTCGCAATTCTCGGTCTGGTCGCCGAACATCGACGACGACACGTGCGGCAGGTCGTGATACCACTCGTAGTAGCTGTTGTAGAGGCCGCCCAGCAAGTTGTTGTAGCGCTGCCCCGAGATGAACGACAGCAGGCTCATCGCCGGGATGGGCGAGAAGACGGCCAGGTGGTCGGGCCCCCACTTCTTGATGGTGTGGATCTGGCCGGCGGCCACCATCTCGACGGCCTCGTCCCAGCTCACGCGCTTCCAGCCGGCCTTGCCGCGGGCGGCCTTGTAAGCCTTCGACTTCTGCTCGTCTTCCAGGACCGCGCCCATGGCCTCGACCGCATCCTTGCCCTTCTGCTTCTCCGCCTGGTAGAAGTCCCAAAGGACCTTGCGGACGTACGGGTACTTCGGGCGCAGCGGGCTGTAGGGGTACCACGAGGCCGTGACGCCGCGCTGGCAGCCGCGCGGCTCGACGTTGGGGATGTCGGGATCAATTTGCGGATAGTCGGTCTTCTGGAGCTCCCAGCAGATCAGGCCGTCCTTGACGAAGACCTCCCAGCTGCACGCCATCGAGCAGTTGACGCCGTGGCCGGTCCGGACGCTGTAGTCGTACGACCACCGGCTCCGGTAGAAATCCTCCCACGACCGGGAGTCGCCGGTGATGTTGAACCACTTCATTACCTGACCTCCACCTTCTTGGATCCCGCCTTGAGTCCGGCGACCGTCAGCCCCAGCACGCCCAGGGCGCCCAGCGCCAGAGTCGGAAAGTATTCCTTGGGAAGCGGCGTGCCCGCCGCCGTCTCCAGGTACGCGACGATGTCGGCCACCTGCTGGTCCGCCAGGCCGAGGTCGGGCATGCTCGAGCCGTACTCCTTGATGTTGGCGAGCGTCGCCTCGTCGCCCTGCTCGCGGTGCGCCGACGGCGCCTTGATGTGGGCGGCCACCCAGGCGCGATCCCGCCGCTCGAGGACGCCCTTGAGATCGGGCCCGACCACCTTGCCGCCGCCGATGGAATGGCAGCTCCCGCAGGTACGGCCGAAGATTTCCTGCCCCGCGGCCTGCTTGCCGGACGTATCGGCCTCGGCCGCGGCGCCACCGGCCGGAGCGAGCAACAGCAGCGCGCCGCCGAACAACGGCGCGAAGGCCAACGCCAGACGGCCACCCCTACTACGATTCATCCGGATTCCTCCGTTTACTGCACGGCGCCGCCTTCCCCGCAGGGGGACAGGACTCGAGCCAACTTGTCACGATTCGATTCCGGGCCGATTCCGCCACGGCCCTCCGACACCCGAACGACACGTCGTAACCGA
>Ga0194120_10006133_pt1 | contig 17187 bp, 19 predicted proteins | sample TA2MahCa65mmetaG_FD_148642 | JGI IMG/M metagenome (GOLD analysis project Ga0194120, IMG submission 148642) | Freshwater microbial communities from Lake Tanganyika, Tanzania - TA2015019 Mahale Deep Cast 65m | ecosystem: Environmental > Aquatic > Freshwater > Lake | place: Tanzania: Lake...
CAGCTACGGTCGTATTATCAAACGTTCGCCTCGGCTGACTATCGGCTTGCTCATGCATTGGCGGCCGATTATTACGAACGAGTGATCAAGCGGGATGTCGCCGGCAAGCGTCACGCATCAACTGCCAATCGTTTGACGAATGACGAATCACGATTGACGGTGATGGAACTCGGCCCTGGCAACGGCAATCTCGCTGCCTGCTTCCTCAGTCATCTCAAGACTCTCGACAAGCGAGGCGCAGTCTATCCGCGGGTGCATTATGTCATGGTCGATTGGGAGCAGCCTATGTTGGACGGGGCGCTGGCCCATCCTGATCTGGCGGCGCATCGGAATCATGTGGAGATTCAGTGCCGTTCGATTGAACAGCTCACAGGAATGGTCGATGGGTCGGTCGATCGCATCATCTGCAACGAACTCTGGAACGATCTCCCGACCAAGCTGATGGCCAAGAATGCCGGCGATATCGAAGAGGAATATATCCGGCCCAACTTGAGTGAGTCTCTGCACGCCAAAATACGGGATTGGTCCGCCTTCGTATGCGCCTTCGAGAGAAAGGATTTCGAAGGACTGAAGACGGTTCCGCCGTTTCTGGATGATCTCGTGTGGGAAAAGGAATATCGCAAGGTCGAATGGAAGGACGTGCCCTTCCGGAAGACCATCATGGAGCATCTAAAGACGATCGACGAGCACGTGCTGCTACCTGTCAATCTGGGTGCCTTCGCGGTTGTGAAAGAGGCGCAGCGGCTGCTGGCTCCCGATGCGGTCGGGCTCAGTGCCTTCGATGCCGGCACTGCGGAGATGCAGGTCTTGAACGATCCGGACAAGCCTTGCTATGGCCAGTTTGGTGGGCAATACAATTTCATGATTAACTTTGCTTTGGTTGAAGCCGTGGCGAAGCATCTTGGGATCGCGCGCACGGCTATTGAACCGCAGCGCGAATTCGTCGGCCGGTCCTTGAGCACCAACGTGCTCACGCTCATGGATCTGCTGGCGACACATACTTCAGCCGGGCCGACGTTGGAGCCGTGGGAGCAGGATCGGCTTGTGCTGAAGACCATCAAGGCGCTGAATGAGACGTATGAGAGCCCCTACCCCAGGCGGTTCGAGTTTCCATTGCCTACAAACATGCCGCCGGACGAGTGGGAAACTTTGGATGTGATTCTCCGCTCGTTGAAGCCCAACGGTGTACCCGACACCGTGGCCTATCTGACCGAAGAAGAGATTACGACTGCGCACAAAGATCTGGAAGCGATTGGGTATAACATCGACACCATCAAGATGGCGCTCAGTGCGCCTCCCAGTCCCGTCGAGTATTGCCACTTCAACTGCCGGTGAAACGAGGCAACGTGCTCTATCCGGTCAATAGACGGGGGAGCCATGAAAGACAAGAAAGAACGGTGGGGAGATGTAGATCTGATGCGCCAGAGACCGGAGTGTCGATCCCTTTCAACGGCTGCTCAGACTGATGTTCAAGGCACATCTGTGGTACGGCGTGTCCATTGGAGAGGAAGCGCCCGACGTGGTGAGGGCCTACATCGAGATCGGCTCCACCGACACGGTCAAATACGAAGTGGACAAGAGCAGCGGGTTTCTCAAGGTGGACTGGCCGCAGTGGCTTTCAAATTTCTGTCCGGTCTACTCTACGGACTCATCTCGCAGACCATTCCGAAGAGCGGGGGCCGGTATATTCGCCAAGCGGGCCCGCCGAAAGGGCATGGTGAGAGACGGCGATCCGCTCGACATCTGTGTGCTCTCGGAGGAGAGCATTCCCCACAGCGATATCTTATTGACCGCGCTGCCGATCAGTGGGTTGAGCCTGGCCGACGGCGACGAGGCCGACGACAAGATTATTGCCGTGATGCGGGACGATGCCGTCTACGGGGATTGTACCGACATTGCGCAACGTCCGAAGGTGCTCACGGATCGGTTCCGGCATTATTTTCTCACCTATAAAAGCGCACCGAGGACGACTCAGCATAAGATGGAAATCACCAGGGTGTACGGACGGGAGGACGCCCTCAGCGTTATCTGTGCCAACCACGCCGACTATCACAAGCGGCACCCGGAGCTGAGCTCCTTATGGCCGAAGCATCTCTCGTCCGCAGCATTTCTGAACTCGTCTTTGGAGAAGTCGTAACCAGAAGGCTTAGCTGAACTGATCCCATGTGTCGCACTGTTTGATGGACCAGAACACGGCTTCTTTCAGTTTCTTCAATACCATGTTGTCCGGATCACGAATGGCTTGGAGTTTCTTGTCGAGGTCATACAGCGGTTGGATTGAACGCTTATCCGGGATCTTTCCCAAGGCCCACGCCACTTCGGTTAGTACGGTCCAGTCGGTCTTGAGGTCCTGCATCTTCGCCAATAATGGCGGCACGACGGAGGCATCACCGAGGGTGCCCCCGATCTGGCCGAGTCCCTTAGCCGCTGCCGCCTGGATTTCCAGCTGTGGGGCCATATTCATCATGTCGATGAGCAGGGGAATGCTGTCTTTGCCAAGATTCCCGATGGCGGTCAGGGCTTGTTTGCCGAGGTCTTGGTCCTTCAAGGCCGCTTTGAGTGTGGGTAAGGCTCCATCGGCGTGCATTTCTCCCAGCAATGAGATGATCTTGAGTCGCCTTACCTGGCTCGTCTCCGAGGAGTCCAGTAACTTCAGCAGCCGCTCTGTATGGCCCCATTCGGCTGCGAGGAGAAGGGGAAATTCGTACTGTTCCAGCACCTCCTTCAACTTGCCAAGGGCATAGGCGCCTGGGTCCAGGGCCTGCGCCGCTCGAGCGGCGGCCACCGCATCGTCAAACTCAGTTCGCACTTCTTTTTGCCAGTTCACCTTCATGCCGCCCAGGGTATAGGTCAGCTGACAGGCCGGTCCCTTCCAGAGACGAGACGGCGCATCGGGTAGATCCGCATCGCCGCCGGCGGTTGTGCCCTCCCAGGTTTTGCGCTGCTCGCATTTGACGCGAAACACGACATCATGAGGCCAGGTAGAATCCTGCACGACGGTATAGCCGATTTCAGTGAGACCGCGGCTGGCGATCTCGGCGATCGCTCCCGCATCGATCCCCCCTTTCCCTGTGAGCACTAAGGCATCCACCAGCACCGTCTGAATGTTTTCCAACCGGACTCGCTGTTCAGGTGTGAACTGTTCTCGATGAGCAAAAGCGAGCGAAGTCGGCTGGAGGACTAGCCAGAGGAGCAGCCCCGTGGATAAGGCGAGGGATCGTCGCCGCATGGATTTCTCGGTCGTCATTCCTTTTCAGATATTATACCCTCGGAAAAGGATAGGGAGCCCCACAAACCGCTGAAACTCACTTGCCGATCTACCGGTCCTCATATTGACAGTTTCCATTTCCCGATGATAGACTCATGAGCTAAAGTTCATGCATGTACGCATAAGGATGGGATTTGTCTCAAGGTAGAGCACGTGGATTGCGACAGTGATTAAGCCAGCGGTTGCGCGACGTTACGCACAGGCACTCTTCGAGCTTCTCGATCAATCCAACATCGAAGTGACTCGAGGGACCCTCAATGGTCTGGGACAGGCCGTGAAGGATTCGCCAGTCCTTCGCCATGTGGTGGTCTCACCCGCGTTCGGGGTGAACGAGAAGATCGCTGTGCTTACCGAGTTGGGCGATCGGTTTGGGTGTCCACCAGTGGGTAAAGCGTTTCTCGGCCAGTTGGTGAAGAAGAATCGTGTGACATTTTTGCCGGACATTGCAGAGGCATTCGGACATCTGGTCGATCAATCAAAGGGTACCCAGCACGTGATCGTCTCGTCCACAACCGTGCTGCCCCAGGCCGAGCAAGACAGAATCAGAACGCGTTTGCGCGAGACGCTCAAGCGCGAAGTTGACGTGACATTCCAAACCGATGCGAGCCACCTCGCCGGCGTACAGATCCATGTCGGCAGCACCGTTGTTGACAGCACCGTGCGGGGACGCTTGCACGCCATGCAATCGTTGTTGACACGAGAATAGTGAAGGAGTCGTTATGCAGATCAGGGCAGAAGAAATCAGTGCGATCATCAAGGAGAAGATCAAAGGCTTCGATAAGCAAGTCGACGTCAAGGAGACGGGTTCCGTCATTCAGGTCGGTGACGGGATTGCCAAGGTGTATGGGCTCGACGGTGCCATGGCCGGTGAGATGCTGGAATTTCCTGGCGGTCTGTACGGCATTGCGCTGAACCTCGAGGAAGACAATGTCGGCGCCGTGTTGATGGGCGAGGACGTTGGGATCAAGGAAGGCGATCCGGTCAAGCGCACCGGCCGTATCGCGGAAATTCCGGTCGGCGCAGCGCTCGTCGGTCGCGTTGTAAACGCCATCGGCCAGCCGATCGACGGCAAGGGTCCGATCAAGTCGCAACACTCTTCCCGTATCGAAGTCGTGGCACCGGGCGTGAACACCCGCCAATCCGTTCGCGAGCCGCTGCAGACCGGTATCAAAGCGATCGATGCGATGATTCCCATCGGCCGCGGCCAGCGCGAGTTGATCATCGGCGACCGGCAGACTGGGAAGACCGCGATTGCGGTCGATACGATCATCAACCAAAAGGGTCTCAACGTCTTCTGCATCTATGTGGCCGTCGGGCAGAAGCGGTCAACGGTCGCGCGTGTGGTGAAGACCCTTGAGGAAAACCATGCAATGGAATATAGCATGGTGGTCTCAGCCAGCGCCAGCGATCCGGCTCCGATGCAATTCCTGGCGCCGTTCGCCGGCGCCGCCATCGGCGAGTATTTCCGCGACAACGGCAAGCACGCGCTGATCGTCTACGACGATTTATCGAAGCACGCGGTGGCCTACCGCCAGCTCTCGCTGTTGCTCCGCCGTCCGCCTGGACGCGAAGCCTATCCAGGCGACGTGTTCTATCTGCACTCCCGGTTGCTGGAGCGTGCGGCCAAGCTGAGCGATAAGCTGGGTGGCGGCAGTCTGACGGCGTTGCCTATCATTGAGACGCAGGCCGGTGACGTGTCGGCCTACATTCCGACCAACGTCATTTCAATCACGGACGGTCAGATCTATCTTGGTAGCGATTTGTTCTATTCCGGTATCAGGCCCGCGATTAACGTCGGTTTGTCGGTCTCCCGCGTCGGTGGATCGGCGCAGATCAAGACCATGAAGCAAGTGGCCGGTACGCTTCGGCTGGACCTCGCCCAGTATCGTGAGATGGCTGCTTTTGCTCAGTTCGGCAGCGAACTCGACAAGGCCACGCAGATGCAGCTGGCGCGCGGCGTGCGCATGGTTGAGCTCTTGAAGCAAGGCCAGTACAAACCCATGCCGGTAGCCGACCAGGTGCTCTCCATTTATGCGGGTACACAGGGCTACCTGGATGACGTTCCCGTGGACAAGGTGCAGCAATTCGAGGGCGATCTGCTGCATTACATCCAGCAGAATCATCCAGAATTGAAGAAAGAGATTGCCAGCATTGGGAAGATCGACGACAAAGTCGGCGGCCGGCTGAAAGAGATCTTTTCGGCTTTCAAGCAGAAGATGGGGTACGGGGCCAAAGTCTGAAGATCGTCAACCGTCAATGGTCAATCGTGAAGATTGGCGAATGACGTGCGACGATTGACGTAAAATCTAGAAATGCCAAGCTTACAATCCCTGCGCCGGAAAATTTCGGCGTTTAAAAACACACAGAAAATTACTAAGGCCATGAAGATGGTGGCCGCGGCCAAGCTCAAACGGTCACAGGATCGCATCCTGGCCGCCCGTCCCTACGCACACAAGATGCGGGGGGTGTTGAGTAATCTGAGCCAGCGAGTGAGCCGTGCGGCCCATCCGCTGTTGCAGAAACGGGACGGTAAGAAGATCGAAGTGTTGGTGGTGACCAGTGATCGAGGACTGTGCGGCGGGTTCAACGGCAATATCGTGCGGAAGAGCGCCGAATTCGTGCGGCAGTGTGAAGCGCAAGGGCTCACAGTGAATCTTAGCATTGTCGGGCGTAAGGGCCGTGACTATTTCAGGCGCAGGACGTGGCCGATTCGGCAAGAATGGACCGGCGTGTTTGACAAACTGAGCTTCGAGCATGCCATCGATATCGGCGGCGATCTGACGGACAATTTCGTCAAGGGTACGTTCGACGAGCTCTACGTGGTCTACAACGAGTTTAAATCTGCTATTCAACAGCGGGTGATCGTCGAGAAGCTGTTCCCCGTTGATGTCGCCGCTGAATTCGGGACCGCACAGGCCGCGACGATATCTGCAGGGGCGTATCTCTATGAGCCCGGCGAAGCGGAACTGTTGAACGCGCTGGTGCCGAAACATTTTCAAGTACAAGCCTACCGGATTTTGCTGGAGTCCGCGGCGGCTGAACACGGCGCCCGCATGGCTGCCATGGATGGCGCGACACGGAACGCCGGCCAGCTTATCAAGAAGACGACGTTGTATTACAACAAAACCCGGCAGGCAGCGATTACGAAGGAACTGATGGATATCGTCGGAGGCGCGGAGGCGCTCAAGTAAGACGTGTCATTCGTCAATCGATATTGGGATTTCGTGAAGTAGTTCATATGATTGACGACTGACGGTCGACGATTGGCGGATTGAAAGGAGACAGTCGTGAGTACAGGAAAAGTCATTCAAGTCATTGGGCCGGTGGTGGACGTGGAGTTTCCTCCAGGCCAGCTGCCCAATATCTATAACGCGCTCAAAGTGACCCAAGAAGAGAACAAGGCTGCCGGTCGGCCGGCCGTGCGTATCACGCTCGAAGTCGCGCAGCATCTCGGCGAGAACCGTGTGCGCGGAGTGGCGATGTCGACAACGGATGGTCTCACGCGTGGGATGGATGTGCAGGATACCGGGGCACCGATCTCCGTACCGGTCGGACGCGAGACGCTGGGCCGTCTGATCAACGTGCTCGGTGAACCGGTCGACGAAAAGGGGCCGATCAAGTCGAAGAAAGCCTATCCAATTCATCGGCCTGCACCCACACTCGAAGATCAGGAAACCAAGACGGAGGTGCTGGAGACCGGCATTAAGGTTGTGGATCTGCTGGAGCCCTACAGCAAGGGCGGCAAGGTCGGATTGTTCGGTGGGGCCGGTGTCGGTAAGACCGTCATCATCATGGAGCTCATCAACAACATCGCCTTGCATCATGGCGGATTCTCGGTGTTTGCCGGTGTCGGCGAGCGGACTCGTGAAGGCAACGATTTGTGGCATGAAATGCAGGAGTCGAAGGTCATTGACCCGGACGATTTCACCAAATCAAAAGCTGCGCTGGTCTATGGCCAGATGAATGAGCCGCCAGGGGCCCGTCTTCGCGTCGCATTGACCGGTTTAGCTGTCGCGGAATTCTTCCGTGATGAGGAAAATCAGGACGTGCTTCTCTTCGTGGACAATATCTTCCGGTTTACCCAGGCGGGTTCTGAAGTGTCCGCGTTGCTCGGCCGCATGCCATCTGCTGTTGGCTATCAACCAAACCTCTCGACCGAAATGGGTGCGTTACAAGAGCGCATTACCTCGACCAAGCGTGGTTCGATCACGTCCGTGCAGGCCATCTACGTGCCCGCCGACGATCTGACTGACCCGGCGCCGGCGACAGCCTTTGCCCACTTAGACGCCACCACAGTGCTGTCCCGTTCGCTGGCTGAGTTGGGGATTTATCCGGCGGTCGATCCCTTGGATTCAACCTCTCGGATTCTCGATCCGCAGATCATCGGTGAAGAGCATTACAAGGTGGCCCGCGGGGTCCAGTCTGTATTGCAGCGTTATAAAGACCTTCAAGACATTATCGCGATTCTCGGCATGGACGAATTGTCGGAAGACGACAAGATGGCTGTGGCTCGTGCCAGGAAGATTCAGCGATTTCTCTCGCAGCCGTTCCACGTCGCCGAAGCTTTCACCGGCGCACCGGGTAAATACGTGAAGCTCAAGGACACGGTCCGAAGCTTCAAGGAGATCCTCGAGGGCAAGTACGACCATTTGCCGGAGCAAGCTTTCTACATGGTCGGCCCGATCGAAGAAGCGGTAGCGAAGGCGGAGAAGATGGGCGTAAAGGTATAGAGAGACGGCTGAACTGAGTGTCCTCCTTGCTCGTGCAACGCGCGGTCTCGGAAGACCCTCGTTGCATGCGTACAGTCGAGGACACATCGATTCCCCGCCTTGAGAGGGGATGAGGGAAGAGGGACGATGCCAGGGAAGATTCTTTTAGAAGTGGTGACGCCGGAGAAGCAGCTGTTGAGCCAAGAGGTGGATGAGGTCATTGCGCCAGGTTCAGAAGGCGAGTTTGGTGTCTTACCTGGCCACTGCCACTTCCTTTCGACATTGAAGATCGGTGAACTCCGCTATCGCGTTGACAATCAAATCCATCATATGGCGGTATTGTGGGGGTATGCCGAGGTGACGCCGATGAAAGTTACGGTCATGGCTGAAATCGCTGAAAAGGCCGAGGATATCGATGCTGACCGCGCAGCGGCCAAGGTGGAAGAAGCCGAACGCCGAGTTCAAGCTGGCGGCCTGCCCTCCGAAGTGAAAGAAGCCCAAATCAGCCTCGAAAAGGCCCGCCTGCGCAAGAAAATCGCCGAACGTACCCATAAAACCAGCCACGCCTAGTCCCTACAATTCCATTGAGGCCCCTGTAGTTGCTCGATGCCCTCTGGTTCTTTCACCCCCTTGTGAATCGTCTGTTCTCGACGGAAACTTCTTTACGGCTCCTGAGGCCTCACTCTCGTTGAAAATGATGCTCCTTCTACAGTAGTTTGAGCATATCCATGATAACCCAATTCGTGATCACGTCCGGAGAGCAACCGAAGCGATTGGACGTGTTTCTCGTCAATCGTGAACGGGACATCTCGCGATCCGCCGTGCAACGTTTGATCGAACTTGGCCGCATCCGCGTCAACGATGAAGTGGTGAAACCCAGCCAGAAGATCAGGCCCGGGGACAAAATCACGATGGATGTCCCAAAGCCGGAGCCGCTTACCCTCAAAGGCGAGGCCATTCCTCTCGAAGTTCTCTTCGAGGATGACTGCCTCTTGGTTTTGAACAAGCCGGCTGGAATTGTCGTCCATCCGGCGCCGGGTAACTGGACTGGGACACTGGTCAATGCCTTGCTTCACCATTTCCAAACATCGGGCGGAACAGTCTCAACGATCGGGGGAAAGGAACGGCCTGGTTTGGTTCATCGCTTGGACAAGGACACGTCAGGTGTGATGGTTATTGCCAAAACGGATCAGGCCCATCGGCACCTGGCTGCTCAATTCAAACATCACACCATTACACGTGTGTATGAGGCTTTGGTCTATGGCGTACCCAAGAAAGGCCGTGGTGTCATCGAGTTGGCGATCGGTCGGGATTCTAAAGAGCGCAAAAAGTTTTCAGCCCGCACGTCTCGGCCCAAAGCGTCCGCGACGGAGTATCACGTGGATCAACGATACGGCAAAATAGCAGCCCACGTCCTGCTGTATCCGCGCACAGGGCGAACGCATCAATTACGAGTGCATCTTACATCACTGGGTCATCCCATCTTAGGAGATCAGACCTACGGAGGTCGCAAGGTGTGCGCTATCGAACAGATTGAGATTCCGCGTGTGATGCTTCACGCGCGCACGTTGGGCTTTCAACATCCGGTCACCAGCGAGGGACATGAATTTACTAAACTGTTTCCCTTAGACATGGAAATGATTTCTCGGACTCTCGAAAGCGTATCCCATGGTGGATTCGAATCCAAACCTCTTTGACGTTGCGACATGACGGGTTCTATGCAGACAGCTCATATGCTCGATGCCATTGGAGCGATGGTCTCCCAGTTAAGACAATATGCCGCGACACTGCCCCCCGTCGTGTATCTGACGGCCGTACCGACCGGCGTCAAGCCGACGCTGGAAACCATTGATACGTATGAAGAGTGTGTGTCACGAGTCCGAGCGCAGAGTGCAGGGACCCCATACAAGAATTTTACTGAGAGGCTGATTGAATCCCTCGAAGCCTTTGAGGCAGGTCGGCTACTGGGATCGGTTCAACCCCTTCTGGCGTTGCTCGATCAATTAGAACGGATGAGCCAGGACAAGGAAATCGAGGTGGGGCGAATCGATGAGAAGCGAATCGGTGAATACCGCACGGTGCTGCGCAAGATTCTTCCCGGCAACAAGCCAGAGATGGACAGCTCAGGAAATGTGAGGGGATGATGGCCAATATGAAATGGACTAGTCCAGCGCACAGGTCCCCGTCACAATTTGCCATTCACCGTGCAGCGTTGTATTCAGTGACCCATTTTGGGCCCCAGCGCATTCGCACCCTCGGAGACCAAGCTAAAACGAACGGTGGAACGGCAGTGAGGGCATTGGGCGCGAACCGTGGTTTCGTTCACGGATTCATACTGGTCGGGCTTCAGCCACATGAGTCGGAAGCACTTGGGACAACTACGGACTTGTGTTGACATGATTTTCCTCGTACACTTCGTGAAAAGCTGTGTTCTATAGGGAGAATAATTTAGTACAAGATGCCTCCCACGCTCAAGTCTGCCGTGACAATTTCTGATGCGACCGATCTTGATGCATCTCAGCTCCTTCGATTGTTCAACCAAGCGCCCTGGGCGAAGAATCGAACAGTAACGGATGCCCAAGCGATGCTGGACCACAGCGACGTGGTGCTGTGTGCCTGGGACGGCGATCGCTTGGTGGGGTTCGGTCGTGTCCTCACGGACTTTGTTTACCGCGCGACTATTTGGGACGTCATCGTTGATCAGTCGTATCAAAAACAAGGCGTTGGCACGGAGCTCGTTCAACGTATTTTGAATCATCACCGCCTCAAGAAAGTCGAGCTCTTCTGGCTCTGTACCAGTCGCCCAGAGTTTTACAAAAAGCTGGGGTTCAGCTCAAAGGAACAGACCGGGATGGTCTGGAGCCTGAGCAAGCAGGCCCGCGCAGAATGACCGAATCTGGTCAGCCTTACTCCACTCGTGCAATGCACAAGTGAGATAAGTTCCCACCACCTAAAAAACAGCTTTGCGCTGAAGAGAAAGCCGAACGAAGAAGCGTTCCCATCGTCAATCTGGCTGGCGTTAGTGTGCGCGTGATCATCGTTCCGCTTGTAGGCTCATTCCGCGTTGAGGGCTACTCGTTCGTTGAGCCGATAAGCGGTTCCCCATCCTAGCCGCCATGCAAAGGTGTTACCGGGATTGATTCGAAAAGCTGTGTCTTCTCCGAAGCTCATATGCACATAAGGACTGAATTGGCCAAGTTTCATTAGACACAGTTCGACGGTGGGAAGCACTGAGATGGTGTCTTGGTGTCTGAGATTCACGTCCGGCCGTTCCTCGCTGATTCCATGCCGTTCCTATTCAACCATTAAGCCAGCCAAGAACCAGATGTTAAAACTGTAGAGACCTTGAAAATTAATCGGCGGTCCGATCGATGTTGATATGTTGTCGGAGAGTTTTTGCGCCAGTGGCGAAAAACCGACTTGAAATCCCAGCACCCACTTTCCAGTCTTAATGCCCCCAAACTGTTGTTTCGCTTCTTCAGCTGACGAGGCAGTCGGAATCGATAGGTCGCTGAGGCCGAACACCAAGAGTGCAAACAGCTATGATCGTACGAATCGGTAAGACATGACACTCCTCCTTTTTTCGCGCAGCATTGCCAATCCACTCGCTGGGAGCGAACGCGCGATGAGATGACTCGTATGGACCGGTGGGCAGCGTGAGTGGCGGAGAGCGAGTTCGTGCCAGATGCGCCCACCATCGGCCCGGTTCCGCCTCTCGTGCAAGCCCACCAGATCGGGAAACTGCTCTTTGCACGGATCAGGGAGTATTGGGCGAAGCACAGCGTACAAGTGTGCCGTGGGCCCATCGAAGATGCGATCAGCATCTCGGCGCCTAGCTCACTAACGCCGCGACAGCAGGCGTGGGATCCGAAGAGGCACCAGATCAAGACGGTCCCCCCAGGAGTGGCCGTGGTAACCACCACAGAAACAGATTTCCCAGTGAAATGGTGGATTACTCAAACCCTCCTTAAGATCAATAGCCACGTCTCATCTCATTACACAGATGCGGGTGTAAAACTCGTCTGAGCCCTTTCGGGGGACTAGTGGGAGTGTGTAGGAGAGGAACGGTTCATTCGTTTTGGTGAGAGGAACACTGCGCAAAAGAACAATACCGTGGCTAAGAGGACGATGGCAGGCCCGGAGGGAAGATCACAGACCGCTGAGATGATGACACCGCCTACGGCCGTTGTTACCCCGATTGCCATTGAATACAGAGTGAGAGTTTTCAGACTGTGGGTCAGCTGATAGGCTGTCGAAGCTGGAATCAGGATCATGGCAAATACCAAAATCGCGCCGACGGTCTTCATTGATACGACCACTGTGAGCGCGACGAGGGTCAACAGGAGAAAGAACATCAGGCGTGCTGGGACTCCGGAGGCTTCGGCCATCTCTTGATCGAACGCGATAAAGTACAGTTCTTTGGAACACAGCAGAATGAGGCCAAGCACGAGTATGGTCAATCCACTGATCACGAGCAGCTCATTATCGGTCACCGAAAGGACACTGCCGAATAAGTAGCCGTAGACCTCCGGATTGTAGTTCTTCATCAGACCGATGAATAGAATCGCGAGGGCCATCGTCGTGGTGTACAGGATGCCGATGGAGACATCCAGTTTCATCCCGCCCCTCTCTTCGACCCACCCGGTGATCCAGACTGTTGCAAGGCCGAAGACAATCGCCAAGAACAGCGGTGGCCAGCCTATCAGGTAGCCCAGCGCGACCCCGGCAAAAGCAGCATGCGACGTGCCGGCGCCAACGAATGCGAGTCCACGCAACACGACGAACACGCCGATCACCGAACAGAGCCCTCCGACCATCGCGGCTGCGAGCAGGGACCGGTGCATGAAATCGTAGGTGAAAAGGTCAAGCATGGAACCGAATCATTCGATCAATGGTGATGGTGATAGTCCTCGACGATGACGAGATCCTTCTTGGTGATGACGAGATCTTTGCCGTACACTTCGCGGAGAATATTGGGCTTGAGCACGTCAGCCGGAGGAGCGGCGGCATAGAGTTTGGTTTTGAGCAGCACCAGCCGATCCACGCGAGATCTAATCATATTGATGTCATGGGTAATAAGGAGCACGGTCAATTTCAGTTCTTCGTGCAGCTGTTGAACCAATTCGATGACGTTGTGCTGGGTTGTGATATCAAGTCCGGTCGTCAGTTCGTCTAGCAAGAGGACTTTCGGCTGCTGCGCCAGTGCCCGCGCAATAAATACTCGCTGCTGCTGGCCTCCGGAGAGATGCCCCAGAGCAGTGTCCTGATGTCCGTCCATGGAGACATGGGCAAGCGCGTCTGTCACGATTTTCCGATCCTTGGCATTCGGATGTCTGAACAACCCCAACGACCCGTAACGGCCCATCATGACAGTTTCGAGCACCGTCACCGGGAAATTGCGATCGACGACGCCTTTCTGCGGCAGATAGCCGATCTTGGCGCGATGGTGGCATCGTAACTCTTCGCAGGCGCAGTCGAATATATGCAGGTGGCCCTCAATGGGTGCCATTAGTCCCAAGATCGCGCGACAGAGTGTGGTTTTCCCTGATCCATTGGGGCCGATGACCCCAACGAACTCACCGTCATGAATGGTGAGAGAAATGTCCTGGAGCGCCATGACGCCGGGAAACCCAAACGAGGCGTGCTCAAACCGAATGATCGGTTCTTGTCGATCTATGAGCACGGCGTCGGTAATCCTTCTGGCGATTCTGGCGGAGATGGACACTCAAGACTGTCAAGTCTGGCTCAGGGCGTCGGTCAATTGGACCACATTATAACGAAGCATGTCGAGGTAGGTCTTTGTGCCAGGTAGGCCTCCTGGCAAGGTGGTCAACACGACGACCCGCGCGTGGGTCTCCTTCGCGATGAGCAAGGGGAGCCGCTGGCTGAGTTGGATTTCCGAAACGATGACGGCGATGCGGTCTTTCTTGATCGTCGCAATCAATGACTGCAGGTGCAGGGCCGATGACTCCGTACCCGACTGCATCTGAATCGTTCCCGCAATCTCAAAGCCAAAGTGCCTCGCGAAATAAGGCCATGCCGGGTGGTGGGCAATGAAGCGACGATCCGGCAGTGAGAGGACTCTCCGGGACAGTTCGGTTCGCAGCAGATCCAATTGATGACGATAGGCAGCCAAGTTATGGTGATATTCGTCTGTGTGAGCAGGGTCGATCAGAATCAAGGCCTCGGTAATATGGCGCAACATAATGATAGCGTTGTCGGGATCCAGCCAGATATGGGGGTTCCCCGTTGCTCCACCAGCGGTCTCATCCTCGTGTGCTCCATGCCGATAGCTCGAGTCATCGTGGATTACACCGATACCCTGAGACGTTGTGACGACTCGCAACGACGGGCTGCCAGCCGTTTTTACCAGCGAGGCGACCCACACCTCCAATCCCATGCCAATTTCGAACATGAGGTGGGCCTTTCGCACGGCAACGAGGTCGGACGGCTTGGGCGAATAGGTATGTTCGTTTTCATAGCCGCTCAACAATGATTGCACGCGTACATGAGAACGTCCGACCTGCTCCGTGAGATCTTTCAAGACCGGAATGGTCACGATCACGTTGATCGGATCTCGGGCATCCGCCCTTGTGGGATGTAGCGACAGGCCAGCGAGGATCGCAAGAAACAACAGAATGGATGCGTGCATTTTACGGATCCCCTGAAGCATGGGCGCGGACCGTATCACTGCGTATCCAGGAAAGTCAATGCGAGTGCTGCCGCGTGGTTTCGCCATCGGCTGCGATCGGCTTGACCAGCAGTCTAACTTCGATTAGCGTAGCACACGTGAACCCCTGGCTCGCGCGGTGGAGATGAAAGGGTGGCCTCACGATGAAAGCTATTGGGTTAATGTCTGGAACATCCAGTGACGGTGTCGATGCCGCTCTAGTCGAGATTGGATGCCGCAAGTCGAACGTGCACGTTGAAATGGTCGCCTTTCATACGCTGCCGTATCCGCGCTCCCTCCAGCGGCGCATTCTATCCGCATCGGTGTCCGGAACGGTGTCTGAATTGTGCCACCTGAACGCGCTCCTGGGCGAGTGGTTTGCCAATGCGGCATTGGGTGTGATTCGAGCCGCGAAGTTGCATTCGAAAGACATCGATTTGATCGGTTCACACGGCCAAACCGTGCAACATTTGCCCTATGGCATCAAGGATTCCGGCGTCGGCATCATTCGCTCGACGCTCCAAATTGCCGAGCCGGCCGTCATTGCTGAACGGACGGGAATCACAACGGTTGCCAACTTTCGCCAGCGTGATATTGCCGCAGGTGGACAGGGCGCACCGCTGACGTCCGGAGTTCATGCCCTTCTCTTCCGCCACCCGCGTCTCGCACGGCTCATTGTGAATCTCGGTGGTATCAGCAACGTCACTCATCTTCCGCGAGGATCGGGAGTCAACGGGCTGGTTGCGTTTGACACGGGGCCGGCCAACATGGTGTTGGATGGACTGATGGCTCGGACCACAAATGGGCGAACGCTGATGGATCGTGAGGGGCAATTAACGGGACGTGGGAAGGTGGATGGGCGCTTGTTAGCCAAACTGCTCGCCCATCCGTACTTGTCTCAAGCTCCGCCGAAATCGACGGGACGGGAAGCTTTTGGGGCGAAGATGCTTGACGAGTTGATGAGAATGCAGCAGGCCCAGCAGCTGCCAATTGAGAATCTTCTGGCGACGTGCAGCCGATGGACGGCTGAAGCCGTGGGCACGGCCAGGCGCTGGATTCATGGTGAACTTGACGAAGTAATCGTCGGCGGCGGCGGTGTCCGGAATCGTGCCATCATGCGGCATCTTGCGGAAGTCTTTACACCGGTACCGGTGAGTACGTTCGAGTCACATGGGTGGGACAGCAAGGCGCTGGAAGCTGTGGCCTTTGCCGTGTTGGCATATCAAACCGCAACGAATCAGTATGGAAACGTGCCCTCTGTCACCGGCGCGTCTCACCCGTCGGTGCTGGGCTGTATTGTTCCGAACGGTCCTGGATGGCTTGCCAGGATTCGATCGCTTCCTGGACAGAAATAGGGCGTCCGATGGAAGCCGCACTGATCATTGGGGCTGTGGTGCTGACGGCTCTAGGGTGGTTTCTCCCGGTGTTTTACAAGAAACCTGAGGAACCGGAAGCCTTTTATCTTCCCCCCAACACGATCGTCACATCAGACCCTATTTTTACCGAGCCGGAGCTCTTTCTCTACAATCTGTTGCAGATGGCGGTCCAAGACCGCTATCTGATTCTTGCGCAGGTTCCCCTCTGGGCCTGTGTGTCCGTTGACACGCCGGAAAAAGCTCGATCGAAGTTGTTGAATCACCTGGCATTCAAACGAGTCGACTTTGTGCTCCTCCATCCAGGTACCCGGCATATTGAGCAAGTGGTCCAAATAGACCATGCGTCTTTTGATCCCTCTGCCGTGGAGCGTCGGCGTGTGGTCGAATCCATCTTGGACGCGGCAGGGATCAAGTTGGTGTTTGTGCAGTCGAAGAAGTCTTACACGATCCCCGAACTCACGGCACTCCTCGGTTTGGAGACAGACGAGTGAATTGCCTCTTGAGGAGCCCTGCTCTTCACAGAGTCGCGGTCTAGTCCGATTGTCTGTCGCCCTGTTAATACATCTCGGCTGTTAGTTCAGTGGCCTTACGGGCCAGCGCCGCTTCAGAGGTGGCCAAGTATTGGTCGATGACGTGATCGAACATGACGCGCGCGATATCATGAACACCGAGCTTGGTGTAGGTTTGGCCAAGCTTGAGCACGGACGCGGCCGTCTTGGGACTCAAAGGGTAGTTCATGACAACGCTATAGAATGAGTTGAGCGCTTCCTTGTAGCGCTCCATGCGGTAGTGGCATTCTTCAATCCAATATTGAGCATTGGCCACCAAGGCTGATTGGCTGTGGATCTTCATGAAGAGGCTGAAACCCGCCAGCGCAGCTTCATATTCGCGATGCTTGAATTCGGTCGTGATTCGATCATACAGTCGCCGAGACATGTCGTGCATGTGTTTGGGGGCGGCGAAGGACAGTCCAGCGAATATGAGGGTTGAGAGTACAAGCGAGATGCCGATTGCGCACAGTCTCATAGATGCACCTTCATAGCGATTCAACAAGGAGCCCAGAATCTGTTTAGGCAATCGCTATGCCACGGGGGATGTGGCCGCAGTCAACAATCACCATAGAAACCAATATGCTATCAGGCGAAAAGACTGTCCATGTGAATT
>Ga0194120_10006134_pt1 | contig 17186 bp, 14 predicted proteins | sample TA2MahCa65mmetaG_FD_148642 | JGI IMG/M metagenome (GOLD analysis project Ga0194120, IMG submission 148642) | Freshwater microbial communities from Lake Tanganyika, Tanzania - TA2015019 Mahale Deep Cast 65m | ecosystem: Environmental > Aquatic > Freshwater > Lake | place: Tanzania: Lake...
CTTTGGTAATACGCGGAGGTTGGATTATCATTGGCAGTTCGCGTCGGAGGATCGATTCCCCTACTGCCTTGTCTTTGAGAATGATGAACTCACGATTATCGAGGTCTACCCTGGAACGAACAAGATTGTGATCATCCCGCCGACGCTTCCTGAGATCGAGGTCAAGAAGTGAAAGCGGATGAGCCGGTGCTCGGGCCTTGCCAATGGGAACCAGCAGATTACTGGATTTGAGCGGTAACTGCGGGGAATCGGGTAGGTGTCGGTTTCGCCGCCTTCGAATGTTCTAGTGCCGGTATTTGGGAAAACTCGAATGGCTCCTTGGCTTCCATTCCCTTAACTTCGCGTTGCATCTTCCGTCGCATGTCATCGAGGGTGGTTGAGGCCTTCGGGTAGGCGCGGAACGGTAGGCCATCGCCACCGGGGCGGTTGCTGCCTTAGAACAGATCGACGACAATCCAATGCGTCGGGTGGTTGTCGAAGGCGATCAAGAAGCGCGCCTCGTCGTGCTCGATCGCCTGGGCATGGAGATTGGGCAATCCGCGGCTTTCGCCGACAGGATGATCTCGTAGACGTTCACGCGAGGCCGATACGCGCCTTGACCTCTTTCCATGGCACCGGCGGGCGCGGGTCACGCCGCACCTCTTCAATCGCTTTGCGATCCTCGATGTCCTCGCGCTGCTCAAGTGCGCTGTCCACGTAAGCGAAGACCTTGCGGCGTTCACGGGCCGGAAGTTTCTCGAGTTGACGGATGACTTGGTTTGCAGTCATGGAACCAAACCTCGGCATTGTGAAGCGAGAGTCAACGTTGGGCCGCGAGGGCTGGCTTGCTGAGGCCCGCCTTCGCTTTGCGACCTCCCACCCGCGTCCGCCTCGCCCTGGCCCGAGGATTTCACACCCCGAGGTGTGAAACCCTCGCCCTGGCGGGCCGACTGCGTCGGGGCGGGCTGGCCTGCCAAAGCCGACCTGTCCGCCATAGCTCGCAGAGCGACGGCGGAAGCTCCAGAGCGCAGCGAAGGAGCGAAGGCTGGTGGACGCTCCCGGACTCGAACCGGGGACCCCTAGTGTGTGATACTAGTGCTCTAACCAACTGAGCTAAGCGTCCGACTTGGAGGCGAGACGCTGTGAGCCCTGGGCGCGCGATTCAATCCTGTTTTCGCAGGCTGCAAGAACCAGAACGGGCGCATTTTGGGTTTTGCGATAAGCCTCGGCGATTGCGTCGCGAGTCGCAGCTGGCGCAGACTCGTTTCCCTCGCAGCGAGCCGGACTAATCGGCCCGAACCGTTGAGCACGATTTGTCTGCGATTTCCTGGTGAGGGGGTGGCCCGATTATTCGCCTATGCTCGCGGCCAGGCGCGCAACCAGAGCCGGACTGTAACGAATTCCCTGTGCCAGCATCTTCTCTGCCGTCGCCGTGAACGACGGAATGAGGCCGACCTGTTTCGCCTTTAGCAAAACCCCAAGTGTGCCGGTGATCTTCTATCCCAGAAACTCCGCATGATTGCGACCGAGCTTTTCGTCGATGATCACCAAGTCGGCCTTTCGTGCGCACGCCAGTTCGATGGTGTCGCGTTCTCCCGCGTCGAGTTCCCAGAGGGGCGAACGCGTCACACTCGGCGCCGGGACAGGCACGATTTCCAGCCACGACAACGACGAAAGCTCAGGCACAATTATCGGACCCCCGGCGCGGCATTCCGCGGCCACGGATGCCGCCACATGCACGCGCTGAAATAAGTCCGGTAGCAGATGCAACGCATCGACACTCGCCAGCGCGATCAACGGTGTCGTGTTGGAAAAAACAATCACAGCAACGCCATCTCGCGCTTAAAATCGTCCTGAGTGTCGGCGAGAAGCTCTCCACCGTTTCCCATCGCAAGCAGCAAAAACCTAACTCGCGGCATTTTGAGCCAACGCGCCGCCATGCCGGAGGACATCCGACCTTCCCGAAACAAGGCTACCGCCGCGCGGTGTTTCACTTCATCGCGAAACTCTTCCGCGCTCACATGGAGCCCGAGGAGCATCTCCTCCGGGCAATCAAGTTCTATGGTCTCCTGCATCACTCCGATCCTCCACAATAAACGGTGTTGTGCAAGCCGCCGTTCCGCGTCACCAGGACAACGGCCCAGTCGCGAGACCCTCCCTTGTTAACCGGGATGCTCCCGACGCACCGCTCGAACCGCCTCCGCGACCTTGTCCGGCGACAGGCGGCCCGCCGCCCGATCCGCGTTGAAACCCCGGTCGATCTGGTCCGCCAACTCAAATAGCTTCAGTTGTTGCAGCAACCGATTCAATACCTCCAGGCGCGACGGCTCCATCCGATCGATCTCCTGGTGGAAAAGACGCCGTAGGTCTTCGGGTTTTCCTGGCGCGGCCTGCAAAACGAAGCGACGTTGACGCGGTCGCCATCGATGCCAAGTCAACGTGCGCACCCAGCTGCAGAAGTGTCGATCCGGCGAAAAGTCCAGTGTCACACAGAAGCCATTTTCTGCAGCCAATTTCTTCTACAGGGGTTTTCTACACCAGAGGCCATTTTTTGGGCATCTTTGAAGAAAATTGGAAGAGCCAAGAAAACACTCGCGGGGCGATTTTACCTCTGAAAAAAGCACTTGCGATCAGGTGGGTAGAAGTGCGATAAAGTGTTGTCTATTCGTGTGATACTAGTGCTCTAACCAACTGAGCTAAGCGTCCGGTGTGGAGGCGTGAACGTGCACGGCCAGCCCGGGTGAAGCAATCCCGATTTCGACCCCGGGCGCGTCATTTCCGCACCCGCACCGGTCGCCGGCGCCCAGGTGCGACCGTCCGACAGATCTCGCACACCGTGCCGCCGCACCCGCGCGCAGTGCAGTGCTCGCGCCCGAAAAAGATGATGCGCAGGTGCAGACGGTTCCAATGCTCCTCGGGAAACAGCGCCTTCAAGTCCCGCTCCGTCTGTTCGACGCTGCGGCCGTCGGTCAGGCCCCAGCGCTGCGCCAGCCGGTGGATGTGCGTGTCGACCGGGAAGGCGGGCACGCCGAAGGCTTGTGCCATCACCACGCTGGCGGTCTTATGGCCCACGCCAGGCAGCGCCTCGAGTTCCGCGAAACTGCGCGGCACTTGCCCGCCATGGCGTTCGACCAGCAGGTGCGATAGCCCCGCGATCGCCCTGGCCTTCTGCGGGGCCAGGCCGCACGGCCGGATGATCTCCCGGATGGTTTCGACCCGCACGCGGCTCATCGCCTCCGGCGTGGCGGCGACCGCGAAAAGCCGCGGCGTGATTTCGTTCACCCGCCGGTCCGTACATTGCGCCGAAAGCAAGACCGCGACCAGCAGCGTGTAGGGGTCGCGGTGGGCAAGCGGCACGGGGGTCTCCGGGTAGATCTCGGCCAGGCGGCGATCGATGTAGGCGGCGCGTTCAATCCGGTTCATGCGCGACCTCTCGCACGCAATTTCGCGCACCGGCGCAACTCGAAAACCGCCGACCCGCGCCCGCCGCCCTTGCGCCAGCCGCCCAGAAATAGGTTTTCGCGAAGCGAAAACCTCCCGTAGCGTCCGCCCAAATCATGGCCACGCTCCGCGAACTGCTCGCCCCCACCGACACCTTTGCCCGCCGGCACCACGGCGATGACGCCGCCGACACCGCGACGATGCTCGCCGCCCTCGGCCACGCCTCGCTCGCAACCCTGGCCGACGCCGCGGTACCCTCCGCCATCCGGCGCCCGCCACTCGATCTGCCCGCTCCGCTCGGGGAGAGCGCCGCGCTGGCCGAACTCCGCGCCATCGCCGGCGAGAATCAGCTCTGGCGCAGCTTCATCGGCCTCGGCTACCACGGCACGGCCACGCCGGGCGTGATCCAGCGCAACATCCTCGAGAACCCCGGCTGGTACACGGCCTACACCCCCTACCAGGCCGAAATCTCCCAAGGCCGGCTCGAGGCACTGCTGAATTTTCAGACTCTTGTCACCGACCTCACCGGGCTCGAGATCGCCAACGCCTCGATGCTCGACGAGGGCACCGCCGCGGCCGAGGCGATGATGATGTGCCACCGCCTGAAGGAAGGCGACCCGGCCACGCACCGGCGGTTCTTTGTCTCGGCGCACTGCCACCCGCAAACGATCGACCTCGTGCGCACGCGCGCCCGACCGCTCGGCATCGAGGTCATCGTGGGCGATCACCGCACCTTTGTGCCCGATGCGAGCTGTTTCGGCGTGCTCGCGCAGTATCCGGACACAACCGGTTCGATTCACGACTTCGAGGCCTTCTTCGCTGCGGCCCATGCCGCCGGTGCGTTCACCATCGTCGCGGCCGACCTCCTCGCGCTGACCCTCTTGCGCGCCCCGGGGGAGTTCGGGGCCGATGTCGCCGTCGGTTCCGCGCAGCGCTTCGGCGTGCCGCTTGGTTTCGGCGGTCCGCACGCCGGTTTCCTCGCGACGCGCGACGCGTTCAAGCGCCAGATGCCCGGCCGACTGGTGGGAGTTTCGAAGGACGCCCAGGGCAATCCCGCGCTGCGGCTTGCCCTCGGCACGCGCGAGCAGCACATCCGCCGCGACAAGGCCACCTCGAACATCTGCACCGCGCAGGTCCTGCTGGCGGTGATGGCCTCGATGTACGCGGTGTATCACGGCCCCGAAGGGCTCCGTCGCATCGCCCGCCGGGTGCAGGGGCTCACCGACCTGCTGGCCGCCAGCCTGCGCTCCGCCGGCGCCACGGTGAACGCGGAGCCGGTGTTCGACACGCTCACCGTGCGCGGAGTCGATGCCGCGCGCATCCACGCGGCCGCCGCCGCGCGGAAGATCAACCTGCGCCACCTCGATGCCGCCAGCGTCGGCATCTCACTCGATGAGACGGCCACGGTCGAGGAAGTGGAGACACTCATTGCTCTCTTCAGCAATTCGGACCGGCCGACCTCCGACTTCCGACCTCCGACCGCTGACCTCGGGTCGCCGACCGCGGAGTTCCCCGCGCCGTTGGCCCGGACCTCCGCCTTCCTGACGCACCCGACGTTCAACCGGTACCACACGGAGCACGAGATGCTGCGCTACATCAAGCGGCTCGAAGCGAAGGACCTCTCGCTCTGCCACTCGATGATCTCGCTGGGCTCGTGCACGATGAAGCTCAACGCCACCAGCGAGATGTTTCCGGTGTCCTGGCCGGAATTCGGCCAACTGCACCCCTTTGCCCCCGCGGAGCAGGCGCGCGGTTATCAGCGGCTGTTTCGCGACCTCGAGGCTTGGCTGGCCGAATGCACCGGTTTCGCGGCCATCTCGCTGCAACCCAATGCCGGCTCGCAGGGCGAATACGCCGGCCTCCTCGTGATTCGCGCCTACCACGAATCGCGCGGCGAAGGACACCGCCACGTCTGCCTCATCCCGACCAGCGCCCACGGTACCAATCCCGCCAGCGCCGCGATGTGCGGTTTCAAGGTGGTCCCCGTCGCGTGCGACGCCCAGGGCAACATCGACCTCGCGGATCTCTCCGCGAAGGCCGCCCTCCACGCGCGTGATTTGGCCGCGCTGATGGTGACCTATCCCTCGACCCACGGGGTCTTCGAGTCGGGTATCCGGGAAATCTGCGCGCGCATCCACGCGCACGGCGGCCAGGTCTACATGGACGGTGCCAACATGAACGCCCAGGTCGGCCTCACTTCGCCCGGGCACATCGGCGCCGACGTGTGCCACCTCAACCTGCACAAGACCTTTTGCATCCCGCACGGCGGCGGCGGCCCGGGCATGGGGCCGATCGGCGTGGCGCCGCACCTCGTGCCCTTCCTGCCCGGCCACCCGCTCGCCCGCGCCCGGCCGGAAACGGAAGATCTCCACCGCGACACTCAGATCGGCGCGATCTCCGCCGCGCCCTTCGGCTCCGCGTCCATCCTCGTCATTTCATGGATGTACATCCGCCTGATGGGCGCCGCCGGCCTCACGGCCGCGACCCAGCGCGCGATCCTCAACGCCAATTACGTGGCCCGGCGCCTCGATTCCTGTTTCCCGGTGCTGTACCGCGGCAACCACGGCCTCATCGCCCACGAGTGCATCATCGATCTGCGCGCGTGGAAGAAACACGGCCTCGAGGTCGAGGATGTCGCCAAGCGGCTGATGGACTACGGCTATCACGCGCCCACCATGTCGTTTCCCGTCCCGGGCACGCTGATGATCGAGCCAACCGAGAGCGAGGCCCTGGCCGAACTCGACCGCTTCTGCGACGCCATGATTTCGATTCACGGCGAAATGCAGTCCGTGGCCAACGGCGAAGCCGACAAGACCAACAACCCGCTCAAGCACGCGCCGCACACGGCCAGGGTCGTTTGCACCGACGCCTGGAACCGCCCGTATTCGCGCGAGCTCGCGGCTTTTCCGGATCGCTTCACGCGCGCAAGCAAGTTCTGGCCCGTGGTCGGGCGCGTCGACAACGTCCACGGCGATCGCCACCTCGTGTGCTCCTGCGCCGGGATGGAGGCGTATGCCGAAGCGCGGCCGCCGGCCAGTGAGGGCGCATGAAGTCGCGCATGAGGAAATCCCTGAAGTTGCTGGGCGCCCTGGCCGGGCTCGCCGCGCTCGCGACCGCGGTCTTTCTCACCAACCTGGTCTGGTTCCGCCCATGGAGCCTCAACCTCTTTTACGAAAAAGTCTTCGTCGCCTTTGCCCTCGAGAATCCGGAGCTGCTGACGTCGATCGGCATCGCCGAGAAATTTGGCTACCGCCGGCACAACGCCCGCCTGGCCGACGCCTCGATTGAGAAGACGCTCCGCGATTTGGCCCGCGCCCGGCAGAATCTGGCCGAGCTCCGGGCGTACGATTTCGCCCGGCAAACGCCCTCGCAGCAACTCTCGACCCGCACGCTCGCGTGGTTCCTGGAGAACTCGCTCGCGGGCGAGAAATTCGCCTTCCACAACTACCCGGTCAACCAGCTCTTCGGCATCCAAAGCAGCCTGCCCGACTTCATGGCCAACCTGCACCGCGTGCCGGATGCCAAGGGCGCCGAGCACTATCTGGCCCGGCTCGGCGAGTGGGGGCGCAAATTTGATCAGGTCATCGCCGGCCTGGAATACCGCGAGGCCCGCGGCATCATTCCGCCGCGTTTTGTGGTGCAGCGCGTCCTCGTGGAGATGCGCGCGTTTGTCGGTCGGCCCGCCCGGGAGAATCTCCTCTTCACCGGTTTCGCGGCCAAGATCGACGCGCTGCCAATCCTGCCGGAAGCCGAGAAGACCGCGTTCAAGACCCGCGTGGAGGCCGCGATCACCGGGCAGGTGTATCCCGCGTACCAGCGACTCATGGCCACGATGGCCGCCCTCGAGGCGAAGGCCACCGACGACGACGGCGTCTGGAAGCTGCCCGCGGGCGACGCGTTTTATGCGCACCAACTGCAGACGTACACCACCACCAAGCTGACTCCCGCCGAGGTCCACACGATTGGCCTGCGCGAAGTGGAGCACCTTGAGCGCGAGATGCGCGCCCTCCTGGAGGCCCAGGGGCACCTGGGCGGCACGCCCGCCGCGTGGCTGCTCAGGTTGAAGACCGAGCCGCGTTTCCTCTATCCCAACGACGACGCCGGCCGCACCGCGGCGCTGGGCGATTACCAACGCATCATCGACGAGTGCCTGAAGACCACGCCGAAGTATTTCGGCCTCCAGCCCAAGGCCCGCCTCGAGGTGCGGCGAATCCCCGAGTTCAAGGAGAAGACCGCCCCGGGCGCATACTACCAGCGGCCGGCGCTCGACGGTTCACGGCCGGGCGTGTTCTTCGCCAACCTCCGCAACATGGCCGAGGTCGCGAAATTCGGCATGAAGACCCTCGCCTACCACGAGGGCGTGCCCGGTCATCATTTCCAAATCGCGATCGCCCAGGAATTGAAGGGGCTCCCGACGTTCCGCGGCATGCTGCCCTTCACCGCGTACACGGAGGGCTGGGCGCTGTATACCGAGTGGTTCGCCCGCGAGATGGGACTCTACCGCGACGATCCCCACGGCGATCTCGGGCGGCTGCAGGCCGATGTGTTCCGCGCGGTGCGCCTCGTCGTCGACACCGGCATCCACTGCAAGCGCTGGACCCGGGCCGAGGCCATCGCGTACATGATCGACCACACCGGCATGGGCCGCGACGAGGTGACCGCCGAAATCGAGCGCTACATCGTCAATCCCGGCCAGGCCTGCGCCTACAAAATCGGCCAGATCAAATTCCTGGAACTGCGCACCCGCGTCCGCGCCCGCCTCGGGGCGAAGTTCGACGACCGCGCCTTCCACGACCTCCTCCTCGGCAGCGGCGCGCTCCCGCTCGAAATTCTCGAAGAGCAGGTCGACGCCTGGCTGGCCGCCGCTGCACCCCACTGAGACGACCGGAGTTGGATGCCCCTTGACCGAAGTGTAACCGGTGACACCTTTCCCGGCATCAAGACGATTTCAGTCAAGCAGCTCGATGCCCGCACCGGCCACTGGGTCCGATCCGTGCAAAACACCCCGGTGGTGGTGACGGACCGGGGTGCGCGGATCGCGGTCCTGCAGCCGCTCGATGGCAGCGCTTCTGGGCGACGGTTTCCCAAACGCGATTGGAGCAAGCTGCCCGCGAGTGATGCACCGATGCGATGGCACGAATCCTTGCAGCGGGTCTTGAATATGGGAAGCGCCAAGCCACCCAATTTCGGCACATGGTCGCCCATCTGTTCCGGCGCCAACACCAGCCGGCCGAGCAGCCATGCCAAATCCTCGTCCAGTTTCGGATGCTCCGCACGATACTCCGCCGCCAGCAGGTCAAACGCCGGCGTGCGGATGACGCTGAAACCGGCCATGCGGAATCAGACCAGCGAGGCGACGTAGGTCGCAAACCTGGAGGATTTGGCGAGCGCGGCATCCAGCGGCTCGGCCCCAATGGCTCCGCGGTATTCCGCCATTTCGTAATCGATCTTCCTGCCGTCCGCCGTGCCGGCCCACGGCGCCTCGCGGTGCGTGGCGGCCTCGATCTGCTGTGCGGTGGCATCGGCCCAATCCGCCGCCACCCGCTCCAGTGTCTGGAGTTCGGCGCCTGAGAACTTGGCCGGGTCGAACTTGCCCGTGAGCGTGATCAGGCGGTGCTGGGTAAAACCCTTGTGATGGACCTTCATCTCGCGCAACAAGCCGGTCCTCTCCATTTTTCCGATGAGCTTCTCAGCGTCCTTGGGATAGGGTCCGTGCGGCAGCTTCCGGTAAGTCGCACCCGTGACGGGCCGGCCGTGGGCCTCGTAGTGATTGAAATCCACGAAATAGAGCAGCTTCATCAGCTTGGTCCGACCCAGGTGCACATTGTTGATGTGCTCCAGAAAATAGAGGATCACCTGCTGAAGTTTTTCTTCGGAAAAACTGACGATTTCGGTGCCCACAATGCCGCCAACGAAGCTCTCGCCCCCGCAGGCGTCAAGCAGAGGGCGGGCAGCAAAATCGAGCCAAAGCCACCTGTTTGGTTACTTCGAAGACGAGGAGAAGGTGCTGAGGATGTGGCTGAACTCGCGGGCAAGCGGGCGCAGGCCTCGGATGGCGGGCGGAACAGAATCGGGCGGTCAATTGCGAGCCGAGGAGCTCCACGTTGCCCACCGCAAAGAGCGCGGCCGGCGCCTCGGCGCTCACTCTCGGCGCGCCACCACGGTGTCGTATAGCCCGTAGTGCGTCAGGCCTTCGTGACTCTCGATGCCGGTGTAGCGAAGCGAGGCGTCCTCGTAACGCCGGAATGCGAACACCGCCTGGTTCATCTGCTCGGTGTTGAAGACCTTCAGCCGCACGAGTAGGTGAAAATCCTTCACCGTGAGTCCCGTCACGGTCTGGAACAGCTCGGGTTCCAGCTTCGTGATCACGTCCTGCAGCGTGTTCTCCCGGAAGTCAGTCAGATACATGAAGGCCGGAATGCGCGTCGCGAACTTGATCAGCTTTTCCTGCACGAGCTTCCGCTTGGATTTGAACTCCTTCTCCTCGGCCGTGAGTTCCTTCTTCTCCTTCGCCGAAAGTTCCTTTTCCTTTGCCTTGTTCTTCAGCCCCTTCACCACCTCGCTCTTGTTGATGATGGTTTCGAGGATGTTGTCGCCCAGCGCGCGCCAGCCTTCGATACGTTCCACGGCGGCCATCGCCTCGGGATTGTCGAGGATGCGCCGCAGGGTGTCGTTATCCACGTTGACCAGCAGCGCGCTCTCCCACTTGCGCGCGAGCAGCGTGGCCGAGGTTCCGGCCATCGCGATGTCGAGGATGCCCGCGGCATCAATCTGCGTCATGTTCGCCCCGTCGTAGGCCAGCACCGGCAGGAACGAGATGAGGTCTTTCACTGCGTTCTCCGGGTTGGGCTCGTTGGGCGAGAGTCCAATCCCGTATTCCGAGAGCTGCCGCAGCGCACGCGTGGGCGCGAAATCGAACACGAAGCAGACCGGCTTCAAGATTTCCTCTTCGTTCGGGTCGTCGCCGTCGGGGTTCTTGATTGCCCACGGCGATTGCACGCGGAACGCCGACTGGAAGTAAGTCTCCGGCGATTTCAGATTTCGCAGCATCAGGATGGATGACCATTGCGGCACGGTGACGCCGGTCGTGAGCTTGCCGCACGACAGCGTGATGGTCTTGGTGTCGAAGCCGCTGCCGATGGACTCGCGCACGGGCGGCAGCGCGTCCAAGCCGATGCCCGCCGTTGCGCCAGCGGCAACGATCGCATCGTAGTCGTGCCAGAAAACATTTTGCTTCTCGGCCAGCAAGTTCGCCATTGCGTGACAGGCCGCGACATTGGGCAGGAACCAGAACGAGTGCTGCAGATACGGCAGCAGACGCACGTCCGAATACGGAAACGGCGGCCGAGTGCCGGTCTTGAGAAATTCCGCCGCCTTGGGCGCGTATCCGCCACGGATGATGTCCAGCCACTTCTGCACGTCGCACTTGTGCTTGAACTGCGCCAAGACACCTGTGCCGGTGGCCTCGAAAAAGGCGTTCAGGTCGAACTCATCAAACTCCCCGGCGCTTGCGATGGCCACCAACTCATCCGGCATCTGGTAGGTGAGCAGCCGCATCTGCGGCAGCGCGGCGTAGGGGTTCCACTCGCCGGCGTGCTTGACGGCGAACTCTTCCTTCGCGCGCTGCTCGTCGGTGTAAGTCCAATTGAATACCTGCTCTTCGATGAACTCGCCCGTGGCCAGCGCCTTGAATGGCGTGCCGGACAGGTAGAGGTAAGCCTTGCTTGTGATGGGCAAGAACTCGGACTCGCTTTCCAGCTTCTCCTGCAAGTCGGCGATTTTCTCCTTCAGGCGTTTTGCGTCCTCAAGCCTGGCCTCCGCTCTGGCGATCGATTCCTCCTCACCTACGAACAATTCCTTGGCCGTCTCGCGCCATGCGCCGAAATGATATTCATCGAAGACGACCAAGTCCCACTTCACCTTGTGCAGCCATTCGTTCTTGGCCTTGATGTTCCCTGCCTCGTCGCGGCCGAGCAAATCCTGGAAGGAGCCGAAATAGACGAGCGGTTTCTTGGTGGAAACTTTCGTCGGGTCGCGGTCGGAATGGCGCGAGAGATATTGCCAGCCGTTGAAATCCACGTGCGATTCAATGTCCGTCTGCCACGCATCTTCCACGGCGGGCTTGAAGGTGACGACGAGCACGCGTTTGGCCCCGAGTTTTTTCGCGAGCTGGTAGGCGGTGAAAGTCTTGCCGAAGCGCATCTTCGCGTTCCACAGAAAACGCGGGACGGCGTGCATGTCCTCCTTCCATATGGAATGGAAATAGGCGTGCGTCTTTTCGACGGCAGCGCGCTGCTCGGCGCGCAGCGGAAAGTTCTGGTCGCGCGTGCCGGCAATCTGCTGGCCGGTGCGGAGCGCGATGAGCACGGCCTTCACGTCCGCGAGCTTGCAGCGCACCCATTCCAGTTCGTTGTTCGCGCAACCTTTCCGGACGAGGGCGGCACGCACTTCATGGTCGGTGAACGTCGTGCCGTCGTCGCGCTCGGCCAACTCATCCAGCGCGATGGTGTAGTTCTTGATGTTGGCGGTCTTGAGTTGCTCGGCGACACGCTGCTTCACTTCGCGCGTGGTCTGCCCTACCTTGAGCAGTCCTGCGTGCGCCTGGTCGTCAATCGAGTAGGCGTAAATGCGCGGACGCGCCTCCGGCTTCGGCGCAAGGATTTCTTCGATGGTCTTACTCATCGTCGTTGTTCATCTCACGAACTTGAGACTCGATGTAAGCCTGTTCCTTTTTCGTGATGCCGTATTTCGCGTAAAGGTCTTCGTCCGTCCAAGTGCGCTCCCATGTCTGCTGCGGAATCCATGAATAAGTTGAACGAAGTGCGTGTTGCGTGATTTTCCGAAGCGAAACAAGGAAGCGAAAGAAACGAGTTCTGGAATAGCTCTGGAAACTAATCGCCGCCTTTTTGCTCCCGAGCGGCCCTGCAACCAAATATGTCTGCGTGCATACCGATTCAGGTGGGGCAACCATTGGAGGGCCAAGAACCACCGCAGGGATTACTCCTCGGTCGCCATAGGCCTCTGGGAGCAACACCTTCCATGCATCAACCAAGTGAAGGTTCTTCCGAATATTGACACGAGTCGTGTGACCAACCACACGGCGTCCTCGGTCAGTTAAGTAAAGAGCCACCGAGCCGCGGAAGGGCTTGTCTTTGTAGTCATCAAAGTTTGTTGCTAGCCCAAACGGCGTGTCTCCGCTCACGAGGTCTGCCACCGAAGGTTCATTCGAGCGCTGAACCTTCTTCAAAATGCTAATCGCGCGCTCGTCTCGCACGAAGATGTCGAACTCATCCAGCTTGCGAACGACCGGCGGCTGTTGTTCGTCTCCAAGCACGAGACTGTATTTGCAGTCGCCTTGATGACTTCTATCCCACAAGAAGTAACCAATCCCGCCCTCGAAATCCACGCCGGGAAATGCCGTCGCCATCCTCGTGTAGTCAACAAAGTGGCTGATGTGTTTGCCGGTAAGCATCGCCTTTCTGAAATCATCCATGCCACGCCCACCGGCCAGCCACCTTGACGGGATAACCATGCTCAAGAAGCGCGGGTCAAGTTTCAGGGCCTGCTCGACAAAGAGATGGTAGATCGAAGAGTCGCTCGTGCCGCCCGCGCCACCCTTCATTTGATACGGTGGATTGCCGATGATGACGTCGAATTGCATTTTGGCTTTAAATATCTCGGTGAGCCGAGTCTTGATGTTGTCAGTGTGAATGAATGCGTAAGCGTAGTTCTCTCGTTCTACCTCGCGGTCCAAAATTACCTTTGGCGTGCCACAGAATAGGCATTTGTTCTCGCCCCAAGAGTGCTCGATTCGCTTGAACCAGATGTTGCCATCGTCGCGCGCGAACGATTTGGCGATGGAGTGTTTGCCGGCGGCGTGCTTGGAGCAATACACGCTGCGCCGCGCGAGCAGGGTGGTGATTTGCGTGATGCCGATGCCGAACACCTGCCGGGTGAGGATGTGGTTGACGCGCTTTTTCAGATTCGGAATCTCCTGCGCCAGCCCCGTGGTGAGACGGCTGGTGATTTCGCGCAGGAACACGCCGGATTTCGTGCAGGGGTCGAGGAACTTCACCGTCCTATCCGCCCAAAGATTGGCCCCGCCGTGATTGGCGGCCCATGCCTCGGTCAGCGTGTCGAGCATCCGGTTGGCAAACTCCGGCGGGGTGAACACCTCGTCGTTGGAGAGGTTGGCGATGCACGTCAGCACGTCCGGGTTGCGGCTGCGCAGCGCAAAGCTGGCTTGGGCGCTCATAGCGGCGCCTCCTGCTGGGCCGCGACCAGCTCGCTGACGGTCATTGGCGGGTAGGTCTTGGTTGGCGTGAAAATCTCGTGCGTGCCGATTTGGGCGAAGAGCGAGCCCTCCGCGCTGAAGGCCGACGACTGGGTGAGGCTCTTCAGGCTGAAGTCGCGCCGTTGGAACCGGCCTTTCCAAAGATAGGCCCACTCAGCGAAGGTGATCGGCGCACCGTCCCAAGCGCACATCGTCAGGGCATCGCCGTGGATCAGATTGAGCGCCAGCACGCCGGATGCGGCGCGATGCAGCTCGTCCGACGGATCGAGGTGCAGATACTCGGCGAAGATCTCCAACAGGTTCGCGCGACACTCGGCGATGTTGTCCGGCAGCAGCTCGATGCCGTAGACGCACATCAGCGCGAGCAACGCGTAGTGCCGCCGCTCGAAGTCTGACTTGCCGTATTTCAGCTCAACCGCGGCGAGCTTGCGCCGCAGGATCCGCACGAGGAACTTACCACTCCCGCACGCTGGCTCCAGGAAGCGCGAGTCAATGCGCTCGGCCTCACCCTTCACCAAATCGAGCATCGCCTCGACCATCCACTCCGGAGTGAAGACCTCCCCATGGTCGGCGACACGCTGTCTGGATTTCACCAGGCTCATACGCGAACCCGGTGGGCACGAGCTGGACCGACAGCGGGGAACCAGCGTTGCGCGGGAACAAGCGGCGCGTAAAGCGACGCCGGGAATTCAGAGTATGAAGCCACGGGGCGTGAACGTTCGCGCGACGTTCAGCCCTCTGTCGGGATGGCTTTGCTCTCTGGTGGGTTCTGTTGAGGTGCCTGCGCCTAAAAGCGCGAAAGGGACGTGCCTACTACACGCCCCTCAACAGGCACCGCTAAGAGCCCACAAGAGAGCGCTGTTCGACACGCCCCCAGTCGGGGGCGTGCGTCGAGCGCCGTCTCTTGTCTCGAAATTAGCGGTTTCGTTGAGGACAGCAGCCGAAGCTACGCGAAATGGATGTTTAGGATCTTGGTTCTGGGTGATGGGTTCTTGGGTAAGAGCAGAGCGGCGGTTGTCAGGTGCAGGCTAAGCTCACGCGGCCAAGGGTAGCAAGCGCGGAGCCGCGGATGCTCTTCGTCGTGGCACAAACGATTCAGCCGCGGTTGATCGCCCGGGTAAGAAGGCTGCGACTCGCCCACAAACTCACCCAGAAGGCGTTGGCTGAAAAAGCCGGGCTCGGCTACAAATACTACCAGCACGTCGAAGCCGGCCGCCGGCGCGATATTCGCCTGTCCACGCTGGAAAAGCTGGCCAAAGCCTGCGAGTTGGAGCTTTGGAAATTGGTCAACCTCGACGCCGAGATGGCGGCCGGTGGTGAGGATACGCAAAGCAAGTACGTGGTCAGCCCCGACCGCCAACGACGAAAAGGCTAGTCCGCCCGCAGCTTGCTTACGGCGGCGCGCTCCGACACCATGGAGGCGTGAAAATCATCCGCCATCTCACTTCCGCCGGCCCCGCCTACGCCGCCCTCCAAGCCGACGGCTCCGCCCGCGAAATCACCGGCGACCTGTTTGGCCATTATCGCGCCACCGAGCGCAAGGTGCCCCTCGGCAAGACCCTGGCCCCCGTGACGCCCTCCAACCTCCTCTGCATTGGCCTGAATTACCGGCGGCACGCCGCGGAAAGCAACAGCCCGATCCCGAAGCACCCGGTGCTCTTCATCAAGAACAACGCCGCGCTGCAGAACCCCGGCGACCCAATCGAGATCCCGGTCAAACTCGCCAGCACAAAGGTCGACTACGAGTGTGAACTCGCGGTCGTCATCGGCCGACCCTGCAAGAACGCCACGCGGGAAAACGCCCTCGACTACGTGCTCGGCTACACCTGTGGCAACGACGTCTCCGCCCGCGACTGGCAGCGCGACGGCGGGGGCGGCCAGTGGTGCCAGGGCAAAAGCTTCGACACGTTCTGTCCGCTCGGCCCGGTGCTGGTCACAAGGGACGAGATCCCCCATCCCAACGCCCTGCGCATCCGCACGATCCTCAACGGCGAGACGATGCAGGATTGGAATACCGACGACATGATCTTCGACGTGCCCGCCATCATCGCGTTCCTCAGCAGCAGCAAGACGCTCCTGCCCGGCACGGTCATCATGACCGGCACGCCGCACGGCGTCGGCTTCGCGCGCAATCCGCCCGTCTGGCTGAAGGCCGGCGACACCGTGTCGATCGAGATCGAGAAGATTGGCGTGCTCACCAACCCGGTGATCAACGAGCGGGTCTGACCGGCGCGGGAAAACGGAGTTGCGTTTCGAGGTCGGAGGGGTTGGCTAGGGTCGAACCCCGCCCCAAGGTTGCGAACTTCCGGCCGGGGTTTACGACCGCGGTCCGCCGCGGCGACTTCGCCCATCACCAATCCCCCGAACCACCCTCCACGACGTGTCGACGCTCCCGCGTTCAGTCGTTTGCGCACCGCCGCCCCTGCTCGCCCCCGAGGCCCTGTGGCGCGTCGTGCTGCTGTTCCTCGCGGCGGCGGCGTTTGTGGTCGCACGATCGTGCGCGTACGAATTCGGGTCGGTGGCTGCGTATGCGGCCTACCTCCTGTTCCATGTGGCGTTGCCCGGGGTCGTCGCGATGACCCTGGTCGTGCGCGGGCCGCTGCCGCTGGCGCGCGTCCTGGCGCTCGCCCTGCCCACCGGCTTCGCGCTGGAGATCTTCACCTACCTCGGCCTGACGGCGCTCGGCGCGAAGGGGCTGTATGCGTGGACGCCGGCGATCTGGCTGACCTTGGCGATCGGGCTGCGGCTGAGCCGCGGCCAATGGCCGGTGCAGGGGCGGTTTTCCGGCCGGCACGCCGGCATCGCCGCGGGGTTGGCGGCGGCGTTTCTCGGCACCGTCCTGATGGCCGCCAGCCAGATGTTCGCCGAGGCGCCGCTGGCCGGCGGCCTGCCGACGCGGGCGATTTTCCACGACTGGGTGTATCTCGTCAGCCGGGCGGCGGTGATCAAACATAACTGGCCGCTTGATGATCCGAGTCTCGCCGGCACGCCGCTGCAGTATCATTATTTCCTGATGGTGCATGCGGCGGCAGCCTCGTGGACGACGGGCCTCGAGATCTCCGCCATTCTGCTGCGGTTGGTGTACGTGCCGCTGGGGGCCATCCTTGTCGCCCAGGCGTATCTGCTCGGCCGCGCCGTCGCCCGCACTCCCTGGGGCGGAGTCTTGGCGGCGCTGCTGCTGGTGGCGGTCAGCGAGGTGTCGTTCGCCCCGAGCTACGGCGAACCGCTGTTTCTCGGCTTGTTCGTGCGCTGGCTGTTCGTGAGCCCGACCTTCTTCTTCGGGATGATCTACTGCGGGGCGTTGTTGCTGGCCGTGCGGCGCTGCGCGCGACTGACGCGCTGCGATTGGCGCCACTACCTGTGGCTCATTCTGCTGGGTACGGCCGGCACGGGCGCGAAGGGCACCTTGCTGCCAGTGATGGTCGCCGCCCTCGGCCTGTGGGCGGCATGGCGCTGGCGCACGGAAGGTCGC
>Ga0194120_10006139_pt1 | contig 17173 bp, 17 predicted proteins | sample TA2MahCa65mmetaG_FD_148642 | JGI IMG/M metagenome (GOLD analysis project Ga0194120, IMG submission 148642) | Freshwater microbial communities from Lake Tanganyika, Tanzania - TA2015019 Mahale Deep Cast 65m | ecosystem: Environmental > Aquatic > Freshwater > Lake | place: Tanzania: Lake...
TAAATTTCCCAAACTCTTTATGATCTTTATTTGATGCAACAAGAGTATCGAGCGGGCAAATTTCCTGATAGATTCTAATTTTTTTTGGATCGTGGTAATGTGTATCGGGTGCTGGGTTGAGAGCCAATACTTTCCCGTTTGTGGTTACTAAATGCAATTTTAGAATTGCAGAAAGCGGCACATGTTCCAGAACATTATAAGAGCTAATGAATTTTGTTTTTTTGGGTTGACCTTTATCATCAGTAGTGGTTTCTGCTAAATATTTATCAATTTCGAAATACTTATCACGAAAGTTTATATCAAGTTCAGCAAAAATTACTTTTCCGCCAAAATGTTTTGCACTTCCAGTGGTATAATGTTCACCGAATTTGTCAGGCTCGAGCTGTGAGGCAACAAGTGCATTGTTCGGGTGAACTATCATATATAAATGCTTTTGAAAATCTGTCATTAAATCTCCAGTAGTTTCTTAAATTCGTTTCAAAAGTATTAAAACAGCATTTGAAGAGCAAGAATACTGCACGAATCTTTTTAGCTCTGGCTGCATCTTATTATCAGTTAAATAGAATTTGGAGAAAAAATGTATTTAGATAAAATAATTCGTGCTGATTTACGAACCCAATTCGAGAAATTATCAAAAAATGTTAAGTTAGTTTTTTTCACACAAGAACTTGAATGCCAGTTTTGTAGGGAAACAAAAGCTCTTTTAACAGAATTAACAGAAGTCTCTGATAAATTGAGTTTAGAAGTAAAAAACTTTGTTATCGATAATGAACCAGCTGCATTGCATGGTGTTGATAAAATACCGGCTACCGTTCTTCTTGATGAAAATGGAAAAGATTACGGTATAAGATTTTTTGGAATTCCGAGCGGATATGAATTTGCATCGCTAATTGAAGCAATAAAATTACTCGGAACCGGCATAACCGGTTTTTCAGAAGAAATTGAAAATGAAATTAAAAAGATTGATCATGATATTCATATGCAAGTTTTTGTTACACCAACTTGCCCATACTGTCCGCAAGCAGTTGTGAATGCTCATAGGTTTAGTTACCTGGACGACAAAATAAAAGGAGATATGATTGAAGCAACAGAATTTCCTCATTTGTCACAAAAATATAATGTGCGCGGTGTTCCAAGAACAATTATAAATGAAGAGACTTACATTGAAGGAGCAGCTCCGGAACAAATGGTACTTCAAAAAGTAAAAGAAGCACTAAATACCATAAGTGTATGAAATTAGATAAAATATTTTTTATAAAAAAAGTATTGCCCGTTTTAGGCGGTGCAGTTTTGGGATATGCATATTACTATTTCATTGGCTGTTACAGCGGCACATGTCCTATAACCAGCAACCCTTACATCTCAACTTTTTACGGCGGTTTAATTGCATTAATTCTCGTGTTTCCAACAAAAACAAAAAAAGATGAACAACCAACAAATAGTAACTAAAGAAATTGATATTGAGGATTTACTGAAGTTAATTCCTGAATCAATAAGTTATTTGATGGAAAAGGGAATTAGATGTTTAAGATGTGGTGAACCAATTTGGGGCACTCTTGAAAATGCAGCTATCGAAAAAGGATTTGGAGCAGAACAAATTGACATTTTTGTTGAAGAACTGAACTTATTATATCATAATAAAGTTAATTAGTTTATATGAAACTGAATTATTCTTATATTTTGCACAATTAATTTAGAGGTAATAATGACTAAGGCTAAATCTAAAACTGAAGAAACAAAAATTGGATTAACAAAAAAACAAAGAAGCTGGGTCTATTCAGGATTTTTTATTGGATTGATTTTGCTTCTTTTTGTAATAAATAATATCGGAAGCGAACCCGAGCAAGGACCATATCCGCCTAATTATGTTCCGGCAGCACAAAGTAAAACAGTAGCAGCACCAGATTTTACACTGCCAACAACAGATGGAAAAACTTTAAAACTGTCTAGCTTAAAAGGAAAAATTGTAATTCTTGATTTTTGGGCAACTTGGTGTCCGCCATGCAGAAAGGGAATTCCTGATCTGGTCGAATTGAAGAAGCGTTATGGATCCAAAGGCGTGGAAATAGTAGGAATATCAGTTGATCAAGACACTAAACCAGAAGTAGTTCCATTTATTAAAGAATACGGAATAAATTATCCAGTTGTGTATGGGAATATGAATGTTTATCAACAATACGGTGGAATAAGAGCCATACCAACTTCTTTTATTATCGATAAAGAAGGAAAGATTGTTGCAAGTTATGAGGGTTTGATTTCGAAACTTGCATATGAGAATCATATCAAAAAACTTTTATAATGAGAAAGATTAAGAGCAAGATTAAGAATTAATCTTATCTCTTGCTCTTAATCATAATCTTTCTTTTAATCAGTGTTTGTGGTCAAAATCTTGATGTAAGTTTTCTCTAACATTCAGATATTCTCCTAATCTCAGCAGTAAATCCCAAGAATAAATCCCATAATCATAACCATCTTTCCATTTTATTTGTATAGCATAATTTCCGACCATCTCAATTTTTTCAATTACGTAACCTTCTTTGGGAACAGATTTTTTATTCACTGGTTCGTATCGTTTCCATAAAATTGTTTCGCCTTTGTTGCCGGCATCCGGCGACTCTTCTCGTAAAAACTTTAATGGGAAATTATTAACAGAACCATTATCCCAAATTATTTCGAGATATTCTTGCTTGTGAAGTTTTATTTTGACTGGAACAGCCATCTTTATTCCTTAAATTTTATAGCGCAATCCAGCATAAACCATTCTTCCATTAATGGGACCCCAAATTAAGGAAGCATCAAAATAGTTACCATTTGGATTTGTTGGATCAATAATTGGATTGTTTTGCTTGAAATCTAATAAGTTCTCAACGCCCAAATAAAAATCAAATAATTTATTAAACGATCTTGTAATCTGTGCATTAATTAGAAAGAAATCCGGCGAAATGGATATTGTGCGTAATCCAATGGGATTCATTTCTGTTGAAGGAATTCTTTTTTGTCCGAACCATTGAATAGTCAGATCGTAAAGCATTTGTGAATCATTCAATTCAGTTTTTCCCGAAGCGTATGCAAGATTAAGCATTATTCTATGTTTTGAATTAAATGGTTTTTCTGTCCAAGCGCCATTTATTACTTGTTGGGATTCAATAAATCGATATGCTATACGTGTGTTAAAAAACATAAATGGTTCAAGATTAAGTTCAAGCTGAAAAGTATTTGAATACGCGCCGTTAGTTACGGACTTAAAATTTATTTGTTGTGGGTTTGAATCAAGGTCTGCAACTATTGAATTATCAAACTGAGTTCTATAGAAGTCAAATGATAAAGTTGCATCGCGGTATTGATAAAGAAAATAGTAGGTTAAATTAAGTCCATAATTCCATGCGGATTCTTGTTCAAGACCATATCCAAAATTGTTGATTTTGTCTATGTTTATTAAACGAGAGCTTGCAAAGCTTGATGCATATTCAACAAAAATATTGGAAGTTCTAAAACCACTTCCAACAACTCCTCTTAAAACTAAGTCGGGATCTGGACTATATCTTACATGAACACGAGGAGTCATAAAAAATCCAAAATAATTATGATAATCTCCTCTGAGCCCGGCAACAACTGAAAACTCATCATTCGGTTTAAAGGAATATTCTAAAAAAGCACCCGGAATTTTTTCCACTCTATTGTAGGAAACGTTATTTAAACTTTCCTCAAAATCACTATTACTTAAACTAATTCCGGTTCGCAGTTTGTTGGATTCATTACCAAGATTAGCTTGGTAAATAAAGTTTAAATAAAGATTTTTTTCTTTACCAAAATAATTCTTACTACCAAAATGTGAGGAATTACTATAATTTGTAAATGACCATTGAAGTCCAAAACTGTTTGTTTCATCCTCTGGATTGATGTAACCAGTTTTGCCATATATATTGAACAGTTTATTTGCAGATCCAAATTTGTATGAGTGGAGCAGAGCGTTATCTGAATGAAGTGTTCCACCTTCCTTTTTTTCATTTACATATTGAAAGCCAATCTGACTTTCCCACCCATCGAATGAAAAATATTGCCATCGTTGCATTACATTTATTGTTTCAAAATTCGGCATATCCATAAATAAATCGCCATTAATATCTTTACTGTGTTTTCTGGTGCTTGCATGTAACAATGTCATAGATGAAAGATTTTCATTTATTGTATAACGGTAATTAAAATTACTTTCAAATCGCTGTTCATTATCACCATAAAGATTTAGAAAACCGGGATTATTTTCTTCTTCATCGAATGGTTTTTGCATATCAATATCGATCTGACCGGTAATAGATTCAAACCCGTTCGAAACTGATCCTATCCCTTTTGAAACATTTATTGCGTTAATCCAAGTACCAGGAACAAAATTTAACCCAACATTAGACATTAAACCTCGTATATATGGCAAAGCTTCCATTGTAGTTTGAGTATAAATTCCAGCAAGTCCAAGCATTTCAATTTGTCTAACTCCAGTAATAGCATCGGAAAAAGAAACATCAATTGAAGGATTTGTTTCAAAGCTTTCAGCCAACGTGCAGCAAGCAGCTTTTTGTAATTCCTTTTTTGTTATAATAGTTGTGTTTTCAGTATCACTATAATTTTGATAGGAAGAGCTTTGACTGCCAATAATTTCAATATCGTTTATTGTTTTTGCTTCAGGAAGAAGAATTATTTCAAGCTCTCTTTGATTATCAATAACAATAGTTTCAGATTTATATCCAATAAAACTAATTAACAAAATATTTGATTCACGAGAAAAAGGAAGTTCGAAACTTCCGTCATTACCGCTGGAAGTTCCGATTATTGTCCCTTTCCAAATAATGTTTGCTCCAATAAGTGGTTTATTAATTCCAGTTTCGGATTTCTCTTTTACAAACCCAATAATTTTTTCTTGAGCGAACAAAGAATTTGCAAATAAAAATATTAACAAAAATTTTAAATTCATTATTAGATATCTTCAATATAAATTTTGTTAGTGAGAGTTTGCATTATCACGATATAAGCAGCATTTAGGAAGTTTTTTATAAACTTTATCATCTGCTTTCATTAACTCTGTATCGTGCCCAACTGCAGCTATTCTTTTATGAAGTGAATCGGCAGTGATAGTAGATTCAAAAGCAATCTTTAAAATTTTAGAATCTTTATTCCACTTGGCAAATTTTACTTCATCTATTTTAACAGCTTTTTCAATTCTAGATTTACACATACCACAAACACCGAGAACTTTAAATTCGGTTTCAATAACTTCTGTTTCTTGTGCCATAATTGAAGACGCTGTTATAAATATTGCTGATACTAATAATAATAGCTTTTTCATTTTATGCTCCTTTTTAATCAAGTAAAATAAATTAGTTATTTGTTTCTTTCATAATCTATTTAGTTGAATTTTTTTCTATTTCAGCAACAGCATTTTTTTAGTAATTCTATTATTGTTAACGCTAAGCACATAAAAATAAGTTCCACTTGTTAAGTCAGAACCATCAAATAAAATGTTATATTCACCTGGGTCTTTGATTTCATTAAGAAGTGTTTTTATTTCTCTTCCGATTAGATCGAATACTTTTAATGTTACAAAACCTTTTTCAATCAATTCATATTTAATTGTTGTATAAGGATTAAATGGATTAGGGTAATTTTGATCAAGACTAAATTTACTTGGCAGTAGATTTTTTTCTGACTCAACATCCGTGGTTTGAGTAACTATAAATTGGCCCATCATTCCATCATCTTCATGTGTGAGCAAATGGCAGTGATACATGTAAGGGACATTAGCATTAGCAAAATCTTCGAACTTTGTAATAAATCTTACAGTTTCCATTGGTTCAACTAATACAACATCTTTTTTTCCTCTTTCATTCAACGGAACTTGCGAACTGTTTCGATCGAGAATATAAAATTGCACATCATGAATATGGAAGGGATGAGCAATAGTTGTAAAATTTCTTAACTCCCAAATCTCAACATTATTTAACGGGATTAAATAATTAATTTTATTCATTGAAAATGAAGTCCCGTTAATTAAAAATGGTCCGGCAACATCCATCATTCCGCCACTAGAAGTGAAATTAAGAATTCTAGTTGTATTCACACTAGCAATATTTATTGTTGAGTTAGAAACTAAAGAGGTTGGTATTGTAGTGATTGCATTACTAGTTGTCTCTGTGATATTAATCCGCAAAATATTAAAATCAGCTCCATTTAATTTATTATTATTATAATCAGGCAGCCCAAAACCCATTCCAATAAATCTCGCGCCAATAATCCCATTTTGCAATTCAGATGCATAACTCATTAAATAAATATTTTGTCCCTTCATAGAAGAAAAATCAACAAGAATTCCAGCGCGTTCTCCAGGGGATAAACGCAATCTTGAGAGCAAAATAGGACTGTTCAATAAACCGCCATCACCCGAAATTTGATAGAAAGATTTATTACCAGCGAAACCAAAATTATATGTTCTTTCGGTCGAACCATTGAGTAATCGGAAACGAACAACTTGTGCCGGCACATCTAAGTAAGGATTTTTAGTTCCATTAACAAGAATTACAGAATCTAATTCTGAACGAGTAATGAACTGCTTATTAACATCAAATGCACGTGATTGAACAACGATTGGGAGATCGTCCACTCCATAATGCCGTGGGAGTTTTAAAACAGCTTCTTGGTTATCTCTAACTATTATAAAACCAGCTATACCTTTTGTTACATGTTCAGCTGTTTTTTTATGCAAATGAGGATGATACCAATATGTTGAAGCATTATCCATTACAGTAAACTGCGGGCGCCAAGTTGTTCCTGGAGGAATTACTGTGTGCGGACCACCATCATTTTCTGGAGCGACGTGCAAACCGTGCCAATGAATTGTTGTTGTGTCAGTAAGCGTATTATTCACATTCATTTGAACATGATCACCCTTTCTTAGAATTAATGTTGGTCCAAGTAAATTACCATTAATTCCCAGTGTGTTGGTTTGAAAACCGGAATAAAAATTAGTCGTTCCCTTTTGGATGGTTAAATTAAAATTTACTCCGCTCAACGTATCGGGAATCAATATTTTATTTTGCGCATCATAATTAACAGCAAATAATATTAGTAATAATGCTGCATGTGTTATAATTGAAATGTTCTTCATGTATTTGCTTTCTGTAACGATATATTCACATTAATAATGATAAAGTCATTTAATTAAGATAATTCACTTAACTTTAAATCCATTTTCAATCAAATTCTTTTTTGCGACTTCAAGAGTAACTTCTTCCAAATCCATATTACAAAGAGGACACACTCCCGGTTTATCAGAGATAACATTTTCAATGAGCAATTATACCACCCAGGAAACCAGCGGCAAGAATTATGATGAATGCAATCAGCCCAATTATCCACGCGTATTTTTTTAATCTGTCAATTATCAGAAAGATTGTCCAGACAAACAGATTAATAATAACAGCAATGCCAAAGTTTTGGTGAAGTTCTACAACCCATTCTTCCGCTGTTCCGATGAACGGTTCGGATTGATTTTTACCGGTTATGAATGAGCCGATAGAAAACAGCAACGCTATTAAAACAGAAACCATAATCGCCGAATCGAAATTCTTCCTTTTGAAGTTTAGCAGCGTTAATAGAAAACCAAACGCACCGAGGGCTATTGGGAAGTGAACAAGTTTATTGTGCAAGTGTACAAACATTTGTTCCGATGGATTTAATTTCATCGGTTCTTCTTTAATTGCTGCCGGAATATTTTTCATTGAATTCATTTTTTTAGAAATACCGTTTATCGCAATTGTATCTTTGCCTACGATGGTTAGTGTATCCAACTTAACTGTTTTTCCTTTTTTATGGTCCTCGTTGCCATGGGGAAATACAATTGCGGCAAGTAACAATAGAAAAATGAATGTTTTCATAACCATTTCCTATTCTAGTTCAGAAAGAGAACTAATTATTATCATTTTTGTTTTTGAGTTCATCTTGCTTTTGAATTGAAGGGCAAGAGACACTGCCATAAGAACAGAAAACACAGCAACCGCCTTTTTTAGGAGAGAGCATTGTTTCGCAAAAAGAACATGTATAAAAATGCAGACAAGCATCAACGGGCATAATTTCTTCCTTGCTCTTTCCACACTCCGGACAAGTAATTACTGAATTCGCTTGAATCATTTATCTTTCCTTCTAAAGTTTAATTCTTACACCGATGCTCGATGTATAATCAGGCATAAGATCGCCCAAACCGGCCGAACCAATGAATGAGAGAATAATAGTTTCGCTTGCTCTATAGTTAGCGCCAAGAGATATTTGTTGCGGGGCACCATTGTCATCCAATATTTTAGTGTAACCGCTGTAATAAAGAAGCAAAGAATATTCGCCATAATTGAAAAACTTACCGATGCCAATTCCGTATGTAAATGGATTCTTATAAATAATACCATCCGGATCGCCAATATCCAAATAGCCTAAATCAACAAATCCTATAAAACTTCCAAAGCTTTTACGTGCGGAAATTGATCCACCGTAATCCGTTTTTCCGGTTCCAAAATTTAACATTGATGAGGCAGTTGGTATTTTCACTTGTGCATTCAAATAAACATCAATATCATTTTCAAAATCCGAATAAATTTTATAATCAAAGTAGCTGTATAAATCGCCAATGCCAAAATTCATATTATTTTGTGTTGTAATGGTAATACTTGGTCCAGACTGGACCATCATTCCATTTGATTGACTTACACTATTACCATTACTATTTACTAAAGGAATTGAAGCGGTAATTCCAAAATCATCGCCTTGATAGCGAATTGTTCCATAAACTGAAAATACGCGCGTGTATGAATCAGAAAGAAATTGTCCGCCGCTCAATTGAGCGCTTGAACTTAAATACCAACCGGTTTGAGAATAAGCATTTGCTGTGAGTAAAAAAGTTAACAGAAGGAAACCAGCCAAAGCCGGTTTCCTAAAATTCATTTTATGAAAAATGTTTTTCATTTACCTTTACCTTTTTGATGAATGTTTTCCATATTGTTCAGCATGCCTTTGTATTCCTTCATCATTGTTTTCATATTGTCGAGCATATTATTCATGTGATCTTTAATGCCTTCGTTATTCATCATATTTTTATCGCCCATCATTTTATTCATTTGGTCGAGAACGCCTTGCATATCCTTACCCATCTGATTCATGCCTTGCATCATATTCATTATTCCATTATTTAAATTCATTTGCCCCATGTCGTGATTTTGCATTTGGTTGTTCATCATGTTCATCATTTGATTGCTCTTGTCCATCATCTGACCCATTTGGTTCATCATTCCTTGCATATTATGCATCATCGAACCCGTTTGGTTCTGCTGGTTTTGCATCATTCCTGTATTCCCACCCCCATGATGCTGATCATGTTGGGCTGAAATAATTCCGGTGAAAATTATTAACATTGCGGTGCTTAATAAAAAGCGCATCCGATTTGATTTGTTTGTTAACATTGTGTTACTCCTTTTTTATTAAGTATTTAGTTAAGAAATACATCGATAACAATTTTGCAGTGATGATTAAACTTATTTAACCTTAAATCCATTTTCAATCAAATTCTTTTTTGCGACTTCAAGTGTAACCTCTTCTAAATCCATTCCGCATAATGGACATTCTCCAGGTTTATCAGAGATAACATTCCAATCCATAGGGTCTTGAAATACTTTTCCATCTTTGTTTTTATCTATCGATTTTAAATCAATTACTCCTTTGCGAACAATATCTTCTTTGCCGGATTTCATTTCCATTTTTTGTGATGAATGATTTTCATGTGCTTGTGTATTTGTGCTAAGAGTTTTAGGAGTTTGATTATCTTCATGTTGATGACCGGTTGCAGCGCCAGATTTCAATTGACTTTCTGAATCGATTAAAAATCCGCCGGTTGCCGCAATTTCAGTACCTTCACTTAATCCAGAAATAATATGATATTTATCTTTATATCTATTTCCAACTTTAACCTCACGTGGTTCGAATTTCCCTTTGTCAGCTTTAACCCATACCACCGTTCGTTTGCCGGCAAAGATCACAGCGTCTGCCGCTACAAGTAAACCTTGCCCTCCAAAACTGCTGAAGATTGTTTCGCCATACATTTGCGGTTTTAGTTTTCCGCCGTAGCTTGCAAACTCACTTCTTACTTTTACAGTTCTTGATTGAGAATTAATCGTTGGATAAATGAAAGTTACTTTTCCATTAAATTCTTCTCCGGGATACGAACTGAGTTTGAGTTTTACAGAATTTCCGATTTTAATTTTTGATAAATCATTTTCATAAATCTCCGCTATGCTCCATAGCGTTGAAAGATCAGCAACATCATATATTATTGAGCCTTCGTTAACGTAATCACCGTCTTGAACCTTCTTTTCAATAACTGTTCCGCTGAACGGTGAATGGTAAGTTAATGTCAAACTGATTTCTTTATTTTTTTCAAGTTCTTGAATTTGTATGTTTGTCAAACCAAAAAGTTCTAACTTTTTCTTGGAGGCACTTATTAAATTAGTTGAAGAATTGTTAAGTGCAATCAAAAAATCATTTTGCGCTTGAACTAAATCCGGACTGTATATTTCAAAAAGAGGTTCTCCTTCTTTAATAAAATCTCCGGTTTTATCTGCAAAAAGTTTTTCTATTCTTCCATTAAAACGTGCAGAGATTGTTTTACGTTTGTTCTCTACAAAATCTAAATAACTGTAAGCCGATATTTGATCTTGAAGGGTTTCTTTTTTTACTACCATGGTCGAAACGTTTGCAAGAACTTGTTTTTTTCCGCTTAGCATAATCATTTCGGAAGATTCTTCAGCGTTCATCTGTTCTTCTGCACCTTCAACTTTTTTGATTAATTCCATATTGCAGATTGGGCATGCACCAGGTCTATCAGACCGTACTTGCGGATGCATTGTGCACGTCCAATATTCCTTTTTACTGAGTTCCTTTTGATTATGTTCGCCAGATTTATTTGTTTCTGAACAACCAGCTACTGCTACGAAAACAAAGAGGAATATGGTAAATGGCAGATGTTTGATGTTTGATGTAAAAATATTTTTTAATGTTTTCATTTTATTTCTTCATTTTATTTTCTTGTGAAGTTAATTTAATTGACGTGAAAATTTTGATTAGTTGTTTGGATTCATTATACAATAAATTAGCATTAATTAATTGTTTATCGTTATTTAATAACTCTATAAGAATCTTTAGCCAATATTTTGATTCTCTTGCTTCTTTTGAACAGATACTAATTTTATGAATAAAATCATTTTTCGATTCTGCTGCCTGAGATTCTTCATAATTAGCGCCAATAGAAGTTGATGATTTTGCTAATTGATTGATAATTACTTTAAAAGTGGTCGTACTAGGAATCGAATTCAAAAATTTAAGAGTATCTACTCCAAACTTAAAAGTTCTATTTAATAACTCTTCAGTTCTCTTATCCATTCAACACTCCACTTTATATAAAATTCTTATTAATTTTTCCATAATCCATTAACCATCAAAAATTTTCCATCCTTTTCCCAACCATCATTTCAATTTCTGCAAGAGACATTTGTGTATCTGCTTTTGCCATATAATAATTCATCTCTTGCATCAAAAGCATTCTATATGAATCAATTACAGTAGTTATACCTGATCTATTGTTTAGATAAGAAGTTACTTGTGATTCAGCGGCACTTGAATATGACGGTATTACTTTGACGTTATATAGTTTAGTTAACTCAATTGCAGTATTATATTTTACGATTGCTTCTTTTAATTTTAAGGTCATCTCCCGAGTCATATTACTCTTTTCAAATTCAATGCTATTAATTCCGGCATAAAGTTCTTCTTCTTTCGCTTTGTATTTATTTACAGACCATGGTGCAAATGGAAGATTAATTGAAAACATAAGCGAATACATAATTTCTTTAGATGGATCAAGCATCGAGAGATTACTTGAAGATGTGAGAATCATTCCACGCGGCATTCTCATCAACATTCCGCCAATCATTAAATCTGGAATTAATTCCTTATTGTTCGAAGTTATCATAGCTCTGTTCATTTCAATCATACTGTCCATCTTTTTTAATGATGGATTTATTGATTTTAACATCTCTTCAAGCTGTGTTTGTGAATTGGTTAACACTTTCTCGGAATAATCTTTGTCAGCATAAACATCCTTGGAATCGAGATTTCTTCCGAGCAGTTTATTGAGTTGATATACAACAGCTTCTTTTTGTTTTTCAAGAATTAATAATTGTGTTTCATTAGAGGCAATTTCACTTTGAAGTGTGAGCAAATCAGCCTGATTAATTTTATTAGTATAATACAGAGCTTCAATTGATCTGATTAAATCATTTATCAAAGAGATATTTTTTTCTTGTACTTCGATCTTTCTGTCAATCAACCATAAAGTATAGTAAGACATTTTAATTTGTGCAGTAAGATTTACTTTGTATTGGTCGTATAAATTCCCTTCAACAAGTGTATTTTTTCGTTCAACTTCTGCCATAGCATCAAGCTTACCGCCAAGCGGAAACATTTGAGAAAGCGAAATGCTATTTGAAATTGCTCTGTCAAAAATGTTCAATGAGTTAGTTGGAATTTGAGACAACTCAAATGAAAGATTTGGTGCCGGCAGTGTATTAATTGATTCACTTCTCTTTTCAGATGCTTTTATTTTATATTGCAGTGATTTCAACTGCGGGTTATTTTTAATTGCTTCTGCAACAAGTGAATCAACTGATTGTGCATTTATCGGAAGAGAAAAGAAAAAGCTAAACGCTAAGAGCGCAAAGTTAAACGCAAAGCACCGCAAAGATTTTTTTAAAGTAATATTCTTCATTTTTTATCCCTCCCTCATCCAATCAGCCATTTTAGAGATTTCAAGTTTTCCCTTTTTTAATGCGTGTTCTTTCATAAACACAAAAAGAACTGGTGTAACAACTAACACATGAATAGCGGAAGTTAATAGTCCGCCAATCATTGGCGCAGTAAGCGGCTGCATAACATCTGCTCCGGTGCCAGTTGCCCACATAACCGGAATGAGACCCACCATTGAAGTTCCGACAGTCATTAGTTTTGGTCGCAGCCTTAAAACTGAACCTTCAACTGTTGCTTCATAAATATCTTGTTTAGTAATCTCACTTTTAGTTCCATTCTTCAATGCTCTAAGTCTTTTATCAAGAGCTTCATGAAGATAGATCACCATAACAACGCCGGTTTCAACGGCAATTCCATACAAAGCAATGAATCCAACCCAAACAGCAACTGAAAAGTTATAGCCAAGAATATAGATCATATACATTCCACCAATTAGCGCGAACGGAACAGAAAGCATCACAACGCCGGCTTCCATATAATCTTTAAGTGTAAAAAAGAGAAGAACAAAAATTATAAGAAATACTACCGGCAGAATTATTTGAATAGTTTGTTGAGCACGGACTTTACTTTCATATTGTCCGCTCCAAGTGTAGCTGTAACCTGAAGGAAGGTTTAGTTTCTCTTCAATTTCAGTTTTAGCATCAGTCATAACGCTTCCCATATCACGACCGCGTGTATTCATGAAAACAATTGAACGAAGCATACCGTTTTCACTGCTAATCATCGGCGGACCTGTAACAATTTTTATATTTGCCAGTTCAGCAAGAGGCAGATATGTAATTGAATTTTGGTCAACACTTATTAGAGAATATTTTGAATCTGAATTTGTTGCTTTAGGAATGGTGCTAGCACGAGAACTCATGTTCATAGATAAAGCTCCAATTGCACTATTTCCATTCATGCTATTTTTATTCATAGAATTCATTGGAGTTGCTGATGACATGGGACTTGAAAGTGAAACCGGAACAATTAAACTTCTTAGTTCATCAACGTTATCTCTATAGTCTTTTTGATAACGCATTCTGATTGGGAAGCGCATTCTGCCGTCAATTACAATTCCCAAGTTTTGTCCGCCAATAACAGTTTCAATAATATTTTGAATGTCGGAAATATTAATACCAAATCTTGCTGCATACTCTCGCTTTACTTCAATATCCAAGTAATAACCATTTTGAACTCTTTCAGCAACAACATCAGCAGAACCATCAACTTCCTTTAAAATATTTTCTGCCTTAATCGCATAATATTCCAAAGTATCAAGATTCGGTCCGAATATTTTAAAACCAATATCAGTCCGCACACCAGTTGAAAGCATGTTGATTCTATTAATAATTGGTTGAGTCCATCCATTAGTTACACCCGGTATTTGTAATTTGGAATCGAGCTCAGCAACGATATCTTGTTTCGTAATTCCAGCGCGCCATTCACTTTTTGGTTTTAATAGAATTATAGTTTCAATCATGCTCAAAGGAGCATTGTCTGTTGCTGTTTCAGCCCTTCCGGTTTTACCGAGAACATGATCAACTTCGGGAACTGATTTTATGATTTTGTTTTGCTCTACTAAAATTCTATTTACTTCTGCAATTGAAGCTCCGGGCAAAGTAACGGGCATATACAAAATTGAACCTTCATCAAGAGGAGGCATAAATTCGCTTCCGGTATTCATTATCATTGGAACTGTTATGAGAAGTGCAAGTACGTTAACAGCTATGGTAGTTTTTCTATGCTTTAGCACCCAATGAATTATCGGTTCATAAATTTTATTGAAGAATCGTGTTGTTGGATTTTTTTCTTCTGGTCTAAATTTACCTCGCATTAACATTGTCATTAAAACTGGAATAAGTGATATGACAACGATTGAAGCGCCGATCATAGTGAATGATTTTGTAAATGCAAGCGGTTTGAAAAGTTTTCCTTCTTGTCCGGTAAGTAAAAATACGGGCAAGAATGAAACTAAAATAATAATCTCAGAAAAGAAAATTGCACGACCAACTTGTTTTGCAGAATCAACCGAGATTTTTTTGCATTCATCATTAGTCAATTTTCCTTTTTCTTCAAGTGCGCTAGCAATATTTCTGTAAGCATTTTCCACAAGAACTATGGATGAATCTACAATAACTCCTATCGCTAAAATTATTCCGCCAAGACTCATGATGTTTGAAGTTATATCAAACATATACATGAGTATGAAAGAAATAAGAACTGAAATAGGGATTTCAATCAATATTCTTACGATACTTCTCCAGTGAAGTAAAAATATTGCAACCATAATTGAAACAGTAATTGCCGCTTCAACTAATGCTCTTTCCAATGTTCCGATAGCTTCTTTTATTAATGTGCTTCTATCATAAGAAGTTTTTAATTCGACTCCAGGAGGAAGTCCAGGAGAAATTTCTTTTATTTTTGTTTTTATTCTGTCAATAACCTTCTGCGCATTTTCGCCCGTGCGCATTACAATAATTCCTCCAACAACCTCACCTCCACCGTCTTTATCAAGCGCACCTCTTCGTATATCTCCGCCTAATGAAACCGTTGCTACATTCTTGATTAAAATTGGAATTCCATTCGGAGTGATTTTGATAATTGTGTTTTCGATATCATCTTTGGATTGTATGTAACCTTGTCCACGTACAAAATATTCTGCATCGCTTATTTCAAGTAATTTTCCGCCTACTTCATTATTGCTTCTTTGTATGGCAGATACTACTTCGGATGTTGTCAAATTATAAGCGCGAAGTTGATTTGGATTAACATCAACTTGGTATTGTTTTACGAATCCGCCAATGCTAGCAACTTCAGAAACACCTTGAACGGCAGAAAGTTTATAGCGTATATACCAATCTTGAACTGCTCTAAGTGTTCCAAGATCATATCCGCCGCCCTCCACAGTATACCAATAAACATGACCTACTCCAGTTCCATCCGGTCCTAATGTGGGAATGACGCCTTGTGGGAGCTGTGCCTGGATTGTATTCATTCTTTCAAGAACTCTTGTTCTGGCAAAATAGGTATCAACCCCATCTTCGAAGATTACAAATACAAAGGACATTCCGAACATTGAAGTTGCACGAACCGCTTTCACTTGTGGTAATCCTTGCAGACCGGATACAATTGGAAATGTAACTTGGTCCTCAATAATTTGTGGTGAGCGACCCATCCATTCAGTAAAAACTATTACTTGGTTTTCTGATAGGTCTGGAATTGCATCAACTGGCAAATTTGCAACACTGTAAATTCCAAATCCAATAATAATCAGGTATAGAAGTATCACAATAAATCTATTATTAGCAGACCAATCGATTATTTTTTCTATCATTTTTTTCTCTAGTTATTTTGTAAAAAATTAAATTTTGTATGCTATTCATTGTAACTACAAATGAATTGCACAAACGCTTAAGTACAATTGAAGATTGAAAGGGCGATACTACCCAACCTTAATTGCAAATAAGTTTTGATGAGAAAAAATGATTAAATCAGGAATGTGCAGTTAATGAGGTATATACCTGGTGGGCTAGAATCTCCAGATAAATTAGAAGTTGAATAATCAATTGAGTTATAACCTGGTAATGCAAAATTTTTGTTGTGCTCAAAAGTTAATACAATGTCATAAGAATCTTGAACAAATTTTGTTTCAGATTTGTGTGAGTCTGTTAGCTTGATAGTTCGTATTTCATCGGAACAGCACGCATGTGAACATACATTTCCATCCATATCGCATTTATCAACCTGAGAAGGTATACTATCAACACTGATTGAGATCACTTCGCCGCCACAATAATGTAATGTTATTGTAAAACCCGTTGTTAAAAACAAGTAAAGGGCAGCAAACAATATGTTTATTATCTTTCTCACACTTTTAATATAGCAAGTATAGATTAAAATAAAAAATATTTAGAGCGAAAAACTGATTTATGTGCTTTTACCGCCGTTTTTCGCTCTTTGTTCCTAATTCTAATTATTTCCCAAAATTATTGGGAGACCATCTTTGCCGCTGCCTATTATAACAACTTTTGCATTTTGTGAGTTAGCTAATTTTTCTGTTGCTTCGATTCCTTTCCATTGTAAAAGCTGCTGACTAATTCCTCGCGCAACAATATCCTGAAAATCTGCTATTCCTTTTGCCTCAATTCTTTTTCTATCAGCTTCTTGTTTTTCTCGTTCCAAAACAAATTGCATACGTTGACTTTCTTGTTCTGCTTTCAGTTTTTCTTCAATGGCAGCTGTCAGTCCAGGAGGCAGAACAATTTGACGCAACGGTGCTGCTTCAATTAGAATTCCTCTTGGCCCA
>Ga0194120_10006140_pt1 | contig 17173 bp, 16 predicted proteins | sample TA2MahCa65mmetaG_FD_148642 | JGI IMG/M metagenome (GOLD analysis project Ga0194120, IMG submission 148642) | Freshwater microbial communities from Lake Tanganyika, Tanzania - TA2015019 Mahale Deep Cast 65m | ecosystem: Environmental > Aquatic > Freshwater > Lake | place: Tanzania: Lake...
CGCCTGAAGACCGTGCTGCAGGAAATCATGTACCGGGCGGCGCAGTTCATTCGGCAAGCACGGCAACGCTGGCTCGACTTTGGCCGCACCGGATCTATCGCGGCCGTCTTTGCCGCCCTACAGGAGGAGTTATTGACGGCGGGCCAATCGCCGTGAGCGCGCCACCGACCCTGTTGGGCCGGTGGGGATGCGCGCAGTGACGCGTTACGGCGGCGCTTGCCTGGCCGCTGGCGCTCGACCCTGTCGAATGGCGTCTGACCGGCAGCCATGGAGTCCGCCCCGGTTTTTGTCCGGATGTATAGCCCCGTCATACGAGGTTGGTCGATCGGTAGTGTGTGAAAATTTGATGCGGACAACGCTTTTTGCCCAACTCAGCCAGTGAACACGGATTCAGGTCTATATTGACCCGCCTTACAATACAGGAGCGCGGGACTGGAAATACAATAATGATTATGTGGATGGCAAGGATGCCTGCCGGCACAGCAAGTGGCTGGCCTTCATCGAGAATCGGCTTAAACTGGCCAAACGTCTGCTTAACCAGGATACCGGCGTACTTATCGTTACCATTGACGAGCATGAGGTCCATCACTTGGGGATGTTGCTGGAGCGGGAGTTTCGCGATGCAACCTTGCAGATGGCCACTATCGTCATTAACCAGAAAGGCGTTTCCCAAGGAAATTTGTCTCGGGTTGAGGAATATGCCCTTTTTGTTTTTATGCCTCAAGCTTGCCTGGAAACCCATAACGATGATCTGCTTTCGCCTGATCGGACCAGAGAAAAGCAATTTTTATCACCACGATGGGAGCGACTACTTAGAGGCGGCACAAACTCTAGACGAGAAGATCGCCCTAAGCTTTTCTTTCCAATTCATGTAGACCCTGAAAATAGGTTGATAACTGAAATAGGTGAGCCGTTACCGCTGGAACAGCTACCGGATTTGAATGGTGCTTTAGATGGTTATATTGCTTGGCCAATTAGGTCTGATGGATCGCTCGGTAATTGGCAAATCAGTCCGCCAACACTACGTGACCTTTGGCAACAAGGATTCGTAAAACTTGGCGGATATGACAAAAACCGCAGAACATGGACAGTGCTCTACCTAAACCGTGGTACGAGGGCGCGCATTGAGGCCGGCACCATAAGGATAGTTGATCGTAATCCGATAACGAATGTTGTCGAAATTGAATACGTCGGGAACGAAGCCAAGCAACGATATTTAAAAACCGTCTGGCATCGCGGATTACATGATTCAGGCATCTATGGCTCCAGCGTTCTTCGATCAATACTCGGCGGCGAATCGAAATTCCCTTACCCTAAGTCCATCTACGCCGTGCGCGACACAATTGCCGCCGTGGTGCGTAGCAAGCCCAAGGCCCTAATTCTCGATTTTTACGCCGGCAGTGGCACCACGCTTAACGCCGTCAATTTGCTGAATGCCACTGACGGCGGCCAGCGGCAGTGCATCATGGTGACCAATAACGAGGTGTCCGAGGAAGAAGCACACACACTGGCCAGTCAGGGCTGCCAACCGGGCCAACCGGAATGGGATCAGCACGGCATCTGTCAGTCGGTAACCTGGCCGCGCTCCAAGTACACCATTCAGGGGCACCGCGATGATGGCTCACAACTGCCCGGGGAGTACCTGACGGGCAAGCAGGTGGCGCGGGACAAGCCGCGTACCATCCGTCAATTGGGTTTTGCCGAGGGCCGGCATTTAAGCATGGCCCAGCGCAAGCAGACAGCCGCGCTGTTGCCCACGGTGCCCCAAAACAAGATGGATGACAGCCCCTGGTTCCTGGATGACGACAGCGCCGTGTCCATCCTCTGGGATGCACAGCAGGCTGAGGAATGGCTGGAAGCATTAGCCGAGACTGACCATATCAGCGAAGTGTATGTGGTGACGCAAGAGACCCGGCTGTTCAGCGCACTGAAGAAGCAGATTGCCGAGACGCTGGGTCCGCTCACAGTGATGGAAGATGAAAAGCGACCGCTGGCCGATGGCTTTCCTGCCAACCTGGATTACTTCAAGCTGGATTTCCTGCAACCCGCCGATGTGGCCATGGGCCGCCAGTTTGCCGCCATATTGCCTATCCTCTGGATGAAGGCGGGCGCCATCGGACCCTGCCCGGAGCCGCCCGCGCCGAACGCTCATTGGCTGATCCCCACCGATGGTTCATTTGTCGTGTTGATGCGGGAAAGCCGCTTTCGGGAGTTCCTGGAGAAAGTCCGTGAACGCGCCGATTTGACCCATGTCTACCTGGTGACCAATTCCGATAGCGCGTTCCATGACATGCGGGCGGAGCTCCCGGATCACCTGGAGATCATCCAACTCTACAAGAGCTACCTGGAGAACTTCAGGATCAACACACCCTCACCAAATCGTTCGCTGTCATGAAACTGGAACTCAAGGAATTTCAGGAAGACGCAGTCGGCAAACTGCGCGAGGAAATCAGTTGGGCCAAGAGGGAAGCCCGTGTGCGTGGCAAGCCCCAGGCCGTGGTATTGGCTTCGCCCACCGGGTCGGGGAAGACGGTGATAACCACCCGGCTGATCGAGGATATTCTGAACGGCACGGACGAGATACCGGCGGAGCCGAATGCCGTTTTCCTGTGGCTGTCGGATCAACCGGAACTGAACGTGCAATCCCGCCATAAAATCAAAGGCACCAGCAGCCGACTCTTACCGCATGAATTGATCATTGTGGATACGGATTTTGACCGGGAAACCTTTGAGGGTGGGCGCGTCTACTTCCTGAATACGCAGAAGCTGGGCAAGGACAAGAATCTGGTCACGAAGGGGGACAAGCGGGCCTTTACCATCTGGGACACCATTCGCAACACGGAAAAGGCGCTGGGGGACCGTTTCTATCTGATCATCGATGAGGCGCACCGGGGCATGAACCGGACGGTGCAAGCCGAATCCCAGAACAAAACCATCGTACAGAAGTTTGTGCTGGGCGAGCCGGACATCATCGAACCCGTCAAACTGATATTGGGCGTGTCGGCGACGCCGGAGCGATTCAAGCGGTTGCTGGAAGAAACCGAGCGCGACACGGGCCGAACCCCGCGCTCGGTCACCATTCCCCCGGATGAGGTCCGGCTTTCAGGTTTGCTCAAGGAGCAGATTGTCCTGTTTCACCCGGATGAGTCGCAGCCCTCCGATTGGGCTTTGTTGGCTGAAGCGGCGCGGCGTTGGGTCATGATGCGGGATGCCTGGAATGTCTATACGGCCGAACAGGGGCTGCCCCCGATTCGGCCCGCGATGGTCATTCAGGTGGAAGATGGCGGTGGCCGTCAATTGACCCGCACCGATCTTGCCTTGGCTATTCAGACGCTTGAGCAGGAAATCGGCCCGATCAGGAATGAGGAGCTGGCCCATGCCTTTCAGGAGGAGGGTGACATCATGGCCGGCCACCACAAGATTCAAAAGATCAATGCCTCCGAGATTCAGGATGCGACCGGGATCAAATTCATCTTTTTCAAGATGGCGCTGACGACCGGTTGGGATTGTCCGCGAGCGGAAGTGATGATGTCGTTCCGGCGGGCGCAGGATCATACGTTCATCGCGCAGTTGATCGGGCGCATGATCCGTACCCCGTTGGCCCGTCGCATCGAGGACCAGGATGTGTTGAATACCGTATCCCTCTATCTGCCTCACTTCGACGCGGAGGGCGTCAAGAATGTGGTGGATCGATTAAAGAACGATCCCGATAGTGTCCCGCCGGTTGATATCGATACGGACGGCAGGCACCAAGTGACGCTGAGGCGCCGGGAGGACATGGAGGCGTGTTTCAAGGCCCTGCTAGGCTTGCCAACCTATCAGGTCGACAAGATACGCAAGCAATCCAATACCCGCCGGGTGATGAAATTATCCCGCTTGTTGACCAGTCTGCATGCCATCGATATGGAGGCGCTGGATGACACCAAGGCATTGATTGTAGGCACCCTGGATCAGGAAATGGCGCGGTTGCGGGCGGAAAACCCTGATTTCGATGAGACGGTCAACGGCTGCCACGAGATCACCGTCAAAAGCGTGACCATCGAGCAGGGAACGTGGAAGGAGTTGGGCGGTGCGGAGGTGAAGGTGCCCTTGCATGAACGGAACATCGACGATTTGTTCCACCGTGCCGGTCAACGGATCGGCGAAGGTCTAGAATTGGATTATTGGCAGGCGCACTACGACCCCGAAGACCCGCACCGGCCCAAGTTGGAGTTATTCCTGATCCTGCAAAACCAACAGGCGTGGGAGAACCTGGAAAAGGCGTGCGAAGCGCGGATTCACGCTCTGTTCAGCCAGCATAAGCAAGCTATACACGGCTTGAAGTCCTCGGAGCGGGAGCAGTACAACCGGGTGAGGGAACTGGCCAAGACACCGGAAGCGCTGGAATTCGCGCCGCCGGCCGAGATCACGGTCAAGGTGCGGTCAGAGGGGTTTGTCGCCTATGACAAGCATCTGTATACGGATGAGCATGGCCAGTATCAGGCTGAGCTGACCACGTGGGAAGTGGCGACAATCCAGGCTGAAATCGATCGTAGCGATGTCTTGGGATGGTTGCGGAATTACGACCGCAAGCCGTGGTCCCTTTCGATGCCTTACGAGGATGGCGCGAATGTGCTGCCCATGTACCCGGATTTTCTGGTGGTACGGGAAAGCACGGGGGGGGCTGGTGGTGGACATCCTGGAGCCCCACAGTTCGGCCTTGGCCGATAGCTGGAAAAAGGCGCGTGGTCTGGCCAAGTATGCGAAAGCACACAGCTTGGATGCCAACCTGGGACGTATTGAGATGATCCGCAAGACCAGTACGGGTTTACAGCGGCTCTCCCTGAGTGAACCCGCCGTGCAGGCAAAGGTGCTCACTTGGGTCACCAGTAACGGGCATTTGGATCAGGTGTTTGATGAGGTGAGCCTGAGCAGTTAGAATAAATAAAGGTCGAACGAACATTTGTTAAAAACAATCAAACAGAAAAACCATACAGAGCAATAAAATGAATGAGAATGGCGGTAAAAATGCAGACGATGGAATCCATGTGCCCGACAACATTCAAACCCTATACTTTAATGGATTCACTATGGGTGTAAGCGCTGCCGATGTAGTAATTGCATTGCAAGTTAATGGCAAGCCAAGCGTTGTCCTAAATGCTTCCTTTACAACCGCTAAAACATTGGGTGAGGGGTTGATTAGCGCAATAAGCGCACTAGAAAAAAGAACTCAGACCACAATAATGACAACACACAATGTTGACGCTGCGATGAATCAGGATAAGCCATAGTCATGGAGCCAATGTTCTTAAATAAAATTGATGGCTTTGAATGCCTTAACGCTGGCTGGTGTTATGGTGAAGGGTTGCCATTCGATAAGGCCATGATAAATTATGCAAAACAAATTGCCTTTGCTTTGCTAGAGAGTGGCTTTAGCCAGATTGATGCATTCCCTGGGTTGGGTGGTGAAATAAGGGTAACCGCATACCACAAAAAACATTATATTGAGTTTACTCTTGAGGAGAAGAATTCTGTAACTTACCTTCACGAGGCTGGTGGGATTGAAAAGGAATACATAGAAAACCTTGATCTGGCAGGATGTTTTAGTGTAATTAAAAGGCTTAGCAAGATATGCGCTTCGTACGAGTTATACATCAAGACCACTATGACTCCAGACTTGGACGTTTCCAAAGTCTTGCGTTTCGACCTTCGTCAAGTAATGGAGGCGTTTCAGTTTTCGAATATGATTGCGCTATCGCAACCAGTAGCAAAATTTGCAACCACATCAACATTTTCTACCCACACGTCAGCGGACAACCACCCATTTACTGGGTCTTCGATGCCAGTGCGTTGCCAGAAGACCATGACATCGAAACATCACCCAGCGATAGAAATGATGCCTGCCATCGTGACATAAAGTTAAGTAAAAAGCTGGCCGAAAAGTTTTTCAAGCAGCATGCCAGCTTCCCCGATTCGTTCAGAATATGTTTGACGGTTGGGGAGAGTAGAGAGCTAAGCCTTGACGATTTGAGACCTGATAGCACCCAGAAGTAAGGTGTAAAGCGCTTGAGTGTCCGATAACCTCGAACCTTTCATTTGTTGTTATAATTTAAATTCAAGCCAAAGTAGTTTAACGGGAATACATAGAATTCATTCATACTCAAAAGGCGGGTGATATATGACAACAAAGCACACTGCCAAAATAGACATTAACAAGAAACTTAAAGCCGTCGGCTACAATCCAAAATTTATTGAGTCCTTATTGCCGGACTGGTGGGATGATTCCATAACGGAGACACCCGCTGGATTGCAGGAGGCTGGTTTGCTAATTGGACGTTTGTTCAGCATCAAACCGGAAACATTATGGGCTCATGATGCCAAGCCAGTATTATTGAAACCAGAAGGAGCCCAATTCAAACAACGTACCAATACCCAAATTCATGATCTGGACATTGCGTGCGCCTTGGCGCTCTCGGCGGCGCGGTTGGTGTTAAGGTCATTCCGCTACGAATACAGTAGTGGTCCCATGCTGGACTCGGCAGAGTTGCGGAATTTACTTTTGGTGCAAGGTAAGCGGTGGGTCAGCTTCGATGACTTGCTGGACCATTGTCTGCAAGTTGGAATCCCCGTCATCCTATTGCAAAACTTTCCAGCCAAGGCCAGGAAGATGGAGGGCGTTGCCTTTGAATACGCGGGTCGTCCTTGCATAGTGCTCACCCAAAAGAAGAGCCATGGTTATTTGCTTTTCGATCTGGCGCATGAGTTAGGGCATATCACGCTAGGCCATACCCAGGGTGGTCAATGGGTTATCGATGACAAGATTGATGCCGAGGATGACGATGAGCGGGAACAAGCCGCCAATCGATTTGCCATGGAGCTCATTACAGGAAATCCTGATTTGAGAATTGTCCCTAGGGGCAAGCACTTATACCCCAATCAACTCGCGAGAGCGGCAAAAGATTATGGTGAGGCGCATGGCGTTGATCCTTTGCATATCGTCTTGAACTACGCCTACAACAATAAAACCCACTGGCCCACGGCTGAAGCTGCCATCAAACTGATCGCCGCCAGCAAGGAGAGCGACCAAGCCATAGTGAAAGAAAAATTATTCGAGGCGCTGGACGGGGATATTCTGACTGAAGATGATTCCCGTGCCTTACGGCATCTCATGGGCTGAGGGTATCTTTGGTCATATTAGCGGATAACGACATTATTCTTAAACTGTCACAACTGGACTTGATTGACGGTATAGATGAAATGATCGGTGAAGCGATCAGTCAGACCTACGTAACTCCCACCGCACGGTATCAGTTACTGCCCAAGAAGGACGATAAAGCGCTGGCAAAATGCGGCGGCAATCAGGCGACCCTGGACCGGCTACGAAAATTCATGGACGACGCAAGGGTCATTCCTGAACTACGCGATACAGGTTTACTGGAAAAAATGGGTCGCTATCCAGATATCAATGGGGGCGAGGCCATGCTGTTTTTGGCTGCGGCAGAGAATCCAGGCCCGTTGCTGTTTACGGGTGATCGGAAAGCGTTAACCGCGTTGCTGAACCACCAGGCTGATTTTCCAAGTGTTTACCAGGCGCTGGAGAATAAAGTCATCACATTCGAGAGCGCCCTTCTCATTGCGCTCAAAAGGTGGGGTTTTGCCATTGTGAAGCAAAAAATGCTGTTAGCCTCCATATCGGATGGCATCTTTCGGCTGGTGCTCAAACCCGACATGAGCCAGAAAGACTTGGAGGAGTGTTTGCAATCATATTCCAACCCTATTGCCCCCTTGCTGGCATTTAGAGAGTTGATCTTATAACCTCCTGTTTTCTACCAAAATCCGTATTGATCGTCAGCCCCAAGCAGTACTCCACCCTGCCGGCAGCGCTCATGATGTGGTAGATGTCGATGTTGTCTAGGGGCTTGTCATCCTTGAGGTATTCAGACAGATAGCTGTCGGAATTGGGCTGGACGTTATTCCGCGAACACACCAGATAAGCCACTGACTCCGCCTCTATTTCCCGGCTGTCAGGGGATAGGCCTGTGGATCGACCGGGGACCCGCAGCATCTTGTCCGGTCCTAAGTGGCCCAGGAACAAGTGTCCCAACTCATGCGCCAGCGTGGTGAACTGCACGGCGGGCGAATGGTTCTTGTTGTAACTGACACGATAGCGTGAGTGCTCCTTGGCGTCCTTGGCCTCATGGATACGCTGGATTCGCCCCGCTACGCCGCTACCGGCATCGATGGCATGCCACTCGATGAATTTATCCAGTTTCTTGATCATTCTCCTCAGTGCATTGCTGGTCATCTCACCCCGGGCCGTGAACACCGAGGCTTCCTCCGGGACCGGATCGCCTTCGGTATCTTCCAGGTCATACACCAGAGCTACAGGCGCGAATGGCCAGAGGATCAGCAGGGGGCGGGCGTCTTCCTTGGGAGTACGGTTAAATTTTGTCTGCCACTCATGGGCCGATGCCGCGTAGGTCAGTCCAGGCTTCTGTACCTGGAGCAGCATGGCGTTGAACGGCGCGAAGTTGCGCAGTTTCGTGGCGAACTCCAGCAGTTCCCGGTAGGTCTTGCCTGACGTGTACAGCTTGGAGTCCGCGAACAGCTTGCCCAGGAGGGATTGGGTTTCTTCGACGACGAACATATCCAGTTGATCTTGTTTGAGCTTGGCCATGATCTACACCATCGACGGAAAAGCTGAAACGGTGCTGTTGCTGGGCTCTCTTCCGATGGTCTGGGCGGTTTCAGCGTTCCAAGAGCAGAAGTAGATAACACACCTCAACACACTGCAAGAAATCCTCATGATAGGCTACACTGGATAGGTGTACATATTTCATTAAGGGTCCTGGCCTGGCTGGGGTCTGATAGATCAGGGCGGTATCAGGACATGAGCCGATTTCAGAAAGGCGAATCCGGTAATCCCAAGGGCCGGCCGGTGGGTAGCAGTTTGCAGACCAGGCTCCGGTCGGCGGTCGGTGACCGGTTCGATGAACTGGTGCGCGTGGTGCTGGACGCGGCGCTGGCGGGCGACATGGCGGCGGCGAGTCTGTTGCTGGCGCGGCTGGCGCCCTCACTCAAGCCCGTGCAGGTCCCGCAAGCATTTACCCTGGCTGGTCAGACGCTGACCGAAAAGGCGCTGTCGGTATTGGAAGCCGTGGCGGCGGGCGCCCTTTCCGCCAGCGATGGCAAACTCCTGCTCGATGGCCTTGCGGGCGTGTTGCGGGTGCGGGAGGCCGAGCACACGGCCCGGCAACTGGAGTTGATCCGGTTGGCGCTGGATGCACAGCGGAAGATGCCATGACCACAAAGCACGGACCCGTTTACGCAAAAATGTCGCCGGCGGCCTTGGCCAGCCTGGCGATTAACGCGCTGGCGGCCAACGATGGGGCGGAAGTAGAACGAATTGTCGCCGCAGTGCCCAGGAAGCGTTACCTCTGCCTGGATGTGGCCTATCAGTGGCGCAGCGATGCGATGGAGAACGGTCTGCTGGCGTTGGCAACGGAATACTGGCACGCGATGAGCATGATGATGGTCTGTCATGCCTGGATTCTCGGGTTTGCGGAGGATGCCGCGAAGACGACCTTGGCAGAGGTCAAGCAGGCCGATCAACGCTACCGACAGTGGAAAGCCCTAGTCGAAGGTCTGGATGCCGCCCTCACGGCTATGCGTGAACATGTCGGATTGGCGGAAACCACCCTACGCACCTGGTTACGCATGCCACCACGCACTGAAACGCCTACCGAACTCACCGCCGAAGGCCAGATAGCCAAGGATGAGCGAGTGGCGGCCTGGGAGAGGGCGCTGGCGGGGTTACCCTTGTGATCATTGCTTGGGTTGTCTAGCTTTCCATGCTGAAAAACAAAGGTCAGCCGCGCAGCGGCAAGACCGGGATGTTGTTCATGCCCCCAGAAGGACCAAGGCCGGGCGGTTCACCGGAGGGTGGCGTGATGAAGCCGTCCGGAGGCGAACGGCAAGGCCTCCCGACAGCCCGTCGAGTCATCCGCGCGTCACGTGAAGCGGCCTGGTGGTCGCTGATCGGATCGAGCGCCGACGGCTGGGGCGCCACAGGCCATGACCGTCCCGCAACATGCGGCCGTGCGGCGTCGGGGACGCCGTTAGGCATAGCATTTTCGTGGGATACGCTTAAGTGGTGGTTGTAGAAGATCAGTTCCTTTTGCCCGTGCGCGGCATCCTCGGAATGATCCAACTCCAGTACGATCACGGCGGGAGGCTTGGCATAGCTGGCGATGAAGTGATCCACGAAGGCCTGCGCCACTCGATACAGAGCCCGTGGCGACGCCGCATTTTCCAGACGCGAGAAGGTCGGTGCGCTGGCGAGGTCCGTGGCTTCATCCAGGGGGCGCCGCTCCAGACCCAGCTTGAACAGCGGATCGGCGCGCAGGGCATGGGCGTCATTGCCATCCTCGTAAGCACAGGCAATTGGGTAGGTCCGCTGGGCGAACAGGGTCTGGAGGCGGTGGGTAATGTACGACGGGTGACGTGAGTCCCCGAACGCCTGGGCCAGACGCTCGGTGAGGCCGATTTGACGGTCGACGCCTCTGAGAATCATCGGGCCGAAGTCCGACGACAAGGCCCCGCCATCGAACTCCCCGCGGACGGTCAGGCCATCCACTGGGGGAAAGCGAAGGGTTTCTTGGATAGAATACTTCACGGGCGACCTCGTTTAGCTTCGTCCGCAGCGTTATTGGCGTAACGGTCAGTATATCAATGACTTGAATGAGGATCGGCCTTCTTTGTGAATAATTCGGGCTAATATTCGATGTTCAATATCGCTCGACGGACAAGAAAATATCGAGATTATTATGAGCGAAGGTCAATACGACATCTTCATTTCTTATGCTAGGGCTGACCGCGATTGGGCGTTGCGCCTTAACAAATCACTCACGGCGCCGGGTAGGAAAAAAAATACTTTCTTCGATTACCATTCCCTACGTGCGGGTGATGACTGGGAGGTGAAGATCGAGATGGGACTTAAAGACTCGCGTCATCTCATCGCCATTTGGTCGTCTCATGCCAAGGATTCGGACTGGGTATCCCGCGAAATTTCAACCTTCTATGCCCTCGCTGAGCCCAAAAAAAATCCTGGCAACCGCTTGATCTTTCTCAACCTGCAGGGTGCAAACCAGGCATATAAGTCTATGCAGCAAATTTCGTTGCCAGCGTTGCAAGCGGCTTACGCCGACAGGCAGCAGGTAGACTTGGCAATCTGGGACAACGTCATGTCAGAGATCGACATGGGATTAGACCCCAACATGCGCCCTTTGCCAATTCCTGTAGTCGTGCTCACGTTATCACTAGATGACCTGAAACGCTTGCCAGCTAACCGTTTGCAGTGGATCCATGATGATTATCGCATCTCACGTTCGCGTCTCGAGTTGCAGTACGGTCGAACGCGCGCAGACTGGCGACCTTTAGGCGGATTGGATCATATACAGACCCTTTTGGAACATATACGAATCGATATCGACAAGGCAATCCAGGGACGCCATGTCGAGTGGCAAGAACCAGAGGTTGACTTTTGGACTGACATGACTGCCGTTAAGCGGTTTATAAGCAAAGACTTCCTGTGTGCCGAATTGTCGCTTCTGGTCATTGATCCCGTCGCAATCTACGATCCCGACATATATCAGCGGCTAGTCTGCTTTCAGGATAGCTTTACCAACGCTCGTGCGGTCATTGCGACTCTGCCACCCTTCGGTGTACCGCGGCGCATCACGGGACTCAAGAACGCACTTCAGGAACGTGCTACTCCATACTTCGATGACTACTTTCAGCCAGTGATCCCCCCCAAGCGCCGATTGCTTGCGCAGTGCGTTTGGAATACCGCTGACGTCGATGACATACGCCGTCACCTACTTGTCGCAGCGGGTGCGCTCGTTACAGAGACCAACCAGTCGCCCATATCCGCTTTTGTACGACACGGTGCTGGCTGATGATCGTCACCTTTTATTCATACAAAGGCGGAGTTGGCCGATCGATGGCGCTGGCCAACGTGGCGGAATGGTTCCGGTTACAGGGACTGAAAGTGGTAATGGTCGACTGGGACTTAGAAGCACCAGGGCTAGAAACTTTTTTCGTCGCGGACACTGCGGAACGCGAGGCGGCCCGTGGGAAGTTGGGTTTGATCGACCAAATCGTCATCTATCGCGAGCTGTTTCCTAACCTCCATCAGCCGACTGCAGCAGAGAACCTACTCTCCGAGCAGCCAAAAACACGAAGCGATGAATTCGTCAAGATTCTCTACGACGCATTGCCTCCAATCCGCCATCTTCTGGTACCGACCAAGAGCTCTACACCTCTGAAAGCAGGAGGGAGCCTCGCGCTGCTGCCCGCTGGCTGCCGAAGCGAAAGTCGCTTCGATGCTTACGCCGAGACCGTACAGAGGTTCGATTGGGCGGACTTTTATGCGAATTTTCAGGGTGAGGCCTATTTTGAGTGGCTGCGTCGCCAGCTCAATGATCCTAGTGTCGCCGACATCGTGCTGATTGATAGTCGCACCGGCGTGGCGGAAATGAGCGGGGTTTGCACGCGTCAACTCGCCGATGTGGTTGTTATTCTCTGCGGGCCTAATGACCAAAATCTCGACGGTGTGGTCATGATGGTGCGCTCCTTCATCCGTGGCGATGTTATGGAGGCGCGCGGTGGTCGGCCGATTGATCTTATCATCGTCCCCGCAAGGATCGATGTCACTGAAGGTCGGCCCAACGATCTCTTCGAGGCGCAGTTTCGAGCCAAGCTGGATGGCTATATGCCACCTGCGTTCAAGCTAATCGGCACAGACTACCAGCGCTTGCGAATTCCCTACGTTTCGGCCTATTCCTATGCCGAACGCCTCGCAGTGGGGGATCCGGAAGGGGCGAAGGTTCTGCAGGATGCATACGGACTGTTGGCTGTTCACATAGCGGTTCTAGCACCCATGGAAAGCGCGGTGAAACTGCGATGCATCGAACCCATTACGAAAGCATTTGGGCGCATCGAGCAATTAGATCGCGCGCTCGACGCAGGCCTTATCGATCAGGCTACCTACGAAACTGCCGTTGCAGCGGTGAATGCGCAACTCAGCGGAAGCGGCACCATCGCTCAGGCACCAGTTAGGTTCGCGGTCAGCAGAGGGGCTGCAGTTGTCGGTGGTACTCAGGGCGTTATCAACACCGGCCTCATCATCCAGCAGGGGACCAAGTCTGGTGCGAGCAGGGAAGATCTGCGCCGCGCTTATTTGGCGCGCATTCTTGCTCAGGCCAACCAGTTGCCGCTCCTCGTTGGCGACAGCCCAATGGTCCAGATCAGCCTGTCGTCGCTGTACACGCCGATGCTCACCACGCGCGGCGACGATGGCGCCGCGAGCCATAATCTCGCACACGACATCGGCGCAACGCCCGAACGCGAAGCAAAAAGTTTGTCCGCGATTGACGTACTCAACGCTGAGCGCAAGCTCGTATTGCTCGGTGGACCGGGCAGTGGAAAGAGCACTTTCGTCAACTTCGTTGCACTATGCATGGCCGGGGAAATACTTGGCGCGGCTGCCATCAACCTCCAAACATTGACGGCACCTATTCCATCCGAACCCCACAATCACAAGGAATCCCAGCCGCAACGCTGGGACCACGGCGCGTTGTTGCCTGTGCCGGTGGTGCTGCGCGACTTCGCGAGTGAACTACCGGCGGCTGGTACGGCAGTCAATGCCAGCACGATGTGGCAACACATTGAAGGTCGATTGAACCGGGCCGCCATTGACGATTTCGCTCCGCACCTGCGGGACGAGCTGCAAACACGCGGAGGACTTATCCTGCTAGACGGCTTGGACGAGGTGTTCGGTTCCTTGACTCAACGCCAGCAGATCAAGCAGGCGGTGCAGGACTTCGCCAACACCTTCGCCAAGTGCCGCTTTCTCGTCACTAGCCGTCCATATGCCTACACCCAGCAGGAATGGAAGTTGTCCGGTTTCGCCGAGGTGGTGCTTCTGCCATTCATGCCGGGGCAAGTTCAGCGTTTTGTGGACGCTTGGTATGCCCAACTTAGCGAGATGTCGCAGCTATCGGAGACCGACGCGAAGGCTCGCGCCGATCTGCTCAAACGCATGATCGCGGGCAACAATTGGCTGGATGGACTGGCCAAGCAACCGATATTCCTCTCACTGATCGTGCGCTTGCACACCGAACGCGGTGCACTGGCGGAGAATCGGGAGAAGCTTTGCGCCGAGGTGGTAGACTTGCTGCTTCACCAGTGGGAAACCCTCAAGGTACGTTTCAAGCCCGACGGTACCCAGGAGACTGAGGCGAGCCTAGCCGAATTTCTGAACGCCGGCCAGGACAACATCCGACGTGAATTGGACAGACTGGCCTTCGAGGCCCTTCTCGTTGGCACGACCGACATCCGCGAGGAGCAGTTGGTGATGGCGCTGCTGAACGCTGCGCCTACCAAGACCGACCTTAAACCAAAATTGCTGGTGGAATACCTGCGCGATCGCGTCGGTTTGCTTATCCCATGTGGCGAGGGGCAGTACAGATTCCCCCACCGCTTGTTTCAAGAGTATCTGGCGGCGTGCCATCTGACAGTAGATGAATTCCCGGATAAGCTAAGCGAATTGGCACGCACCGACCCGAGTCGCTGGCGCGAGCCGACGCTGCTGGCTGCGGCCAAGGTCGCGCGCGCCACTTCCGAATCGGCGTGGAGCTTGGTTGAAGCGCTGTGCCAAGAGGACAACCCGCCCGCCCAAGAGGAACCTCCGGCGGCCGACTTGTGGGGCGCTTTGTTGGCTGCGCAGGTCCTATGGGAGATGGGCCTGGCGCAGTCGAACCCGAAAACAGCACTGCGCAACGAGAAGAAGCGTCAGCGGGTGCAGACTTGGATGCATGCCATCATTGAACGGGGTTGGCTGAATCCCATCGAGCGAGCGTTAGCGGGAGACATCTTGGGCGCTATGGGCGATTACCGGCCGGGGGTAAATCTAACGGAAGAGGGACTCCCCGACATCGCCTGGGTGGAAATTATGGGCGGCAAATTCCGATCTGGCGACGGTGCACACAGTAGGCGCGTCACCGTGGACCGGTTTTATATTGCCCGCTACGCGGTGACGGTCGCTCAGTTCCGGGCCTTCGTGGAAGACGGTGGGTACGGAGGGCAGAACTTTTGGACTCTGGAAGGATGGCGTTGGCGCACAAACGCATCTCGGGAAAATCCCGCGGAATGGAACAGCCAGCTTGTCTATCCCAACCGCCCGGTGGTAGGCGTATCCTGGTACGAGGCGATAGCCTTTTGCCGCTGGTTAGCCCAACAGACCAACCAACAAACCATCACCCTTCCGACCGAAGAACAGTGGGAATACGCCGCCCGGGGCATAGTTGGCAGGTGCCACCCTTGGGGAGACAGCGATTGGACCGAGCAATTGGCGAATTGTGATTCGTCGAAGATTGGACATCCCACTACCGTTGGGATGTATCCCGCGGGGGCAACGCCCGAGCAGGTGTTCGATCTTGCCGGTAACACCCGGGAATGGTTGTTGAGCTTGCACCAAGACATTCTGGTTCGGCCATCCGAGGATCGTGACGATACAGAAGCCTCAGGGCAGCGCACAGCACGTGGCGGCGGCTGGTCAAGCCCGAAGAGGGCCTTACGCGGCGCATACCGAGAACGGCTAGAGCCGGCAAGCGGCGACCCTGACATCGGCTTTCGGCCTATAAGATTGGATTGACGGTAGTCCTGAATAGCGAGTGATGAGGCATAATATGATTTTCCTTGAACTATACCCACGCCGATGCTCTGTCCTTATTGTTACTCCAGCGCCATTGTGAAAAACGGTTCTAATTCTGCCAAGACACCCAAGTTCCGCTGTAAGGACTGCCGCCGCCAGTTTGTGGAGAACCCTATCCAAAGCCGTATAACAGATGCCGAAAAGACTTTGATTGATAAGATGCTGTTAGAGAAAATCCCTCTGGCAGGGATTGCCCGCGTGACCGGCATTTCGGAGCGCTGGCTCCAGGACTATGCCAACGAAAAATAGGCCACCGTCTCCCGGGTCGTCACCGTTATGGCCAAGACCTCGTTTGACCTCACGATCGAGTGTGACGAGGCCTGGTCTTTTGTCGGAAACAAGGCGGATAAACAATGGATTTGGCTCGCCCTGGATCGGGAGACCCGGGAAGTCGTCGGCGTCCATGTGGGTGACCGCAGCGCCCAAGGCGCGCAAGCGCTCTGGGATTCACTGCCCCAAGTGTATCGTGAACACGCCCGCTGTTATACCGATTTCTGGGAGGCCTATCAGGCCATTTTCCCGGCGGACCGCCATCGGGCGGTAGGCAAGGACAGTGGTAAAACCAATCACATTGAAAGGTTCAACTGCACCCTCCGCCAAAGGGTTTCCAGATTAGTCAGGAAAACCTTATCGTTCTCCAAGAAACTTGAAAACCATATTGGTGCCATTTTCTACTTTATCCATCATTACAATGCCGCTCTGAGAGCCAGGGCTCAATGGGCATGAAATCACTCGTTGTGCAGGACTACCGGATTGACGATGCAATCATGACAAAGTACGGAGCATGATTTTATGGATTTTTTTTGGGGTACCAATAATGAATAATGAACAAGCTAATCGGATCGAAAAGGGCGTTACGTGGCTTCACCCTCCCGCAACGGGCAGGCTGATCGGGAGGTCCGACGAAATTGCTCACTTGGATGAGGCGCTCGATGCGGATGACATTGCATTGGTAGGCATCATCGCGCCGGGTGGCACGGGCAAATCGGCCTTGATATACGAATGGATCAAGGCCCTACCAAAAAGCAAGTGGCTTTCACTAGATGTCTACGCCTGGGTTTTTTCCGATGCGGAAAAAAACCAGATAAACGCGAGTTCAAACGATTTCTTCGTAAAAATATCTGACACTATTTATCCAAATCAAAGTGCTCAGATTAATGAAATAGAAAAGGCAAAGTGGCTGTTTGAGCAGCAATTCCCGGGACATCTTTATCCTTAACAATCAAGGTGTTAGAATCGTTTGTAAGGCTCGCGAGACGTGCTGGATAAACTGGCAAAGGATTGCGTTAATTTATCATATAGAATAACAAAGTTTATTAATGAATTCAAATCCCTTGCCAAAATCGATATATGGTTGCTCCGCAAAACCATTATTGACCGCCGTGCGGACCGCCTTTGGCGCAGTGCCGGATCATCGTG
>Ga0194120_10006142_pt1 | contig 17171 bp, 10 predicted proteins | sample TA2MahCa65mmetaG_FD_148642 | JGI IMG/M metagenome (GOLD analysis project Ga0194120, IMG submission 148642) | Freshwater microbial communities from Lake Tanganyika, Tanzania - TA2015019 Mahale Deep Cast 65m | ecosystem: Environmental > Aquatic > Freshwater > Lake | place: Tanzania: Lake...
AACAATTCCTCAATCGGTTTCGCCTACTAGCTGCTCGTTGCGTGAAGGGGGCTCGCAGCCCCCTCGCGCGCCCATGCGCGCTCACCCCCGCGTCCGGCCGCAGCCGCGGCCGGAAGTACCTCGGCCCTGTTGCGCGCCGGAACCCGGCGCGAACTTCGGGCCTGAGGTACTAGGCCCTGGTGACATCCAAGGATCCCCCCATGACCGACGTCCTCGAACCCTACAACCGCTGCGGTTCCTGCCGGTATTTCACGCCGACCCACACCGACCGGAACGGCCGCACCCAAGGCGATTGCAGCGGCCGCCCCAATCGTCCGACGGTGCAATCGCACGAGTTTGGCTGCCCCGAGTACCACGTGCGCCGCGACCGCGTGGTCCCGGGTTCGCCGATTCCGGACGACGCCGACCTGTCGCCGCGCCAGCGCGAAGCCGCCCGCCGCATCGAGGCCACCCGGGCGGCACAGGTATCGTCGCGCCACCAGACCGAGCGTTTGCGGATGGTGCGCGTCGACGAGGACGACGAGGCCAAGAAGGCGGCGTTCGATTCGCAACCCGTCGAGGTCGCTCAGGACCTCGGCACGCTGACCCGCCGCGAACTGCGCGCCGCGCTGACCGACGTGCTCGATGACGCGCTCGACCGGGCGATGGGCCAGTCGCCTACGCCCATGCATCCGCGGTACAAGGGCGGCAAACTGGTCGTCGTGCCGGGCAACCCCGACCTGCAGAGCAAGGAATTGGAAGTCGACGTGCTTTTCCGCAAGGTCGTCAGCATCCGCGACAAGCTGCGATTGCTCGAACAGAAGGTCAACGCCAGCAGCCTTGGTGAGCTGGAGAAGGTCCAGATCCAGCAGTACATCACCGGTTGCTATGGGTCGCTGACCAGTTTCAACTATCTTTTCCGGGACAAAGACGACCAGTTTGTCGGCGAGTCGTCCAAGGGGTAGCATCGGCCGGCGGCGCCCCCACTGCCACCGGCGCTGGCCGGGGACGCCGTGCGCGAACTGAAGCTGGACCGCCCGCTTGTTTTCTTCGACCTCGAGACCACGGGGCTCGACACCGACAAGGACCGCATCGTCGAACTGTGCACGGTGACGCTTTTGCCAGACGGCAGCCGCAGCGTTTGGACCCAGCGCGTCCATCCGGGCATCCCGATTCCAGCCGACGCGACAGCGGTCCATGGCATCGCCGACGCCGACGTGGCCGACTGCCCGCGCTTTGCCGAACTTGCCGAAGGCCTGCACACCCGGCTGCAGGGATGCGACCTCGCCGGCTACAACATCGAGCGTTTCGACCTCAAGCTCCTCAAGCAGGAGTTCAGCCGCTGTGGCAAGCCGTTTCCTGTCGCCGGCACGCGCATCGTGGACGTCTACGGCGTTTATGCCAGCCGCGAGCGCCGCGATCTGACCGCCGCGCTGCGGTTCTACTGCGGTCGCGAATTGCAAGGCGCGCACAGCGCAGAGGCGGACGTGCTTGCGACCGTGGACGTGTTGATGGCGCAGGTGCAGCGCTACGCCGACCTGCCCGACACGGTGCAGGCGCTGCACGACGAGCAACATCCGCACAACCCCGACGCGCTCGACCCGGACGGCAAGCTGTTGTGGCAGGACGGCGCGCCGACGTTCACATTCGGGAAAATCAAAGGTTGGACGCTGCAGAAGGTGGTGCGGACCGACCCGGGCTACTTGCGCTGGATGCTGTCGGGGTCGTTTTCGGACGAACTCAAGCGCATCGTGGCCGACGCATTGGACGGTCGATTCCCGGTGCGCAGGGAAGCGCCGACGCCCGGCCGCGATCCGTAGCGACGTCCGGGCGCGCGATGTCCGGCGTCAATTGCAATTCTTGGTCTTGAGCTCGGCCTCGTCGTCGGTGCGCCACTTGACGGAGTTGTCGCGAAAGCACGCGGCGCTCTGGAACTTGCCGGTGGGCGTCCACTCGGTGTGCAACCCTTCAATCTTGTTAGACTCGAAGCGCTCTTCCATCTTCTTCTTGCCGCTTTCGTACCAGGTGGTGTGCAGTCCCTGGCGTTTGCCGTCCTTGTGTTCGTATTCCTCTTTCTTCTGGCCGTTGACGTAGAAGGTGGTGGTCGGCCCGTTGCGGGCGCCGTCCTTCCAGTTGCTCTCCTCTTTCTTGACCCCGTCGCCGTCGTAGTTGATCCACAGGCCGTGCTTCTTGCCGGCCTTGTAGTCGATCTCCTCGGATTTCTTGCCATCTTTGTGCCAACCCGTGCACCGGCCCTCTTCGGCGTCGTCCTTGAAGGTGCACTCCTCCTTCTTCTGGCCAGCGTCGTACCAGGCGACCCGCTTGCCGTGGCGCTTGCCGTTCTTGTACGAGGTCTCGCTTTTCTTCTGGCCGGAGGCATACCAGAACTCCCACTTGCCCTCCTTGTTGTAGTTCGGGTGGTAGCAGTAGCGCTCGATCTTGGTGCGGTGCAGTGTCGTGCCCTCCGGGCATTTGCCGTCGCCGTCCTCGGTGGCCGTGTCGGGGTCCTGGGGCTTGTCTGGCGCTTTCGGGACGCCCTTGGCGGCTTTGGGCGGCGCGGCGGCCCATGCGGCGGTCGAGGCCGCAGTTGCGAACCCTGCGCAGAGGGTCAATGCTAGGAAAATATTGAACATATCTAACCCCAAGGGCCAGAACGAGGGGCCGGATTGTAGCAGCATCGCGCGCGCCGCGGAACGGGGTTCTCGTCGCGTCTAGGAGCCTGTCGGACTATCGTCCGACTGGCTCCGTGCTGGTTGCGATCGGGGCAGCGACCAAGAACTGCCTGAAGTAAATTCAGGCAGTTTCGGTCGCTGGCAGGCCGCAGCCGCGGCCTGCCTAGGAGCCTGTCGGCCAGAATCTGCCGATTCTGGCGTTTCGCCGACAGGCTCCTAGCTCCGGCAGGGCATGGTTCGGCGATCGCCGCCAGGGACCTGGGCGGCGGGCGATCGCTGCGTGATCAAAACGTCAGTCGATCTTGGGCCTGAATTCACAATGCCTTGATCATACGTCTGTTTCTGTGATGTCCCGACCACTGGAGAAAACCAGGCCGATGCGGCGTTGCGGCGCGGCCCCTGATCAGGGTGTCAGAGGCATAGTGTAAAAATTTGCACAACCTGTGCATGGTCCTAGCCTGAAAGTGCGGGCGAAGTTCTTGTCAAGGGCCCGCGTTGAAAACCCAGCGGGCGTGGCCCGCCCAGGAGCTTGCCACCATGGAGGACGACCCGAAAACCAACACCTGGCCGGTACGCGCGCTGGTGGTGACGGCCACCGCGCTGGCGCTGCTGGCGCTGGCTGCTCCGCAGGCGTTCGGGGCTCCGCGCGTGTCCAACCCGACCGCCGACCCGTGGCCGACGCCCCCCTTTGCCGCCTGGATCAAGAACGACTACGGCTTCGTGCGCGCCCGCCCCACCCATGCCAGCAAGCTGCTGGCGCTCTTGCGGCTCGGCGACACCGTGACGGTGACGGGTTGCGCACCGAGTTGCGACGCAGCGCGCGCCTGGGCACTGGTCGAACCGCGCGGCGCCGTGCCGATGGGCCAGTTGCGGGCAGGCGAGCCCGAGGAAACGGCGCGCCACACCGGCAGCCAAGCCACCTACTTCTATGGACGGACGCCGCGCGGGGCGACGCCTGTGTTCGCCAAGCCGGATGCCAAGTCCAAGGTCATCCGCAAGGAAAAAGCGGAGTTTCGCCTGGCGTTCGTGCCCAATCCGTACCTGGGCGAGCAAGGCTGGCTGCAGCGGCCCGACGGCGGTTACATGCGCAAGGCCGACATCAAGCTGTTCACGCCGAGCACGTTCGCCGGCCAGAAGGACCCAGAAGCGCCAATCGCCTTTGTGCGCCGCAAGGTGGCGCTGCGGCCGACCGGTGAAAAGCGCCCGCCCAAGGATCCGGCCGCAGTGCAGTGGTTCGCGCGCTACGACCGCATGCCGATGCAGGCCGTGCGCGGCGACAAGGTGCAGGTGTCGGGCGGTTGGCTGCCCAAAGGCCTGGTCCGCATCGTCTCGCCGGTGCAGCGGCCCAAGGGCGTGGCGCAGACCGACAAGTGGATGCACGTGGACCTGGGCCAGCAGGTGCTCGCGGCCTACAAGGGCGACCAGATGGTGTTCGCCACCCTGGTCTCGACGGGCAAGAGCGGCCGCGCCTCGACGCGCACCAAGACCGGCACGTTCGAACTGTACGGCAAGACCATTCACAGTTCGATGCGCGGCAAGCCGTGGGACGACTACTACGCCGAGGAGGTCCCGTTTGTGATGCACTACGACGGTGGCCGGGCGCTGCACGGCGCCTACTGGCACGACCAGTTCGGCATCGAGAAGTCGCACGGCTGCATCAATCTCAGCCCCGCGGACGCGGCGTGGCTTTTCGCGTGGACCACGCCGGAATTGCCCAAGGGTTGGCACAACGTGCTGCCCAACAACTGGGATGGGCCGATCGTGACCGTGGTCGTCGATTCGCCGCGCAAGCGCGAGACCACGCCCCTAAAGCTGGCCGATGCGGGGGCCCGCTCGGTGGCAGACGCCGCAGCAGTTCCGCGATCCCATCGCTAGCGGTTTCCAACGCGATTCTCAGCACCTGAGCGGCCACCAGCACTGACGCCGCGCCGCCTGTGCCCGACCACGACCGCGAGGCCGCAGAGCGCTAGCCAAACCACACCGCCGGTTCCGCCCGGTCGCGCAGAACACGCACTGGATTCTTGCAGGACCTGACCTCGACCGACCTGGGTCGAACCTGCCGGGCTGTCTGCGCCGACGCCCACGACGTCCGCACCGCCACCTGAGCCGCCCGGGTCAACCGCAGAACGCGCCGCGCCATCGTCGGGGACGGGTCCATCGGCGGTGCCCCCACGGCCAACGTCCGGGACGGTCGGCCCGGTGTCCGCGGCAGGCGCGGTGTCTGCGGCGGCGACATCGGGATCGGCGACGGTTTCGGGGGGCGCGGCCAGATCGGACTCGCCGGTGTCGCCAGGGAGAGCGTCGGCTTCGCTGCCAGCATCCGCTCCCGATCCGGCGTCGCTCGCACCAGCGTCGGCGGAGGAACCGGCATCCGGTTCTGGTGGGATTGGCGTCGCGCACACGGCAGGTTGGGCGCCGGGCGCGCAAACCTGGCCCGCGGGGCAGTTCTCCAAGGTCGCAAGGCCGTCCGGCGAACAGGACAGCAAGGTGTTGCCCGGCAGACAGGTCGTGCCGGCGATCGGCGGCAAGTTGGGCAGCGGCATGCAGACCTTGTCGGCGCACGCCGCGCCGCCGGGGGCCTTGGCGGCGCACACCTGTTCTCCAGCGAGGCAGAGCTTGACCACCGCAGCGCCATTGCTGCACGCGACCACCGCGTCGCCGTCCTTGACACACGCGGTCGCCGCGCCCTTGGCCGGGCAATACGCCGAGACGCAGCGAGCGCCAGCGCTGTCGTCCACGCAGGTGCCTTTGGCCGGGTCGGGCAGGGTCGCGCAGTCGGTCTTCTTGCAGTCGCCGCCGACCAAGAGGTTGCCCTCGCAGTGGGGATCGCAGGTCACGGGCGCGCACAGCGCCGCGCCACTCTGCATCTTGCACACGGTGTCCTTGGCACACGGTTTCTCGGCGATGTCGCCGGCAGCGCTGCACGAATAGCGCTTGCCATCGGGCAGGCACACGTCTTTGGCGACGGGCTTCTCGGTCGGCGAACTGGCGCAGAAGGCCGACACGCATTTGGCTTGCGCCGCCGCGGCCGTCGAACAGAAGGCACCGTATTTGCTGCAATCTCCGGTGGACAAGGCGCCATTCTTGCACGTGCCGATGAGCGCGTCGTTGGCAGAAGGCACGCACACTTGCTTGTCGCCCTTGGCCGGACAGTACTTGGACACGCAGCGACCGCCCAGGTCGTCGACCACGCAGGTGCTGTCGGCCTTGGCGCAGTCGATCTTGCTGCAATCAGCCTTGATGAGCGTGGCGGCGTCGCATGTGAGGCTGCAACCCGGCGCCGGCCCCTGCACGGCCCAGGCGGCCAGCGCTGCAAGGTTGCCGTTCCACCAGTTCATGTCGACGTTGCCGGTGATGCCGCCGATCTTGCCGGTGCTCGAGTACTGCCAGAAGTACCACTTTTTCCATGGGTTTGCGATGTTCGGACAGCAGTTGCTGCAATACTGCGGGTGCCACAGCGGGTAGTCGACGAACGCCGCGGACTTGACGTTGTCCTCCCAGAAGTATCCGCCGGAGTAGATCATGGGCTTGCGGCCGATCTTGGCTTCGACGTGGGCGATCCATTTGCCGACCGCGCTGGCGATGGCGCTCGGGGCCATGCCGCCACCGGTGGATTCGACGTCGATGACCGGCGGCAAGTCGCCGGGTCCGAGTTTGCCCATCTTGGCCAGCATCAGGTCCGCCTGCTTGACGGGGTCGACGTTGGGCTCGAAGTACTGGTACACGCCGCAGTGCAGGCCCTGTTCGTGGCAGCTCTTCCAGTTGAAATCGAACTTGGTGTCCGCCGACAGCGCATGGGCGGCGCGGATGATGACGAACTTGCGGCCGGCGGCCTTGACGCCCGGCCAGTTGATGGTGCCCTGCCAGTACGACACGTCGTTGCCGTCGACCTTGTCCGGCCCGGGACACACGGTGGTCTTGGCCAGGGCGGGTGCGGCCGACGCGGTAGCGCACAGGGCCACGAGGGCGGCACGGGCGATCATCGGCCACCTCGCGCGGGGGCCAATTCCGCTGCGCGTTCCGGGCGATCGAACCCCAGGTCGAGCGCCAGCTGCCAACCGTCGGCGGTGTGATCGAGCAGCGCAAGCGCACGCTGGCCGGCCCGTGGTTCGCGGCTCAGTTGGGTGTCCAAAGCCGGCTTTTCGGGCCAGCGGCAGTCCTTGCCCCTGCAGCGCAGGTGCTCACGGAGGTCGCCGCGCCAGCCGTATCGGTCCACGAGGATCACCTGCCCGACGCCAGGCGCCTGACGGCCCGCGCGCAAGAGCTGGACCACCTGCACCCGAAAGCGGTGTCGCACGTAGGCCGCGGCCCCGTCGCCCGTACCTGGAACGACCTGTTGATCGACCCCTGGGTCGGCCATCTGCACGACGGCGACCAATTGCGCGCGCCGGGCAGCCTCGGCCAACGGCACGCGATCGGCCGCGGCGGCGGAGCCGGCCCAAACGGCCGTCGGCAGGACGCACAACAGAGAAAGGCGCTGCCACATCGGGCACCTCCAACGGGCGCAGAGGGTGCCGTTTTGGGCGGAGCGGCGCAAGCCCGAACGGCGGACCCGGGGCAGGCAAGCGCGAATTTCCCGGTCCGGCCGTTTTCCGTTATCGTGCGGTCCCCCGCCTGCCGCACGCGATGCACGACGCCATGAATGTTCTACCGACCCGCACCGGCGCGTCCCTGCCGGCCTGGCTCGCGTTGCTTGCCGCCGCCGGGTTCGGTGCCTGTGGCGGCGGAGAAATCGCCGTGCACTGGGAATCGCAGGTCTGCGGCGACGACGCAGGCGACGGGGTGGGCTTGCCCGTCTGCGCCTCGGACACGGACTGCCCGGCCTCGCCCACGGCGTGCATCGTCGGCCGCTGCCTGCCCGCCGGGTCGGCGTCGCGGTGCGCCTGGGTGCTGGTGCCCGACGGCGCGGCGTGTGACGACGGCCAGGCGTGCGCGGGCCCCGACACCTGCAAGGCCGGAAAATGCCAGGGCGCGCACAATCTGTGCGCCTGCAAGACCCACGCCGACTGTCAAAAACTCGACGACGGCAACCTGTGCAACGGCGGCCTGTACTGCGACACGTCGGGCGCGACGGCGGTGTGCAAGACCGACTTCTCGACGGCGGTGACCTGCCCGCTCGGTTCAGCGTGCCAGCCGTCGTTCTGCGACCCCAAGAGCGGCGCATGCACGGTGCTCGCGCTCGACGCCGCGGCCGGCAACCCAGCGCCTTGCGACGACGGAAATCCGTGTACGGGCGGCGACCAGTGCGCAGCGGGCAAGTGCGCGCCCGGAAAGGTCGTGTGCGAGTGCCTGAGCGATGCCGAATGCGGCGACGACGGCGACCTGTGCAACGGCGCCATGTACTGCGACAAGGCCGTGTTTCCGTTCGCGTGCAAGGTCAATCCGGCGACGGTGGTCAGTTGCCCGACCGGCCTGGACACCGAGTGCGCCAAGAACCTGTGCGAACCCAAGACGGGCCAGTGCTTCGTGCAGCTCGCGACCGAGGGCAGCCCGTGCAGCGACGGCGACAGCTGCACCGGCAACGATTTTTGCGTCGCTGGGTCGTGCGCGCCGGGCAAAAGCGTCTGCCCCTGCAACAAGCAGGCCGACTGCGTCGCCTTTGAGGATGGCGACTTGTGCAACGGCACCCTGTACTGCGACCTCGCCGCCGCCGTGCCAGGGTGCAAGGTCAACCCGGCCACCGTCGTCGACTGCCCGAGCGGCGCCGACACCATGTGTCAGGCCAACCAATGCGACAAGAAGAGCGGCAAATGTGGCCCGGTCGCCAAGCCGGCGGGCACCGTCTGCGACGACAACAACCTGTGCACGGCAAGCGACCTGTGCGAGTCCGGTGTCTGCAAAAGCGGCGCCAATACCTGCGCTTGCACCGAAGACGCCGACTGCGGCAAGCACGAAGACGGCAACCTGTGCAATGGCACGCTCTACTGCGACAAGAGCAAACTGCCGTTCGCGTGCGCGGTCAACCCGGGAACCGTGGTGCAGTGCAGCAGCGGCAACGACACCGCGTGCAGCGCGCACACCTGCGACCCCAAGCTGGGCCAATGCAAGATGGTGGCCAAGCCCGACGGCCTGGCGTGCGACGCCGACGGTTTCGCGTGCACCAAGGGCGACACCTGCAAGGCCGGCGTGTGCGCGCCCGGCGCCAACGTGTGCAAATGCGAGCAGAACGCCGACTGCCTCAAGAACGAGGACGGCAACCTGTGCAACGGCACGCTCTACTGCGACAAGGCGCAGCAGCCCTTCGTGTGCGCCGTCAACCCCAAGACCCTGGTGGTCTGCAAGACCGTGGACGACTCGGCGTGCCTCGCCAACCAGTGCCAGCCCAAGTCCGGCCAGTGCCAGATGACCCCCGTGCACCAGGGCGAACCGTGCGACGCCGACGGTGACGTATGCACCACTGGCGACGCCTGCCACCTCGGCGTGTGCCAGGCTGGCACCAACACCTGCCAGTGCACGGCCGACGCCGACTGCGCCAAATACGACGACGGCAACCTGTGCAACGGCACCTTGCACTGCGACAAGTCCGCGGCGCCGTTCCTGTGCAAGGTCGATCCGAAGTCGCCGGTGGTCTGCCCCGCCGAGGGCGACCTGCCCTGCGTCAAGAACCAGTGCCAGGCCAAGACCGGCCAGTGCCAGGCGACGCCACTCGGCGACGGCAAGGCCTGCGACGACGGCAATCCGTGCACCCACGGCGACGTGTGCACCAAGGGCGCATGCGCCGGCAAGGTCGTATGCGCCTGCGAAAAGGACAGCGACTGCGCGGCCTTTGACGACGGAGACCTGTGCAACGGCACATGGGGCTGCGTGGCGATCGCGGGCGGCAAGGCGTGCCAGGCCAAGAGCGACGCAGTGTCCTGTCCGCCGTCGCAGTTGCCGTGCATGGCGATCCAGTGCGAGCCCAAGTCGGGACAGTGCAAGGCTGGCGTGGACCTCGCGCAAGACGGCACCGCGTGCGACGACAAGGACGGCTGCACGGTGGCCACCACCTGCAAGACGGGTGCCTGTGTCGGCTCGGCCAAGGACTGCGACGACAAGAACGGCTGCACAAGCGACAGTTGCGCGCTCGGCAAGTGCCTGCATGCGCCGCTGCCGGGCGCGCCCTGCGACGACGGCAACAGCTGCACCCAAAAGGACGCGTGCGCCAATGGCCAGTGCGCAGGCAGTTCCAGCGCCTGCAGCGACAACAGCACCTGCACGACCGACACCTGCGACGCCACCAAGGGCTGCGTGTTCGTGCCCCTGGCCCAGGGCGCGACGTGCAGTGACGGCGAGCCGTGCACGCTCGGCGACGCATGCAACCAGGGCGTGTGCGTCGGCAAGACGGGCTGCGACGACAGCAATGCGTGCACCGACGACGCTTGCATGCCCAACGGGTGCATGAACCTTCCCAATGCCAACCCTTGCGAGGACGGCAATGCCTGCACCGTCAACGACCTGTGCCTGGGCGGCAAGTGCTCGGGCGGGGCCGGCGTGGTCTGCGCGACCGTGGGCTGTGGGCCGGAGGCGCAGTGCGACCCCAAGACCGGCTGTCCGGCGGCGGACGCTGCAGCGACCTGCAACATCCAGAACTTCTGCGTGGATGTGGTCTGCGACGACATGCTCGGCTGCCTGGGCGTGCCCAAGGCGGTGCCGCCACAGTGCGGATCGGGCGCCACGAAGACATCGGCCTGCAAGTACGGCACCTGTCCGACCTGCAAGGCGTACTCCCTCGCCATTGAGGCGAGCGGCGTCGACTACGCGTACGGCGGCATGGCACTCGACGGCACCGATGTGTGGATGGTCGGCACCGCCGGGGCGGGTCCCAAGACCTCGGGATGGTTTGCCAAAGTCGCGCCAGACAAGTCGGTCATGCAGGGCGCGCACGCCGCAGGACCCTCGCTCAACACCCTGCACGGCGTGGTGTCGCTCAGTGGGACGACGATGCTGGCGGCGGGCCAATCCATGGGCGACCCGTCGGTGCAGATGCAGGGCTGGCTGTTGGCGGTGGGCAAGGCGGACCTCGGCGTCGGCGTCAACAAGGTGCTGGGCGGACCGGGCGACGACGGCTTTGCTGGGCTGCTGGCGACGAGCGACCTGCCCATCGCGTTCGGGTTCTCGGACGACCAGCAGCCCCAGGTCACGGCAACGAAAGGTTGGCTCGCGCGGGTCAAGGCGGATCTGACGCTGGCGACCACAACACACCAGTTGGAGGCGGGCTACGACATCGAGTGGCGCGCCGCGACCACCGGCGGACCGACCGCCGCCGAGTTCTACGTCGGAGTCGCCACCGACTATGCCGGCATCACCCGTCCCGTAGTCGGAGCCTACAAGGTCCAGACCTTGGACAAGGTGTGGCTGACGGTGCTCGACGTCAAGAACGCAGAGGCCTACGGCGTGACGTACACCGCCAAGGGCATCACCGCCGTCGGCGTGCTCGGCGCCGGGTTCGCCGCCCAGGGCTGGGTCGGCCGGCTGGACCCCGCCGGCAAGCTCGTCCACCAGGTCACCGAGCAGTCCAAGGGGGCCCGAGCCTATCAGGATGTCGCAGCGGCGCTGTCCGGGGATGTGATGGTCGCGGGCGGAGCGGAACCCCTCGCGTTGCCCTTCGATGACCTGACCAGCCACGCGTGGATCGTGTCCTGGAACCTCGCCCAAGGCAGCGAGACGGCCAGCGGAACCGCGCACCTGGGCGTGCAGGGCGAGCAGATGTTCAAGCGCATCTTGCCCTACGGCAGCGGCTATTTGCTCGGGGGCGAACTGCTGCCGACCGGTGGCAAGCGCAAGGCGTGGCTGCTGCAACTGGACGGCGCCGGCAAGTGGGTCTGCCAGCCGTGAGTTCGCCGTGACGCGCGACGCGCTGAGCTACCTGCCGGGCGACACCGTCGCCGACCGCTACCGAATCCAGGGCGTGCTCGGCCGAGGTGGTTTTGGCGCCGTGTACGCCGCCGAACACCTGGGCACTGGGCAACCGGTTGCGGTCAAGATGATGTCGGCGCCGCCCGACGACCCGGCGGCGGTCGAACGGTTCTTTCGCGAGGCCCGCATCACCGCGGCGCTCACCCACGCCAGCACCGTGCGCGTATTCGACGCCGGCCGCGACGGCGACGGCCCGCTGTACATGGTCATGGAGATGCTGCGCGGCCCCACGCTGGAACAGTTGCTCGCGGGGCTGGCCCAGCGCAACCGGCCGATGGCCGTTGCCGAAGCGGTCGGGGTCGGCTCGGCGATCCTGCGCAGCCTGGCCGAGGCGCACGCCGCCGGGCTGGTCCACCGCGACCTGAAACCCGCCAATATCATGGTGCACCGCGTCCCGGGCCTGCCCGACCAGATCAAGGTGCTCGACTTTGGCTGCTCGAGCGCCGCCGACGCCCACGCCACGGGCGAATCGGCCGTGGGCACGCCGGGCTACATGAGCCCCGAACAGTGCACCGGCGACCCGGTCGACGCGCGCAGCGACCTCTACGCGGTGGGCGTGATCCTGTTTCGCTGCATCACCCTGCGCCTGCCGTTCGAGGATCGGGTTGCACTGACGCTGATGTACAAGCACGCCCACGAGCCGCCGCCGGACCCATGCCAGGTGGCGCCGCAGCCGGTCGACCACGCCTTCTGTGCGCTGGTGTTGCGCGCGTTGGCCAAGGCCAAGGACGATCGCTTTGCCGACGCCACCGCGATGCGCCACGCCCTGGCGGCGTTCGGTGGCGCGCTGATGGCCGACCCCGCGACGCGCCACGGGCACCGGCTGACCACCGACGGCGGCGCGATGCCGGTCGGCGCGATGTTGGCGCGACTGGTGGACGCCGCGCACCGCGATACCGAACCGAACCCGGGAGCCGCCGAAACGCCCGGCGTGATGGGCGCCGTCACGCGTGTGGAACTGGCCGAACTGGGGGTGGGCCAGGCCGATACGCGCGGCGATGGTCCGGGTCTCGGGGCGGAGCCGACGCTGCAGCGTGCGCCATCCGCACGCATCGCGGCACAGCCTACGCCGCGCGCCGAAACGACCCGGCCGGCGACGATGTGGCCGTGGCTGGCGATGGCCGGCTGCGCGGTGCTGGCGCTGGTCGGCATCGTCGGCTGGGCGGTGGCGGTGCGCACCGAGTCGCCGCGCAGTGTACCCCCGGCGGCCGCCCCTGCCGGTGAAGCCGCTGGTGTCCAGCGAGCACCTGCTGTCGCCGCTCCGCCTACAACGCCTGCAGCGTCGGCCTCTGTCCACGGCGCGCTCGCCCCGCCGGCCCTTGCGCCGACACCCGTCCCCGGTGCACCATCGCCCACCAGCGCCGCCGTGCCGCCGCCTGCACCGACGCCGCCGGCCAAGGCAGCGACAGCGCGAGCGCGGCATGTGGCCGCGAAACCCACCGCGCCCGCGCCGGCGCAAGACCGCCCCAAGGTCAAGCCGGCCCTGATGAACGATGACTGAACACCCGCCGCACTGCCGATGGCTGCCTTGGATGTCGATGGGCCTGTGCGTGGCGCTGCTCGCCTGGCCGGCGGCGTGCCCGGGCGCGGAGGGCGGCGTGCACAAGGCCGAGGAGGCGGCGGCCCTGTCGGTCGTGGCCAAAAGCAAGGCGGACGCAGGGGAATTCGCGCTGGCGGCCGAACTGTACCAGCAAGCGTTCCGCAGCGACCCGGCCGAACTCGGCTACCTGTACAGCGCGGCGCGCTGCTGGCACAAGGCGGTGCGCTGGACCGAGGCCGAGGCTGCGTACGACGATTTCATCAAGCGCGCCGCGCCCGACCACCCGCAACGGGCCAAGGCATTGCAGTTCGTCGAGGAGGTGCGCAAGGCCAAGCACGACGACGCGGCGCGCCAAAAGGCCCTGGACGAACTCAAGCTCGAGCAAGCGCGTCTGGCCGAAGAACGTCAGAAGCTCCAGGCCCAGCAGCAGCACGCCGCCCAGGCCGAAGCCGCACGCAAGCAGGCCGAACAGGATCTGGCCGCGCGCCTCGCGGCCCAGGGCGACAGCAATACCGCGGCCCTGCGCCCCATCGGCCTCGCCGCTGCTGGGGGCGGCGTCGTGCTCGCCGGCGTCGGCGCCTGGTTGCTGTGGACCGGCCTGGACAGCGCCGACCAATTGCAGGCCGACCTCGCCCGCAAGGACGGCGCAGGCAAGATCACCGGGATTCCGCGCGAAGCAGCCGTCACCAAGCGCAGCGTGGCGGTGCGCGACCAGGTCGTGGGCGGTGCGCTGATGGCGGTCGGCGTCCTCGCGGGCGGCGTGGGCGGCTGGTTGGCTTTGGACTCTGGCAAGGCCAAGGTCGCCGTGGGGCCTGACGGCGCGACGGTTGCGTTCGCCTTTTGAGCCGCTTGGGGTCGCGCCGAACATCCAGCCGCGCCTCGCCGATCCCGACACCAGCGGGCGAAAAGGCCCCTGATTCACCCAAGCCATCTTACATGCAGACGCCGCTTGAACTGCAGGTCTTGTTCACGGTGCAAATGCTGGGGTCTGGAGGCGGATTGCACTTGACGGTCTTGGTGCCACACACGGCGCCCGCCGTCACGGAGCCGGTGCAGTTGCCACTCGAGTTGCAGACGTCGTTGGCAGTACAGGGGTTATTGTCGTTGCACCCCTGACCAACCATCGGCGTGTTGAGGCACTTGTCGCCCGCCGGAATCGAGCATAGATCCTGCGTGCAAGGGTTGCCGTCGTTGCAGGATAGGTTGAGGTTGCCGGTGCACACCCCGCCCGTGCAAGCGTCGTTGACCGTGCAAAACTTGCCATCATTACAGCCGGCGCCGTTATTGCCCGCCGAGGCACCGCACGCGCCCGTGCTCGAGGCACAGTAGTCCACCGTGCACGGGTTGTTGTCCGAGCACACCTTGAGCGGGCCTGCTTTGCACGCTCCGCTGGCGCATGCGTCGCCCACCGTGCACAGCGAACCGTCTTCGCAGGGATTGCTGTTCGCGGTGTAGGTGCATCCCAAACCACTGGCGCAGGCGTCGCTTGTGCAGCTGTTGCCGTCGTTGCAACTGACGGTGTTTCCGCCCTTGCACGACCCCGCGCTGCAGGTATCGCCCGCAGTGCAGGCATTGCCATCGCTGCAAGGCGCGCTGTTTGCGGTGTTCTTGCATCCGCCACTGCACGTGTCGTCGGTGCAGGCGTTGCCGTCGCTGCAGTTCGGCGCTGCGCCGCCCTTGCAGGACCCGCCAGCGCAGGCGTCACCGGTCGTGCACAGGTTGCCATCGTCGCAGCCGTTGCCGTTGGGTGCATGGCCGCAGCCGCCACTGCACCAGTCGTTCGTACACGGGTTGCCGTCGTCGCAGTTGACGCCCTGACCGCCCTGGCAGTTGCCGCCGTTGCAGGTGTCGCCGACTGTGCAGCTGTTGCCGTCGTCGCATGACCCCTGGATTGGCACAAACACGCAGCCAGTCGCAGGGTTGCACGCGTCGCTGGTGCACGCCTTGCCGTCTGAGCACGCCTGGGTTCCGCTGCCCTTGCAGGCGCCGCCGCCGCAGCTATCGCCTACGGTGCACGCATTGCCGTCGCTGCACTCGCCTGAACTGGGGTTGTGGGTGCAGGCCCCGGTCCCGGCCTGGCACCCGTCTGCCGTGCACGGGTTGCCGTCGTCGCAATTGGGTGCAGGGCCCGCCTTGCACTTGCCGCCTTGGCAGATGTCGCCCTGGGTGCATGCGTTGCCATCCGAGCACGGGCCGGCTACTGCGACAGGTTGGCACTTGCCTGCGCCGTCGCAGCCATCGGTGGTGCAGACGTTGCCGTCGTCGCAGTTGAGGCCATTGCCCTTGCAGGCGCCCCCCGTGCAGACGTCACCGCTGGTGCAAGCATTGCCATCGTCGCAGGTTCCGCTGGCGTTGGCCTGGACGCATGCTCCGTCGCTTGCACAACTATCTGTGGTGCACGGGTTTCCGTCGTCGCAAACCTTGGCCTTGCCGCTGCATTGACCGCCCGCAGCACAGCCGTCGTTGGTGGTACAGGGATTGCCGTCGTCGCAAGGCCCCGCCTTGTCGGCCTGGACGCAGGCGCCAGTCTTCGCCGTGCAACTATGCTCCGTACATGGATTTTTGTCGTCGCAGTCCTTGGCGGTGCCTGCCGCACAGGCGCCTGCAACGCACTGATCGCTGATGGTGCAGCCGTTCTGGTCGTCACAAGGGCCAGCTGCGGGCACGTGGCTGCACGCTCCTTCTGCACAACCATCGGTCGTGCAAGGGTTCTTGTCGTCGCACGCCAGCACGCTGCATGGGTCAACGCTTGCATCGGCATCTGCCGCAACTGAGTCGGGCGCGGTCGAGGCGTCGCCGCCGTCAAACGGTGTATCGCCTTGTTGTACATCGAATTGTGTGGGCAATTCAGCGGCATCGAGCACGTCAAGGGCGGTCGCGCCATCGTCCAGGTCGGTCGTGGCCTCGGCGGCTTGGTCGGCAAGCGCGGCCGTCTCAGGGGCTGCGGTCTCCGGCAATTCGAAGTCGACGTCGGGCACAGCGGCAAGGTCGCTGAATTCGGCGTCTGGCGACCCAACGTCGGGGCCGTCGTCCAAGGCGTCGTCCGCGGCGCTATCGAAAAGGCCTTCGTTGGACGGCAGTTCAGCCGCACTGTCGGCCAGCGTCGCCGCATCTGCGGAATCAACCGCGTCTTGAGCGTCGGCCAGCAGCGTTTCGGCTCCGACTTCAGCGGCGGTTTCTGCTGCGGTGGGCGGCAGATCCGTGGGGCTCAATTCAGCCCAGGTCGCGACGTCGGGCCCACTGTCGGCGACTGGGATCACCGCGATCTCGGAAACGCGGACGGCATCGGCTTGCGCGTCCGCTCCGTCCGGGTCGGCCTCGGGCAACAGCTCGGCCCTACAACCGGCGACCGCGAGCAACGCGACGGTGCACGCGAACGCGGTCGCAGTACCAACGAGGATGTGCGCGAGCTTGATCATGACGGCGCCTTGGGAATTGGAAATAATCGGCCTATCACGCTTTTGCCAAGATGGAGCCGCGCGTCGGACCTTGAATCCGCAAGCCGGCAACCCACCGCGCAAGTCAACGGGCCCAAGAAATGATTACGTAAATCACTCCCCGCCCCTTGGTGAGGCAGGCCGTCAAGTCGACACCAAGTGGCTCGGGCGCCCGCCAAAGGGGTGCGGCCATGATTGGGCGGGCGGCACCGGCGATCAAGCGACCCAGCAGCCGCCATGACAGCGAGGTGACAATCCAATCCGCGCAGTCGCCCGCAGCTCGGGTTGGGGCCCGGAAATGAATTACTCAATCATTTCATTGGCCCGGCTGCCCGCTCAGTGGGTCGCCAGATCGCGGACCAGAGGTCCGACGCGCGGCTCCGTCCTGATGTGAGCGTGATCGACTTGTTGTTTTTCAGTCCATTAGAGGGGGTAGCCAAACTCCAAAGGCATAGATCCGGCCAGTGGCCTGGGCTGGTTTCAGCGACCCGGCAGGTCGCCGCTCGGCCCGATCGGGCGCGTTGGACCTTGGGCGCGTCCGGCCTCGGAGGCCGGACCGGGCCCTTCTCGGGCTCACTGCCGTTCGCCCTCCCGGAGCCCCGTTTTTGGCCGCCGGATCGTCGTTTGTAATTGTCACGTCACCGAGTT
>Ga0194120_10006147_pt1 | contig 17161 bp, 13 predicted proteins | sample TA2MahCa65mmetaG_FD_148642 | JGI IMG/M metagenome (GOLD analysis project Ga0194120, IMG submission 148642) | Freshwater microbial communities from Lake Tanganyika, Tanzania - TA2015019 Mahale Deep Cast 65m | ecosystem: Environmental > Aquatic > Freshwater > Lake | place: Tanzania: Lake...
GCCCAGGGCGGCGTGGGCGGCCGCCAGCGAAGCCAGGACCGTGGTCAGGCAGGCGGCGTCCCCCGCGGCGCGCGCCCGCCGCTCCGCGTCCGCCAGGCGTTCCACCGCGCCCAGGGAGTTCCCCGACCGCCGCAGCAACTCTCCCTCGATGGCCTGCAACCACGCCGACTCCCGGCGCAGTCGCTCCGGGAACGCAGCCAGGGGCTTCGGCCACGGTCGCCTCGCGGCCGTCGCGCAGGAAGGGCTGGAAGGCCTCCACGAGGATCCGCTGCGCCTCCGCGACATCGCCGGCACGCAGCAGCAACCCGATCGCGGCGCCGGGTTCGGCCCGGTCGGCCAGGGCCCGGAACACGGTCGCCTGCTCGGCCAGCGGGCGCGTCGCGACGAACTCCCGCTGCAGCCATTCGCGAAACAACGGGTTAATCTCCAGCCCAGCGTCGGTCTGCCGGACGAAGCCCCGCAAGGCAGCCAGGCGCCGCGCCCCGCCCACGGCTTCGGCACCCGTCGCGCTCAACGCCAGGTGCGGCGCGAACGCCAGGGGCATCAGGGCCTGCACCAGGGGAGCCAGATCCCCGGAGAGGAACTCCTCGCCCAGATAGGCGTGGAGGGCTTCCGGATGGTCGAGGGCCTGAAGCGGGCCCCGGTCGGCACCGCGCGCGGCGAAGGCCACGCCGGCTGCCCAGCCGCGCGTGCGCTCGCAGAGGTCCCTCGCGACGTCCGGCCCGAAACCGACCAGGGCGTCGATCTCCTCGGGCCGGAAAGCCAGATCTTCCTCGTCGAGTTCCAGCAACTCGCCCCTCAGGCGCAAATCGGCCATCCGGATCTCCGGAATGCCCCTGCCCGCCAGGATCACCTGGCCGGGATCCGGGAAGTAGCGCACGAGTGTCTCCAGGCCGCCAAGCGTGTCGGGATCGGAGCCGAGGTGCTGCGCGTCGTCGAAGACCAGGACCAGGGGCCGATCGCCAAGCTCGTCGCAAAGCGCGCCAAAGGTGGCCTGCAGCCCCGACCTGCCCAGGGAGTCGAGGATCGCCCGGGGCTGTGCTGACAGGTCCGGCACGCGGTCGGCCACGCCCGCCAGGACGTGAGCCGCCATGGCGGCCGGGTCGCGGTCGCCCGGGGCCAGGCCCAGCCACAGGAGGGGAGACTCGATCGATCGGGTGTAGTCGGCCAGGAGCGTGGTCTTGCCGGTGCCCGGGCCACCGCGCACGACGGTCAGCCGGCAGCCGGGCGCTCGGCCGGCGGCCATGTGCTCGATCAGGCGGCCCCTGGTGAGGTGGGGCTGTGCCGGACCAGGCACCAGGAACTTCCGCCAGATGATCTGGAGGGACATCGACGCCTAAGGTTAACCCCTCCGCGCCCCTTCCCGACAGAGCTCCGGTGGTCCGGACAGCAGTTGGTCAGCAACGCCCCGGACAAGGTCGATGTGAGCCCGCGGAGCGAAGGGCCCGGGGCCCAGAGGAGAAGGATAGGCGCCAGTCGCCGGCACTCAGAAAGGGGTGTGTGATGGTGAAGCAGATTTCCCGGCGGATGCCGATGGTCAACCAGGGCCGCCCGCAGGCCCCGCAGCAGCAGGATCGCGACCGCCTCTCCGGCCAGCGGCCGCAGACCGGGATCCCCGCCGGCCTCCTGGGCCGCGACGGCCTCGAACTCACCCGGCAGCCCGGCCCGGATCTCGGCCAAGGCAAGCCCGGCATCGGCCTCGGCGAAAGCAAGCCCGGCCTCGGCGAAAGCAAGCCCGGCCTTGGCCACGGCAAGCCCGGTGTCGGCCACGGCAAGCCCGGTGTCGGCCACGGCAAGCCCGGCCCTGGCCACGGCAAGCCCAGTGTCGGCCACGGCAAGCCCGGCGACAGCGAAATCAAGCCCGAGCGCAAGCCGTTCCCCGGCGGCGAGCGCCCGCAGAAGCCCGCCAACGACAAGCCAGGCCTGCCTCCGGCAGACGCAGCGCCGGCGCCCCGGATCGACGTTAACTGAATCGCAACGCTTACCTGACCCGCATATCCCACACCCCGGAACACCGCGGGGCCCCATGGGGCCCCGCGGTTCAGTCTTGCCGGCTCATGCCGCCAGGGCCGCCGCCCGCTCCAGCGCCTCTTCCTCGGTGTAGCGGCGCGCCGAAAAAGTTCGCGACGACGCCCGCCCCCAGTATGAGCATGCCCATCTGCTCCAGCCGGGGAAGCTCGAGACCCCAGACGGGCGGCCAGAGGAGCAAGCCCGCGCGGCACATCCAAGGAGCCGCTATTGACGCTGGTCAGCAGGCCACCTGGTAGCGCGGGAGGAGGGAACGCCTCGCAGACCCGGGTTTGTAGCGCGAGAGCGGCAGATGCATCAGGTACGCCGCCCCCGCGAATCGGGTGGCCCCTACTTCACCCAGCTCAGGAGCCAGTCGCCCGCATCGGCGAGCTTGTCCACCGTGTAGTCGCTGGCGGCCGACAGACCGGACTTGATCTTGTCTTCTTGGCGGCCGATCCACTCGCCGGCCTCGGCGGCCTTGTCGAGAGCATGCTCGGCGGCCGCAGGAATCCCGTCAGCCAGTGCCTTCCCGGCCTTGGCGCGTTGCTCGCCGATCCACTCTCCGGCGTCGGCGGCGCGATCGAGCGCGCGGTCGACCGCCTCCGGGATCGCCTGGTTGAGGGCGGTGGCGACCTTCATCTCCTGGTCTCCGAGCCACTCGCCAGCCTTCGCGGTCGGCTCGGCAATCGCATCCGGAAGGACGTCGAGCACGACGCTCGCGGCCTCGGCCTGCTTCTGACCGAGCCAGTCGCCGGCTTGTGCCGCCCTGTCCAGGGCGCTGCCGGCAGCGGCTGGCACCGCGGCGTTGAGCGCTTCGCCGGCCTTCGCCTCCTGGCGGCCCTGCCAGTCCCCTGCGGCTTCGGCCGCGTCGAGTGCGGCTTCCGGGGATTTCTGGATCGCCTCGGCGATCTCCTTTCGATTCTCGGCAACCGTCGCGGTGAGGACCATGGCGCTGCCGGCCGCCGCGACGACGGGGGCGGCCGGCCCGAAACCGAGGCTGGCGACCATGAGCGTCCCGCCATATGCCTTGAGGATTCCGATCTCGCCCTTCTCGATTTCGCCGGTCTCGATGGCCTTGCAATAGCTGCTGGTGCCGTCGATGATGGCCGCGCAACCAGCGATCGGGGCGGCCGCGCCGGATTTGCCCAGTGCTTCGGCCGTTCCCGAGGCGGCATTCAGGGTTCCGGTCGTCATCTCCTGGATGCCCTCGGCGGTCTTGCCTTCCCGGTATTCCTGGTAACCATGAAGAGCCTCGACCACGCCGCCAGCGGCGGCCACCACTCCTAGCGCTCGCGCGGCGGCCGAAGGGCCTTTCACCTCACCCGCGGCAGCCGCGGCGGGGGCCGCCGCCTTCCGGGCAGCGCGAGCCTCCTCTGCCGCCTCGGCGAAGTCTTTCGGCAACCGTGCCGTCGATTTGGCCCCATCCCAGACAGACAGGTCCGCACGGTAGGCGTCGTATGGGTTGGGCTTCGCCCCGTCCCGCTCGGGCGCGGGTTCGGCGTTGGCACCCCCGGCGATCGGCCGGTGCCCCTGCCCGGCCGGGACCTTCCAGGTCAACCCAAGGTCGTCGGCTCGCTTCCGGGGCCACGGGATGAACCATCGGTCCTCCTTGACCACGGCTTCGTTCAGGCCAGCGGTACTTCCCTTCGCCGCCCCAGGTCCGTAGCCCTCGAAAACGCTGGTGCCGATCCGCAACTTCATTTTCACTCCTCCCCGCCCGAGAAACGCTCCCCGGGTTGTTATCTGGCCTTTCAAGCAATCTCAGCACCCGATCAACAATATCCAAACGACTACTTAACACAGAACGACCTGTCCGCCCGGCATACGGGGGGGCCCGACGAGCCATCGACGGCCGGGATAGGCGCAGGCTCGAACGGTTGTTCAGGTACATGGCCAGGCCTCCCCGCAGTGCCGAACGCCTTGAAGTGCTGCAGCACGACCTTGCCGGTGCCAGGCGGTCCCCGTTCCGCCAGTGGGGATCGCAAGAGCGCTCGGCTGCCCGGACTGCTGGTCGTGCCGCTTTACGACAACCTGCCCAACGGGACCACCCCATCGCCGGAGACCTGGCTGGTCTCGCTGGCCGACGAGCGCCTGGCAGGCGGCCCCTGGTGAGGTGGGATGTGCCGGACCCGGCACCACGAACTTCCGATGGAGGGACATCGACGCCTGGAGTTCCCCCCTGCGCGCCCCTTCCCGCCAAGGCTCCGGCGGTCTGGACAGCGGTTGGTCAGCAACGCCCCGGACAAGGTCGATGTGAGCCCGCGGAGCGAAGGGCCCGGGGCCCAGAGGAGAAGGATAGGCGCCAGTCGCCGGCACTCAGAAAGGGGTGTGTGATGGTGAAGCAGATTTCACAGCGGATGCCGATGGTCAACCAGGGCCGCCCGCAGGCCCCGCAGCAGCAGGATCGCAACCGCTTCCCCGGCCAGAGGCCGCAGATGGGTCGCCAGGGCAGCCCACTGGGCCGGGACCAGCTTGAACTAACCAGGCGGCCCGGACTGGACTTCGGCGAAGGCAAGCCCGGCATCGGCCTCGGCGAAGGCAAGCCCGGCCTTGGCCACGGCAGGCCCGGTGTCGGCCACCGCAAGCCCGGCGACACCGAGACCAAGCCCGAGCGCAAGCCGTTCCCCAGCGGCGATCGCCCGCAGAAGCCCGGCGACGGCGAGACCAAGCCCGAGCGCAAGCCGTTCCCCAGCGGCGATCGCCCGCAGAAGCCAGCCGACGGCGAGACCAAGCCCGAGCGCGAGCCGTTCCCCAGCGGCGATCGCCTGCAGAAGCCCGGCGACAAGAAGCCGGGCCTGCCTCCGGCAGACGCGGCGCCGGCACCCAAGATCGACGCCAACTGACCCGCAACGCCCACCTGACCCGCATATCCCGCACCCCGGACAACCGCGGGGCCCCTCGGGGCCCCGCGGTTCAGTCTTGCCGGCTCATGCCGCCAGGGCCGCCGCGCGTTGCAGCGCCTCCTCTTCGGTGTAGCGCCGCAGTTCGGGCAGCAGCAACGCGGCGAGGACCGGCAGCAGCAGGCAAGCGACGCCGCCGCTGATCACCGAGAGCGGCGCGCCGAAGAACTTCGCGACGACGCCCGCCTCGACCTCGCCCAGTTGCGGGCCGCCGATGAAGAAGATCATCCCGACGCTGGTCATGCGCCCGCGCATCTCGTCGGGCGTCAGGAGCTGGCGCAAGGTGGCGCGGATGACCGTGGAAACCGTGTCGGCCGCGCCCGAGATCGCGAGCGCGAGCAGCGACAGCGGCAGCCAGGTCGAGGCGCCGAACGCCGCGATCGCCGCGCCGTAGATGGCGAGCGTCCACAGGAACACCTCGCCATGTCGGCGCAGCTTCGGCCCGACGGCCAGGTACGCGCCGGCAAGCGCCGCGCCGGCTGGTTGTGCGCCGTACAGGAGGCCGAGGCCCTGCGCGCCCACATGCAGGACCTGGTCGGCGAAGATGGGCATCAGCAGCAGCGCGCCGCCCAGGAACATCGCCAGGAAATCCAGCACCATCGTCGAGAGGATCAGGCGGTTGCCGGCGATGAAGCGCAGGCCCTCCAGCGCCGCCCGGAGCGACACGGACCCGCCGCCCTCCGGAGCCAGGGCCGGGTTGCGAATGGCCAGCAGCATCCCGATGTAAGCGAGAAACGACACGACGTCGAAGGCATACACCGCCAGGCTGGCGCCCGCGCCCACGAGCATGCCGCCGATCGCCGGCCCGGCTACGGCCGCGGCCTGCCAGCCCATCACGTTCAGCGACAGGGCGTTGGACAGGTGCTCGCGCGGCACCAGGCGCGGCACCAGGGCGCCGGCGGCCGGGCGATCGAAGGCCAGCGCCACGGCGGCCAGGGCCGTGGCGGCGTAGATCAGCCAGGGCGCCATCGCACCCATCCACGTCGCGACCAGCAACGTCGCCGATGCGAGCGCCATCGTGCCCTGTGTGGCGATCATCAGCTTGCGCCGGTCGACCGCGTCGGCCACCACTCCGCCGCCCAGGGCGAAGACCAGGACCGGCAGGGCCTTGAACGCCCCGAGCAGGCCCAGGGCCAGAGGCGAGTGCGTCAGCAGGTAGAGTTGCCACGTGAGTGCCACCTGCTGCATGTGGGTGCCCACGTTGGAGACGATCTGCCCGGTGTAGTAGAGGCGGAAGTCCCGGGATTCCAGCGACACCAGGCGCCCCGTCATGGCCACGTTCAGTTCCCGGCCCTGGCCTCCGGCCGGGATGCCACCGGCGGCAGATCGAGGATCTGGCGCGCCTCGGCCGCGCTCGCCACCTCGCGGCCGATGTCGCGCACCATGCGCACCGCCTTCTCGACCAGATCGGCATTCGACCGGGCCATCACGCCGGGCGCCACGTAGAAGTTATCCTCGAGGCCGACGCGGATGTTGCCGCCCAGGGCGAGCGCGGCGGCCACCAGTTCCCACTGGTTGTGGCTGATGCCGATGACTTCCCACGTGCTGCGCGGCGGCAGCAGGCCGGCCATGAACGCCAACGTCTGGGCGGTCGGCGGCGCCCCGCCCAGCACTCCCAGGATCAGCGAAAACTGGATAGGCGGGGCGAGCAGGCCCATGTCCACCAGCGGTTCGTGATTGCGGATGTGCCCGGTATCGAAGCACTCCAGCTCGGGCTTGACGCCGCCTTGCCGCATCGTCTCGACGAACATGCGGATGTCCTTGAAGGGGTTGGCGAAGACGAAATCGAACACGAAGTCGCGCCGCTGCGGGCTGTACTTGGCGTAGTTCATCGAGCCCATGTTCAGCGCCCCGATCTCCGGCCGCAGATCGCGGATGTGAGCGATTCGCTCCTCGGCCGGGACGCCCACCGCGCCGGTGCTGAAGTTGAGGATGACGTCGCACTTCGCCCGCGTACGCTCCAGGATTTCCCGGTAGACCGCGACGCGATGCGATGGGCTGCCGTCATCCTCGCGGGCGTGGATGTGCACGACGCTGGCGCCCGCCTCGTACGCCCGCCGCGCCTCCTCGGCGATCTCCTCGGGCGTGTACGGGATGGCCGGGCACTGCTTGCGATCGGCGGCCACGCCGGTGAGCGCGCAGGTGATGACGACTCTGGAAGACATATGGAAGTATTGCATGGGCGCGGCCATGCGACATGATGGCCGCCCGGCGGGGTATTACAGCCTCGTGAAGCTGCTGGTCCGGGCGGTCCTCGCGATGATGCTGGCGGTGCCAAGCCCGGCCCTGGCGAGCGAGGCGCCCGGCCGCGCCCAGGAGGCGCTGCAAATGGCCCGGCAGGCGGTTAGGCAGTATTACGAGGCGCAGGCCGCCAAGGGAGACGCCGCGGCGGCGCGCTGGCTGGGCGACCATGAGCATGGGGCCGCCTCTCTCTCCTGGTATCGCAAGGCGGCCGAGCAAGGCGATGCCGAGGCGCAGGGCGAACTGGCCTGGCGCTACGATCGGGGCGAAGACGCGCCTCGCGACGAGGCCGCAGCGCTCGCCTGGGCGCGGCGGGGAGCCGCCGCGGGCGACGAGACGGCCATCGAGGTCCTGGCCGAACGCTACCGCGACGGCCGCGGCGTGCCCGCCGACCTGGGAAGGGCCCTCGACCTCTACGCCAGGCTCGAGACCGATCCGGACGAAGAAGCGATCCCCGCGCTGCGCGAAGCGGGCCTGGCCGGGGGCAAGCCGGTCGCGCCCACCTTCGCCCTGCTGCTGCAGCGCCTGCAAGCCGACGCCGCCGCCGGGGCAGCGCGCGCCAACTGGGCGCTCTACACCTTCCACCGCGAGGAGTTCGGCATTCCGGACGGCGGCGCCCTGGCCGCCCTGCCCTACCTGCGCAGAGCGGCCGAATCGAGGGATCCGCAGGCCATGACCGCCCTGGGCGGCTGGTATGCCGCCGGCGGCGCCGGTCTGGCGTCAGCGGACCCGCACGCCGCGCTCGCCTGGTTCCGCGAGGCGGCGCTCACCGGGTACTCGCCGGCGATCGGCACGCTGGTCGGCGCCTACGAGACCGGATCGCTCGCCGCTCGCGACCCGGCCAAGGCCATGGAATGGCTGCGGCGCGGCGCCATGGCCGGCGATCCCGAGGCGCAGGTGGCCCTGGCGGAGCGCCTGGGGACCGGGACCTACCCGGGCGGGCCGCCTGGCGTCTATGCCATGGACGCCGAGGAGGCGTTGCTCCTCGTCAACAAGGCGAGCCGCGCCGGCAACGCGCACGCGATGTTCCTGCAGGGGCTCTACAACCTGGATGGCACGCCATTCGCCCGCAATCCGGCTCTGGCCGCGGAGTGGCTGCAAAAGGCGGCGAATGCCGGCCACGAAGGCGCGATGGTCGCCCTGGCCGAGATGCTGGAGGCGGGCCGCGGCGTGAAGGCGGACCAGGCGAAGGCATTCGCGCTCTACCGGGACGCGGGCATGCTGCTCCGGCAGGGCCGGGCGTACCGCGACGGGCGCGGGGTGACGGCAAACGCGCACCTCGCGCTCGACTGCTTCCTGGCGGAATTCGACCGGCAGCACCCCACGGCTTCGGAAGCCATGGTCTGGCTGGGGCGCATGTTCGAGCAAGGGCGCGGCGTCGGCCAGGACGCGGCCCTGGGCCTGGCGCTCTACGAGGAGTCGCACAGCCTCGCGGGCGCCTGGCTGCGGGCCCAGTACGAGGATCGATTGCCGGGCGCGACGCTCCAGAGCCGCCTGGCGGCCTACCGGGCGGTTGCCGACGAGCTGGGCGGGCCGCCGCCCGCGCTCCCTGCCGATCCGGCCGCCGCGCTCGCCTGGTTCCGGAAGGCCGCCCAGGAGTACCTGGATCGTTTCGAGGACGGGACGCTGTAAGCGCCAACTGAATTGGGCGCGCCCGCCGTTGCGGGTCGGGTGCCGGACCCGCCACGATCGAGCGAATCGTGCGCGCCGACCGTCCGCGAATCCGCTTTCCGACCGGCTTCCTCTGGGGTGCCGCGACGGCCGCCCACCAGGTCGAGGGGGGGCTCGACAACGACTGGGCGCGCTTCGAGGCCCAGCCCGGGCGTATCCGTCACGGCCATACCTCGGCGGCCGGCGTCGACCACTTCCACCGCTACGCCGAGGACTTCGCCCTGGCCGCGGGCATGGGCCACAACGCGCACCGTCTGTCGATCGAGTGGTCGCGCATCGAACCCCGGCGCGGCCACTGGGACGCGGGCGCGGTCGCGCACTACCGCGACGTACTCTCCGCGCTCAGGCGCCTGGGCATGGAACCGGTCGTCACGCTGCACCACTTCACCAACCCCCGCTGGGTGGCGGACCAAGGGGGCTGGGAGAGCCCGCGGACGGCCGCGGACTTCGCCCGGTTCGCCGCCTTCGCCGGGGCCTGCCTGGGGGACCTGGTGCGCCTCTGGTGCTCGGTCAACGAGGCCAACGGGCTGATGTACATGGCCTACCTCAACGAAGCATGGCCCCCGGCCAAGCGGGATCCCGCGGCCGCCTGGCGCGTCCACCGCAACATGCTGGCCGGCCACCTGCGCGCCTACCACGCGCTGCACGAGGCCTACAGGGCGCACGGGCGCGGCGTCCAGGTCGGCGTGGCGCACCACTTCATGATCTTCGACGCGGCGCGCCGCTGGCACCCGGTGGACCAGGCGTCGGCGCGAGCGGCCGACTGGGTCTGCAACCGCGCCTTCCTGCATTCGGCCTGGCGCCGGTCGGCCCTCGACTTCATCGGCGTCAACTACTATCAGCGCGGGCTCTGCCGCGGCTTCGCCAAGCCGCACGCGGCGCCCGGCGCGCCCACCAGCGACCTGGGCTGGGAGATTCGCCCGGAAGGGCTCTACCGTTCGCTGCGCATCGCGGCGCGCTACTCTCGCCTGCCCGATGGGCGCCGCATTCCGCTCTACATCACCGAGAACGGCCTCGACGATCGCGGGCGCGGCGAAGAACGCGCCCGCTTCATCGTGCGGCACCTCCAGCACGCCGGCCGGGCCCTCGCCGACGGCCTCGACGTCCGCGGCTACCTCCACTGGACCCTCATGGACAACTTCGAGTGGGCCGAAGGCTACGAGCCGCGCTTCGGGCTGTTCCGGGTGGATCGTGCCCACGGCCTGGCCCGAGTGCCGACGCTCGCCGTCGAGGTGTACCGGGAAATCGCCAGGCACAACGGCCTGACGGCGAACCTCCTGGCCGCCTACGGGGAGCTGCGCGCGTAAAGGGATTGTCATCTGGTTAAGCCCCGCTTAAGATAGGGTTGTAGGAGGAGGGCGATGATGATGCGGATGACGATCCTGCTGGTGACCGGCGCGCTGATAGCCGGCTGCGGCGTTGCCGCGACGCCGCGGCTTGCCGGCCAGCAACCGGCCGCGAGCGCGGCGCAGGCGCGCGGCGGCTTCGTCGATCTCCAGGGCCGGCCCGTCAGCCTCGACGCCTTCAAGGGGCGGCCCGTTGTCCTGTCCTTCCTCGCCCCCGGCGACTGGGACTCCGGCGCGCAGGTGCCGCTGCTGATTCGCCTGGCCGGCGCCTACAAGCCCGAAGGCATCGCCTTCGTGTGCGGCGGCGAGGGCTCGCAAGGCGCGCTCCGGGAACTGGGCCGTGAACTGCCTTTCGACGTCTGGCAGGATCTTGGCGGGCGCGAGCTGGCGGCCCGCGGCTTCACCGGCGTGCCGGCCCACCAGTTCATCACCCGCGACGGCCGCGTGCAGGCCAGCCGCGAGGGCTTCCTCAGCCGCGGGCAACTCACGGAGCTGATCGAAGCGCTGCGCTGACCGGGGCCGCGGATGCGGACGGCTCTACTTGGCGGCAGGGGCCTTGCCCGGCTGGCGGCCCGACCGCACCTCGTCCCGGCGGTTCGCCACATCCAGCGGGCGCCCGCTGCCGCCGAAGCGCAGGGCCTGGATCTCCGCCATGATGGACAGCGCCACGGCCTGGGGCGACTTGGTCTTGCCCAGGTCGAGGCCGGCCGGGCCGCGGAAGCGCGGCAGCACCTCGCCGAGGGCGACCCCTTCGGCTTCGAGGTTTTCCAGGATGCGCAACGCCTTGCGCCGGCTGGCGATCATCCCGATGAAACGCGACGGTATGCGCTGCACGGCCGCGGCGCGCAATGCCGCGGTGTCCTGGTCGCGCGTCCCGATGACCACGTAGCTGTTCTCGATCCACGCGATCCGGGAGAAGGCGGCAGCCGGGTCGTACTCCGGGAGGATCTCGCACGCCGGGAAATGCTCGGGGTTGGCCCACTCGGTCCGCTCGTCGACGACGATGCCGCGGTACCCGAGATCGCGGGCGAGTTTCCATAGCTGCCGGTTGACGTGGCCGCCGCCCACCAGCACCAGCAGGGCTCCCGGCACGAAGACTTCGATGAAGACCTCGGCCGTGCCGCCGCAGAGCATGCCGATGCCGCCGGCCGCCTTCTCGGTGAGCGACCACTTGAAGACGCGGCTCTGGCCCGCGAGGATGGCCCTGGCCGCCTCCTGGAGGGCCTGATGCTCGAACGCGCCGCCGCCGATGGTTCCGGCGATCAGCTCTCCGGCCGCCGACACCAGCATCTTGGCGCCGACCTCGTTGGGGATCGAGCCGGAAACGGCCAGGATCGTCGCGGTGGCGCAGGGAACATCTCCCTCGAGCTGCTCGTGGAGCGCGTTGATGACATCCTTCATGAGGTTGATTCTACCCGCCAAGACGCGCCGAATGTGGTAGGATGGCGTGGCAACGGCGCCATGACGCAGTCTTGATGCGGCCGCCGGCCGCGCCTGGTACGAGAGGAGTAAGTAGTGGCGATGGCAGTTTCTCCGTCGCGTCCGACGCTTCCCGAGACGGTCGAGCAGGCCTGGGAGCAGATCAACAAGCACGATGTGCGGTTCATCAACCTGCAGTTCACGGATATCCTGGGCGTGGTCAAGAGCGTGACGATCCCGGTCACACAGTTCGCCGAGGCCCTGGATCACGGCAAATGGTTCGACGGCTCCTCGATCGAGGGCTTCGTGCGCATCGCCGAGAGCGACATGGTCCTCAAGCCGGACATCCGGACGTTCCGCATCGTGCCGTGGGAGAATCGCGAAGGCCGCGCCCTGGCGCGGGTGATCTGCAACGTGCACACCCCCGACGGCGAGCCGTTCGCCGGCGATCCGCGCGGCACCTTGTCGCGGGTCATGGAAGAGGCGCGGGCGCTCGGCTACGAGTTCAACACCGGCCCGGAGCTCGAGTTCTTCCTCTTCAAGGTCAATGGCGCGGAGCGCCTGGAGCCCCTGCCCCATGACGCCGCGGGCTACTTCGACCTCACCACCGACCAGGCGAGCGAGATCCGCAAGGAGATGGTCGAGGCCCTCGAGGAGATGGGCATCGAGGTCGAGACCAGCCATCACGAGGTCGCGGTCGGCCAGCACGAAATCGACTTCAAGTACGCCGACGGCCTCTGGACCGCCGACAACGCCGTGACCTTCCGCTACACGCTCAAGGCGGTCGCGCAGCGGCACGGCCTGCACTGCACGTTCATGCCCAAGCCCATCTTCGGGGTCAACGGCAGCGGCATGCACACCCACATGAGCCTGTTCAAGGACGGGGAAAACGCCTTCGTCGACGAGAGCGACCTGTACGGCCTGTCGGAGACCGCCCGCCACTTCATCGGTGGCATCCTCAAGCACGCGCGGGCCATGTCGGCCGTGCTCGCCCCGACGGTAAACAGCTACAAGCGCCTGGTGCCGGGCTACGAGGCGCCCGTGTACATCTCCTGGGCTCGCCAGAATCGCTCCGCGCTCATCCGCGTCCCGCGCATCAGCCGCGGCCAGCCCAAGGCCACGCGCATCGAGTTGCGCTGCCCGGATCCGTCGTGCAACCCGTACCTGGCGTTCGCGGTCATGCTCAAGGCCGGCCTCGACGGCATCAAGAACAAGCTCACCCCGCCCCAGCCGGTGGAAGAGAACATCTACCACATGGACGAGGCCGAGCGGGCGCAGCGCGGCCTGACGTCGCTGCCCGGCAGCCTGGGCGAGGCGCTTTACGAGACCCGCAACGATCCGCTCATCCGCGAGGCCCTCGGCGACCACATCTACGAGCGCTTCCTCGAGGCGAAGCAGGCCGAGTGGGACGAGTTCCGCATGCAGGTCACGCCCTGGGAGCTCGATCGCTACCTACCTATTTTCTAGGTAGTCGCCTGACCACACGGGGCCGGCAGCAATGCCGGCCCCGATGATTACGTCGTCGGCGCCTCGTCCGGCAGCCACGAGAAGCGCCTGGCGCCCCAGAGCCGGTTGAGCGGGCCGAGGTACTTGAGGGAGTCCTCGCTGCCCGGCGTGAGCACCTTGATCTCAACGGGCGCGAGATCCAGGCGGTCCCAGGTCAACGTCGCGTTTTCGCCGGCGGTGTTGTCGTAGGTGCCGAACGCGATGGTCACGCTGCCGTCGTCGGCCACGTCGATGACGTTGACGGTATGGTTGACCACGCCGTCGCCGTCCCAGTCGTAGAACAGGATGTCGCCCGGCCGTAGATCCTTGCTGTCGACGGTCCCTAGCTCATCGGTGAACCCCGCCGTGCCGTCGGCGTTGCGGTCGTTGATGCGCCGGGTGAACTCCTTGGCGAGGTTGTCGGCGTGCATGCCCGAGCGGAAGTAGTTGGGCCCCTTGACGTTCGGCAGGCCGCCGGGGCGTTCGGGCGTGTAAACGCTCCACTTGCCGATGCCGGCGAACGGGTTGGGCAGGCCCTTCGCCCTGGCGAAGTCCTCGAGGAGCTTCACCGTGAGATCGGCGCAGTCCACTTCGGCCTTCTGCGCGACCAGTTGCGCGACCCGATCCTTGGCGAACTGCCCGTACTCGCGGGCCGCCTTCATGTTCCAGCGCTTGTCGGCGGCGTCCTGGGGGGCGCGATCGTACTCGTCGGGCACTCCGTCGCGGTCGCTGTCGGCTCCGGGGGCCGCGGGAGGCGCAGCCGGCGGCGCGGCGGTTTTGGGCGGGTCGGCCGGCTTCGGCTGCGGCGGCCTGGGCGTCCGGGCGGCGTCGGAGAGCGACAGGGAATCGCCGGGCAACCGCGGCGGGCGCGGGGGCGCAGGCGAGACGGGGGGGCGAGTCGGCGTCGCGGGCCCGGTGGGTGGCACGGCCGGGACGGCGGTCGACCCGGACGTGGCCGGAGGAGACGTGACGGGCGTGGATCCGCCCGGCGGCAGGCGCAGGGCCATGCCTACCCGCAGTTTGCCCGGATCGGCCCCGATGAGCCCGCGGTTGAGGTCGTAAAGCTCGCGCCAGCGATCGCCCCGCCCCATGGTCCGTGCGGCGATCGTCCAGAGCGAATCCCCGCTCTTCACCGTGTACGTCGTCGTGATCCCGGCAGAGCCAAGGATCGAGCCCAAGCGGCTCACCTGTGGCGGCATGCGACCTTCCGTCTTCCCCGCCAGGCTGCACCACGCAGCCCGTCATGTAGGCCTTATCGCGGCCCGCGAAAGGCGTTCGGTTAGGAGACGGCTAAGGACGGGGAAACGAACGGTGAAGAACTACCTGGCGCCGGTGGCGGCCGCCCGGTTGCGGACGTAGCGGTCGAGGAACTCGGCCTTCGTCTCGAAGCTCTTCAGGCGGTTTTCCAGCTTCACCACGCCGTGCCCCTCGTCGGCGAGAAGCAGGTACTCGACCGGGTGGCCCTTCTGGCGCAACGTCGCCACGATTTGGTCGGCCTCGCTCCGCGGCACGCGCGGATCGTTGGCCCCCTGTTCGACGAGGAGGGGCGCCCGGATCTTGTCCAGGTGGTTGACCGGCGAGACTTCCGCGAGGAAGTCGCGGTCGGCCGAGAGCGAGCCGTACTCGGCCTCGCGCAGCTTCCGGCGCCACGGTCCGGTGTTCTCGAGGAACGTCACCAGGTTGGACATGCCGACCGAATCGATGCCCGCCGCCCAGAGATCGGGCTGCATCGTCAGGCATGCGAGCGTCAGGTAGCCGCCGTACGATCCGCCCATCACGACCAGCTTGCTGGAATCGGCGTAGCCGGCCTCCTTGAGCCACTTGACGCCGAACTCCACGTCGCGCAGGGCGTCCTTGCGCTTGCGCACGTCGTCGAGGTGCGTGTAGGTCTTGCCGTACCCGGTGCTGCCGCGGATGTTGGGCGTAAACACCGCGTAGCCCCGCGACAGGTAGTACTGGAAGTTGGCGGCGAAATCCGGCCGTTCCTGGCTCTCCGGCCCGCCATGCAGGAACACGATCGTCGGCAGGCTCCCGTCCCTGGCGACGCCCTTGGGAAGGTAGTAGAAGGCCGGGATCTTGCGCCCGTCGAACGACGGGTACGAGATGAGCGACGGCGCCACGAAAGATGCGCGGGGAATCCCGGCCAGTGCGCTGCGCGTGACCTGCGCGGGCCGGCCGGTCGCCAGGTCCACCAGCCAGATGTTGGCGTTGTCGCGCGGCCCGGTATAGGTGAACGCGATGCGCTGGCCATCCGGCGACCAGTCGAGGCCGTAGATGACGCCCTGCGGGACGTTGGGCACCCGGCGCGGCAGGACGCCCCCCACGTCGAAGGTGAACATGTCGGAGTAGCCGTCGCGATTGACCAGGTACGCCAGGCGCGAGCCGTCCTCGCGCATTGCGACGGATTCGACGCCGATGTCGTCGCGGGTAAGGAACTGGAGCCTGGCCGTGGCCGGATCCAGCACGGCCAGGCGCTTGAACTCGCTGTCCTGGTCGCTCGCGAGGTACAGCTTGCCGTCCCTACCCACGGTGACGGAATCGTAGTTGGCGTTTCCCGAATGTGGCGTGAGCAATCGCTCCTTGCCCGTGGCCAGATCCAGCAGGTAGAGGTTTTCGTCGGACGGCGTCTCCACGCGGGAGTACACCAGGGCCTTGCCGTCGCGGGTGAAGGCCAGCGGATAGTTGTTGCCGTCGTGCGTGACGACGCGCCGGGCCGCCCGGGTGCCCAGATCCAGCACGTAGACGTCGAAGAAAGCCTGGTCGCGCGCGTTGGACGCGTACGCGACGCGCTTGCCGTCATGCGAAAACGCGCCGAAGCTGTGGATCACCTTCGGATCGTCGGTCAACTGGACGGTCTCGGAGCCGTCGAAGCGCGTGAGGTACAGTTGCACCCGCTCGTCGCCGCCGGCATCCTTGCCGAAGAGCAACCAGTCGCCGGCCGGCGAGCGCGTCAGGTGGCGCACCGCGTCGCGGTAGAAGGTGAGCTGATCGGGCCAGCCGCTGTTGCGCGGGACGCGCCAGATTTGCGGCACGCCGGTGATGGCCGTGAGAAATACGATGTCCTGACCGTCGGGCGTGAACACGCCGCCGGCCGACGAGCGGATGTTGAGGTACTGCCCGATGGAGTATTGCTCGGCATGAGCCGGCCGGGTCGTGCCCAGGCCGGCCAGCAGCGCGGCCGCGACCAAGAATGCCAGGAGGTTGCGCATGCGCCAGTCTAGCACTTGCGCGCCGCCTGCCGAGCCCGCCGCGGGGCGGACCAGCTAGACCGAGATGGTGCCGGGAGGCGGCTTCGTGCCCGCGTCGTCCTTCTTGTCCAGCCCCTTGAACGTGTCTACGAGCAGCTTGGACTGCGCGTCGCCGTTGTCGGCGGCCTTCTGGACGTTCTTGGCGGCGTTGATGACGGCATCGCCGGCCTTGTCCTTCTCCTTGCCCTCGCCGAGCGCCTTGAACGCCTTGAACGCGTCCATCACCTGCGCCACGACGGGCACGAACTTGCCGACCACGCCGGCGACCTTGGTCAGGGCGTCGCCGATCTTCTGCAGGCAGTTCTTCTTCTTCTTCTTGGGCTGGGCCGGAGCGGCGGGAGCCTCGGTCTTGGGCTGTTCCGCGGGCTTTTGCGGCTCGAGCGGGATGGTGGCGTTGTTGCCGGCGCCCTCGATCTTGCCGGCCTTGCTGTCGGACGTCACGCCGCCGGCGGCCATGCGCTCCTGGAGCTTCTTGAACGCCTCGAGATCGTCGGCGTCGGCCTTGGCACGATCGCCCCCGGTGAACTTCTGCTGCAGCCGCTGGTACTGCGCCAGCTCGTCAGCGTACGAGTTTCCGCCCTTGATTTCCGGCATGTGCCCTTCCTCCCGAGTGAGTTATACACGTGGCCGGGCCGGACTGGCTTGTTTCAACGAGGCCTTTACACGCGGCTAACGAGGGGTTTTTGCGGGATCTTCCAGCGAAAGCTCCTGGAACAGTACCCGGAACCGCTCTACGTCGGCATCCCGCCCCTGCGCGGCCGCGGCCGAGCCGCCGGATTTGCCGCCGGCCGCGCCGAACAGCGGCCCGAGCAGATCCGCCGCGCTCACGCCCTCGGCCTGC
>Ga0194120_10006150_pt1 | contig 17154 bp, 10 predicted proteins | sample TA2MahCa65mmetaG_FD_148642 | JGI IMG/M metagenome (GOLD analysis project Ga0194120, IMG submission 148642) | Freshwater microbial communities from Lake Tanganyika, Tanzania - TA2015019 Mahale Deep Cast 65m | ecosystem: Environmental > Aquatic > Freshwater > Lake | place: Tanzania: Lake...
ACCGGATCAGCCGTTTCGTCAATCGCGCATCGCCCAGCGCCGCGCCCGAAAATTCGTCTATTGCCCACGCCATGAGATCTTAAATTCAACAGCTTACGCTATCCGTCGATTTGTGGGTAATGGGCTGCCTCAGGCTGGCATTTGAGGGTTGGTAGTTACATATATTTAATCGATGCAGGGATTGAGTAAGCGAACGGACTCCAGTTGCTTCTGGCTATAGGTGCCGATTATTTCATCATAATATGCATTACCTTTGATCCATCGATCTAAAATACTCATCAAGTCTTCTCTTATGGTTTTGTCGCGGATGGCACATTCCCAGACGATCAGAACCCTCCATCCAGTATTCAAAATCGCCTCGCGGGCTCTCCGATCGCGCTCAACATTGGCCGCTAGTTTGGCCTGCCAGAACTCTCGACGCGTCGCGGGCTTCTTGGCGTAGGGGCAGTCCATGTGTGCATGCCAAAAGCAGCCGTGGATGAAGACAGCGATTCGTCTGCCCGGCAGAACGACGTCGGGACTGCCCGGCATGTCCCTCCGGTGCAGGCGAAATCGGTAGCCCGCTGCGAATAACGCCTTTCGGACGACGATCTCGGGTTTGGTATCCCTGCCCTTGATACCTGCCATCATCCGGCTTCTTGTAGCCGTGTCGACGACGTCCGTCATGGCTCAGCTCTGGCGAGCTTCGGGTACGTCCACGGACGGCGGTGAGAATGGGCTGGCGAACATCGCCTCCTTGCATTCCTGTCGCTTGGCCCACTCGGAGATCATCCTGCCGTTTGCCGTTTCGTGCAGACGGTCGTTGACCTCACGGGCCCAGATCTCGACCTGCTTCAAAAACTGGGGTGATACACCCTGCCTCAGCCAAACCTTCTCGAGATCGAAAGTTTCGCAGTAGGAGTCGGCCACAACCGCGACCGTGTAGGCCGCAACGTTCGCCAAGAAGGCGGAGACGAGCGGACGGGCCGTCTTGTGGACCGCCTTGAAAACCAGTGCCTTGGCAATAAGGGTTTTGAAGTATTGCGGGTCGGGCACGACGGGACTTCCCGCCGCTTCGGCCTCGCCGAGTCTGGCCATGAAGCGGTCAAAGCACTTCTGCGTTCCGAGACTGACAACGTCCGGTCTGACATCCCAAGCCATGAGATATTTCGCCAATTCCGTCTTGGTTATCTTTCGAGAGGCCGGTACGGAGTCCCTCAATGTACGAAGACGGGCTGGGGTTGTCCCCTCGCGGGCCAGAAGCGTGTTGTAGCTTCCAGCCGCCCGCTCATAGAACCAGCGACCAACGCCGTCCGGACAGTAGACGGACAGAGACAGCCGCTCGACGTCCACATGGAATGGCTTGTTCGCCGAGAGGTCGGACTGCCGGACAGCGTTCTGGGAGTTTGCAAAACGGGAAATGTCGGAGACGAGGGCCTCCTCCTTCGTCGGGTCGTCCTCCCTCATGACGATAATTTTTGCGGGAACACGGACCTTGCTCAGATCGGTATTTGGATACCTCTTCTTCGCGAAATAGATGGATGCTGTAGTTTGCCCACCATTCACGATCTGCATGCCCCGCAGCCAGATGATGCCAGGAGAGCCGTCCTCTGCCCGCGCGAGCCGCATCTCATCGGCGACAAGGACGATGCCGTTGTTGAATGCCATGAACCGCTCGGGCGCCGAGCGCAGAGTGCTCTGGATGCCAGCGTTCACCCCCTTTGCCTTGACGCTGAGAAAGGAGCGGACATTTGCCTCGAGAAGTCGTGGGCCGAATTTTTCATATATGAAGCGAAGGGCCTCGCCGGGTATTGCGGTCAGAGCATAGTCATAGTCACCGGTTTCACCCGGGACATAGACGCAGGGCAGAGGTGAACCCGAGACTTCGCTGAAGTTGATGACGAGTTCGTCGCGTGGCTTGCCCTCCGAGCGGTGGCGGAACAGCCGCTCGATGTCCATGACTTCCAGGCGGACCGATTTTCCACCGACGACGCGAGGCTGGAAGTTTTTCGTTTTGGCGATCCCGTCCGTAAGGACGAACACGCGCACCTGTTCGAGCCCGTCATATATCTCCCTGATGGTCAGCGCGAGTGAGTGGACGTCACTGGACGGGTCGAGCCTGTCGGCAAGGCGGCCAGTCGCGCAAAGCTCCAGGAAGCGAACGCACTGCTGGGCCGCCGTCCTGGAGTCTTGGTCCTGAATGGGCGTCAGGGCCTCAAATCCCTCATACAGGCTCACGAAAAGGTCGAGTTGATCGGTGTCATCGGAGATGGCGTAGCCGCTCAGCCTGAGGTTGGCGTTTCCGACCTTGCCTTGAAAATGGCATATGACGGGCTCGAAAGTCATGCCTACCTCGACGAGGTGCTGCATGACTACCTCGCAGAAGACGAGCTCCGCGAAGGGAGAACCGTCGCTTAACTGAGCTGCTATCTCGGTCCGGGTCTCTTCAAGAAAATCATCGAGAGTCATACGGTCGCTCCAAGTTTTGCGAGGGCCCCGTCGAGATCAAGGATAAATTTCCCGGCGTGGTCCAGATTTATTTCGTAGATAGCGCGTGTCAGGCCTATGGGGACGGACCCCGGGGTCAGACGCGGAAAACCCGTCGACACGGAGAGAATCCGTCTCTCTTTCGGTTCGAATCTTCGAGAGTATTGGCCCGCGTTTGCATCAGTGTAGCCAGCAACCAAGAGCCGCTCGCGCAGTAAGTCGATCATCTCTGGTTCGGCCCCCAGACGTCTCTCAACCTCAGCGACCATCTCCGGAAGCGTCGCACCGCCCTGTCCTCCGTCAAACCTGACGGCAGCAAGGAACAGCGGGGAGGCTACAGCGTCGTCCAACTGCTCCAGCGAGCCAATCTTCACCGAGAAGCCCCCCGACGAAGACATCGTCGCCTTCACCTCGATCGCCCCGTCTCCGACGAGGAAGTCCTGCGGAGCATCATCTGGACCGACCCACCCCTTCAGGACCGTCTCGGGCGAAACCCTGGCATCGAGAAGCAGGGCCAAGAAGAAGAGCTCCCCCGCGAGGCCGAGTTCTGTCTCGGGACTGAGGGGACCGGCACCGCGCGACATGAACTGCTGCCACATGCGCACTCTGCGCAGCATGGTTCTCAGAACGGCGCCTTCTCCATCGGAAGCAGCGGCGTCCATGGCTCCCGCGACGTCGCCCACCATCTCCGCGAAGAGTTCGGGACTGCCAGACTCCTTGCGGGACAGGGCTATCCAGGTCAAGCCGTCGCCGAACGGGTCCGCCCGGACGACCTCGAATCCCTTACCCTCGGGAAGACGGTCCGACGAACTCGGACGAGCCGTCGGGAAACGGGCGAGCAGCGCCTCTTCGTTCCCCGGAAAGCGCCTGGCCGCCATGAGCTCGCAGGCTCCCGCTCGGGCCACGGGAATGCCGCGCCAGCCCGCCTCCGCTCCGCTACCAGAGAGAGCCTCCCAAGCGGCGACGAACTCTTCAATCGGCCGGGGCATACTCGGTCTCCCAGAGAAGGTGATCCACCTCGTATTTCACGGTCGTCGTCGAGCGACTGGCGGGGAAGCTGACCCCGAAGCCGACCACGGGTGGAACGCCCTCGGGCAATTCAGCGCCCTTTGGATCGATTGGATAAAGGAGCAGAAGACCGCGCTCGGGATGAGCCGTGACGCCCTCGGCTCCCAGTCCGCGCACATGACGCACCCAGACCCCACCGGGGTATTTGGGCGGTTCTTTTCCTGTCTCCTCCGTTCCACGCCCGGGGTCCTTTGTCCGGTCCTCGAGGGTGAGTCTCATGGCGGCGAGCCAATCCTCATCGTCGAGATCGATCGCCTCGTCTCTGGGCGACAGAAGCCGCCCGATGGAGTAGTGCTCGCCCTTGGAACTCTGACTTCGGTTTCGGGTGATCATATGCTCCAAGGCATACTTGCCGCACAGCGAGAAGGAAGCCCCCTCGGTGCCGCCGATAACCGCGACGGTCCAAGAGGTGAGTTCGCCCTTCGCCGCCATGGCCTTCACAAAGTCGGCTAGCACCGCGCTGTTCACCTTCCGGGCCGCAGGATGCGTCAGATACGTCGAGAAGAAGTCCGTGACGTGTTCGGAGGACACGCCCTCCCAGAGGAAACCCTTCCATTCCTGCGTTCCCGTCCCGCGCTTCCGGACTATGACGCCACCGTCCATCGACGGTGCGCCGGCCGCTTCGAGCAGCCTTTCGGTCGCCGCGAGGTTGCGCTCGATGATCGACGGATCGTGATGGAAGGCGACGGTTTCGAGTACGGAGCCGCTGAACGAGACTTGCAGGGTCTTGGCGCTGCGCATCTTGATGGGCGACGTGACCATAAGAACGGGGTGCGACTGAACCCTCATGCCGTAGGTCTCGGGCGTCGCGTGGATTTTGGCCATGGTGTCGAACTCTTGGCGAAGCTCCTCGGCCGCGTCGGCGATATGGCCGAACCACTCGATGAGGTCAGACGTCGTGTAGAGACGGCAGAGGTCGAGGTAGCCCGGGCGATAGCCGAACCATCGGCCCATCTGCATCAGGGTGTCGTACATCTTGGTGGAGCGAACGAAGTAGCTGACGCAGAGTCCTTCTAGCGTGAGGCCCCTAGCGAGCTTGTCGCCGCCGACGGCGATGACCTTCAGACCGGTCTCCTCCCGCTCGGCGTAGTCGAGCACGTCGCCAGCAGACCCGTTGATGGCCCTCACGCCGTTCGCCAGATCCTCGAGGACCTCGGGAAGGACCGCCTCGACGTCCACCCATTCGGGAAGAGCGAACTCGCCTGCCGACTCATCCATGGCCGTCGCCAGGGCGGCCGAGGTCGGGACGAAATCGTCCTCCCAGAGCTTACGCCACTCGGCCAGCAACTCGTCCCTCTCAGCCGCGCCGAACCCCCGCAGACGCACGCGAAAGCTCTTCACGAGGTCGTCCACCTGCCGGCGCACCTCCTCCTGGACGGCGGTATAGCGCGTCACGTGAATCAGCATCGAGCAGTGCCTGGAACCCTGCCCCCTGAGCATGCGCACCGCGCAACAGAGCGCGAAGGCCGAGATAGCCTCCCTGAGCGACGGAGGCACCTCGTCGCGCCCCTCGAACAGGGGAATGTGGTTCTTGTCGTGCCTCGGAGGCATCCAACCTTCCACTTCCGTGAAGTCTGTCTGATCGTCCACCTCGCGGGTCAGCGGCAGACCACCGATTCTGCCCTCGGTCGAGCGCAGTCCGAAGACACGGGCGGGGCCGACGTAGTTCGAGGGTGCGGCGATGTTGACGATGAAGGACTGAGGGAAAAGGTCCGGCCCCTCCTCCCTTGTAGCCTTGCGCCGATCGATAAAGATGTTCGCGAACGGCGTGGCGGTGTATCCGACGTAGGCCTTGCGGGCGAAGGAGTGGAGGATCTTCCGGATGCGGCTGTTGATGGCCTTTGGCTGGTACTCATCCTTCACCGTGCCGTCCTTGTTCACGATCTGGTCCCCGGTGTCGACCGAAGCGTGGTCGGCCTCGTCGTCTATGAGTAGCAAGGAGAAGCCAGTCACGATTGGCCGACCGTCGGCAACGTGGTTGCGAATCCATTTGAGAAGGCGTTCCAGCACCGTCTTGTTCTTCTTGACCACGAAGAGCCAAGGCCTCTTTTCCGGAGAGACCGCCAAATGTTTTGCGACTTTGGTGTTGAAATCACCTTTTTCATGACGGTTCGTCGCGCATTGCGGACGAATCTCCGCATCCCGTCCGTTCTCGCCGACGCCGATATAGCGGACAACGTCGTTCTTCGCCGATGTTTCACAACCAATAAAGCCTTCTTCGAGACGAATCTGTGTCTGCGAGCGCAGATTGTTGTGAAGGCCGGCGAGGACGATGATGATGTTGTAGCCTGCGTCGGCCGCCTTGCAGATCAGGCCCGTGTAGTTGCCCGTCTTGCCCGACTGGACGTGCCCGACGACGAGTCCGCGACGATCCCACGAACCCTCGCGCTGCGGATCTTCGAGCAGTTCGAGAATTTTGTTTGTCGCCTCGTCCAGAGCGTCCACCGCCTTGACCGACATCTTGCTTTCGAGGAAGTCGCGGTAGCGCTGCCAGTAGCGCCAGCCCTTGCGCCGGGAGGCGTTGAGCCAGTCCTTGTGGCCGGTCTTGTCGGATAGCGTCGTGGCCCCGCCGATCCACAGACTGAATCGACGGATGAGCTCGGCGACGGCCTCCTTCCTGTCGACGTCCTTGCCCGGATAGAGGTTGTCGGCGACGAAGTCGACCTTCTCCGCGATGAGGGTCGGGGTCACCGCGCCCTTCTCCATGTCCGCCGCGAGCGTCGTCTGGACGATGCTGACGAGACCCTGAAACACTTTGCTCTGCTCTTCCGTCATCCTGCGTTTCCTTCATCGGACTTCGTCGCCTCGGGAAGCGCTGCGACGAGTTTGGGATAGTTCTGAAAAGGCTCGGTGGAGGACAGTGCGCGAACAGCCGCCTCCGGCGTCATGCCGCGACGCCCGATCATGTCCCTGAACAGGGTCAGGAGAACCGTCCTGACGCCGTCCGGAGCCGTCTCCGGCTCGCCGGAGAAACCCGTTCTCGGGGTGTCCTTGTTCTCGGCGGTGTCGAGCCAGATGCGCTGAACCGGCACGGTCTCCTCCACCACTCGAAGCATCGCCCTCAGGAGGTCTTTTCGATCGCAGCAGGCGTCGATGACGGCGGCGACGGCGGGATGTCCCTCGTCGATGCGATAGCGGACGCCGCTGCGCAGATGCTCGACCCGCCAGGCCTGCTCGATCGGCGCGCCGCCGGGACCCGGCGTCGGCGATCCTCTGAACGCGAAGACCTTTCGCGCCTTCTCTCGGGTATTCTCGGCCAGTCCCGACAGCCAGGAGCGGACGAATACGGGCGGCCGAGCCGTGGACTTCCTCACGTCGATCTTCCAGTCGGCGTCGGCGGAGTTCGGGATATCCACCCTGATACGGGCCAGACGATGCGACTCCTCCCGATTCCATGCCCTACCCTTACCGAGGCCTAGCCATCCTCCAGCCAGCAGGAGGCGCTTGTTACGGTAGACGTAGAAGCCCTGCTGGGACGTCCAGCCCTCGGGGCCGCCGGCCTTCGATAAATCCTCTTCGGACAGCTTGTCCTTGTGAGGAAGCACGTGGCACTGCGCCTCGACGAGACCGGAAGGGGTCGAAATACGGGCGACGGGGGATTCCCAGGGCTTGGCCGGATGCCCAGTCATGAAGGGGTCCCAAGGAGCCAAGACCCTGTCGTTCACGAAAAACTGGATATCGGGACTGTCCCCCTCGATGAGACGATGGTAAATCATCGCGAGCCGCGACTCGACGTCGAGCGCGAGCTCGGCGAAGTGCTCGAAGTTGGAACCGGCCGTGACCACGCGATCCATGCGCTCCCAGAGAACGAGGGTCCCCGAACGCAGGGCCGCAAGGGGTACCAGGTAGCGCTCGGAACCCTCGGCGGGTCCCTCGAACATGCGCCATCCGCCCTCCGGGTCCGAGGCTATGGCGTCGAGGTCCCAGCGCAGACAGACGAGCGCCCCTCCCTCGCGCTTCGAAGCGACGGTGAGACTGCGGCACTGCGAGAAGGAAGCCGTCTTCAGGCCGAGCCCGAAGCGCCCCAGGTCGGTCGGAGCCCGCTCCTCCAGCGGATTGATGGTCCCCAGTGTCATCGCGGCCTCGAGTTCCGGGTCGCACATGCCGGGACCGTCATCCAGAATCGAAATCCGACTGTCGTGCCCGTCCCAGTCGAAGCGCAGACGAACTTCGGATGCTCCGGCGGATATCGAGTTGTCCACGACATCGGCTAGGGCAGCGGCAGTCGAGTAACCGAGGCCTCTCAGGGCCTCCATCATCGCACCAGCTCTAGGGGGAGCATGTCTTGACTTCTGTGTCATTCTAGGAAGCTTCTCAGTTTGTCCGAGCGCTCAGGGTAGCGCAGCTTTTTCAAAGCCTTTGCTTCAATCTGGCGAATGCGTTCACGGGTCAAATCAAACTTTTTGCCAATTTCCTCCAATGTGTGGTCGGTGTCCACGTCGATGCCAAACCGCATTCGCAAAACCTTTGCTTCAATCTGGCGAATGCGTTCACGGGTCAAATCAAACTTTTTGCCAATTTCCTCCAATGTGTGGTCGGTGTCCACGTCGATGCCAAACCGCATTCGCAAAACCTTTGCTTCCCGGGGGGTAAGACCAGCGAGTGCCTCTTGCGTGACCTTTTTTAAGCCTGTTAAGACGGCCACATCAATAGGCGATGGCATATTTGTGTCCTCGATGAAGTCACCCAAGAATGAGCTAGCATCATTGCCCATTGGGGTTTCCATCGAGATTATAGTTACCTTGTGGATTGCTTGGATGTTGCGAATCTTGTCTGCGGATATGCCCATGCGTTCGCCCAACTCTACATCGGTTGGCTCGCGGCCCATCTCCTGAAGCAATAGCTGAGTTATGCGGTTCAGCCGGTTGATGCTGTCATTCATATGAACAGGGATGCGGATAGTGCGCACATGATCAGCTATGAAGCGAGTGACCTGCTGACGAATCCACCAAGTCGCGTAGGTTGAGAAGCGAAAGCCCTTTCGCCAATCGTAGCGCTCAACCGCTTTTATGAGGCCAATGTTCGCCTCCTGAACAAGGTCGTCGATTGGAAAACGTGACCAGAGATGTTTCTTGGCGATAGAGAGAGATAGACGTAGGTTGCATAGAATCATGCGCTCCCGTGCGGCGGACTGTCGCCCGAGAGCCTCGGAGAAGTTGAGCCCGGCTTCGTTCTGTCCAGCCTGAGTTGCCAGTTTGAGAAGAAAGCCGCGCGTCAGCCGGGCGTCTACCAATGCTTTAGTTATGCGCAGAGTGTCGCCCCGTGCCGTCTTGATGGCCCCAACGGCGGCCACCAAGAAGGAGGCCACCTCTTCAAGCTCCGAATCCTCGTCTTCTGGAATGTCCCCTCTCGGAGACGGTATATCCTCGGAGGACGGTTCAGGCCCCGCGCTAAATTCTTCCGCGTCGGCCTCCCCTAGAACCAATTGATTGGCGGCATCGAACAACAAGGTGAGTCCTTCTGGCCATTGCGCAAGGGCAGCTAGCGCGGCTAGTCCGGCCTCTTCCATTTCGCGACCCAAGGCGCTTTCCTCATCGGCCTCAAGCAAGTCACCGCGTATGTCCTTCGAGTAGTACCTGAAAGGCTCATTGCGGCCAGAGGCAAGATCCTTTGCGAATATCATCGCCTCATCCAGCAGGCGCTCTTCCTCATAAGAGGGCTCCTCCGGGAGGGGTTCCTCGCCCCCGCTCCAGTCAACTATGGTTGCCCCAAGCTCACCGGCTACCATTGTCATAAGCCTCATATCTTGCTCGTTGGGTATCCCGTCAGCATCTGTGCAGACTTTAGCTAAAGTGTCTTCCAAGACCATCCCCTCGCGCAGGGCTGAAAGAAGGAGCTGAAATATAGCCCTGTCGTCCTCATTTCTCTCGAAGGATGTTGATCTCTCTGGCAGATAGAGATCAACATCACCCCAGTCTTCATAGCGGTCGATTGCCCTATGTCTGTCGATTGTTTTATTAATCTGGCAAACTGTCTCAACGACTGAATCGTCACCTTCTGGCGAGATCGGCTCGACCTCCGCTTCCCACTCACTCTCAAAGTCTGGGTTGAATGGCTCTACATCCAATTCTATGATCGTTGCGTTTGGTGCTTTTACCTTCTCGATGAGTACTGGGGTCACCGATTCAGTCGTCTCGTTCATATCGGGAGGCGACGACCAAATGGCCAAGGAAGTATCAATATGCCTTGTAATTGTAGCTTCGATAGACTGAGAGTTACCCCACGGCTTAGTAACTGACTTTAGAGTTGATTCCTCATCGAGGGTATTTGCCTTGACAACATGAGGTTTACCTTCCTTGGTCATCTCCACATTATCGATAATGCCCGGTTTAATGCGTTCAAGCGCATCAAACAAGCAGGCAACGGTCTCTGAGCAGCCTGCCTCGGCGGCGAGATAAAGGGCATCCCGTCCGTTCGAGTCGGTGAGTAGAGGGTTTGCACCTGCATCCAAAAGAAGCCGCACAACCCCCTTTTTTTTCCTTGCTGCGGCGAGCATCAGAGGAGTTAAGCCGTCCCTGTCTCTTGCATTGATATCATCGCCACGATGAATGTGAAACTGTATGGCTGTTTCCACGCCGGAAATTGCCGCAAGCCGAAGCAAAGGGTTAAGTTTTTTCACGATACTATTCAAGGCACCGAACTACCTCGGCGCAAGTGATCATTGGGAATACAAGTCACATGCTCTACAAACAGCATTTCCTCGCCTTGCCGATGCTGGTAGCGTTTGGTTTACGCCGATGGATGTTTTTTCCGCAGAAAGCGCATTGTTCGGTTATATCAGTTTCTCCGATTCATAGGTTTTTTCCAAGGGTTGGTATGTAAACCATGACGAACTCTGAAGATGTAATCAGCAAGCAATAGGTTTTTACTATACCGGTATAACCCTACTATTGTGCCCATGCTTGAGTTGACATTATTTTCATTTCTTCGGCCATTTAGCAACGCCTTTCATTCTTCATCAAAACTATTTATTTGCGTGATTTAACCGATTCGCGTGGCTGCTTGGATCACTCGAAAGTAGTCCGGCACTTAAAATGGCATCCTTAGTTTTCGTGGGTATTCACGCGCCGGGCCTGGGATTGATGCTGCTTTCGATGATGAACGATGTGGGCAGCTATCATCGTCCTCTCGCACTGCGTGCGTCAAGTTGCGGCACGTGCGGACAACGAGTTCCATGCTGGCTGAGGCTTCATCAGTGCGGTCATGGGTGATGGGTATCCTCTTATTTGGTTTACCAATAAAATCCTCCAGCATATCCATATCAGCCAAGGTCTCCGGGATTTCCGCCCCGCTATCGGCGAAGACATAGCCCATCTCCGGCACCTATCTCAGCAGATAAATCGCCAACACCGAACTGTCCTACCCGCCCGACAGCCCCAATAAATGGTTACCGGGTTTGTGAGTTTTTCTTCAATTATCATGCGGATCACCAAAGTCGTTTTATACCGTAATCATCAAAAATCGGATCGCAACCGACAACCGGCACATCTTCCGAAAATGCTTGAGCAATGATTAAGCGATCAAATGGATCACGATGATACCAGGGTAATCCTGCTTGCCTGTCCGATACTTTTACGGTAATTGGTAACAAAACGAGTCCCAAATCCTCGATGGCTCGCTCCATCCAAACCCGATAAGGTAAAGAAAGTGTGAGTTTCTTAAGCCCTACCTTAATGGCGACTTCCCATACTGTCGCCGCACTTAGCAGCAAATCATTGGCCGGATCAGTAATTGCGCCATGCGCGGTCGGACTCAGCAAGTGATCCTGGTCCACATACCAGATCAGCGATTGTGAATCGACAAGCAGTCTCATTCCATATACTCCCTGAAATCATCAAGCGGTGCATTGAAGTCAGGCGCCATATACAGAACGGTTCCACGCAAAATACCCGGCCGCCTCGGTTGACGTGGCCGCGGTTGTGCCACCAGAAGCCGGGCGATGGGTTGATCGTTCTCGGTAATGATCACCTCCTCGCCTGGGTTGAGCTTATGGATGATTTCCGAGAGCTTCGATTGAGCTTCCACGATGGATACGGTAGTCATCGGTATGTCACCTCTCCGCGTCGGTTAATGCTTCCTGGACTCACCCCGGAGGCTTGACCGGGGGGATGAGTTGTCGAGGAAGGGTTAGCATCGACCCCGGCTAGAACTGCCACCCTACAGGCCAGCAGCTCGGGCGCCACAACGGTAGTCGCCGCGGTATCGGAGTCAAGCGGTTTCAAAGGTTTACTCATGAACTCCATTGGCGTTGCCCTGTTTGCTTGGAGTTGCGCGAGTTGGAAGAGCCATCTTGGCCGTCGCATTGATATTGGGGTTGGCCAGGACACAATAAGTCGCGCTTCAGCGTGTGCGATTGGAGGGAGTGGTGTTGCGCCGATGGACAGGGGCCGCCAGGCGGTAAATAACCCCTTCGCGGAATGCCGTTCTTCACGTACTGGCTCGGGAGCCGCCTTGCTCGCCGCCCCGAACCCGGTGGTGAAGACGGAAGCGGCGCGATTCCCGCGAGACGGTGCTTGAGGTCGGTATTGGCATACCGCCGGGGTTCGGCCACACCGCTGTCGTTCCGCCAAAAACCGTGGTGGCCGATGGAGTCACGGGAAATCTGTTGCGGCCGTGCCCAGCAGCGAAGGATGCCATCCTTGGGGTTCGTGTGGGTATTCACGCGCCGGGCCTGGGGGTGATGTTGCTTTCGATGATGAACGATGAGGGCAGTTATCATCGTCTTCCCGCGCCACGCGCGTCAAGTTGCGGCATGTGCGGTGAGCGAGTTCCATGCTGGCTGAGGCTTCATCGGTGCGGCCCTGGGCGGCGTCTTGATGGATGGATGAGTGGGTAAGATTCATTTGACCCTCCCTCACCCCTCACCCCTGGCCCCTCTCCCCTCGGGGGAGAGGGGAATAAGATCAATAACTAGCAGGTTGTGTTGATAGTCTTGCTTCTGGAGAGGGTAATGGTTTCAATGCCTTGCGGCTTGTGCAGATACCCTTGCTCCCGGAGGGAAAGGGTGTTGATGGTTCTTTACCTGCTAATTTTCCAAATCTACATGAGCGCCCGTCGGAAGCGTTGCCTGTTCCATTCTTCGACGAGGCTGAGCGCCGTTTGGGCCGGGCGTCCATGCCATGACCGCTCACGGCCCGATCCCGGCTTGCGGGCTCAACCGAAGATGAGGATGACCAGCAGGATCTGGGTCATGAGGATGCCCATCAGGGTCATGAAGTAATCCACGCTTTTGGCGCAGAACATGAAGCCGCAGGACACGCTGTAGGCGATGACCATCAGGGTGTAGATGGCCATGTAGACAGTGGTGAGGGCGGCGATGCGGATCAGTCTTTCGCGCCAGGGCTGGCTTTTCCAGTTACCCCGGATTCTGGAATCCGCTTGATGCCAGGGATTGTCGCCTCCAGGGGCGGGTTTGCCGCGCGGGCTGGCGTGTCGGGCTTTGCCTGTGGCCGGAGTGTCCGGGTTGTAGGCCTGGCGCCCGGTGGGAATATGCCAGACATCGTCCGCCTCCTGGCGTTTACGCTCCTCCTCCTTGATCCATAGGTCGTGCCGGCGGCGCTGGTCAGGGTCGGAGAGGTGCGAAAACGAATCCTGAATGATCTTGGTCATCCGCTCCGCCTCCTGTGGATCGCCGTCGTATTTGTCCGGGTGGTAGTGCTGCATGAGCGCCTTGTAGGCGGCGCGTATGACCGAATCCGGCGCGTTTTGGGCGACCTTGAGGTTGTCGTAGTGGGTGCGGAATGAAGCCATGGGCGTTCATGATAGCGGTAAGCGGGGGGAAGAAAAATCGGAGTCGTGCGGCAGGAGTTGAATGCCAGGGTGGGGGCGGATGCCGCGGTGCGGGTCTGGGAAGGGGTATGGATGGATGAGTAGATAAAGGTTCATTTGAAATCCCCTCACCCCAGCCCTCTCCCCGGAGGCGGAGAGGGAGTTGATCGGTACCTGCTCATTTATCCAACCCTTATGAAAAAAGGCGCGGATGAGGCGCCTTTTTTCGGGGTGCGGGGCTATCGCACTATTCGATGCTGAATTCCCGCATCATGCCCATGTCCTCATGTTCGAGGTTATGGCAGTGGTACATGAAGACGCCCTTGAAGTCCTGGAAGGGCTTGATGATCCGGACCTTTTCACCGGGCATCACCAGAACGGTGTCCTTCCAGCCGGAACTCATCAGGCCGTCCTTGACAGTGGCATAGTCCTCGGCTTCCTCGGCGCCGATGCTGCGGCTGAGCACCTGGAATTGCTGGCCGTGGAGGTGGATCGGATGCGCCATGGAGAACATCATCCCCATGCCGCCCATGCCCCCCATGCCGCCGCCCATACCCATTCCGCCCATGCCCTGGCCGCCGCCTTCCTGACCGCCATGCTGCATGCCGCCCATACCGCCGCCCATCATCCCGGGTCCCATGCCGCCACCGCCCATCATGCCGTGGCCCATTCCGCCCATACCGCCTCCTCCCATGCCACCGCCGCCCATGGCGTGGCCGGCCATGCCGGCGTCCTTGCCGGATTCGGCGGGTTTTCCGGCTTCCGCGCCGTGACCGCCCTCGCCCGCCGGCTTGGCGGCATCGCCGCCGCCGTGACCGCCGCCCCCGCCATGTGCGTGGAAGATTTCCAGCAACTGGACGGTATTGAGCGGGACCCGTTCAAACGGCAGAAAGTCATTGCTGGCATAAGGACGGCCGTTCAGCAGCATGGACATGGGGCCTTCGGAGATGCCGATGGGGATCGGGTTGTTGCGGTTGGCGACATCCTCGATCCGGTAGCGGGTGATGCTGGAAAGATGCGTGGGTAGATTGGGGCTGTCCTTCATCTCACGGGTCACACGGATTTTGAGGATGGGGAAATCGCTGCCCACCGGAAGGCTGGCCCCATGGCCCATGCCCCCCATGCCGCCGCCACCCATCATGCCATGGCCCATGCCACCTCCACCCATCATCCCCCGTCCCATGCCGCCACCGCCCATCATGCCGTGGCCCATGCCGCCTCCCATCATGCCGCCGCCCTGGCCGGACTGCATTTGCTCGGCCATTTTGGGCAGGACGCCCTTGAACGGGAGGCTGCGCAGGGTGATTTCCGTGCCCTTGGGCCGGCCGCTGAAATCGGCCCAAACGTCGATCCGCTCGCCGGGGGCCATCATGACGTAGGGGCGATTCTCCGGGACTTCGAGCAGTCCGCCATCGACGCCGATGACGGTGAGGGGCGTTCCATCACTCCAGCCCAATTTGTAGATGCGGGCATTGGAGCCGTTCAGGACGCGTAGCCGATAGGCGCGGCTGGCCACGTCGATTTCCACATTGGGGCGACCGTTGACGAGAATTTTGTCGCCATAAAAGCCCACCATGCGGTCATGCATCATGCCGCTGTAGACGAGCTGGTTCTGGTCGTCGAAGCGCCGGTCCTGGATGACGACGGGGATTTCATATTCGCCGCCAGGCAAACCCAGTTTGGCTTCTTCCTGGTCGTTGATGATGATGCCGCCCGCCATGCCGTAATACACCTGAGTGGCCGTGGCTTCATGCGAATGCGGATGGTAAAGATTGAGGCCGGCGCGGTTCAGTACCTCGAATTCATACACCCGGGTTTCCCCGTTGTTGACGGCGTGATTGGGGTGCCCGTCCATCTCGGCCGGTACATGCAGCCCATGCCAGTGGGTAATGCTGGGCTCGGGGAGCTTGTTGTGGAAATTGATGCGGACCTTCTGGCCCTTCCGCAGTCGGATGATGGGACCGAGATAGCTGTCTGGGAGGTCGGTGAGCGCCTCCTTGGGACCGTTCACCAGCTTGGCCGTGTAGCGATAGACCCGCGTCTTGGCCCCGGGCAGTACGGAGACATTGTCCACCTGCGCCAGAAGGTCGATTTCTACATCCGGCTTGAAGTTGGGGTTGGCGCGATTGGCGCCGCTGGTTTCCATCGCCCGCAGCCAGGACGGGGTGGCGGCGGCCGCCAGCAAGCCCCAGCCCGTCAGGCCCATGAACCGGCGCCGTGAGAAGAAATACCGTGTGCTCATAACACCCTCCGTGACATTTTTGTAGTTTTGTCGTGTGGGACGACCCGGAGGGATGAATGATTACCAAGGCGGCGATGCCGCCCCACGGCCACTGTCTCATCCCGACAGGATTCCGCGCACGATGGATGAATACCGCCATAACTATAGCCCCAAAAGGTATAAGTGACAGCTAATTTTATGCGCCCTTGCCTTGCGGACCCCCTGTCCGGCGGACAGCGTCGGCTTGCGGGGGAGTTCCATCCTTCGTCCGCACTCCGGGGCCCACACGCTGTAGGCAGATCGGGAGCCCGTCCGTTCCCGCCTGTACCGGGCGACAGCCATTCCTGTTTTGCTGACGCCTGAGCGCTTCCGGCCTTGATGGTGCAATTCAGCCTCCCGTAACGTCGCCATTGACTCCATCTCCCTGTTTACCGGGTGCTGAGTCCCGGCCGATTCATATCCAGGCTCTGATTTCCGCCGTCCCCAGCCGAGATGACGGGGTAGTCCAAGACTTCGGCTCAGATGCAAATGGCGGCCAGCTCCGTGCTGCTTGACATCGCTCGGGGAAAGGCGTAGCAAGCTACTTGGACTTCGGCTTTCCAGAATGTGGAACCCGTTCATGACCACACCCCCAAACCATTCTTCCGGGGGGCTCATGCGAGGAGCCGAAGCGATCCATTGATTCGGCCTGATCCACTCCATCGAGGCAAAGACATGTTCCAGAAAAGACTGTTGGTCCGGGCACTGGCGCTCGGGATGCTCGGCCTGGGCGCGGCCCAAGCTGGCGATTTTTATGTGCAGCAAAGCGTGGGCAACGACGCGAACCCCGGTACGGCCTGGGGGTCGGGGAATGCGGTGGCCACCATCAAGAGAGGGCTGGACCTGGCCATCGCCAATACCGGCCCGGACACGGTTCATGTCGCGGCCGGGACGTATGCGGAAAACCTGGTCCTGTACTATTCCGGCAGCGACACCACCCTGCTGGGCAGTTATCCGGCAAGCGGGGCAGGCCCGCGCAATCGTTCCACGACTCCCAGCATCATCGATGGGTCGGCGGCGGGGATCGTTTTCTCGATTTCCGGTGTGAACAACATCGTGCTGGACCGCTTCGTCATTCAGAATGGTTCAGCCGCCAGTGGCGGAGGCGTCTATTTTGGCTACGACGCCAGCAATGCGACGCTGAGCAACAACCTCATCCAGAACAATGTGGCCCAGACTCTGGGCGGCGGCATTGCCGGCGGCGGGGGCGGCCCCTTCGTCAATGGCCTGAAGCTGCTCAACAACGTGATACGCAACAATCAGGCGCAGACCGGAGCGGGCGTTTACCTGGGTGGCGGCACCACCGCTCAGGTTCTCAATAATGTGATTCGCGACAACCGTGTTCTGGAGGGCGATGGCGGCGGGATCGCCTTGAGACAGGATACGACCCGTGCCGTGCTGCGTGGCAACTCGTTCATCAATAATACCGCGAGCGCGGTTGGAGGCGGCATTTTCAACGAGGAGTCCCGGCTGACGCTGATAGACAATCTGGTCCAGGAGAACAGCGCCACCAATGGCGGCGGCGTGGCCATGATCCGGACCACCCGCCTGACGGCGGATCATAACGACATCGTGAAGAATCAGGCATCCTA